>Ga0209768_10000145_pt1 | contig 45184 bp, 46 predicted proteins | sample LauGreSBDMM110SD_3_FD_187564 | JGI IMG/M metagenome (GOLD analysis project Ga0209768, IMG submission 187564) | Freshwater lake microbial communities from Lake Michigan, USA - Sp13.BD.MM110.SD (SPAdes) (version 2) | ecosystem: Environmental > Aquatic > Freshwater > Lake | place: Lake Michigan... | reverse complement strand
CCCTGTCATCCCCTCAACACCAATTGTTATATGTCCTCCACAACGCTTATCCGATGGGCTGAATCTGTCATCTATAATTTTCTCCGCCTTGTGCATCATATCAAAAACTTTTGTCCTCCATTTTCCTGCCGGTAATAAGGGTAAAATATGCGTTACCGCCTCATAACCACAACTCCCATCTCTCTCTAATTTGCAAAATAATTCGTATTCTTTTACCGCTCCTCTACTTAGTTGGTTTTTTTCCACCTCCATCCCTATAGTGAATTTTGATTCATATTCGGAGCCGTCAAATTTTATAACTTTACGTTGCTCATTTTTTTTAAGCCCAAAAATATCAACTTTATGCTTTGTTTTATTTAAAGATAGAGGAGCTAAGGTTCTAATTAAACGATAGTCGTGGTAATTTTGAACTATCCCTCTCTCTCTCGTCCCTGTAGTTGTGTAAGTTATTCCTGTAGTATTCATATTATTTTTTTTAGTGGTTTAAAAATGTGTCTTTAAAGACAGATTATTATTGTATTTGTGACATTAAGAATAAAATTGCTTTTTCAATTTCTGTTATGCTATTAGTGGTTTTTACCACTCCTGCAGCATCTATTCTCACTGATACGTTGCCTGCATCTGTTTTATAAGTTAGCGTGAAAATTGTTTCCGTCCTTACCTCTACTTGTGCCTCTGTAGTCTCTTCTCCTTCTCCCCATCCTTCTTCTCCACTTGCTTCGCTCTCTGTCTCCACCTGCTTTGCAAATTTTAATAAGCCCTCTAAAGTTCTGTTAGGCTCTTGTCCTGCTTGCTCTACCTCTTCACACTTAGTTTTAAAAGTATTAATTACCTCTTCTTGTAGTGCTCCTGCTTTACGCACCTTACAAAAGTAGCTGTTCTTCCATCCGAAAACTTTTTGAGCGAACTCCTCCATCGTCCACGTTATGCCCTCCTCACTACATTTTGCTTTGCCCTCCTCACTACTAAACCACGTTGCAGCACTCAATACTATTTTAGATAATTGTAACGTGCTGTCAAATTTTTTCTTTTGTCCATTGCTTAGCGTACGTTGTAGGCTTCTAACCTCTGTTAGCTGTAGGGCTGTTTTAATTTCAGCCCTGTTTAAAAAAGCAGTTTCGATACTTAGTAAATTTGTCATTTTGTTTGTTTTTTAAATGTTTAAAAAAAGTTTAATATGTATTACTCGTTGTTTCCTCGTTCAATTATTACACAATATAGGCTTATTACTTTTACATTTCCAAATTAATCTTTTCCACAATTCAATATCAATTATGTTAATAACTCCTCAAACGTAGCAACGGCAAGGCTCTCAGGCTCACAATTCCCCTAAAATTATTTTTTAAAAAAGCATACAGGGGGAGGTTAACCCCTCCCTTAAAGTGTCTTTGAAGACAAAATGAATAACTTTTTTTCGTTTCGTTTATTCGTTGTCGTTAGTTCGTTTATTGCTGCAAGTAATATGCAGGTGGTAGGCGTACACAACAACAAAAGATGGAGGAGGAGCCAACGCCAAACGGCAAAGGTCGGGGGCTATGCTTACCAATGTGCCGTAGGCGGTGGCGGTGGTAGGCGGTAGCACCATTTCCCAAAAAATCCTACGGAAGCCGACCAATTTAGCACCCCCCCCTATCTTTTTTTATCGGGTTTCTGTAGGCGGTCCGACAACGTGCTATGGGGTATAACCCCAATACTACGGGTATCTCGATATAAAAAAAACATTATCTTTGTTGCGTACAATTTAAAACACATAATTATGTTACGTAAGAAAGCAGATTTATCAAACAGCATTTATCAGCAGGAGGGTTCGGGTTACGGGTTAACTCAGAAGGATGGTATGTTAATTAATAATCGTCCTGATGGGATAACAGGTATTCAGCAACTTGCTCAATTAAAGAAATCGGTTAGGCGTGCTGAAAAGATTTCCACTTATTCTGAGGCAATAATGCTTGGCAACCGTATGGAAGATATGGGAGAGTCTTGTGATTAGTCCTTAACACAGGTACTTTAATTAAGGGATTCTTTTTAGTTTCCCTTCTTTTTTGTCTTTTTTTTCAATATCGACATTATTTATGTTAGTTTTTATGTCGATTTTAGATAGATAACTAATTAATAATCAATAGTAATGTCGAAAATGTCGATTTAGAAGTCAAAAGTTTATGGGAAAAATATTATATAAAGGAGGAGAGAGAGAGAGAGAGTAGGGAAATTTTATTTTCGACATATCGACATTTTATTAGTAACTAAGTTTTTTTGTACTATCTTTGCACCGAACAATAAAATCTAATTAAATGGACTTCAAAACAGACACAAGTTACCTTCCTAAGGACCTACAATTTGGTCAAACAGGCAGAAAGAAATTAATTGATGGTGTATTAAAAATGTCACGTGCGGTAAAGAGTACTTTGGGACCATCGGGGAATACGGTATTGATTGAGTCTCCTCATCACACTCACGGTATAACTGTTACTAAGGATGGTGTTACTGTTGCAAAGTCGGTAGACTTAATAGACCCTGTAGAGAACCTTGCGGTTAAGATGATGAAGGAAGCTGCGGATAGGACAGCTACTGCTGCGGGGGATGGGACTACTACAGCTATTGTTTTAACGGAGGCTTTGGTACTTTCAGCACAAGAGCATATTAAGGACAGCCATAATCGTACGGAGGTGTTGAGACATATGGTGGACATATCGGGAAAGGTGGTGGACAAGTTGCGTAAGAAATCAAAGAAGGTTACGAGTACGATGTTGGTTGATGTAGCGAGTCTATCGGCAAATAACGATAGGGAGACGGGACGTATTATTGCTGAGGTTTATAAGGACGTGGGGAAGAATGGTATTGTTACTGTTGAGAAGAGTCAGAACGCTGAGACGTATGCCGAGACAACAATGGGGTTGAAGTTTGACAGGGGTTATATGAGCCCGATGTTTATCAACGATGCGAAGAAGGACGAGTGTGTCTTTGAGGACACTATGGTATTGGTTGCTGATATGGAGATTGCAAATGTTTTGCAGTTAGAGAATGTGTTGAAACCAATCATTAGTGAAGGCAAGAAGTTGTTAATCATCTCTCCGTGTAATACGAATGTTATTAATACTTTGGCAGCGAATGTTGTAAAAGGAAATTTAAAAATATGCATTGTGGCTCCGCCAAACTTTGGGTACAAGCAGCACGAGATTATGCAAGATATTGCTATCAGTGTTGGGGCGACATATTTTAGTGAGAAGACAGGGGACGATTTGAGTCATATCAATTATGGCGACCTTGGTCACGCATCAAAAGTAATTGTGAGCAAAGACAAGACTGTTATCATAAAGTCTGACTTGAAGTTAGACCAAACGGCAGTAGACGATAGAGTAAAACAATTGTGGGACGCTCACGCTCAATCAAAGAGAAAGAACGACAAAGACTTTTTGTTGGAGCGTATTGCATCATTGACAGGAGGTATAGGTGTAATATTTGTTGGAGGGAATACTGACTTGGAGCAGAAGGAGTTGTTTGATAGAGTAGATGATGCGGTGTGTGCAGTAAGGTCAGCATTAGAGGAGGGTATACTTCCGGGAGCAGGCAAGGCGTTAGCTGAGATTAGTGCAGAACTATTTCCTGACGTATCAGATAGTGGGGAACTTTATGCTGCAACTCAAATCATAAAGGATGCACTTGTCGTACCAATGATACAGATACTGTTAAATGCGGGCTTAAATGTCTCAGACATATACAGTGGTCAAATTGAGAATGGATATGGGTACAATGTAAAGACAGCAGAGAAGGGAGACTTAATAAAGATGGGCGTTATTGACCCATTAAAAGTTACAAGATGTGCATTACAAAATGCTGTCAGTGTAGCTGTAACAATTTTAAGCACTAATGCAATCATTACAATAGTACGTAGTTATGAGCAACAATAAAGAAAGTTTAGATGTCTCGTTTAATGACGAGCAGTTCTTGATAGACAAGATAGCTTTTGAGTTAATTAGGGATGGGTTTAATGCTGACAATACAGTTATCATAACAGTCTCTACAGACTATTCATCTGTAATAGGTCAGGCTCTAAGGCATTTACTTAGTTCAAATGGAGAGATTTGTGATGGGTTTGGAGTAGATGTACCTTATCCTGATGAGCATTGGGATGAGAAATATATAAGTGAACTGAATAGTGTTATGGCTATTTATGGGTATAAGTTATGGAACAAAAAGAAGGTGCTGTTAGTTGAGGCAGGGGTTATAAAAGGTGGCAACTATACTTTTTTAGATAAGTATTTAAGGGACAGAGATATTGTTGACATTTATACTGTAGCAATGTTTGAGAATACAGGGTCTCTTTATAACTCAGATTATGTAGGGGAGTATTATGACAATAACATTCAGGACCTTACTTTTTGGTGGGAAACCTATAATAATCATTGGAAATAAAAAATAAAGTCGTATATCTACATAAAAAGAAAACGGACAATTCTGTCTTCTATGTAGGTATGGGGGATTTAAAAAGAGCGTATTGTAAACATAGACCTAAGTGGTGGAGGGGTGTAGTGAAAAAATATGGGTGTGTAGTTGAAATATATAAAGATGGGTTGACCAAAGAGCAAGCATTTGAATTAGAGATAAAACTAATTGCTAAGTACGGAAGAATAGATTTAAAGAATGGTCAGCTTATTAATCAAACAAGAGGAGGAATCTCGACAGAGATGTTAAATAATGAGATTGTAAAGAAAAAAATTAAGGCTTTAAAATCTGTTATAAAAACAAAAGAGTGGAGAAATAAAATATCTTTAGCACTTAAAGGGAAGGTTAAATCAAAAGAGCATATAAAAAATATGCTTAGACCTATTTCTTGTTATGACTATTTTACTTCTAAATTTATTGCTAATTTTTCTTCAGGAAAGGAGTCGGCAAAAAAAATAGGATGTTTAGAATCGTCAATATCAAATCACTTAAAAGGAAGGTCTAAGAGTGTAAATAGTAAAATATTAAATAAAAAAGTAAAATTCAAATACAAATGGCATTAAAACCAATAGGAAAATACATTGCGATTAAAAACATTGATGAGGAGATAAAAACTCAATCAGGGTTAATACTGTCAGGAGAGGATACCAATCAGCTACGATATAAGAAAGGATTGGTTATTGCTTCAGGAACAGACGTTACTGCAATTCATAAGGATGATGTGGTTTACTATGACAAAGGTCATAGCTATACTATGCTTATCAAAGATGAGCAGGTTACTATTATTCGGGAGTCTGATGTCGTGATTGTCGAATAGTGGTATTCATTTCTATAATCATATTGCGATAAACCTTATCAGCATATGAGACATTTTTTTTGAACATAGGGTTATGTGATGAACTGACGGGGATTTCTTCCCCATTTAGTTTTTTATATATTTCAGTAACCATACGTGTTCCTTTATACGAGATGTCGTATAATGCTTTACGTGCTCCCATACGCTTACGGAACACTTGAATCCAACCATCACGAAGTAATCGGTCAAATCGGTGTTCGTCCCAAGAAAGGAGTTCGTCAAACTCAATAAACTTATCTTTGCTGAAGTATGATTCGGAGTAAAGAAATAAAAGCATATCGAGGTCAGCTTGATTGAGACCATATTTTATTTTATAGAAATATCTTATTACCCTCCAAAACTTGAGGTAATCATTTACTTTTAATTTCATTTGATTTAATTTATTATCTTTGTTACAAAGTTATTATTAATTTATATTAAAAAAGACAAAAATGCAAAAACAAACAGGACGTGATTATCCATTATCGCCAACGCCCGACCCACCAAGTGATTCTCTTATGAGCAGAAAAGATTACAGGAAGGAAATGAGAGATGCAAAAAGAAAACATAATATTGAAGCTGCCCAAGCAGGAACATTAGGGGATGAAAGACGTAAAAAAGTAAAAGATATTACTAATGTTGTAGGGGATTTAGTTGGAAGTGCTACAGGAGTAAAAGATTTATTAGGCGGTATAAAAGGTTTGATAGGCAGAAAAAAGAAGGATGATTATTAAATAATTTAATTATATAAAATGCCAAAAGAAAAAATAGAGGAAAACCCAAAAACACTTGCACAGGAAATATCTGATATAAATAATGCAAAGTTTACTTCAGATAGAAAAGCTGCTATAGCAAATAGGGAGAGTAAGTTAAAGCAACAAATTGCTGCTTCAAAAGCTAAAAGAGGTCCAAGTATGGCAAGTAGAATTTCAGGATTACAAGGATTACAAGGATTAGGAAAAAACAAGATTCAATAGGTTATTAATAAAAAAACTTTATAGTATGCCCGACTACGATAAAATAGCAGCAAAAAATAAGGATATTGATAATATAAAAAACAGTGTGTCTGTAAAATCATTAACTGAACAAAGAACGTATCAAAAAGGAGTTAATGATGTTAGACAAAAATTTAAAGATTACTCTGAAAACTTAAATAGTAATGGAGATAAAGCAAAAAATCTTTCTATTCAGAAACCAAATTCAAAAGTAAAAGATTACTTTTACTCTGAAAAAGAAGGGAATAAATTACTTCAAGTTCATAAGAAAAGTGAGAATCAAGATAGGTATAAAATTATTGAAGGGAATAAAGCTGAAAGAAAAATGAATAGAGTAATAAAAAGAAATTAACTAAACATCTTTAAAAAATTTTATTTATATTTTAGTATTATGAACAAAATAAAACAATTTTTTAAAGATATTTGGTTAGGTATTAAAATTGCCGAACAAAATAGAGATAAATCCCAATGGGGCAAATTTTAAAAAAATTTCAATAAACATTAAAAATAAAAAACAATGGCAAAAGCTAAATCAACCCCAAGTTTACCCGCTTCTTCAAGAATGAAGATGCCGGCTGCAGCTAACAAGCCTGCAATTAAAGGAGCATTAAAAGGTGCCGTTAAAGGTGCTGTTAAAGGTGCTGTTAAATCATTTATCAAAAAAAAATAAATTAAAATGGCAAAAATTACAGCTACTCCGAACTTACCTGCTTCTTCAAGAATGCAGATGCCTACTACGGGTGGCAATTTAAGTAAAGAAATCTCTAAGTATGGTGGTATGAAAAATGGTAAAGCTACTGCTTCAATTAAGCAAGGTGGCGTTGCATCTAAAATCACAAATACTGCAAAGGGTAAAACAGGTATGAAGGGTTCAAATCCTTATTGTTAATTAATAAAAAATAAAAAAATGGCTACTAAAAAAACAACAGAAGAGACTACTACTACATCAGGATTAGTTGAAGAAACAACTCCTGAGGTTAGTCCTGTAGGAGTAAATGTTACTCAAATATTGAACGAGCCTGCTCCTGAAAAAATTGACCCGGGTCACTCAAGTAGAGATTTTACTACACCTATTAATTAAGTGTAATGGCTGACAAGTCAAAAATGAAATGCAATCGTCCTGTCTCTTCTGATAAAGCAGGGAAGAAGATGATGGTAAAAGCCTGTTCCAATGGGGAGGAGAAACTCCTCCACTTTGGGGCAAAGGGTTACGGCAATAATTATTCTGCTGCGGCACGTAAATCTTTTCGTGCAAGGCACGGATGCGATAGTGCAACAGATAAATTAACTCCACGTCATTGGGCTTGTAGTTATTTATGGAAGGGACCGGGAGGTTCAACAACATCAAATCCTAAAAATCGTAAAGGTAAATACTAAAGTTATGGCAAAGTCAAATTCTTTAAAAGTAAAAACAACAACAAAGGACCCTGAAAATCCTGTTGCTATTAGTGATGAATTAAAAACCAATTGGAATAAGTATTTGGATTGGTTAGATAAAAAAGGTATGAAGGGGAAGCCTGAATTGGATAAAAAAGGGGTAGGCAATAAATTATTTAAACAGTATTTGGCTGAGACTGCTGATGCAAAATTATCTGAAAAAGATATTCCTGTTATAAGGCAAGCCTATAAGGAAATGAGAGACCAAGGAATAAAAGACCAAAAAGCAGGTAAGATAGCTTTTGGAACAGGAGTTACTGCTGAAAATTTTATGAGTCACATTGTGGCTAATGAAAAAACAAGTAATCCTAATTATGTTGGTCAACACTTAACGCAGACTCGTTTTCCGGGAATGAAGGCTCAGTTAAAGAATTTTCAAGGAGATGTAATTAAAGAGGTTTCTTCTGCTCAAAGACCATCAAGTGTAGAGGAAACTAATAAATTATCTTTTAAAAATATGAAACAATAATGAAACAAATGATTAAAAGAAAAGACGGTTCTGTATCTCCAAGAGGACTTTGGGATAACATTAGAGCAGCAAAAGGTTCAGGTAAAAAGCCTACACCACAAATGCTTAAGCAAGAAAAAAAAATAGTTAGTAAAGCAAAACAGTATGAATCTAAAAGTTCATTAGATGGGAAGATGAAATTCTTAAAAGGAAATGTTAGTAGCCCAATAAAGAAAAAAAGATAGATATAATAAATATTTTAAATATAAACTAAAAAAGTAAATTATGAACAGAGATTATCCATTAGCACCTACATTTTTTGAATACACAGAAAAAAAGGCAAATAAACTTAGAAGAAAAGAAAATAAGTTGGTTGATAAAGCAAAGCAGGCTGTAGATGAAGGTAGAGAAAAAAAGGCTGATAGACTTTTTGGAAGAGCCGCTAAAGTTGAAGACCGTGCAATTAGAATGTCAAAAAAATACTAATGAAAAGTATTGACTTTACGGGTAAAGGAGAGTTGATTAATAGACTTGCTTCTCAAGTAGGAGACAAGAAAAAGGCAATATCTATTTTACAAAAGCGAGGTCATCTGATGTCAGACGGGAAAACTTTTACACCTCAAGGGGTAAAAAGAAATTCTATGACTGCTAATGAAAGGGCTATAGACAGGACTTCTAAAAGATTGAAGATGTCTCCTGAAGATTTGGAGTTTGACAGAATGAATAATGTTGCAAAAAGAGTCTATAAAATTTGATATATTTGTAAAATAAAAAACAAAAAAAATGAAAAACATTAAACCTTGGTATTTATCAAAAACAATTTTAGGAATTATTATTGCAGGAGTAGGGTTAATTTCTAAAACATTTTTTAATACAGTTATCCCTGATGTTTCATCTGAGATAGTTGAAGTAGTTGGATTAGTGATTGCATTAATTGGTCGTGTAAAAGCGGAAAATTTTATAGGGTAATATGGCAATTATTCATCGTAGTAAATGGAAGAGTCAAGGTCTTGGAGATACAATTGAAAAGATTACGACAGCAACCGGAATAAAAAAAGTTGTAGAAGCAGTTAGCGATGCAACAGGGAAGGACTGTGGGTGTGAGGAAAGGAAACAACGCTTGAATAATCCTAATTTACTAATCAACAAAGTCTTTTATAATAACAATAAAAAATAAACAATGGCAACTCAAAAATTACAACCAACAAGAGCACTAAAGGTATTACCTTCTGATAATGCAAATATTCCTTTTATTAATGTTGCACGGGCAGGTACGAATACAGGTGTTCAGGCTAATAGATTAAAAGATAATAATGGAAATTTTATATTTTATAATGTTGCTCCGGGAGATATTGTTTATAATACCACTAATAACACTGCGGCAACAGTTATATCTGTTACAAATTCAACTACAATTTTATTAAATGCAGATATTTTTCTTACAACCCCTGTTAATTATATTATTTATCAGGAATCATCTCAAACAGGATTCAGTAATCAAGGGGCTGTTTTATATATTGGTGGAGCAGGGGATATAAAAGTTGCTACAAGTGGAAATGATATAGTTACATTTGTAGGTATTCAAGCAGGTACATTCTTCCCTGTAAATGTTATTAAAGTATTTACAACAGGAACTACTTGTACTAACATTATAGCACTTTGGTAATATGTATATAGCAATCTCAAATAGTATAGGTTCAAGCAGTAATAGCGGAGGCACACCTTTGCCTGCAACAGAGTATTATAGTGTAAATGATTGTATTGGAATTTATGGTGCGTTTGATTCTGCAAGTTATCCAATAGGAACATTAGTTGTAAAAGATATGGTTACTTTTGTAGCAGACGGGCAACCGGGGTATGGATATGTGGGTACAGTTACAGAAGGAGTTAATATTGGATTTGCGTTAACTGCAACAGGAGCAAATCAAGAAGGACTATGTAACCTATCTGATATTAATTTTGCACCTGTACTTATCCCATCAGGGAATCAAATTTTAATTCGTTTACAAGGAAATAATATTGGACCTAACAACCTTACATCTGAAGATGATTATCTCGCATTAACTTATAACTATGATTTTAGTATTTTTTATACGTATGGAGACGGAGAGGAAGGAGACTTATTTGTGAGTGGTAGTATTGTAATAAATAATTATGATATGGAGGGCGAATCAGGGTTTAATTTAGGGGATTTTGTTGTATATGATTTCGGAGAAGATATAGGTCTTCATACTGCAAATTTTTCAGGAGATGTAGTAACATCTACTACATTTGGACATACAACTCCTTATAGCGATAATGAAGGTTGTAGTTATAATTATTTCCTTAAAGATAGTGGTACAACTTTTCGTTGTTACGCACAAAATGATAATTGTGGTTAAATAAAATAAAAATGAGCACAACTAACGAAAATATCAGACTTGATTCAATGTCACAAGAATTAGAAACAATAAACAAAGAGGTGTCTGAAATGAAAACTATGCTTAAGGATATATACACCTTATTAGCCGGAAATCCTATTGACAAAAACTCAGGAGGATTATTGAGTGATTTTAAAAAAATGAAAGCTGAGTTGGATGAGATTAAAGACCAATTAAGAAAATACAAAGCCTATTTTTATGCTCTTGTCACATTAATTGGAATTGGAGCATTAAAAGTAATTATTGACTTTTTAACTTCAAATTAATGGCAAAAGTATCAACAGACTCTACTTTCAAAAATAAAGCAAAGAAAAAAGGCGTAGCGGCTAAAAATAAAACGAGCACGTTAAAATCAAGTAAGTTATATAAAAAAACATATAAAGGACAAGGAAGATAATGGTAACATCAGCACAAGCATTAAAAAAATACGGAGACCCTACTTTAGAACGCAGTATGGTTGTATGGGATGTTCCTACTAATTTAGAAGTAGGCGTTATTCCTAAAAAACTTTATTGCAATAAAGATATGGTTGCTCCATTATCTCAAGCATTTAAAAATCTTATAGATACAGGATTTGTAAAAGAGTTAAAAACTTTTGATGGATGTTTTAATATTCGTAAAAAGCGTGGGCTTAATTCTATGAGTTTACATTCTTGGGGTATAGCTATTGATGTAAATGCTGCTTGGAATGGATTGAATATGACTCCACAACTATCTGCAGGATTTGTAAAATGTTTTATAGATGCAGGATTTGATTGGGGTGGAACTTGGAAAAGAAAAGATGGGATGCACTTCCAATTAAAATCAATATAATATGCCGGACAAAAAAAAGAAATTTAGAGACACAAAAGTAGGCAAGTTCCTAACTCAGAAAGCCCCTAAGATATTAGATAGTGTTGGAGATGTACTTCCTTCTAATGGGGTATTTGGATTTGTAAAAAACATCATCAGTTCATCTGATGAATTGTCTGCTGAAGATAAAGCAACTGCCTTAGAAGAATTAGAGGAATCAATTCGGATATTTGAGTTAGAAGTGAAGGATAGAGAATCTGCAAGATTAAGAGAAGTTGAGATAACAAAAACAGGGAAGTTTGACTTCCTTTTTTACTTAACGGGACTTGTGGGGCTTGGCATATTTTGTTTTATAGTTTATGCCATTGTATTCCTTCAAATACCTGACCCAAATAAAGAAATATGGATACATCTTATTGGAATTTCAGAAGGCGTTGTGCTATCTATTTTTGGTTACTACTTCGGAAGTGCTATTAAAAAGAATGTACATCCATAAAAATGCTATATTTGTAAAAAAATAAAATCAAATAAAAATGGAAAAAACACTATTATCACAAGAAGAACTTGGTAAAATCCAAGAAATGAACAATGAATTTACAAAAGCTAAATTGGCTATTGGAGATTTAGAAATGCAAAAGCATAATATTTTAAAAGCAATCGAGGTATTGAGAGCAGATTTTTCTAAACACGAGATAGATTTGATTGCAAAATATGGTCAAGATTCTGTTATTAATGTTCAAACAGGAGAAGTAACAAAAAAAGAAGATTAACTTTAAACTAAAAAAAATGGCAAAGATTAGTACATATACAGTTTTATCAACACCTACATTAAATGATAAGTTAATTGGTACTGATGTAACTCCAAGTAATGAAACTAAAAATTTTTCAATATCAAGTTTATTAAGTTTATTACCAAGTGCTATATTAACTTTACCTACTTACGCATCTAATGCTGCTGCTTTAGCAGGTGGTCTTATTCAAGGACAACTTTATAAAAGTTCTGTTGGGGTAGTATCTATTGTGTTATAAATCAAGTTTAAAATAATGAATACCAATGGCAAAGATAGAAACTTATATTTTAGCGACTCAGCCGCTTTCGTTTAGCGATATGTTAATCGGGACCGAAGTTGGAGGTTCTATCCCAAATGCCACAAAAAACTTTTCATTAGCAGAACTTTATAACTTATTCGCTTCCTTACCTGCTGTTGGTAATCTACAACAAACTTTAAATGCAGGGAATACTGCAACTCAAAACATATTTCTTACAGGGGATATTACCTCAACTAATATTAAGCCAACTTATATTATTGATGGGCTTAATACTACAGGGGCTGTAGGAGAGGTATTAATACGTTCGTTTTCAGGAATATCTTGGGGACCAAGTGTTCCTGCAACTATTCAACAAGTTCTTAATGCAGGAAATACTGCAACTCAAAATATTATATTAACAGGCAATATTACCTCAACACAAGTTATTCCCGGTAATATAAAAGATGGATTAGGTAATTTAGGAACTACAGGTCAAATACTTTCTAAAACGTCAACAGGGATTCAATGGATAAATAATGTTGCCGGAGTACAAGACCTTCAATCAGTTCTTAATATAGGTAATACAGCAACTTCTAATATTGGATTGACAGGCAATATAACTGTAAGTAGTAAAATAATAATTGGCAGTCCTACAAGTATTGTTAATGCTTTAAACATTGGTTTAGATGTCTATGCAGATGGCAATATAAAAACAGGTCTTAGTAGAGGTTTTTTTAGTGGTGGTCCTACTGTTATAGACGCAGGCAATAGAATTAAACTCGTTGCAGCGTTAGGTTCAGCATATTTTGATTTTTATAATACATTATTTTTTCGTTCAGGAGCAAGTTCGTCATCTACAGTTATGACACTATTTAGCAATGGGAATTTAGCATTAAATACTACAATCGATACAGGCTTTAAATTAAATGTTAATGGTAGTATATTTGGTACATCATTAACAATAAATAGTACAACACAAGGACTTCTACCACCACGAATGACAACAGTACAAAAAAATGCTATTGTAACACCTGCTGCGGGGTTAATGGTGTACGATACAACTTTAAATAAACTATGCGTATTTACAACGGTATGGGAAACAATTACATCAATATAAAAAAATTAAAATGAAAACAATAACACCTGTATCAATTTGGTCAAACGGAAAAACTACTGAAGCCAAAATATTAAACGCCTATGCTGTTAATGTAACATTAAATGTATCTGCAACATTTTATTGGGCTTTATTTGCAGAAACTGAAACAGAAAATTGTGGCGAACTATTACAGCAAGGTAATTTATTTATGAGTGGCGAGGCGTATCAATCTTGGAACACAGATAATGTAGCTTGGGATTGGGTTGCATCGGAATTAAATTTAACAATTACAGGAGAATATGTGCCGCCTACACCTATTGAGCCAATAATGTAAACAAAATTAAAAAGCAAAATGGATGTTAGAAAAATATCAATAGGACCCGATTATAAGAACGGTGCAATGCACTACCTTGTAGGACAAAAAATCCTTGGGGATAGTAACGAAATACACTTAATAAAACACGATGAGTCGACAAATTGTATACTTATATATATAATTAATGATAAAAAAGAAGTAGTTTTGTGGAAACGGTTTAGTCCAACTATTCCAATTTCAATCGAATTTAATATAAATTTTTAATGAAGTCTCCGTTCTATTTTATAGTTAAGCCATTAAATGGCAAAAGGTACGATAATACAAGAGATATTTCAGGAGTTGAAGTTATTGTAAGCACATCTGAAGAAGACCATAAGTTTGCTAATAGATATGCTGAAGTTTTAGAATTGCCGGCAAGATATGATGGTCCTATAGAGAAAGGAGACATCTTGCTTGTGCATCATAATGCATTTAAGTTTTATAATGATATGAAGGGCAATCAAAAAAGTGGTAGGTCGTTTTTTAGAGACGATGTATTTCTTATTGATGCTGAGCAGTTTTTCCTTTATAAGAAAGGTTGCACGTGGAACGCATATGATAAATACTGTTTTGTAAAACCGATGCCGGTAGTTGAGTCTTATATAAAAAAACCTTTTTCTGAAGAACCATTGATGGGAGTGATGAAATACCCAAATGACTATCTTATTAGTCGTGGTATAAAGGAAGGAGACCACGTATGTTTTTCTCCTGACAGTGAATATGAGTTTGATGTTGATGGAGAGAAATTATACAGAATGTATGACCATCAAATTACTATTAAGCTATGACCAATGATACAAAAGCAATAAAATTAAGAATAATTCAGGCAGGTCATAGGGCTGTAGAAGAACTTATTAAAGTTGCTGAAGAGTTTATTTTGAAACCTGATATAGAAGGAGATGATTTGTCTGCTGATAAATTAAAAAATGCAGCAGCAACAAAAAAATTGGCAATATTTGATGCTTTTGAAATATTAAGTAGAATAGAAGCTGAAAAAGAAAATATTGAAGCAATAGACAAAGGAGTAAGTGTAACCGATTCAAAACAAGGATTTGCAGAAAGACGTTCAAAATAATGACTTATATAGGGTGCTATATGACTACGTGCCGGCTAATGTTCTTGCAAATAAAAACAAGGCTAATACGTGGGACTATGGGTATGATGACAAGTATAATATGGTTGTTATCTCTAAAACAGGACAGATTGGAGAAATTATAAGTATTTCAGGATTAGCTATAGCCCTTCCTCTTGCTCCTAAAGACTGTCTTCAAAGACACGCTAAAGCGTCTGAACAATATTGGGAAAGAGAAAGTTGTCCAAGGGAGTTGTCTAAAATCCAATCTATATTTCATTGGAACGAAATGCCATCTCAATTTAAAAATCAATGGGTTGACTATATTGAAAAGCAATTTGATTATAGAGAGCAAGGCTTTTGGTTTATGAACAATGGGACCACAACTTATATAACAGGGTCTCATTGGATGTACCTTCAGTGGTCAAGTATTGATATAGGGTATCCTGACTTTAGAGAAGCCAATAGAATCTATTGGATATTTTGGGAAGCGTGCAGGGCAGACTATAGGTCATTTGGAATGGTCTATTTAAAGATAAGACGTTCAGGGTTTTCTTTTATGTCATCATCTGAATGTATTAATGTAGGTACGCTTGCAAGAGATGCGAGGGTAGGAATACTTTCAAAGACAGGTGCTGATGCTAAAAAAATGTTTACAGACAAGGTTGTCCCTATAAATAGTAGGCTCCCTTTCTTCTTTAAACCGGTAATGGATGGTATGGATAAGCCAAAGACTGAATTAGCTTTCCGTTTGCCGGCATCTAAGATTACAAAGAAGAATATGTATGATACAACCAATAATGAAATAGATGGGTTGGATACAACCATAGATTGGAAGAATACAGAAGATAACTCTTATGATGGAGAAAAACTATTGTTTTTGGCTCACGATGAAAGTGGTAAATGGACTAAGCCTGTAAATATTAAGGAGAATTGGAGGGTTACTAAGACTTGTCTTCGATTAGGGTCTAAAATCATCGGAAAGTGTATGATGGGCTCTACCTCAAATGCATTATCTAAAGGAGGTCAGAATTTCAAAGATATATATGAAGACTCACGTGTTACAACTCGTAATGCAAATGGGCAAACAAAAAGCGGGCTATATGGTTTATTTATTCCTATGGAATGGAATATGGAAGGATTTATTGACCGTTTTGGGATGCCTGTATTTAGGAAGCCAAAAAATAAAGTATTAGGAGTTGATTCAGGATGGATAAGTAATGGTGCTATAGATTATTGGGAAGCTGAAGTAGATTCATTAAAAAGCGATTCAGATGCATTGAATGAATTTTACCGTCAGTTCCCAAGAACAGAGTCTCACGCCTTTCGTGATGAGAGCAAGCAGGCTTTGTTTAATCTTACTAAAATATACCATCAGATAGATTACAATGACTCAATGATTAAAGAACATTATATCACTCGTGGGTCTTTTAGTTGGAAGGATGGGATAAAAGATACCGAAGTAATATGGTACCCTGATAAAAACGGAAGGTTCTTTTGTAGTTGGTTTCCTCCTAAGCATCTTCAGAATAATATTCATACAAGATTAGGTATTAAATACGCAGGTAATGAGCATATGGGGTCATTTGGATGTGACTCTTATGATATATCTGCTGTAGTTGACGGTAGGGGGTCAAATGGCTCGTTACACGGACTAACTAAATTCCATATGGATGAAGGTCCTGTTAATGAATTTTTTTTAGAATATACGGCTCGTCCACAAACTGCTGAGATATTTTTTGAGGAAGTTCTTATGGCGTGTGTATTTTTTGGAATGCCTATACTAATAGAGAATAACAAACCAAGGCTATTATACCATTTTAAAAATAGAGGGTACAGAGGGTTCTGTTTAAATAGACCTGATAAGCAATATGCAAAGTTGTCAAAAACAGAAAGAGAACTTGGAGGCATACCAAATACTTCAGAAGATGTTAAACAGGCTCACGCAGCAGCTATTGAATCTTATATTGAAAAGTATATAGGATTAGATTTAGAAGCTAAATATAGAGACCCTGAAGAAATGGGAACAATGCCTTTTATACGAACATTAGAAGATTGGGCAAAGTTTGACATTAACGACAGAACAAAATATGATGCATCTATTAGTTCGGGGTTAGCTATTATGGCTAATCAAAAACATTTATATATGCCTGAAAAAAAAGAATCAAAAATTAGTATTAACTTCGCAAGATATAAACAGGATGGTAACTTAAGCCAATTAATCCGATGAAAAACATATTAATAGACATAACATCTTCGGTTTTCCCAACTCAAATGGCATCTGATGCTGAAAAGAAAAGCGATGCATATGGATTACAAGTTGGTCAAGCAATACAGTATGAGTGGTTTAAAAAAGATGGTAATACTTGTAGATTTTATGGTCAATGGAGAGAGTTCCATAGACTAAGATTATATGCGAGAGGCGAGCAGTCTATTGCAAAATATAAAAATGAATTAGCTATTGATGGAGATATTTCTTATCTAAATCTTGATTGGACTCCTGTACCTATTCTACCAAAGTTTGTAGATATAGTAGTAAATGGGATGTCTGAAAGACTATTCAAAGTAAAGGCATATGCACAAGATGCTATGTCTCAAGAACATCGTAATCAATATCAAGAGCAGTTAGAAGGTCAGGTCGCAGCAAAGGAAGTGTTGGATATTATTCAACAATCAACAGGAGCAAATCCATTTATGATGGACCCTGAAAAACTTCCTACAAATGATGATGAAATGAAACTTCATATGCAGCTTAATTATAAGCCTGCAATTGAAATAGCAGAAGAGGAAGCTATTAATACCATATTTGATAATAACAAATATGATGACATTAGAAAAAGACTTGATTATGATGCGACTGTAGTTGGTCTTGCTGTTGCAAAGCACGAATTTCTTCCCGGAGCAGGTATTAAGATTTCATATGTAGACCCTGCTAATGTAGTGTATAGTTATACTGAAGACCCTAAATTTAAAGATTGTTTTTATTGGGGAGAGATTAAGACAGTACCTTTAACTGAGTTGTATAAAATAGACCAATCTTTAACAAAAGAAGATTTGGGTCAAATATCTCAATTTAGCAATGCTTGGTACGATTATTTTAATGTAGCACAGTTCTATCAGAATGATATGTTCTTCCGTGATACTTGTACTTTACTGTATTTCAATTACAAAACTTCCAAGAATATTGTATATAAAAAGAAAACCCTTGACGGTGGCGGTATAAGAATTATCCAAAAGGACGATTCATTTAATCCTCCTAAAGAAATGATGGAGGAAGGGAGTTTTGAAAAAATAGAAAAGACCATTGACGTATGGTACGAAGGTATTATGGTTATGGGTACTAATATTTTACTTAAGTGGGAATTGGCTGAAAATATGGTTAGACCTAAGTCAGCTTCTCAGCACGCCATACCTAATTATGTAGCTTGTGCTCCTCGTATGTACAAGGGGGTTATTGAATCGTTAGTTCGTAGAATGATTCCTTTTGCAGACTTAATTCAAATTACTCACTTAAAAATGCAACAAGTAATTAATAGAGTTGTACCTGATGGTGTATTTATTGATGCTGATGGATTAAGTGAAATTGACTTAGGAACAGGAAATGCTTACAACCCTGAAGATGCTTTAAGACTTTACTTCCAAACAGGTTCTGTTATTGGAAGAAGTTTTACAGGAGATGGAGATTTTAATAATGCAAAAATACCTATTACTCAACTTACATCTAATTCGGGAGTAAGTAAAACTCAGATGCTTCTTGCTAATTACAATCACTACTTGGATATGATAAGGTCTGTTACCGGTCTAAACGAGGCAAGAGATGGCTCAACACCTGACCCTAATTCTTTAGTTGGATTACAGAAATTAGCTGCTTTAAATTCAAATACAGCTACTCGTCATATTCTTGAGTCAGGATTGTACATATATAAAACAATAGCAGAAGGTCTTACGTATAGAATTTCAGATATTTTAGAATATGCTGAGTTTAAAGATGAATTTATAAATCAAATTGGAAAATACAATGTCAATTTACTTTCTGAGATAAGCGACTTGTATATCTATGATTTTGGTATTTTCATTGAAGTAGCACCGGATGAAGAACAGAAAAGTCAACTTGAACAAAACATTCAAATGGCTTTATCTAAGGGAGATATTAATCTTGAAGATGCTATTGATATTAGGGAACTTAGAAATCTTAAACTTGCCAATCAATTGCTTAAACTTAAACGAGTTAAAAAGCAAGAAAGAGAAGAGAAGATGGGTATGCAGAAGCAAGCTATGATTGCACAGCAAAACCAACAATCACAACAAATGGCAGCACAGGTTGCTATGCAAAAAATTCAAGGAGAATTGCAGGGTAAAATGCAACTTAAACAAGCAGAGTCTCAATTTGATTTACAGGTAATGGAGAAAGAGGCAGAATTAAAATTAATGCTAATGGATAAAGAGTTCCAATTTAATATGCAATTAGCACAAATAAATGCAGGGTCTCTTACAGAACGTGATAAAATGAAGGAAGATTCAAAATCAAAAAGAATTAGCCAACAAAATACCGAACATTCTAAGATAGTTAATCAAAAGAAAAACAACTTACCTCCATTGGATTTTGAATCTAATGAAGATAGCTTAGACGGGTTCGATTTAGCAGAGTTTGAGCCTCGTTAAATTATATCAGAATTTTTGTTTAAATTTGTAACAAATTAAATTAAATAAAATAAAATGGAAAACATAAAAGTTAGACTCTTAGACGGAGCAGATGAAAAAGGAGTGGCACAAGTAGAACAAGAATTACTTGATAAGCACGATAAAGAATTAAATAATGAAGTTACTCCGGTAGAAAACAAAAGTGTTCCGGTAGAAAACGAAGAGAACGATTATTTAGATGAACAAAAAGTTCTTTCATATATTGAAAAGCGATATAATAAACAGATTAACTCTTTTGATGAGTTGGTGTCTGAGAGAAAAGAAGCTGAGGAACTTCCTGAAGATGTTTCTGCTTTTTTAAAGTATAAAAAAGAAACAGGTAGAGGGATTAATGACTTCCTTAAGTTAAGTAAGGATTTCGATTCAATGGAGCCTGAGCAACTTGTAAAAGATTATTTATCATCAACTCAAGAAGGACTTGATGCTGATGACATTGATTCTTTAATGGATGATTATCGTTACGATGAAGACATTGACGATGAGTCAAAGATTAAGAAGACAAAAATCGAAAGAAAAAAGATTATTAACGAAGCAAAGAAATTCTTCAATAATCAGAAAGAGAAGTATAAAATGCCCCTTGAGTCAAGTCCGGCATCACTTTCTCAAGAAGAAAAAGAAGAATATGATTTGTATCGTGAATATACAAAGCAATCTAAGACTGTAGAAGAAGAGAATAGTCGCAAGCGTCAGTGGTTCACTCAAAAAACTGATGAAGTTTTTGATAACGAGTTCAAAGGTTTTGAATTTGATGTCAACAATAAAAAAATTGCATATACTCCGGGCGATGCGAAAGAGTTAAAAAAACTACAATCTAATCCTGAAAACTTTATTAAGAAGTTTTTAGATGAAAGTGGTTTGATTAAAGATGCGGCAGGCTATCACAGGTCATTAGCAATTGCGATGAATCCCGAAAAGTTCGCAAAGTTCTTTTATGAACAAGGACAGGCGGATGCAACAGAAGGTACTTTAAAGGGCATAAAGAATATCAATATGTCTGAACGTAGAGCACCTGAAGTTTCAAAAACCAATGATGGGATGCAGGTAAAGGCTATGAACCCTGACTCAGGAAGGAGTCTTAAAATTCGTAGCATAAAACGTATTTAAAACAATTTAAAACTAAAAAAAAATGGCAGGTTCATTATTAGCAACGCCCACCTTCGCTCTGCAACCGTCAGCAGAACAGGTAGCGTTACAAACAAACTACATTACTAACTTCAACTTCTTGAATCAGTATCTTCCTGATACTTATGAGAAAGAATTTGAGCGTTATGGTAATCGTACAATTGCATCTTTCTTACGTATGGTAGGAGCAGAGATGCCTTCTAACTCTGACCAAATTAAATGGGCAGAGCAAGGTCGTTTACACATCAAGTACACTCAGGTTACTTCAGCAGCAGCAGCAACAGCAGCAACTGCAACTTTTACAGTAGCTGATGCAGGTGTTACTTACATTGCAATCCGTGTAGGACAAACTGTAATGATTCAGACAAACGCTTCAGGTGTTTTCAACAAAGGAATCGTTACTGCTGTTCCTTCTGCAACTACTTTCACTGTAGCTTTCTATGAAAGTACAGGTCAAGCATTTGCTGCGGCTGTTCAGTGTACAGTATTTATCTATGGGTCTGAGTTTAAGAAAGGTACAGGCGGAATGGTTGGTTCTTTAGAATCTGAAGATGACATATACACTAATAACCCTATTATCATAAAAGATAAATATGCGGTTAATGGTTCAGATATGGCTCAAATCGGATGGGTTGAAGTAACTACTGAGAATGGTGCTACAGGATACCTTTGGTATTTGAAATCAGAGCACGAGACTCGTCTTCGTTTTGAAGATTATCTTGAGACTGCAATGATTGAAGCTGTTCCTGCTGTAGCAGGTTCAGGTGCTAATGCAGCAGGATTCATCGGTTCACAAGGTATCTTCTATGTTGTAAACGATAGAGGTAATGTATGGGGTGCAGGTACACCAACATCACTTACTGATTGGGATACAATCGTTTCTCGTTTGGACAAACAAGGTGCTATCGAAGAAAACGTAGTGTTTGTTAACCGTGGATTGTCTTTTGACATCGACAATATGTTAGCAACATTAAACGGTTACACTTCAGGTGGTATTGCTCAGTCAGCTTCATTTGGTTTATTTGACAATGACGTAAATATGGCGTTAAATTTAGGTTTCACAGGATTCCGTAGAGGTTATGATTTCTACAAATCTGATTGGAAATACTTAAATGACCCAACTATGCGTGGTGGTCTTAGCCAAACACTTGCTACTGCAACAGGTACAATCACAGGTCTTATGGTTCCTGCAGGTTCTACTTCAGTGTATGACCAAATTATGGGAAAGAACGCTAAGCGTCCATTCTTACACGTTCGTTATCGTGCTTCTGAAGCAGAAGACAGACGTTACAAGACTTGGATTACAGGTTCTGCCGGTGGGGCACAAACAAGCGACTTAGATGCAATGGAGGTTAACTTCCTTTCTGAGCGTTGTGTATGTACTTTAGGTGCAAACAACTTCGTATTATTCCGTTTTGGTTAATAGGTGGTAAATATAGGGGAGGGTGTCTTCAAAGACACTCTCCTTTTTTTAAATTAAATTAAATCTTAAATAAAATGGCAAAAAATAATAACACTCCTGTAGACAAGGTTTACCGATTAATGATTGGGACCCCATTATCATACACTTTAGCTTCAAGAAACCATCCTCGGTTTCCGCTTATGTGGTACGATGAAAAAAACAATGTAAATCGTGCTCTTAGATATGCAAAAAATCAGAAGTCTCCTTTTGAAGACGACCAAGATGGTAATGCAATTGTTGAGCCTGTAATTTTTGAAGATGGACTTCTTAGAGTCCCAAGACAGAACCCTGTTCTCCAATCCTTCTTACACTATCATCCTTTGAATGGAACTATTTTCACAGAGGTAGATAAAGAAAAAGATGCGGCTGCTGAAGTAGAGGATTTAAACATAGAAGTAGAAGCATTAGTAGAGGCTCGTCAGCTTAGTATTGAGCAAATTGAGATGCTAACTCGTGTTATGTTTGGGAAAGACCCATCAACAATTTCAACTTCGGAATTAAAAAGAGATATTTTGGTATTTGCTAAAACAGAGCCAAAAGAGTTTCTTAACATATTAAATGACCCTGAACTTAAATTTCAAGCTAAAATTAGTTTATTTTTTGAAAGTAAACTATTAGCTTTACGAAACAATGACAAAGAGGTTTGGTATAACACTGCAACAAACAAGAAAAAAATGTTATCTGTTCCGTTTGGAGAAAACCCTAATGATACAGTAGCATTCTTTCTGAAAAGTGACGAAGGTCTTGATGCATTGCAAATGTTAGAAACAACATTAAAATAGTCGATTCTCTGATTGTGTTCTGATTAATGATGAAATGAGGGTACAAAATTGTGCCCTCTTTTTTTTGTATATTTGTAAAAAAATATTGGATAAATGATAAATGAGGTAAGAAATACAGTTTTGTCCATTCTTAATAAAAATAATTATGGATATATTTCTCCATCTGATTTCAATTTGTATGCAAAAAACGCACAAATGGAGATGTACGAGGAATATTATAGTAATTTTAATAAAACAATGAATGCAGAAAATGGACGTGCATCAGGTTCTGATTATGCTGACATTAGCAAGCCATTGTCGGAGGTATTAGAGAGTTTTTTACTTAATGATTTCCTTGTACCAAAACTAACGGCTTCCGGAAATGTTTTAAATAATTATTTTGTTCCTTCAGTAACCACTGTAGGTAATACAGCATATATGATTAACAAAATAATTGTATATACTACAAAATTAATTAACGGAACAAATACTTCTCAAGGTAACTTTATGTTATTTGATTCTTCAGCAGATTTCCCTGCATCCGGTGTTCAAGTAGGAGATATAGTTGTAAATGCAACTACATTTCAAAGTACAACTGTTGAAAGTATGACTGCTAATATTTATGAGTTGTTTTTAAATGACAATATATTTCAAAACCCTTTATTTGGAGAAGAATATATAATATATTCAGCAGCAGATTATTCAGAAGCCGAAAAGGTTTCAAATAGTAAAATACTTTTACTTGAAAATTCTCTTCTTACAACACCATCTTTAATATATCCTGCTTATACAAACATAGCAGAGTATATGTCATTATATCCTACTACTATATTAGGATATGGGGCAGTTAGATGTGATTACTTTAGGTATCCTAAGACTCCAAAATGGACTTATATTTCATTGGCAGCAGGAGAGCCTGTATTTGACCAATCTCAAGTAGATTATCAAGACTTTGAATTACCGAATGAAGATGCTTATAAATTAGTTATGAAGATTTGTCAATATTGTGGTATTTCAATTCGTGAGATAGAAGTTACTCAATACGCAATGGGTCAAGAACAACGCGAGCAACCGTCATTCAGTATGCAACAATAAAATTAAAAGAATATGGCTTATATTTCACAATATCAGTATTACGAAAATAATGGAGTTAATCCAACAGATACGAATTGGGGGTCTTATCAATATGTTAGCTTACAAGATGTTGTAAACAACTTTTTATTGATGTATTCAGGCAACCATTCATTGGTAAATAATGAGGAGCGATACAAGATATTATTCCACGCAAAACGTGCTATTCAAGAGTTAAATTATGATGCTTTCAAAGAAATAAAAGTATTGCAGTTAACTGTTCCTGAGTCTTTAATTTACATTCTACCATCTGACTACGTTAATTGGGTTAGAATCTCGTTGTATAAAGACGGATGGTTAAGACCATTAACGGAAAATATTCAAACAATTTCTTCTAATGCTTATCTTCAAGATAATACCGGAATGATACTATTCGACCAAAATGGTGGGATACTTCAGCCTCAAAACTCTGAGATTGACTTAGATAGATTAATGGGATTAAAGAAAAGTATTTACTTAAATCAAGGAAACCAATTCGATGGGCAATATGGGTGGAATATTGATGGGATGTGGTATTTTCAAAATGAAATTGGTGCAGCTTTTGGGTTAAATACAGAAACTGCTAACTTTAATCCTACTTTTAATATAGACAAGAAAAGAGGAGTTATAAATTTTGATTCTTCAATGTCAAATGAGTCTTGCATTCTTGAGTATGTATCTGATGGTATGGAGAATGGAGATACATCAAGAGTTACTGTTAACAAACTATTTGAACAATATATATATGCAGCTATTAAATTTGAAATATTAAATTCTAAATTTGGAGTTCAAGAATATATAATTAATAGGGCACGTAAAGAAAGACAAGCGTTACTTCGTAATGCTAAAATCAGAATCAGTAACATACATCCCGGAAGACTTTTAATGAATCTTAGAGGGATGGACAAGATAATTAAATAATATGACAAAAGTCACAAGAAATTTCATAGCCGGAAGGATGAATAAGGTATTTGACCAACGGGTTTTACCTGATGGGGAATATATTGATGCTATGAACGTCAGAATGGGTTCTACAGAAAAGTCTGAAATTGGTGTGATAGAAAATACCAAGGGGAATCTTCCTCTTACATCTCTTTTTGGTCCAAATGGCGTGCAGCTTAGCTTAAATGCAAGATGCATTGGGGCTATTGAGGACAGTGCTAATGAGACAATATATTGGTTTGTACACGATAGTACATTCCCTGTGGGTGCTACAGGAATTTGTGATTTAATTGTTTCATTTAACGTATTAACAAACATACTAACTTATCACGTTATTAGTGTTAATGATGGGAGCGGTATTCAGTCTACTTTAAATTTCAATGAGAAGTATTTGATTACAGGAGTTAATATTATTGAAGACTTGTTATTTTTTACTGATGATTACAATCCTCCACGTTTCATAAATACAAACAGGAATTACCCTAATCCAATTGCATTAATAGATAGTATTGACGCAGAACAATTATTGGTAATTAAAAAGCCACCAATTGAATCTCCTACAGTAGTTCCTATTGTATCTAATGGTCAAGAGAATTATATGGATACAAGATTTATATCTTTTGCTTATAGATATAAATATATTGATGGAGAATATTCTGCTACGTCTCAGTGGTCTCAAGTTTCATTTGTGCCAAATCCTTTTGAATTTAGCGTAAATAGTATGCTTAATGAGGGAATGGTAAACCTTTGTAACACAGCTAATGTTACATATAATTCAGGAGGCAACCTTGTAATTGGTATTGACTTATTATTTAAGCAGTCTGCAAATAATATTATTAAAGTAATTGAGAAGTTAAACAAGCAGAACTTAGGTCTTGCTGATAATACAGATTACACCTATATTTTTAGTAACAGTAAAATATTTACAATCTTGAACTCATCAGAGTTGCTTAGATTGTATGATAATGTTCCAAGATTTGCACAGGCTCAAACAATTATGGGTAATAGGCTTATGTATGGAAATTATGTTGAAGGATATAATTTAATTGATAAGTTTAGTAATCCATTAAAATTAGAATATACTACAAATCTAATTACAGAAGCAATAGGAAGTACAATAATACCTGATGAGCAAAGTTCAGGAAATTATTCTATAGATGGACCACAGACAATTCCGGATGCACAGACCTATATTGATTTAACAGGTAAACCTTTGGTTGCAGGAGCAGCATTGACTGTTGAAATGACAATAACCCACGCAAGTTTTTCAGGGGATATACCTTTCCCTACAGAAACAACAAATGCAATTGATATTGATTTTAATTTCTTTTTATCTAATAGTTATACATCTGTTTATCAAATGGCTACAAGCCCTGAGTTTCAGGCTGCTGTAGGAACTGCATTGCCTTTTGGAAACATTAAGCCTGTTTATTCAGGTGTTCCGGGAGTTGAGACATCTTGTGATGGAACTACATTGACAGATTCAGTAAACTGCTTTCTTCCTAATAACTTAGATGCATTTCAAAAAATAGCAAGTGGAATTAGTGCAGATGGGCAACCTATATTAATTATAACATCTCCGGCAAGTAATCAAATTGGATTTCAGTTTCCGGCAATGAAATATGTTAGTCCTGCTCCTCCTGCGGCTCCAACACAAACAGTGTATGAATACTATAGCGTTTCTTTTACAACGGCTTATTTTCAAGAAATAGCAAACCCTCAAAGTTTGCATAGTAATAGAGGTTATGAGATTGGTATTGTTTATATGGATGATTTTAATAGAGCATCAACAGCTTTAGTTAGTCCAAATAATACTCAATATGTTCCTTGCGGATATTCTGCAAATAAAAATAGTATTCAAGTACAAATACCAATAACACAGCGTGCCCCTTATTGGGCTACAAGGTATAAGTTTGTTATAAAACCTGATGCGGAAGGATATGAAGTGATTTATACAAATTTGTTTTTTACAGACCCTGATACTAATGAAGTATGGTTTTATCTTGAAGGAGAAAATACAAAGAAAGTAGAAGTAGGAGATAGATTAATTGTAAAATCAGACACTTCAGGTCCTGTTATGAATTGTGCTTATGCTACAGTATTATTAAAAGAATCCAAAGAATCGGCATTTATTACTCCTATAGAAAATGTATCAGTACCTGCAGGAGTTTATATAAAAATAAATCCAAATAGTTTTTCTGCTGTTATTGACCCTCTTGCAACTATTGCTGCAGGACAACAACAGGCTTGTGCCCCAAAAGGTGGTAATTATTTGCCTCTTGATGGACCACCATTGGAATATCCAATGAATATTGTAGACACTGTTAATCCGGGAATGTATATTGATTATAGCGTTCCTGCAGGGAGTAGAATAAATTTAAAAATAGATTGGGAACGTGGAGGTGTTGGTCAATCTTGTGAACACAGAGGATATTTATTAGAAAAACAATATGTTTCATCTGCTTCTTATGATAATATGGAAGATTGGTGGAATGGAGATAATATTGGTTTAACTGTTAATACAGGGACATCGAAAGACGGAAGTACAGAAGTAGTATATTTACCAACAAATGCTATACTTACAAGTTACGATTTTGAGACAATGTATCTTCAGTTTTATAGAAACTTGGTTAACAACCGGTTAATCCTTCAAGCAAGTACAGGTAAAAGCTGTACAGGGGCGGGGTATCCAAACTCAAGAAAATATTGTGTAACTGCTGATATAGAAGTTTTTCGTGCAATTGATACAATTATTTTTGAAACAGAGCCAACTGACGCATTACCTGACGTTTTTTTTGAGAACAACTTATCATTTGCTATTGATGTAGATGGTAACCATATGGGCAATGTCCAAAACCAAAATATAGCAACAAATACACCTGCAATTATAGACACAATGTTTTTTAATTGTTTTGCATTTGGAAATGGAGCGGAAAGTTATAAAGTAAGAGACTCTATTATTGGTAAATATTTTAATCTTGGGGAAAGGGTTACAACTGTATCTGCTCAAGACTATAAAGAGGCAGACAGATTTGCTGATATTACTTATAGTGGTGTTTACAATGCGGAGACAAACGTAAATAAACTTAATGAGTTTAACTTAGGGTTATTAAACTACAAAAACTTAGAGACTTCTTTTGGTCCAATCTTTATAATGGATGGAAGAGAGACAGACGTTCTTGTTTTGCAAGAAGATAAAATATCTTATGTACTTGCAGGGAAAAACTTATTGTCAGATTCTGCTGCAGGCGGTGTAATTACATCTGTACCTGAGGTATTAGGTACGCAGATTGCACGTGTAGAGAAATACGGTATTAGCTTTAATCCTGAGAGTTATGTTCAGTGGGGGTATAATAGGTATTTTACAGACGTAAAACGTGGGGCTGTGCTTAATATAAAGGGGGATTCAATGCAGCAAGACCAATTGATAATAATATCAGAAGCCAATATGAGGACTTGGTTTAGAGATGAATTTAATGTGTCATTTAATACTCAGAAACTTGGAGGATATGACCCATATATGAATGAGTATGTCCTTACTACTAACGATATACTAATCCCTGCTGATGAACAATGCCTTGAATGCGGAACATCTCAGACATTAAATTTAACCAACAGTGCTCCTTATAATGAAACGTCATTTAATTATTGCGTTGATTTAGGACCATTTGTGGGAGATTCTACAATAACTTGGAATGTAATATCAAACTCAGGAGACCCTTTTAATATTATTGTTACATACGATGGTAATACTTATGATACAGGATTTATAACTACTTCAGGGCAATTTGATTTTCCTAAGGACAATATATCAATTGAGACTGCTGAAATTGAAATATTATATACCTCAGCTTCTTTGGTAATTGACGTATTAATTGATTGTCCTGAAAAAGAAGAAATGACAATTGTTGAGGTTGTATTAACAAATAACGAAGAAGCAGGAGATAGCAATCACGTTCAATATAGATATACAAACGGCTCCTTTATTGGACCGTTATTATCAGCAGGCGTTACTTTTACAAGTAGTACAACACCTCCTGTTGTTTCAAGATATAATTTAACCACAGGATTTGCAGGTGGTGGAGGATTCCCTCCTCAGTTTAGCACAATGAGAATGCAATCAAATTCTATAGTGCCTGATAACTTTGTGTTTAATCCTCTAAATGACAAATTTAGATGGTTAAGAAGCACTACGCTATATCCTAATACTACAGTTGGCATTAATGCATTAATTGCAGCATCTAATATTGCTACTCCTAATGTAGGGAGCGGTACTTTATATTCATCAACATTTGTTGTTCCATCAAAAACCTTAGGTAACTATTTGTATTTGATTTGGGATTATAGAGATGCGTTACCATTACAATTATGCTATGCTACACCTGAGGAAGAAAATGGAAGAGCAGAGATTTGTTGTGATTGTGAGGCTTGTACAACAAGTTGCATAACAGTTTCAATATATAATCCTATTTATGGAGGACTAACGGCTGAGGTATTATTCCCAAGTGGAGATAGTTGCAGTTCAGGAACTCCGGGACCATTATCTGTAGAAGTTCCTCCTTTACAAACAATTGAGGTTTGTGTTAATAATGATTTTGAAGGTGCAAATATGTGGTCAGTAATTGCAGGGACAGCAGTAGTTACAATTACAAATTGCAATTGTACGGTAATTCCTTGCGAGGAGACTTGTTCTCAATGGTATTACGTGAATGATTCTTTAGAAGATTTCGTTGAAGTTGCAACTATAAGTTGTAACTGTGAAAGCCCTGAGAATTATATTATTCCTCCTAATAGTGTTGGATATATAAACGCTTGTATTAATAATACTCCTATAGTTTTAGACCCAACAGGATTAATATTAACTAAATACTGTGGTATTTGTCCTTTAGATGAAATATTCTGTTTAAATTGGGAGATTTATGATATAACAGGACCAACAGAGGTAACTTATGAAGAGTGTAATGGTCCGAATAATATATTAGAACTTGGCGGAGAGGAAGTACCTTTTACTATTTGTGTTCAGTATCCATTTATCCCTAATATTTCTAACCTTGCAAATGCTAAGAAAAGAATAGTTCCTGATGGATGTAATTGTTACCCTACATAATAAATGATTAATAAAAGAAAAATAAGATGCCAATACCACAAACATATTACTTAGACTCAGCTACTCTTGGCGGAGCAACAAGTATTTATATGGATGACCAACTTACAATTTGTGCTCCTAATGGATATTATTCTGATGGAATTATAACAAGAGAACAAGTGTCTTGTGTACTTTTGCCTGCACAAGCGTGTGAGAGTTGCTCATTACCGTGCGACACTCCTACCATAGAGGCTTCAGGAGGAACAGGCGTGTATGCAATTAATTTTAACGCAGGAACAAGTATAGGTGCTATATTAGTTAGATTTAATCCCCTTAATATTCCTGACGGTATTAGAGCAGTATTTAATTCAATTGTTTACAACAAACTATCATCTCCTGTAGATGGGTATCATCAAAGCACAAATCCATCTAACTATACATTTGTAGGAAATGTCGGTTCAGATTGTGGGCTTTCAGGGTCTACATACCCTGCATTAGTTAACTATGTTTATGATGGTACTGCTTTTGTAAACCAAGGGACAACTTCTTCAGTAAGTGTTGCAGCCGGAGATGTTTCTTTAACAGCAGGAAGCCCCGGTCAATGTTTAATGGTAATACCAAAAAATACATCAACAGCTTCTATATTAAATGTACTTATAGTTGGAGCGTGTTCAGGTACAATATTTGAACTTAATGTATCTTGCCCTGAATTGCTTCCGGAATTTCCATCAACTTCAGTAAACGTTTCATCTGAGGCAGCTTGTGAAAACGAGGTAGAATTTACTTATTATTTTGCATCATTAACAGGCGTTGCTATAATAAATGTTTTTGATTACGTATTTTCAGATGCAAATGGTCAATACGCTTTAGCTGATGGATTTTATCGTACAAATATTTCAGGACCAAGTCAATGGATACAAGTAGATAATGGTATTGTCATTGCAATAGGTAATTGTTAATGTTTTAAAAAATAATAATAATGGCAAATTATACACTAACATATAGCGAAGGAGTAAATGGATGGGTATCGTTTTATTCTTATTATCCTGATTGGATGGTAGGGATGAACAATTTCTTCTATACCTTTCGTGGAGGTAATCTATACCGACACAATGTAAATCAAAATCGAAATACATTTTATGCAGATTGGTGGGTACGAATTGGTAGTCCATCATCAGCATTTGTCTCTACTCAATTACAGAGTGTATTAAATCAAGCTGTACTTGAAAACAAATTGTTTAAGACAATTAACTTAAAAGGAGATGCTCCGTGGGAAGTACAATTAGAAACAGACCTTCAATATTCAGGATTCATACAAACCAATTGGTTTGAGAAAAAAGAAGCATCATATTTTGCATTTATAAGAAACAATTCAAATGGACAGCTTTCTCTTCGTAGTGTAAATGGTATAGGAAATAGTGTTACTGTTACTACAAGTGGAACTGTAATAAATTTTAGTATTAATCCATTAATTGAAATTGGCAATATAATAAGTATTGGGGATTATTTATACTTTGGCACTGCACCACTTCTTGCAGGAGAAGTAATTGCTATAAATGTAAACCTTCCGGCAGGTATAAATCAAATTGTAATAAACAATTCAATACCGGGAGTCACACCAATTCCCGGCAATATAAATTATTTTTTATACATTAAAAACTCTGTAGCTGAGTCTCACGGTGTCTTAGGACACTATTGTACATTCACAATGCAGAATGGATATTCAAGTAAAATCGAATTGTTTACGGTAGAGTCAGAAGCTATGAAAAGTTTTCCTTAAATTTAATATCTTTGTAAACAATATGGGAATGTTAAATATACGGAAGTTGAACAGTACAGACTATGAGAACATACTTGTAGGATGGTGGAAAGATTGGGGATGGGCTCCCCCACAAAAAGACTTTCTTCCTGAAGATGGCGAAGGTGGTATAATTATTTTAGATGGGGAGATTCCTATTTGTGCAGGGTTTATGTACATAACAAATTCTAAAGTTGCGTGGGTAGATTGGATTATTTCAAGTAAAACCTACAACGAAAAACCTTTTAGAAAAGAAGCTATAAAATTGTTAATTTCGTCTCTTACAAAGTTTTGTAAAGACACAGGGAATAAGTACACATATGCTCTAATAAAAAATCAAAGTCTCATAAAAGTATATGAGGAACTTGGTTATATTAAAGGAGATAATTATACAACAGAAATGATAAAACTTTTATAAAATGGCAATAGCAACAGCAACAGCATTAGCAATAGGGGGTTTGGCAATATCAGCAGGGTCAACCGCCAAGTCTTTTATAGACGCAGGCAAGCAAAAGAAACTACAGAAAGAAGCGGAGCAAGATGCAAAAAATGCAATGGATGCTGCACGTAAAAAACTTGAGGTAAATTTCTTTGACCAAATGGCTGTCAAGAAAGAGCCTTATGAGTTAGAAAGAGAAGCTATGCTTGCTCAAGGAGCACAGGCTATAGAAGCGGGTCAAGAGCAAGAGAGAGGTGCAGCAGCTACAGCAGGTAGAGTTCAAATGGCAATGAATGAAGGGCAAGCAGGAATACGTACAGCGATGGGTAAAGAAATGACTGACATTGAAAAAATGCAGTTAGCTGAAGAAAGCCGTCTTCGTGATGTTGGTATTCAGTTAGACTTAGGAGAAACAGAAGGTGCTCAGTTAGCTGCACGAGACGCACAGCAAGCCGCAGCAGCAGCTACAGCACAAGGATTTGAAGGACTTGCTAAGACTGCTCAACAAGGGCTTGATATGGTACCTTTATTAACTAAAACTCCGGAAGCACGTCAGTTAGCTAACCTTCAACAATCAGCTATGGGGACAGGGAAGGGGCAACTTGGATTAAGCCAAATGGATATGCAAAAAAAGATTGCTGCTATGGGGACAATAAATAATGTAGATTTTAGTAAAGTTTCAAGTATGAAACCAATGGAATACAATACTTTTATGTTAGGTCTTGACAAAGGAACGCTTCAACAAGTTAATTCACGATTCCGCACTAACCCATCATTACAGTCTCAAGATAATCTTCCAAACCCCCAAATAAACTTCGTAGATTATGTGCAATAATAAAATTAAAAATTTAGGTAATTAATAAAATAACTATAAATGGCAGGTACATATTATAAATACGCAGAACGAGAAGCAGACAGTTATATCAATTGGGCGGAGATAGGTAAGAATATGAGCGATATGCTTGCGAACGAAAATAAAGTTCGTGAAGAGAAGAAAGCTGCTATTGACCAAGCGTCTCGTGAGTTTGGAGAAATACTTGCAAATGCACCTCAGGGAGAGAGTAAGTTAATGAATGAATGGGCATTAAAGTTTGGAGGAGATGCACAGTCAGCAAGACTAATGCAAGATAAATTATTAAAGTCAGGACTACTTAAATTAAATGATTATCTTGTTATGCGACAGAACGTGACGGATGGTACTACAAATGCTTTTAAATTATCTACAGAATATCAAGAGGAATTTAAGACCAAGTGGGATAGGATGAAAGAAGACAAATCACAGGACTTAGAACAATTCTTAATGGCTGAAGCTGAAGGATTTGGTAACTTTACTCAGACTCAATTATATATTAATCCAACTGATGGTAAAGTGAGTGTAGCGTATAAAGAGAAGGGGGAGGATGGTGTTTATAGAATGAGTGCTGACCCAAGTAAGTTTACAGATATAAACTCTTTAAGAAACCGTATTAAAGGTCAGTTTGACAAGTATGATGTAAATACTAATATGGAGACTTTTGTAGCAGGGTTAGGTGCAGAGGTAAGTGCCTATCAAGTAGCGAGAGCGACATTAGGGTCAACAGGATTAATTAGCGAGACTCTTGATATTATGCAAAGGGATACATTCCCTCAAAGGGATGCATTATCTATAGACCCTGTAAAAGTAAAAGAATTATATAATAAAGCCGTTGCGGGTGGGTATACGAAGACTCAACAACAATGGTTACAAGACCAAAAGAGTTTAAAAGGAATTACAACTACTTTCTTTGAGGCTGAAACAAAAGCATTACAAAGTCAATTAGCAAACCCTTACAATGCTGCTTCTATATTGACAAATGCTCTTGATATTTGTCCATCAAATAAGAAGCTATACACATACACTTGGGACCCAAAAGATGCTGAGGAAAATCCTGAGAAGATTTTGCTTACAAATAAATCTGATGGTAGCCCTCTTCCAAAATTTAGCGAACAACAAGAAGCAGATGCATTACAGTATTTGCGTACTGATGCTCGTTTGAGATATGATAAAAAAGAAGAACTTAAAGTTACAGGTCAATTAGAGAGGAGAGACCCACCACCAAAACCACAACCACAACAATGGGTGGACGAGGCTTATAGGAAGAGTAAAGAAGCAGAAACAGCAGCAGGTGCTTGGAACCAATTGTTTACAGGCACAACTGCGGCAGATAAAACTGCAGCAGCAAACATCTTATTAGGTACTCCTAAAGCTATTGACCAACAATTAGTAGGAATAACATTCCCGGGCTCCGGTAAAGTTGCATTACAATACGCTAATTCTGCTAACAATAGGACCATATCTATGATTGATAAAAGTGGTAATCCTATGTCATTAGCCAATTGGGCAGCTATAGGAGTTGAACTACACGGAGTTACTGACCGTAATAAAGCAATGCGTGCCGGTGGTGGCGGTTCAGGATATGGGAATATTACAGAGGAAGATTGGAAAACTGTTAGTGCTCAAAGAGAAGGAGCCACAAGTGGAGGGGAGGAAAAGACTGCTCCTGTAGTAAATATACTTCCTGAATTATTTACTATCAAATCAGTTAAATCATCTAAGTCATTACAAAGAATATTAGGTTCTACATTTACAGTAACTGATATTGGAGGATATACGGGAAATGATGTTAAAGTTACTGCTCCAAATGGTCAGCAATTTACTTATAATGCAAACTTAAATAAATCAGAAGCTGCAGTAGCAAAACAAGACCTTGAACAGTTTATAAAAGATAATAGTGGTAAGGTTAAGGGCAGTACTATAAAAGGAGGAACGGTAAGAGAATAAACGAAAGATAAAAAAATAATTATGCCGGATTTAAAACAAGCATTAAGAGACTTTATAGCCACATCTAATAGTGGTAAATATGCTGATGAAGCTACATTGCTTTCAAAATTTCCTGAATTAAGTGGATATAATATTCAATCATTAAGAGATTTTGTTGCAACATCTAATAGTGGTAAATACGCTAATGAAGATGAGTTGTTTTCAAAGTTCCCTGAATTTGGGATTAGTAAGCAACAAGATGTTTCTAAAGAAAAATTTGGTACGGCATTGCCTTCGGGAGATGTGGCTTTGGCTTCTAAAAAACTTAATAAAGTTGAGAAGGCAGTTGAAGTCCCTGATGATTACAAGCGTATTAACTCTTTATCTAATAAATATACACCGGTAGTATCTCTTGATAAAGAGGGTAAAACAGTGTACACTAAAAACCCGGAAGGGTTAGTTGAAATAGACCTATTCCCCGAATTTACAGCAAATAAAAAGAAAGACCCAATAGTAATGAGGGAAGCTGCGTCAAGGCTTAGGGTAAATATTGAAGAAAAGATTAATGATATTAATACAGGTAAAAAGAAGGTCCATTACCTAAGTGATACAAAAGATAAATTAGAAAACGACTTAAATGAAGTTAAGGCGTTACAAATAAAAGCTAATAAAGAGGTGTGGGCATTAGATGATGCAGAGTACGAAGAAATGGTTGCAACGGAAAGGGTAGACCAAAGTGGTAGTATAGCCAAAAAAGCGTTTAATCGTGTTATGGCAGCTATATCTCCTTATAAATCTATTCAATTAATGTCTAATGAAACAAGTTATAACAAAAAAAAATTGACCCCTGAATTTTCACTTGGGATGAAGGTTCTATCAGGCATTGAGCCCGTTGAATACGAAAGAGTTTTATCTGCATTAAAAAATGATGAGCCTATAAGTTCAACTGATATTGCAAATATTACAGCATATGGGTATGATATTAAAGATGAAAGACTAAAAAAAGAACAAAAGAAAATTGAGGATAAGTATTCAAGTCAGTTAGGCTTACTAAAGAATGACATACAAAAATACGAATTAGCTATTAATAATAAAAAGACATTATCAGAAAGTGATATAGCAGATTACAATTCAAAAATAAATAATTACAATGCTATAATTACAGAAATAAAACCATTACAAGAAAAGGCGGAGACTTTGAGAAAGGCAAAGGAGGATAACCTGTTAAATAGCCCCGAGGTGTTAAGGGCTTTTATTTCAGAAGACGTAGCTGAAAGGCTAAATAATCTAAAAAAAGGTATTAATCCTGACTTTAAATCTGAATTTTTGTTTGGGCATACGTGGAATTATACTGACGATGAAATAAAATTTGCAGCAGAAGAGGGTCTTAAGGAGTTTGGAATAGACCCGACAGATAAAAGAGTTGTAGCTGCTATAAAGTACCTACAAGATAATGAGGGTGTTTGGCTTTTTCAAAACTCAATTGCTAAAAGTGGCGGGATAAGAGAGTTAGGTAAGGGAGTCTCAGGTGTTGTATCAGGAATGTCAAATTTTGTTGAGAACTTACCAAAAAGTGAATACGAGATTTATGCGGAAGCAAAATCAGCAGGCAGCGTAAATGTTGCAGAAAAAAGATTAAAAGGACAAGATGAGGGTGTTATAGGCGTTGCAAATGATGTACTAAAGGGCGTAGGACAATTTGGTGCTCAGGCAGGGATTATGTATTTAACAGGAGGGGTAATAGGAGCAGGAGGTAAGGCTATATTAGGCAGGGCAGGAACAACAGCATTAGCGGGAGATATAGCTATAGCTGATATGAGTGTAGGTAACTTAATTGGTAGTACAATACTAAAAGCTAAGAACCCATTATCTGTTGTAACTACTACATACGCTATGGAGTACGATAGTAATCTTAAGCAAGCCCTTTCATACACAAGCGACAATAGTCTTGCAAGAAACGCAGCAGCTTTAAATACGGCTATATCATCAGCGACAGAATTGATTTTAAGTCCGCTTGATATTGCAAAGGGTATAGTTAAAAAATTCTCAAAGGGAGAGACAAAAGATTTATTAAATATACTTTCAGATAAGAGTTTAAAAAATGACCCAAGTAAACTAAAAAGTTATATTACTAAAGCAATAAAGGGAGTTGGTGGTGCAGGAAAAGTTGTAGTCGCTGAGATATTAGAGGAAGAGGTAGTAGCAGTTGCTGACTATTTAACTAATCAATATCTTAACCCTGAGTCTGAATCATTTCAAAATAGGAAACTATCATCAGAGATGGCTGAGGTTGCGTATCAGACAGGGGTGTCTATGGCTCTTCCGGCTATACTTAATGGTGTAGGTTCTGCAAATGCAAATACATTCTCAAAGTCATCAATTTTAGTTGCATCTCAAAATAGACTAAAGATGATTGAGGGCTTAGGTGTAAGTTTAGCAAATAAAAATATAAGTAAAGAGGAGTACGCAGAGAGGGTACAATTGGTTAATATATCAGCTAAGGCAAATGATGAGATGCCAAATAAAGCTGATGGTATTAAATTAAACGCTGATGAAAAAGCTAACTATATATGGAGTAGGGTAACTGAGTCATTTATGAATGACAAGATGAAGGCTACTGACGATGAAGCACAGAAGATGATTTTAAAAAAGAAGATAGCTGAGCAACAAAACTACAGGGCAAAGATATTAGAAGGAGAAGAGATTTTAGTAAAACCCTCTTATAAGGTTGATGATAATGAGGTAAGTAAAGATGAGTTTATTAGTTTAATGGATAGCGAGGGGAGTGACAGGTTTAGGTTTGAGGTAACAGGAGACTCTGAGATGAAAGATAAATTACGCAGCGAAGCGGGCTTACAGCAAGAGGAGGCTCCTGAGGTTACTTCAAAAAGAACAGATAGAATTGCTGAAATAGAGTTTGCATTATCTCCTGAAAGTACTATTGTTATTGAGGATGCTGAGAAAACAAAATTACAAACAGAATTAGAAACTTTAAAAACTGAACAAGATGCCATTCAAAAGCAAACAACAGGTCAAGTACCTGTACTCACAGAAACCGGAGTTAGCCAAGAAGTTCCGCAAGGACTCTCCCAAACAGGACTTGAAGTCGTTACCACAGGGACCCAAGAAGTCGCTCCTGAAGGCAAAGTAGAAAGTAAGGAAAGTTCTCAAACAGAAAAAGAAAGGTATAGGGAGCAAAAAATGAAAGAAGAAGGGCTAATGACTCTTATGCTGCCTTTCTCATTAGAAGAAACAGTAAGCCAAGAGAGAAAGCAAAGAGAAAAAGAAGTTGAAGAAAATAATAATAAAGTAAAAGCAAGAATTAGAGAAATTGATGCTGAATTTGATGCTAAATCAGAATCCCTACTATCTAAAGAACAACCCTCACAAAAAGGAAGTGTAGAGGTAGTAGGTAGTGTTGAAGAACCATCTATTGTAGTTCACGGAACTATAAACGGATACGGGTTGCAATATTCAGAAGGTAAGGATGCGAAGGATATTGTTGAGCCATTAGACCCAAGAGCAGGTACTATGGAACAGCGAATTGAATTAAATAAAGGAAACGCTATAGTTATAAAAGATGAAGTTAATAGCAATGGGGGCAAGGATGTTTCAGTAAATACACCTATGACTGATTCGTTTGGTAGAGAAGGTGGAGCAGTTTATGAATTATCTATACCAAAAGACAATAAGGCTACGGCAGAAGGCATTAAAAAAATAGTTCAAGAAAACCATAAAAAAAGTAGTAAGAGTGGCAAAGAACTTATAAACGAAACAGTTGGATTAGTTAAAGATTATATCAATTCTAATAAAGCAGTAGAACAATCCCTACCCACCCAAGAAGTAAAGGATAAGGTAGTAGGTAGTGGTGTAGGGGGAGATGAACCCTTGAAATCGTGGAAGGGGAATAAAATAGGGGCAGTCGTGAAGCAAGAAGATATACCTAACGATTTTGGTGATACTGCTCCAAAGGGGGAATATAAATTGGATGTTATTTCTGTATCTGCTACTGATGTTACTATAAAAGGGATTGCCACCCGTAAGCATTGGGATAAAGATAATTATGACGGGTATCAGACAGAGCAACTTGATGATATTAAGAAGGGCTTTGATACTGAAAGTAGAACACCAATAATCGTTGAAAAAAATTCAGATGGAACATATAAGGTGATTGATGGACATCATAGATTAACGATTGCCAATGAATTAGGCAGAAAAGATATATTGGCATTAGTTCATCAATCAAAATCCCTAACCACCCAAGAAGCAAAGGATAAGGTAGTAGGTAGTGGTGTAGGGGGAGATAATGTTACTGTTTCTACAAATGATAAGAATTTTAACAAAGAAGAATTTGTTAGGGATATTGATAAGTTAGAAAAAGAAAAAGCCAATGGTAGTAAAAATATTGGGTTGTATTCTTTTAAAGATAAGTTTGTAAAATTAGTTAAGAGCAAAAGGAAGTTATCAAAAGAAGACCTAAATAGGTTAAGGTTTAGAGTTAGTGATATGGATAACGTATATCCTGCATTAGAAATTATTGATTTGCCAAATGGTAGCCAAGCTATTGTTATGGATAAAGCGAGTGGTAAAATCGGCAACGAATTAACATCAGAAGAAATCGATAACATACCACAAGAACATTGGGATAAATTTGAACAAACTATAAGGGGATTATCTAATCGTGGTATTCAAACCGATTTGACAAAAAGAAGTAATCTTCTTTATGATAAAGATAAAGGATTCCAATTTATAGATTTGGAAGGGGCTTCTATTGAAGGAGATGCTACAAATAAGTTTTTTAAAAAAGATGGCAAAGAATACTATTACAATTTTGAAAAATATACATTCTTCCCAAAGGAATACAAATCAGCAAAAGAAATATTTACAGATATAAAATCAGAAGCAGTAGAACAATCATTAACAACTAAAAATAAAGAAAATGAAAAAGTACAACCCCAACGAACAGGAGACGGAACAGGACGGATTGATAGCAGGAAAATTACGCCTCTTGAAGGCACGCCATCAGTTCAAGGCATTAACGGACCGGACGCACAACTTTTTGCCGTTGCCGAGCAATATGCAGCAGACAACGGAATCGACCTCAAAAGACAAGGCGAATACGTTGAAGTAGATGAAGAAAGAGCCGAACGTATAGCTAATGCTTACGAAGAAATGGCTAATGACCCTCAAAATCCAAAAGTAAAAGAGGCTTACGCAGAACTTATTAAGCAAACCATTGCTCAGTATAAAGCATTAGTTAATGCAGGATATAAGTTTTGGTTTATAGATTTGAACATACCAAGTAATGTTGAGTATGCATCATCTCCATTTAATGCTATGCGTGATTTACGACAAAATAAAACTATAGGAGTATTCTCTACTGTTGATGGATTTGGGACAAGTGACCTTGATGTAAGTAATAACCCTTTATTAGAGGATACAGGTATTGAATGGGCTTTAGGTGGGTTAGATGGGGAAACAATGATTCCTGTTTTGGCAAATGATTTATTCCGTGCAGTTCACGATGCTTTTGGACACGGATTAGAAGGCTCAGGATTTAGAGCAAGAGGAGAAGAGAATGCTTGGCAGGCTCACGTTAGACTTTTTACAGGTTCCGCTATTGGGGCTATGACAAGCGAAACAAGGGGGCAAAACTCTTGGCTAAACTACGGTCCTAACGGAGAACAAAATAGAACTGCAAGTGTTGAGGATACAGTTTTTGCTGACCAAAAAACAGGGCTTATGCCTGAGTGGACTTGGACTGAAGGACGTGCAAGAGATATGGAAGTTGCTCCTGAAGAGCAAGCTGCACCTGAGGCAAACATAAATGAACTTATGACGGCAGACACTAAAGACCCTGCTGTTTTAGAAAAGATATTCAATGCATTAGACGGTATAGATAAAAGTATAGATAAGTTTCTTAAAAGTGGACCGAACTCTGTAACAACAGTTATACCATTAGGGGCAATGAAAATTATCGTAAAGGCTTTAAAAGCCTTAGTTAAAGGCGGAATGATGCTTCAAGACGCAATTAAAAAGGTTGCTGCTGACAATAACGTGAAAGAGGCTGATATTATCTCTTCTTTAACTATCATCAACAGTACGGAGGCTAACGTACCTGAGGGACTCTCAGAAGGCGATTTGCCGGGGTTTGATAGGATGATGGAGCAAGTAGACGGAATCGTTCAGAAGTCTAAAGATAGAGGCGTAGATGAAGCTAAGATTAAAGATAACGTAATGCAATACGTTATGAAGTCTAAGGTATATGAAACAGCTTCTGATGTACAACGTGAGAAACTTGTACGTGAAGTAAATAAAATGTTTGGCGTAAGAGAAAAGTCTGCACCAAGTGTTGGGCGTATTCTTGGTACAATCAAAGACATTAATAAAATTACAATGTCTGAGAAAGACGCTCTTAAGAAACAACTAAAAGATTATAATAAAGGGGCTAATAATGCAATAGCAGCTTGGACAAAAGCAAGCACTGATTTGACTAAGGCTATAAAAGAAATGCAAAACTCAGGCAAGCTAACCCTAAAACAAGTTGCAAATGTATTGAGAAAATTCAGTAGCGTTAATATGTTCAACGAAGGCTCTGTAGATAATTTTGTAGATTATATGTCGAATGTGTTTCAAGATGCTGAGTATGCTGATAAAATTAATACCATTAAGAAACAATTACCAACTGCAAGAAAAAATGTAAATACAAAACTTGGAGCAGCAATGAATTTGATTCCTTCTATGGAAAAATTGTTTTCTATTAATCCTGACCTTATACCGTCATCTGTCCTTGACTCATATATGTTACTTGTAGATATGATGGGTAAGAGGCAAGAGACGCTTGACTTGATGGAGATAAACGTAGCAACCCGGATGACTAACACCGTTCTTGATGCTGTTGATGAAGAGCAATCTAAAGCAGAAGAACTATCTGACAGATTTAATTGGTATAGTGACCCCGTATTAAATGATGACGGAAGTATAAACTATGCCGATACCATTAAAGCGATGTTGAAGGATGGAACTATTACAGAAGAAGATGCTGAACTTATGCGTAAGTATAAGAGTACAATAATGCCACGCCCTGAGAAAGCTGAAATGACTGAGCAAGAAATAGAAGATGAGAAGCAAGCACTTATAGACAGCCTGAATAATATTACTTTAGACCCATCTAAAATGGCTTCTATTGATGACAGGCGTAAGGCTATATCTTTGAAGGAACTTTTGAAAACAGAAGCTATAAAAAAATTAAACGCACAGCAACTTAAGAACTTAATAAAAGTTGTAAACGCAATTAATAATGGCTACTTCCCTCACTCTGCACAATTAGTAATAGAAAGACTAAATGCTATCAATAACGCATTGTCTTTAGTTGATGCATTACAAGGAGCAAAACCTCTCCCTATAACTAAGGTATACACAAGAATTAAAAAGTTATTTACTGATATATATTCTGATAAGGGTAAAACTCCTATTCAGGAAATGGTAATTAGAAGCCCACTTTATTTTATTGACCAAGTATTTGGAGACTTTAAAACAAAAAGAATATTCAATGCTATATTTGAAAAAGCAGCACAAGGTCAGTCAGCTTATGATGCTCAACTAAATAAAGTTAATAGACAGGTAGATAAAGTTAGAAATGCTGTTTCAAAATCATTTGGAATGAATCCAAATAAGACAATAATGTCATCCTACAAGATGATGTCTTATATGATTCAGAATGAATACTTATCTAATCCTGATAGCAATCAAGTTAATCCGGCACATAAATATTTGGCTGAGACAATTAAGTTCCTTGAGAATGATAATAGGGATGCTCAAGCAAATATGTTGCAAGATATTCTTGATAACTATACAGATACTGATGGTAATATTGATGCAAATAAACTTTATAATTCTTTTAATAAGGCTGAAAGAGAAGCGTTAAAAGTAATGAGAGAAATAAATGATGGGCTAACTGATAAGGCTGTTCATACTGCAGGTGTTATAAGGGGTCAAAAAATAAGCCCTTTAAATAACTATGTGCATATGCCTGTAATTTCAGACTTTGATACTCAAAATACAACCTCTATTACTGCTGCTGCTGATGCATATAATCGTGCATTGATGCCATCAACAAAGGGTAAATCTTTGATAGAGCGTGATGGAAAGGTTCATCCTTTAAACTTTGATGTATTTGCTTCTGTTCAACAAGGGTCTAAGTCTGTATTGATGGATTACAATTTGACGGAGCCAATACGTACAGCAAGAAAAACATTAGCTGAGGCTGAAAAAATGATGGCTGAAAGTGGTCGTATTTCAAAACAAAAACGTCAGATATTTAGTGCTATTAAAAAGTCATTCAATCAGGCTACAGAAGACTTGTTATTAAACAATTACATAGCCACTTCGTTTGGAGATGATGTTATGAACTTTATTACGAAGCAAGGGTACAGAGCGATTCTTGCAAGTGCTCCAAGATTTATAACGGAACTTACCTCAAACATTGGATATGCCGTTATAAGCGACCCAAGGTCTTTTATCACAGGATTATCATATCAAGGGTTTTTAATGACTCCGGGGGCTGTAGACGTAATCAATAATGTAAGTAGTAAGCAGATTATAAGATTATTCCACGGAGATGCATTAAGTGGAAGGTTTATTGATACAGGCATTCTCAGTCAGAAAACAGGAGTAAAAGCAGGTAAGCCAAAGGGGACTGTAAGAAATATTGCGGAGATGGTTTATAATAGGTCTTTAAAGAAATACAAAAATGCCATTGAACTAACTGCGGATACATTGATTTCTACTCCTGATAAATTAGTTATGCGTCCAATATGGTTTGGTGCTTTTGCTAATAAATTTGAATCAATAACAGGACTCCAAGTCGACTTTGAAAAAATAGCAGCAAATGATGAGTCTTATATGAATAAACATAAGGCAGCTATAGAACAAGCCACAACTACTGCTGATGACAAATCTGTATTAGCCGGTGCTACTGATAATGCTTATATGGGAATCCTTAAAGGAAAGTCTCCCAACCAATCAGCCACATTAAAAGTGTTTAATAATTTCAACAACTTTATGACTCGGTTTGCAATTTATGAATACACTGCTGCAAGAACAGGTGTTTATGCTATGGTTGGGAATGGAAGTATATCTAAAAAAGATGGGGCTGCGTTATTAGCAGGTGTTACTACAAGGATGGTGGTTTATTCTTTGTTAACTCAGATGTTAGGCACTTTAATGTTATCTATGTTTTCTGATGAACCTCCTGAAGATGAAGAAGATGAAAAAACATTTATGCAAAAGTTCGGGCAAGCATTTACTTCTGCTACAACAGGGATGTTATTTGGTAGAGATTTTGGAAACGCTACAAGAAGTATTATAAATTACGGAGTAGAAGAAATGAATGAAGAATTCTTAACAGGATTGCGTAACGGAGAGTATGACCCATATAAAGATGCAATATCGTATTCTATTATGCCAAAAGAAAAGAAAGGACAAAAAACAAACCTTTCTGATTTCATAACAGTGTTGGGAGGCTCTATGGGTCCGGCATTAAAGACTTTAGACTTAGCAATTAGGAAAATTTATGAAGCCCCTAAGAAAGAGGCAGGTGCGATACAAAGACAGAAAGATGAAATAGAAAAACGCATCCCTTTAGAAATAGCAGGTAACTTAGGGTTTATTCCTTTATATAAAGATGTTAGAAAAGTTATTGTGAATAATATTTATAGCAGTTTAAGGGAAGAACAGAAAGCTGATAAAATAAAGAAGCAAGAAAAGGAAGCGAAAGAAGCTATAGAAGATGCGTCTGATTTGGATATTCTTAACAAGATGAAAGCAAATGAATTTGATTCTAAAAAGAAAAGGATTATTGAAGAAAAGATAAATAAAATAGTTAACGAAACTCCCGAAGAAAAAGAGGCAAGAAAAGAGGCTAATATATTAAAGAAAGAAAGAAAGAAAGTATTGTTGGGAGAATACGATAACCAAACCGATATGAAAAGGCGTGACCGTGATATGTGGGAAAAGAATTTTGGTCCTAATTCTGATTGGGGTAAAGAAAATAAATTAGAA
>Ga0209768_10000143_pt1 | contig 45398 bp, 50 predicted proteins | sample LauGreSBDMM110SD_3_FD_187564 | JGI IMG/M metagenome (GOLD analysis project Ga0209768, IMG submission 187564) | Freshwater lake microbial communities from Lake Michigan, USA - Sp13.BD.MM110.SD (SPAdes) (version 2) | ecosystem: Environmental > Aquatic > Freshwater > Lake | place: Lake Michigan... | reverse complement strand
TGAAAAAGAGTGTGGCAGTATTAACCCCCTACATTGAAGCAGAAAAAGAAAGAAAAAAGTTAGCCTCCATTAATCCAAATGGCATTAGCAAAGGCCCCGCTAAAATATTATTAGCTACTGTAAAAGGAGATGTACATGATATTGGAAAAAATATTGTGGGCGTTGTACTGGGATGTAATGGTTATGAAATTATTGATTTAGGGGTCATGGTGGCTGCAGATAAAATTTTAACGGAAGCCCAAAAACAAGAAGTAGATATTATTGGATTGAGTGGCTTAATCACCCCTTCCTTAGATGAGATGGTTTATATCGCCAAAGAAATGAAAAGAAGAGGAATGAATATTCCTTTGATGATTGGCGGTGCTACTACATCACGTATGCATACAGCAGTAAAAATTGCACCTGAATATCAGGATGGTGTCGTGCATGTACTCGATGCATCCAGAAGTGTAACGGTGGCAGGTTCTTTATTAAACAAGGACCAAAAAGCACCCTTCTTAAAAGAATTAGAAAACGCCTATACTGCTTTAAAATTCGATTTTGATAATAAAAAAACAACCAAGCAATCATTACCATACATAGCTGCATTAAAAAACAAAGCGCCGATTGATTGGAGCGCATTCCAAGTAACTGCTCCGAGCTTTACTGGAAACAAAGCCATTGCAATTGATGACTTGTCCGTGCTTGTTGAATACATTGATTGGAAACCATTTTTTATCGCTTGGGAATTACATGGTAATTTTCCTGCCATCTTAACGGATGAAAAAGTAGGTGAAGTAGCTACAAAATTATATGAAGATGCAAATGAATTATTAAATAAAATTGTGAGCGAAAAATGGTTAACTGCAAAAGGTGCTGTAGGATTTTGGCCAGCAAAGGCAATCGAAGATGATGTCATCCTTGAAGATGGTGCAGAAAATGTTGCATTACATTTTTTAAGGCAGCAAGCCAAAAAAGCGGAAGGACAAACCAATTTTTCTTTGGCCGACTTTATTTGTCCTGCCACTGAAAATAAAAAAGATTATATCGGCGCTTTTGCTGTAACCATTCATGGTATTGAAAAACACATCAAAGCATTTGAAGAAAATTTAGACGACTACAATAAAATTATTTTACAAGCATTAGCCGATCGATTGGCGGAAGCATTTGCGGAATACTTGCACGTTAAAACCAGAAAAGAATATTGGGGATATGCTGCAGATGAAACATTAACGAATGAGTCATTGATTAGTGAACAATACCAAGGTATTCGTCCAGCACCGGGTTATCCTGCTTGTCCCGATCATACGGAAAAATACACCCTATTTAATTTATTGAATGCGGAGCAACATACAGGTATTACCTTAACTGAAAGTTTGGCCATGTATCCAGCTTCCAGTGTTTGCGGTTGGTATTTCGCACATCCACAAAGTCAATATTTTGGATTGGGTAAAATTCAACAAGATCAGGTGATTGATTATGCACAAAGAAAAGATAAACCATTAGAATATATCACAAGGTGGCTACAACCTGTAATTGATTAATATTTTTATACTTTCTCAAACAACCACCAAAGGCGTTTACGCGGCTTAACAATATAATGTTTGTTAACGTAAGTGCTAATATGTTGTATCGCTTCATCGCAACTATCGGTAAATAGTACAAACTTCTTATCCTCAGGTGAGATTGTCCCTTCCTGAATCATGTGTTCCATCCAATGCTGAAACGGTTGGTAAAATTGACGCCCCATCACTACAATAGGGAAATCATTAATCACTTTTGTTTGTGCTAAGGTTAATGTTTCAAAAAATTCATCCTGTGTACCAAAGCCACCAGGCATAATCACAAATGCATAAGAATATTTAACCAACAAAACTTTACGAATAAAAAAGTAAGTAAAGGTGATTGATTTTTGTACATAAGGATTGGGTTGTTGTTCAAAGGGCAACTTAATATTACAACCAATGGATTTTCCACCATTTTCAAAAGCCCCTCTATTTGCCGCTTCCATAATGCCAGGACCGCCCCCCGTCATGGTGACAAAACCTAATGCTGCAATTTTTTTTCCCATCTCTCTGGCTTGAATATAATAAGGATGGTCTTCCTTGAAACGAGCCGAACCGAAAACGGTAATACAGGGCCCAACAAAATGCAATGCCCTAAACCCTTTGATAAACTCTTTAAATATTTGAAAAGCAAATAAAAACTCGTTAATCCTTGGTTTTGGCCCTTCTAACTCGTATGATTTCGTAGCTGGAATGATGCGCCTTTGTGAAAAATTAGCCATGACTACCATTTGTTTAATACCTGTTAAAGTTAAGGCAAATAAAGAACTCGGGTTATTTAAAAATAACTAAATTTGAACCTATAGTTTAGCAAATCAAATGAAGATTTTTTTAAAACATACAGCCTACTTTTTACTACAATTAATTGCAATTGCAACTCATGCACAATCAAAGGTGGTGGTGGAGCAGATACAGTCGTATTCAATGGTTTCACCCACGGCTAATTACTGGCATCTACCCAATGACATTAAGCCACTTATAGAAGCATTGGATTCTGGATTGTTCAAAGAAATTAATTTAATCAGAGATAAAAATTACAAAACCACCGCATTACAACTAACAAAACAAAACCAAGTTGGTAAAATAACGATTGATTGGTCTCGCAGTGCGAATACTAATTTTCATGCGTATGTTGAACTTTATGAAATGAGTCCAGAATTTGTGTTTCAAAATAAATTAGCAGAAATTCCGCGATCTAAATTTGATAGCATTAGTTCCGTTTGGTATATATCCTGTAATATTTTCAATCAACGTAGAGAAAGTGTTTTTAAGAAAACTATTTTATTGAGCATGATGCCCACTAAAAGTATTGGCATGGGGTATGCCATTGATCTACCTGCGAGCACGCCTAACTTTATTTTCAAAGCGATTCAAAAAGGAATCAGTTTTGTATCACCAAATATGGATGACATGGAATACATCGAAGCAAAAGTGCCTGCCGCCTATGCCACCGATAATTTTTGGATGCCTTTTTTACATAATCAAAATAGAATTCAATTTGACACCAGTAAACCTTTTATAAGTTATAACAACGACAATGGCCTTCAATTATTGAGAACGCCTCCAGCGCAAATGAATAAAATCAACCAAAAAGACAAGTCCATTAATAACCCGTATTTCGACATGCTACCCCTTATTAAAAAAAGATTAGGCAGCACTACAAATGAATATTACCATGTTTTGCAGCCTTTAAGGGACGTGAATCGCGATTTGGATTATAGCATTGTCGCCTATCTTGAATTAAATTTAAACCCCAATGATTCCGAAGCAAGCAAGTCCCCAATTCTTTTTTTACCAGGCAATATGCACACCCTATTTTTAGACCAAGATAGTATCGGTTCATTTAGTGTAGAAGAAGCAGTGGTAGAAAAAGATAAGTTTTTCAATTTGAATGAAATATTTAATGGTTTCGATAGTACTAAAAAATATAATATTGGTACGTTTTATGAAAAAAAGAAAATTATTTCAGCAAAATCAATCGAAGGAAAATTCAAAACGCACAGCTTTAAAATATTAATTAATTACGCCAATAATTTAAAAACTATTTTCATTGATGATAAAATGGTCATGGTGGCAGAAGGGCAAAATAAACCCTTTCAAATGTTTACGGCTGATGCAGAAGCAGATGCAGAGATAAAAAACTTTTTATTACAAATGTCTTTTAGTGAAATTTTTCAAATGCCCTCCTAGTCTTTAAGTACAATGATGAAAATAGTAAGTTATAATGTGAATGGTATTCGTGCAGCAATTAAAAAGGGGCTCATTGATTGGTTGACCGAATATCCGGTTGATATTTTTTGCGTACAGGAAACAAAAGCGAATCAAGAAGATGTTGATTTATCCCTATTTACTGCATTAGGCTACCATGTGTCTTGGTATTCAGCACAAAAAAAAGGATATAGTGGTGTGGCAATTTTTAGTAAAATAAAACCAGCTAAAGTTACTTTCGGGAATGGCTACCCCCTAAGCGATTTCGAAGGCAGGGTGGTTCGAGTGGATTTGGGTGACTTGACTATTGTCAATGCTTATTTTCCATCAGGCACAAGCGGAGATGAAAGACAAACTTACAAATACCAATGGTTGAATGAAATGCATCTTTGGTTACAACAATTAAGAAAAGAAAGACCCAACATAATTTTAGCAGGCGATTATAATATTGCCTATCGCGATATTGATATTCATGATCCCAAAGGAAATAAAAAATCATCTGGTTTTTTGCCTGAAGAAAAACAGTGGATGGAATCCTTTTTAGCAGCGGGCTGGGTGGATAGCTTCAGAAAAATAAATCCAACGACGGTTGGCGCTTATTCTTGGTGGAGCCAACGCTTTCCAAGTGTGCGCCTGCAAAACAAAGGCTGGCGCATTGACTATTTGTGTACCACAGATGCTATTGCAGATCGCATCAGTGACGCAAGTATCCTACCTTTAGTAAAACACAGCGATCACTGTCCAATTGTACTTGACCTAAAATAAGATTAACATGCAGGTTTGTAATATTAGCTTTCAATTAAACCCCGACATTCAATCCCCATGGCTCATTTGGATGAAAACAAATTTCATAGGGGAACTCATGGCTACTGGTTGTTTCAATGACCATAAATTATACCAATTAGAAGTGCCGGAGGATCAAAACCCCACTTTCACATTACAACTATACGCTATCGATAAAGCGCAGTTAAGTAAGTACCATACACAGTTTGCGGACACCCTTATACTACAACTAAACAACAAATGGGGTGCGCAATGCTTGTATTTTAGCACAAATATGCGAATTGTGAATTGAATGTGGATATATTAAATGGCCGAAAACCGCTACAGGCCTATATTACAGCAAATACATGTTTGAAACTCAATGTCAGCAAGGGTTTAGGTGTTTGGATTTGTTTTGTAAAAACAGTTAATTAAAGACGATTTTGGATGAAAACCATGCTATTTAAGGGTTTCAAGGGTAATATTAAAATAAAAAAAACCAAAAAAATATTGTTGAAACTGATAAAACCCAATAAATTTGTTACATCGTTTTAAAACTATAAAAAACACATCTATGAACAAAGCAGAATTGATCGCTCACATTGCTGACAATGCAGAGATCGCAAAAACACAAGCTAACGCAGCATTGGACGCTTTTATTGAAGCAGTTACAAAAGCTTTAAAGAAAGGCGACAAAGTAACTTTAGTTGGATTCGGTACTTTCTCAGTTTCTAAGCGTGCAGCTCGTATGGGCCGTAACCCTCAAACTGGTGCAGCTATCAAAATCAAAGCTAAGAAAGTTGCAAAATTCAAAGCTGGTAAAGAATTAAGCGGAAAATTGTAGTTCTACAGCCCAAAAGGCAGTAAACTAGCTATTTTTTGAAATTAAACCCCTCGGATATCCATATATTCAAGGGGTTTTTTTACTTTTGTAGCCATTCACTTAATTTAAACACATTATTACCATGGGAAGAGGAGATAAAAAAACAGCTAAAGGAAAAAGATTTCAAGGTTCTTTTGGCAAGAGCAGACCACATAAAGTTGCTACTAAAGGAAAAAAAGCAGCAGCAACAGTAGACGCTACTAAAGCAAGTGCTTAATTCAATCTGATAAATGCTCCCTCAGCTATTCCAATGAATCATTGATACAAGAATAATTGAGGGATTTTTTATTTGGGAATCCATTTAATCATTAAGAATAGTTTGATATGAAATCGTTACGGATTTTATTCTTTTTAAGTTTAATATCATTGCAATCCATTGCGCAATGTTCTATTTGTACTAAAACTGCTGCACAAATTGGAGAAGAAGGTGGCAAAGGTTTCAACGCGGGTATACTTTACCTAGCAGCGATGCCATTTGGCATTGCAGGTTTTATCGCCTACAAGTGGTGGAAAAGTCAACAGCAATAATCCCCACATATCATTTTGAGCCTGTGTCAAAATCAATTGGGCTCATATAAATATTGCGAAATGAAATTAATTGAAGCTATAAAGCTTTTGCATAGAGCTTATAAATATAGTAAAAGTGACAAGGGCGAAATCAACTATATAAAATCAGCTATCAAAAAAGGAGATACTGTTTTTGATATTGGTGCACATAAAGCAGGCTACTTGTACTTTATTTTAAAACAAGTAGGTGCGCAAGGAAAAGTGATTGGCTTTGAGCCTCAAACTTTTTTATTTCAATATTTAACAAAAATTAAAGCACTCTTTCAATGGGAGAATGTAACTATTGAAAATCTCGCTTTATCTAATAGCACTGGCCATCAACGCTTATACTTCCCATTAGCATCTGCAGGTAAAACAAGTTCGCCTGGCGCTACTATTGTGCAACACGAAAATGATGCTGCATACACCGCTATGGAGAAAGTGGCTATTGCCACATTAGATGAATACTGCACGCATCACCAAATTATTCCTAATTTTTTAAAAGTGGATGTAGAAGGCAACGAATTAAATGTTTTTAAAGGAGGGATGAATACACTTACAAAATATAGGCCTAAAATAATTGTCGAAATTGAAGCAAGGCATATTGGCGAAGCGCAGGTTGTAGCAACGATACAATTTTTAACGTCATTGGGCTACCAGGGTAAATTTGTATACGGCAACGAATTAGTTCCAGTGGCCGACTTTACTTTTGAAAAATATCAAGACTTAAAAAATAAAGCCGACTATTGCAATAATTTTATTTTCGAATAGCAACTAATTAAAAATTTGTGCGAATTTAAAAATATTAAAATTCTTTTTAGCACTTTCTTCTTCTAATTTGGCTTTCACTAAGTCCCGATCAACTTGACTCATTTTAATTGCTGCAATTAATTGCAATACTTTAGCGAAAAGCATTTCTTTTTTCTGCGCCCCATTATGTACTGCTAATTGATGTGTATTAATGACACCTAATAATTCGGGAATACCTTCTTTTTCTGTAGCAATAGTCGCCACCACTTGAAGCAGATTTGTGGCAGGTGCATTTTCTCTGATCATTTGTTTTAAATGATTTATAAAAATTTCCGCATTTGGACGGTCACACTTATTCACAACAAAAACATCCGCTATTTCCATTAATCCAGACTTCATCATCTGCACTTCATCACCTGCATCAGGCACTAACACAACCACTGTGGTATCTGCCAATGAAGCTATTTCGATTTCCGATTGCCCTACACCCACTGTTTCTATGATGATGTAGTCAAAACCTACCGATTGCATTAACGTAGTCAAAGAGAGCATAGCACTATTTAGGCCCCCAAGATGCCCCCTTGAAGCCAGTGATCTAATGTATACCTGAGGATGTAAATACCAATCTTTCATACGAATCCGATCTCCTAAAATTGCCCCCTGATGAAATGGAGATGAGGGATCAACCGTCAATACTGCTACTTTTTTTGCGTCATGTACCCAAGTAGCAATAAGTGCATTTATTAAAGTGCTTTTACCTGCACCTGGAGGACCCGTAATTCCGATGATCGGTATTGACTGAGGGAGTAAACTTTGTAAAAATAACGCCGCGTCGGCAGTATTATTTTCAATTTGAGAAACTGCCTTAGCAAGTAATAAAAAATCACCCTCCGCTACCCCCTTATATATTTTTTCGAATTGCATCATTCAAATTTATTAAATAAGTTTATAGTTCTTATACTCACCAAATTTAAAACCAATAAAATCTTCTATTGGCTGTATTAGGCGATCTTTTAATTTCCATCTTGCTTTACTTTTATCAAAAGTATATTTCCAGTTTTGCGCATTTACTTTTTCATGCATATAACAAGGGTGTTCCCCTTTAAATAAAACAACTCGATCAACAATATTCCAATCATAGTTGATTTTATTTAATTGCTTTTCAACTTCCTCTTTCTCCAAATATTGTTCCCCAAACAATTGGGCTTTCTTTCTAAATGCTGCAGGTGGTCTTACGCCATTGTAATGATAAACAACTGCATCCACTAATTTAACGCGTAGCTTTTCCCCTTTGTCCCTGCTATTTTCATACCCTTCTTTAGATTTGTACTTTCTAAATCCTTGTGAGTCTCTATACGATCTAGTACCTATATTATTTCGAAAAACACGCACTTCAAAATTATGTACTCTTCTAGAATTTCTGCAGTAATTGTAGCCGCCCCAAAAATGTAAAAATGGTAAAATAAAGCCATCCAAACTGCTATCAGCATCGTATTGGTCTATTGCCTTTTTTATATGATCGATTTGTTTTTCATGTATTACCTCGTCTGCTTGAATATGAAATGCCCAATCACCCGTTATTTGATCTAATGCTATATTAGTTTGTTGCGCAAAAATCTTACCGCCAGTTTTTAAATTTGGATCCCAGATGGTATCTATCATTCGAATCTTGTCTGAGTTTAAGTCGATTATCGCTTCTCTTGTGCCATCATTAGAATCGCCCACGGCAATTATAAATTCATCACATATGGGCAACGCCGATTTAATGGCTTCTAAAAAAGGGACTCCGTAATCAAACCCATTTCTTACATAACTAAATCCCGAAATTTTCATTTCCATTTATTTTGTATATCAAATAACCGAAAACTTTTGCAACTTGCCTATTGTTTTACCTAAACTTTGAAACAAAGGGTTTATTTTTGAATGTAAAGCAAGTCTATGTCTATTTCTATTTGTTTTGATTTTGGCAATACCCGATTAAAAGCTGCAATTTTTAAAAATAAGGAGCTGCTAGAAATGCGCGTACTCGAAAACGACCATCCGGAAACGATACAAGCGCTACTGGATGAATGTAAACCAGAAAAAACCATCTTATCCTCTGTCATTCATCATGACAAAGCCATTGAAACCCTGTTAGCAGCGCATTCGAAATTTCATCTTTTAGGACCCGCTTCATTTATCAATTTCACCACTCCGGTGGGGAAACCAGAGACCATTGGTGCAGATCGGCTTGCCCTTGTCGCCGCTGCCGTGGATCTTTACCCCAACCAACACAACTTAATCATATCCCTAGGCACCTGTATTACCTATAATTTTGTCAATATTGCCCATGAATTTTTAGGGGGTAGCATTTCTCCAGGCATGCAGATGCGCTTTAGGGCAATGCATGAACAAACTGCCCTTTTACCCCTTATTGAGGCCTCCAACGAGTTCCCTTTGGTGGGTTATGACACTAAAACCAACCTATTAAGTGGGGTAATTTTAGGTATAGCGGCCGAAATTGATGGAATAATAGCCGCTTATGCCGATAAATATGGGAACTTTAACGTGCTATTAACCGGCGGTGATATTAGTTATTTTGTACCTCACATAAAAAAGAGGATATTTGCCGACCAAAATTTAATATTTAAAGGACTTTATGCTATCTGTGAAAAAAATAATTAGGTTAATCCCTATCCTAGGTTTAGTGTGTTTTTTAACCCCCACTCAGGCTCAAATTAATTCTCCCTTTTCCAGATATGGTTTAGGAAATGAGGTATTCAATAATCAAAATGCGGCAAGTCAAGGAATGGGTGGTTTTACAACCGCATATACCAGCAGCATGAATGGCAGCTATGGTCAAAGTGTGAATTTTAATAACCCAGCATCTTACGGTAGTATCTATTTAACCACTTTCGATTTAGGCATTAATATCAATAGCTATACTTTAGAAAGAACAGCCCCTGTTGGAAGAGAAAAGTCGAACTATATGTCTCCTAATTATTTGGCCATTGGTGTGCCCATCAATAAAGCAAAAAAAATAGGGATGGCTTTTGGATTAAGACCCATTTCGCAAATCAATTATTCTATTAATGAGCTTAGTTATTTAAAAGCAACAGGTGATTCAATCCTTAATAATTATAAAGGGGATGGCGGTTTAAATCAATTATTTTTTGGGGTAGGTAAAACATGGAAGCATATTAGTTTTGGTTTTAACACCGGTGTTAATTTTGGACGCAAAAATATTGAGACCAGAAAATCATTTTTATACAATACCGATTCAACCCATTATTACCAATCTTTATCCAGTACCAATACCATTTATTCAGGCCTATTTTTAAATACCGGTATACAAGGCGAGTTTGCAATTAAAACAGTTGCACACAAAATCCCAACTGAAAAAACCGAATACAGTATTAGTTATGGCGCTACCTATAATTTAAATCAAAAATTAAATGGTAAGCAAGATATACTAAGGTCTACCGGGGTATTCTCATCCACTTCTGATTCACCTATAGATACCGTTTCGTTGCAATCCAACTTGGGAGGGACTATAAAGGTTCCAGGCGTATACAGTTTTGGAATTGCACTCCATAAAAAAGAAATTAGCCCAAGGGCCATTTATGATAATTGGGTAATTGGAATTGAATATAGTGGCGCTGCATGGAAGGACAATTATTCATTTTATGGACAAAAGGATATGCTTTCTAATTCATGGATGATGCGCCTAGGCGGTCAGTATTGTCCTAATCCTACTAAATATGAAAGTTATTGGTCAACAGTTACTTATCGTGTAGGATTTTTTAATGGTAAGGATTATGCCAACATTGATAATAAAGGTTTAAAAGTTTCGGGGTTTACTTTAGGAATGGGATTGCCCGTTCGCAAATATCGCTCCTATGATTATCAATATACTTTGATCAACTTAGCAATGCAATTTGGAAAAAGAGGCACCAACGTAAACAATTTTACTGAAAGCTTTATTCAATTTACTTTGGGATATAGCTTAAGTGATATTTGGTTTAACAAACGTAAATATGATTAATCTTACATCACATATCTATTTTAAAATAGCAGTTGCTTGTGTAAGTAGCTGCATTTTTTTTACCGCTTGCGAAAACAATGTAAATGAAGTGAAGGCATTGGGGTCAAAAGGAGGGGGCATTGATGTAGGTAAGGATGTGGCGATATATATTAGCAATGATGGAAAAGTGACGGCCAAATTAATGGCGCCACTGATGAATAAATACTTAGTGGATAGTGGTAAAATGATTGAATTCCCTGCTTCCCTAAAAGTTGATTTTTACAAGGACAGCTTGGTTATTGAAAGTAAATTAACTGCCAATTATGCCAATTATATTGAAGCGGAAAACAAAGTTTTTTTACGTGGCCATGTGGTGGTGTATAATATCTTAGGCGACACTTTATGGTCTGAAGAAATGGTTTGGGATCAAAATACCAACTCCTTTCATACCGACAAGGATGTCATTGTTAAACAACACAACCCCATTGCAAAAATTTATGGTAAGGGATTTGAAGCCAATCAAAATTTAACCGATATTCACATATTCAAGCCACAATCCAATAGTTTTGCCATCATTAGTGATAGCAGTGGCATAACCCCTAAATAAGTAAAAGATGGAATACAGATATATGGGTAAAACAGGGTTACAATTAAGTACCTTAAGCTTTGGCAGCTGGGTCACCTTTCACAAACAAATTGACGACAAAATAGCCGACGAGCTCATGGGCATTGCATACGAACAAGGTGTCAATTTTTTTGATAATGCCGAAGTGTATGCTGCTGGAGAAAGTGAAAAAATGATGGGGCGTGTTTTAAGTAAGAAAAACTGGGACCGAACTTCCATTGTACTTTCTTCCAAAGCCTATTTTGGATGGAGAGGTAAGCAAAATAAACCCAATCAAACTGGCTTAAGTAGAAAGCATTTAACCGAGGCTTGTCATGAAGCTTTACAAAGATTACAAACCGATTATTTAGATTTATATTTTTGTCATCGTCCAGATAAAAAAATGCCGATTGCTGAAGTCGTTCAAACGATGAACACTTTAATACAGCAAGGTAAAATTTTATATTGGGGTACCAGTGAATGGAGTGGTGTTGAAATTATGGAAGCACACCGAATTGCAGAAGCTTATCGCTTAATTGGACCAGCAATGGAACAACCACAGTATAATTTATTTGAACGCAACAAAGTGGATGCCGAATATCTAGAAATATATAAAAATGTAGGATTAGGTACCACCATTTGGAGCCCATTAGCAGCAGGATTACTAACAGGCAAGTACAACGATGGCATACCCGAAGGATCAAGATTTCAAATAGAAGGTTTTGAGTGGTTAAGAGATCGTTGGTTAATGCAAGAAAAAATAAATAAAGTACAGCAATTGGGCGCCATAGCCAAAGCGCTTAAAGTAAGCACTGCATCTTTAAGCATTGCATGGTGTGTCAAAAATCCAAATGTTACCACTGCTATTTTAGGCGCAACAAGTAAGGCGCAACTTTTAGATAATTTAACTGCATTGGATACTGCCGCTTTATTAACGCCCGAAATTATGGAACAAATCGAAGGTATCGTGGAAACCAAACCAAAATTACCAGAGTACTAGTAAATTAATTGATTATGTTATTCGCTATTATCGCTTCACTTGCATTAATTGGATTCTTTTCAGGATATGAAATAGGATTTGTAAGCGCGAATCGTTTAAGCTTAGAACTTAAGAAAAAACAAGGCGGTCGATCAGGAAAAATTATTGCTAAATTTTTAGCCGAACCTACACAATTTATAGGTACCTGTTTAGTCGGCTTAAATATTTCATTGGTTGTATTTGGAATTATGTTTGAAGAACTACTTGATTTAATTATTTGGGATCATTTTAACCCAGGCAACTATTCTGTTTTATTAGGGAACACCATACTATCGACGCTTGTTATTTTATTGATTGGCGAGTTGGGCCCAAAAGCAATATTTAAAGCAAGGGCAGCCTCCATGATCAATACATTTGCACCCCTCGCTAATTTTTTTCATATTTTATTCAGGCCCCTTACCCTGCTACTCGTTAACTTAGCGCAATGGGTTTTGCGTAATTTGTTTCAAGTAAGATTGGTCAATAAAAAAGAAGCATTCACCAAAGTTGATTTGGCGCATTTTGTACAACAATCAAAAGACCAAAAAGAACAACAGGAATTAAATACCGATTTGTTTGAAAACGCACTGAGTCTGCCAGATATAAAAATTAGAGAATGTTTGGTGCCACGCACAGAAATTGTAGGCGTTGATTTACAAACTACTATCGAATCGCTTACTGAAATTTTTATGGAAACAAAATTGAGTAAGTTGATTGTATACGATGATACCTTAGATACGATTGTTGGGTATGTGCATCAGTTAGACTTATTTAAAAAGCCTGCCTCCATTGCAAGTATACTGCACACCATACCATTGGTTCCAGAAAGCATGAACGCAGCAGATTTAATCAACCTATTCTCCAAAAAGCGTAAAAGCATCGCCTGGGTGGTAGATGAATTTGGTGGTACGGCGGGTATTGTTACTATGGAAGATGTTTTAGAGGAAATTTTTGGAGAAATTGATGACGAATATGATGAACAAGAATTTTTAGAGAAAAAGTTATCTGATACCGAATATGTTTTTAGCGGCCGTCTGGAGCTAGACTATTTGTATGAAAAATATGGTATAGATTTCTCGGCAGACAGCGCCGAAACCCTGAGTGGTTATTTGATTCACAAAAACGAAGCCATTCCCAAGCTACGCCAGGTGATACATTTAAGCCATTTTGATGCCGAAATATTGGCTGTAAGCGATACCCGAATAGAAAAGGTAAAAATTAAAATACACTAGTATTATTTTAAGCTTTGGCCTTCCATTTTCCCCATTAAACCTTAACTTTAGCCCTCATTGTAATTGACCTATGGCACTATTTGACCGTTTTAGCAACAGCGATAATTCAGAGATGACTTTCATTGATCATCTGGAAGTGTTGAGAGGTACCATTGTTCGCTCTTTATCTGCCGTATTGATTGCCTCATTAGTGCTATTCATTTACCGTGATTGGATTATGGACTATGTGATTACAGGGCCAATCAATCCTGACTTTATTACATACCGTGTATTTTGCCAGTTAAGTCATTTTTTACATTTAGGCGATTCCCTTTGTATGCCTCCAGTAAAAGTTTCCATGCAAAGCACCACTTTTGGTGGACAATTTTTAAGCAGTATTAGCATGGCCTTTGTGGGTGGTATCATCCTTGCATTCCCATTTGTATTTTATCAAATTTGGGCTTTTATAAAACCAGCATTAAAGGAAAAGGAATTAAACAATACAAGGTTCATGATTTTCTGGGTATCCTTCTTTTTCTTTTTGGGTGCCGCATTTGGTTTTTTCGTGGTAGGGCCATTCACTTTTAATTTTTTAGCCAGCTTTCAATTAGGGACTAAAGGCGTTATCACTACCATACCAACTTTTGCCGACTACCTCGATAATTTAACCAACTTAATATTGGGATGTGGTATTGCATTCGAATTACCCGTCATCGTTTTTCTATTGACTAAGATTGGTATTATCACCCCTAAATTTTTATCGACAACACGTAAATACGCAGCAGTCATCATCTTAATTGTTGCAGCATTTATTACACCGAGCCCTGATTGGTATAGTCAATTAATCGTTTTTATACCATTATACACCCTATTTGAATTTAGTATTATTGTTTCAAGATGGGCGCATAAATCAGTTAAAAAATCGGAGGACGAAGAGTGGGATTAACATAAGCAGTCCAATAATTTAAAATAGTAAAATAAGTTTTATGCCATACATGTTTGATGCTTCAAAACCTATTGCATTAGGCGCCGACCATGCAGGGGTGCAATATAAAAATGAAATTATTACTTGGTTACAGGAAAAAGGATATACAACAAAGGACTTTGGTACTTATACCACTGACTCCGTTGATTATCCGGACTTCGCACATCCAACAGCCACAAGTGTTGAAACAGGAGAAGCTGCATTTGGCATTTTGTTCTGTGGCACAGCCAATGGGGTTGCAATGACAGCCAATAAACATGAAGGGATTAGAGCGGGTTTGTGTTGGAGAGCCGAAGTAACCGAATTTACACGATCTCACAATGATGCGAATGTAATTTGTATCCCTGCGAGATATGTACCCATTGAATTGGCAAAGGAAATGCTTGAAATTTTTATGACCACTGCATTCGAGGGTGGCAGACATCAAAATAGGGTAACTAAAATTAGTTGCGCTTAATTATCATCAAAATTACATTTATGAAAAAAATGATTTGGGTTTTATTATTGTTAATGAGCAATATCGTTTTTGCTCAAACAAACAATACTTTAACAAAATTTGGAAAAGTAATCACTGCTGAAGGATTAAAACAAAAGCTTTCGATTATTGCTAGTGCGGAAATGGAGGGAAGAGAAACAGGAACGCAAGGTGAAAAAAGAGCAGCTGCCTATATTGAATCAGAATTTAAAAGAATGGGCTTACAGCCAGGTAATGGCCAAAGTTACCAACAAGTGTTCCCAGTATACCAAGATGCATTGATGGAAAAAAAATTAGTCGTTGCTGGTAAAACTTTTGAGTGGGATAAGGATTTTAATTTTTCATTACAAGGAGTTGCTACTGGCAATTGGAACTTTACTGAAGTGGTATTTGCTGGATACGGCATTGTTGACCCAAGCAAAAATATAAATGATTACGAAAATTTAGAGGTGAAGGGAAAATTAGTAGTGGTATTGGATGGCAGCGGATCTGCTCCAGCAACTGCTACTGCCGGAAGAGGCATGTTTAACAACCCTACATCTTCCTATGCTAAAACAAGAACTGCCTCCACAAAAGGTGCAGCAGGTATATTAATTGTTTCCCCTGACTTCCCAAAAAAATCTCCATCTGAAACCAAAGGAGGTATGTATTTTAAAGCAAATACGACAGCTACTGGTTTTTTATCGGCGACCATTTCACCCGAAGTTGCTGCAAATATTACACCTATAGTTAGCACAGGTAAATTAACTGTTGCAGATTTTAAGGATATAAAAAAAGCAACCTACCCTGTTGCAATTAATATCGCAGCAAAAAAAGTAACTGAAAATGTAGAAAGCAGTAATGTGATTGGCATCATTCCAGGTACTGATAAAAAAGAGGAGTATGTAATGATTACAGGACATTATGATCACTTAGGTAAAAGAGGTAATGTTATTTATTATGGTGCTGACGATGATGGCTCAGGTACAGTAAGTGTCATGCAAATCGCAGAAGCATTTGCCGCTGCTGCAAAAAAAGGAAAACAACCGAGACGCACGATTGTATTTATGACTGTAAGTGGAGAAGAGAAAGGCTTATGGGGTTCAGAATATTATTCAGAGCACCCCATTTTTCCATTGGATAAAACCACTGTTGATTTAAATATTGATATGGTAGGGCGCGTTGATACAGAGCGTTTAACAGCTGATTCCTTAAACTATGTATATGTAATTGGTCATGATAAACTAAGTACTGATTTACCAGTAATCAACGAGGCTGCAAACAAAGCTTCCAGTAATATCATATTGGATTATAAGTTTGATGATCCTAATGATAAAAACAGAATCTACTATCGTAGCGATCATTACAACTTTGCACGTAAAGGCGTTCCTATCCTATTCTTTTATGATGGTATGTTGCAAGCGGATTACCACAAACCAACTGACACAATCGAGAAAATTAATTTTGACTTAATGCAAAAAAGAGTCTTGATGATTTATCACACTGCATGTGAGATGATACAAAGGGAAGATATGTTAAAAAGAGATTTGAAATTGAATATGCCAGGTCGATAGTCATTGAACTTAGAAAAAATACGGAATTATTTTTCTCTCCGCTCACTTCGTTCAATGTTCGTCAAATAATTGTATTTCTTTCTAAGTCCAATTGAATATTATTAAAATGCCCCCATTAAGTATCTAACTTTTTGGGGGCATTCCATTTGTATGAAAGGCGTTTTTATAACTATTGCCCAAGTATATATGCAAATATCAATGGCACCACAATGGTGGCATCACTTTCCACAATAAACTTAGGCGTATGGATATCTAATTTACCCCAGGTAATTTTTTCATTTGGTACAGCGCCTGAATAAGAACCATAGGAAGTAGTACTATCACTTACTTGACAGAAGTAACTCCAAAACGGAACATCATGCCATTCTAAATCCTGGTACATCATCGGCACAACGCATATTGGGAAATCACCTGCGATACCACCACCCACTTGGAAAAACCCAACACCCTTACCACCACTATTCGCTCGATACCACTCCGTCAACTCCACCATATATTCAATACCGTTTTTAACGGTACTCGCTTTTAATTCATTTTTAATTACATAGCTCGCAAAAATATTTCCGGTCGTGCTGTCTTCCCAACCTGGTACCACAATTGGAATATTCTTTTTAGCAGCGGCCACAATCCAGCTGTCCTTAGGATCAATTTCATAGTATTGTTCTAACTCGCCGCTCAATATAACTTGATACATAAACTCATGCGGAAAATAACGCTCTCCTTTTGCTTCCGCTTGTTTCCAAAACTTCACAATATGCTTTTGTAATCTTCTAAACGCTTCCTCCTCGGGAATACAAGTATCGGTTACACGGTTATAATGGTTCTCTAATAAATCCCACTCATCCTGTGGGGTTAAATCACGATAGTTAGGCACACGCTTATAATGACTATGCGCAACTAGGTTCATCACATCCTCTTCCAAGTTGGCACCAGTACAACTAATGATGGCAATTTTATCCTGACGAATCATTTCCGCCAAACTAATGCCTAATTCGGCAGTACTCATAGCACCTGCCAAGCTCACCAACATTTTTCCACCTTCTAACAAATGGGTTTCATATCCTTTAGCAGCATCCACTAAAGCGGCAGCATTAAAATGTCTGTAATGATGTTCTATAAATTGAGAAACAGGTCCTTTGCTCATTTTTTTGAATTTGAAGCAAAAGTAAATTTTTTTAGCCATAAATAGTACCTTGTGGTACAATCTATACTTATGAAAAGCAGCACTAAAAATCTAATTTTAGCATTATTGTTAATAGCTGCCCCTTTTGCATATGCGGCCTATGTATACCCAAGCTTACCTGATACCATCCCTACCCACTTTAATATCAAAGGGGAAGCGGATGCCTATGGCGGTAAAGACAGTATTTTTTTAGGGCCTGGAATTATGGCAATCGTAGGTCTGTTTGTTTTTATTCTGTTATCAAATATTAAAAGTTTTGATCCAAAAAGATACAAAGTAGCCGATGATGGCTTGTACAAAAAATTTGCATTATTTACGGTTGCTTTTTTAAGTATGATCAGTTTTATTATTGTTTTTTCAGCAAGTAACCATCCCATAAGTATTGGGAAATTATTACTTCCCGCACTAGGAATTGCTTTTGCAGGATTTGGTTGGTATATGCCAAAAATGCATCAAAACTATTTTGCTGGATTTAAACTTCCTTGGACTTTAGAAAATGAAGATAACTGGAATGAAACACACAAGTTAGCAGGTAAAATATGGATGTATGGTGGTTTAGCGCAAGCAATTGCAGCTTTATTATTACCGAATATGGCAGGATTTATGGTGTTTTGTAGTATCACTTTAATTAATGGAATAATACCAACTGTATTTTCCTACCGGATGTTTAAAAGAGGAAATACCATCGCATAATCATTCATGAAAAATTTAGAAGCCAATAACTGGTGCGTCTAGTAATAAAATATAACGAAAGTCAACAAAAAATAAAATGAGTAATAAAAATAATTTAGGGACAAAATTCATACACGCAGGTGCGCATCCAGATCCAAGTACAGGCGCAATCATGACGCCCATCTATCAAACCTCCACCTATGTGCAATCCGCGCCAGGCGTACATAAGGGTTATGAGTATGCGCGAAGTCAAAACCCTACCCGTTTTGCATTGGAAGAAGCATTTGCAGTGATTGAAAATGGTAAATTTGGTTTGGCTTTTGCGAGTGGTGTTGCAGCAACCGATGCGGTGATGCGCTTACTCGTTCCTGGGGATGAAGTAATTGCTGCACATGATATGTATGGTGGTTCATTTCGTTTGTTTTCAAAAGTGCATGAAAAAATGGGCATTAAATTTATCTATGTGGATACTTCGAATGCAGCTAATGTTGCCAATGCCATAACAACCGCTACCAAATTGATTTGGGTAGAAACGCCTACTAATCCATTGATGAATATTACAGACATTGCAGCGGTAGCCGCTATTGGGAAAAAATACAATTGTATTGTGTGTGTTGATAATACATTTGCATCGCCGTATTTGCAAAACCCTTTGGATGATGGTGCTACCATTGTCATGCATTCAGCTACCAAGTATTTAGGCGGCCATAGTGATGTCATACAAGGATGTTTGGTAATGAATGATGAAGCCTTACGCGACCAACTCTATTTTATACAAAAAAGTACAGGCGCAGTTCCAGGACCTCAGGATTGCTTCTTAGTATTAAGAGGAATCAAAACCTTGCATGTGCGTATGCAAAGACATTGTGAGAATGGAGAAAAAGTAGCAGCCTATTTACGCCAACACCCGAAAGTAGCAAAGGTATACTGGTGCGGATTTGCAGACCATCCTAATCATGACATTGCAAAACGACAAATGCGTGGCTTTGGGGGAATGATGAGTTTTACTTTAAAGGACGATAGCATTGCTGCAGCAACAAAAGTACTTTCCAGCACAAAGATATTTTCATTGGCAGAAAGTTTGGGCGGAGTTGAATCGCTGATCAATCATCCAGCCAGTATGACACACGCATCCATTCCACGTGAACAAAGGATTGCTAATGGTTTGGCCGATGGATTAATTCGCTTAAGTGTGGGTATTGAAGATGCGGAAGATATTATTGCTGATTTAGCGCAAGCCATTGAATAAAAAATTATAGGCGCAATAGCAATATAATAGCTATTTCAATACAGCACCCATTTAGAAAAGGACAATTGAGCAAGTGAATACCCAGCAAGAAATTAAAAAAATATTAGATCAAAAAGTAAAGCAATACAATAAGATTGATTTTATCGCAAAAGATCCTATTTGCATTCCACATCAGTTTAAAAAGCAACAAGACATTGAGATAGCTGGATTTTTTGCAGCAATTTTTGCCTGGGGAAATAGAACCACCATTATTAATAAGAGCAAAGAATTATTGCAACGCATGGATAATGCGCCCTACGAATTTTGTATTCACCAGCAACCCAAAGATTTAAAAAAATTACTCGGTTTTGTACACCGCACTTTTAACGATACCGACTTATTATACTGTATTGAATTTTTCAAACAGCACTATACAAAGCAGCCTAGTTTAGAAACTGCATTTTTCACCCATCAAATAACTGGCCAACCAATTAATAATGTGGAAGCAGGCCTCTCCCATTTTCAGGAATATTTTTTTTCTTTGGAAGATGCACCACATCGAACAAAAAAACATATTGCCAGTCCGCTATCCGGTTCCACCTGCAAACGCCTCAACATGTATTTAAGATGGATGGTTCGCCATGACCAACAGGGCGTGGATTTTGGCATTTGGAAATCCATCCAACCAGCGCAATTAATTTGTCCAATAGATGTGCACGTAGCAAGGGTATCTCGCTCCCTTGGTATTTTACAACGAAAACAAACGGATTGGTTGGCTGCCATGGAGTTAACAGAATATTTACGAACTTTAGCGCCTAAGGATCCTATAAAATATGATTTCGCATTGTTTAGCTTAGGCGTGATTGAAAAATTTAACTAATGGAATTATCCCTACTCACTTTAGAAACCTATTCTAAGGAAAAATTAATAGCCTATCTTAATGAGTTCATTAATCATGACTTTTCCAAAGTAGTGCAACTACTTTACCGTATTGATGTATCCGAAGCTAAATTAAAAAAAGTGTTACATGAAAACCCCAATGAGGATGCGGCACATTTGATTGCAGATTTAATTATGGAAAGAATAGCGATTGCTAAAAAGGCAAGAGACAGTTTTTCAAAAGATGATAACAATACAGCCAATACCGAAAACGACTATCCTATCAATCATGATGATGAAGGTGCTGAGAGATTATAAATAGTAGTCGTTAAAGTAGAAACGTAAAAAATGTGTACTAATAATTACATATCACCTAACTGAGGGCGCATCACAATATCTTCCACCACCGCTTGCGGGCTTAAATGTGCAGCTGCAAAAATCATTTTTGCAATATCCTCTGATTCCATAATTCTTTTTGGATCCACGCCAGAACCCGACCAACTATTGGTATAAGTAGCCCCTGGACAAACCGCGGTTACTTTTATTCCTTTGTCTTTTAATTCTAGTCTTAAATTTTTTGAGAACCCCAATAAGGCAAACTTGCTAATACTATAGGAACCGCCTTGCGCATAGGCATTCAATGAGGCAATAGAGCAAATATTAAAAACATGCCCCTTACCCATTTTTAACATGGCAGGAAGTAAAGCGCGCGTGGTATGGTATGCTGAATATAAATTCACCGCCATTTGTTTTTCCAATGCATCATCTGCTTCATCTTGAATATTACCGGGAGAAAAATAGCCTGCATTATTCACTAAAATATTGGGCGTGCCCTTTTCCGAACACCAGTTAGCAAATTGTGTGCACTGCTCTTTTTGACTCAGATCCGCATGCGTAAAATGAATAATTGCATTGGGGTATTTTGAAGCTAAGGAATTTCCTGCCGCATCCATATTCGCCTTTGTTTTACTACATAAGCTTAAAGTGTATCCTGCATTAGCAAAAATTTCTGCAATAGCAAAACCAATTCCCTGTGAAGCGCCTGTGATAACTACATGCATGATCAAATATGAAGTTTAAGTAACCCTTTTAATTTAATGCTTAAAGATAGGAAGCAAAATTGTATTTTAGCAATTCTTAATGATACCCTATGGCTTATAAGGATTTATTTTTTGACTTGGACCACACATTATGGGACTTTGAATTAAACTCAAAGGAGACCATGCAGGAATTATATAGCAACCATCATATAGCCGCATTAGGCATTACTGATTTTGAGGCCTTTTTTAATATCTATACGGCACACAATCATCGTTTATGGGATAGGTATGCCAAGGGGTTTATCAAACAAGAGGAATTAAGGTGGAAACGTATTTACTTGAGCTTATTAGATTTTAAAATCGCGAACGAGCAGTTATCAAAGGATATGTCACTTGAATTTTTACAAATCTTGCCCACCAAGAAAAAACTTTTTCCGCATACTATTGAAATTTTAAATTACTTAAAGGAAAAGGACTATAAAATGCACTTGATTACCAATGGGTTTGAAACGGTACAATTTCAAAAAATAAAGAATGCCGAAATTGCCCATTTTTTTACCGAAGTAATTACTTCAGAAACAAGTAATAGCTTGAAACCTAATAAAGAAATTTTTGAATTCGCATTAAAAAGTTCGAATGCAGCCTTATCCGAAAGTATCATGATTGGTGATAATGAAACGGCTGATATACAAGGTGGTATTAATATAGGGATGGATACGGTGTTTGTGAATCATTTGAATGTAGCACCCACCCTTCCAGCTACTTACACCATAACTCACTTAAAGGAGTTGGAGGAAATTTTATAATTACCAACTCGCTAAAATAGTCACCCCGCCTTTTACGACATCATCAATTTTGGTATGTATTTTGGCGCCCACAGGTAATAATAAATCAACACGACTTCCAAATTTAATAAAGCCATATTCATCGCACTGATTAAATTTTTGGCCTACGGCACTATAATTACAAATACGGCGGGCTAAAGCGCCAGCGATTTGCTTACATAAAATACTTCCTTTACTATTTTCAATGACCACCGACCATCTTTCATTATCAGTAGATGACTTTGGATGCCATGCAACCAAAAATTTTCCTGGATGATATTTGTTATAAACAATATTACCTGCAATCGGCAAACGATTCACATGCACATTCGCAGGACTCATAAAAACACTAATTTGAATTCGTTTCTCCGTATAGTACTCATCGGGTTGTACTTCCTCAATCACGACCACTTTCCCATCTGCAGGTGCAACAATGGCTGAATCATTAATAGTCAATGTACGATTGGGCATTCTAAAAAATGAAACGATAAACAAGAAAAAAGCAACAGTAATGACAAACACCATCCAAGCGGCCACAACACTCATAGGAAATACATAAGAAAAATTAGCCAAGTTTAATAAACTCACCAATATCGCTGTCAATGAAATGGTTACTCCGCCTTCCTTATGAATGGTCATATATCTTATTTTATTAAAGTGCAAATGTAAAACATTAATACACAAGTTGAATCAATAGCCAAACAAAGGGCGTAGCCAATAATATAGAATCAAATCGGTCCAAAAATCCACCATGACCAGGCATCATCGCACCACTGTCCTTCACCCCGGCTAATCTCTTTAGTTTACTTTCCAGCAAGTCGCCAAAAGTACCTGCAATAGCCGCTACCATACTTATCAAGAAAATGGATCGTTCATTTAAAGGAATATATTGACCCATAATTTTAGTCACTAATAAAACTGAAATGAGGATGCCGGCAATGGTACCTTCCCATGTTTTATTTGGCGAAATAGGGGACAACGGCCTACGACCAATTAAAGAACCCACCAAATAAGCAGCAGTATCATTTATCCAGATGGTTACAATTAAAATAAGCGGAATAGTATAACCAATATCTCCAATAAAAGAATTACTCATAATCGCCCTTAATGGAAAAATTAAAGACAAGCCCACGGAAATATATATAATACCCACAGCAGACACCATAAGTGCTTTCAAATTTATTTTTTTTGAAACTAGCTCCACGAGTAAAATAATAACCGCAACCACAATGATACTATATGTAGCATAAGTAGTCAAGGACACTCCTTTATAGGCAAATGGCAATGCTGCTAAAGCAACTGTGGTGAATAAGCCTATCACTATAATACCCCATTGATGAAATTTGGTAATTGCTGCATATATGGGAACAATGATGCGCATTAATTTTTGATACTCAAATAAACAGCCGAACTGTATCATTGTAAATAACGCAAAAAAGGACCATTGGTTCCACAAAATTCCACCAATCATAATTGCGGCAAAAATAACTGCTGAAATAGTCCTTACTTTTAAAACTGAAAAATTAAGTGCCATGAATTTTTATTTTTAATGTTGAAGGAATACAAAGCTAAACACTTCGTTATTGGATAGTAAATTTATAAAAAAATTAAACTTGAAACTCTTTAACAATAAGTAATGCATTTTCATAATCCGCTGCTGACACATATACTTCCACCTCCCCTAAAAAAACATAGGAAGAATCAATCTTGTTCAACACATTTGTTTGTATTTGTTTTTCCATCAAAATGCCCGAAACCATAGAAGCTACAGCTAACTGACTACTACTAAATACTTTTTTCCAATTCGACATGATGGGTTGTTTCTTTTAATTTTTTACACAATATAATAATGACCAATAGGGCAAGAACCACCCAATAGTAAGGAAGATTGCCATCAATGACAGCGTCCATTTTTTTAGGATTGTCTCGTACGAAATATAAAATGGTAATACCTATCCCGTTATTGATGAAATGCATTAGTATGGGTAGCCAAATAGTTTTTGTATAAAAATAAATGATGCCTAAAATAATGCCTAATGACATACGGGATAAAAACCCAAAATAAGAAAAATGAAAAGCGCTAAATATTAGCGCAGTCACTATAATTGCCAAATAAGGCTTCCCTGTCCAGTCCATTAAAATTTTTTGTAGGCTTGCTCTAAAAAATAACTCCTCCACAACGGCAGGCACCACGGCTACTGCGATAATAGCAAACAATAAATCAAGGACCGATTTCATTTGCGTCATTGCATACAACGCTTTTTTATATTGGTCCTCCATTTGTGTTGCCCAGTTTTTTAATGAAATTGGGATAGGAATTTTTTCTGTTAGGTCACCTAAAGCGCCACTTAAAAACAAACCGGTGATGGCAATTAAAACAACAAGCCCTATTTGATTTAAATTTTTAATACGGGCAAACCCCAACTCCGATGCTAATTTATCCTTACTAAAAAATGCAACTGCAATACCAGGCAATCCAAAGGCAATAATGGAGGCAAGTGCATTGGCAAACTGCGCAATGGAAGCATTCTGCGGCAGTAATAAAGCAGCGGGTAGTCCACTAAAAGGTATATGTAATAAGGCAGCGGCGATTGAAAAGCTAATCATACCCCCTAAAATCAGGCTGATCCCTGACAATCCTATAAAAACGGCCATTTTTAGGCCGGGGGGCAGTTGAAATATGGAAGTTTCTGAACTTGACATGTAAAAGCAATTTATTGGTACATTTGCAATCGTATCCACTAGGGTGCAAGATAATGAAATCATATGGTTAAAATAGGTCCTATTGTATTGCCCGATTTTCCGCTTTTACTAGCGCCCATGGAGGATGTAAGTGACCCTCCATTTAGAGCAGTATGCAAGGACAATGGTGCCGACTTAATGTATACTGAATTTATCAGTAGTGAAGGCTTAATTCGAGATGCAATAAAAAGCCGTCAAAAGCTAGATATTTATGATTACGAACGTCCTATTGGTATCCAAATATTTGGCGGTGATGAAGAGGCAATGGCCATGTGTACCAAAATTGTTGACACCGTAAATCCCGATTTGATTGATATTAATTTTGGTTGCCCTGTAAAAAAAGTAGTGACCAAAGGCGCAGGTGCAGGGGTATTAAGGGATTTGGATTTGATGGTGCGATTGACCGAAGCAGTTGTAAAAAGTACCAACCTACCCGTCACTGTAAAAACAAGATTAGGCTGGGATGATAATACAAGAAATATACATGAAGTAGCATTACGATTACAGGATGTAGGCATCAAAGCATTAGCCATTCATGGACGCACGCGTACACAAATGTATAAAGGGGAAGCAGATTGGACCTTGATTGGTGAAATAAAAAACGATCCGCGTATTCATATTCCCATTTTTGGAAACGGTGATATTAATTCACCCGAAAAGGCATTAGCATATAAAAACCGGTATGGCGTAGATGGTATAATGATTGGTCGAGCTGCTATCGGATATCCTTGGATATTTAGAGAGATAAAACATTTCGTTGAAACAGGTACCAAGCGCGCTGATCCTACGATTGAGGAACGCGTGGAAGTAGCACGCAAACATTTAATAAAATCAATGGAATGGAAGGGACCGATTGCAGGCATCAATGAAATGCGTCGACATTATGCAAATTATTTAAGGGGCTTGCCTAATATAAAAGAGTATCGCAATAAACTAGTGCGTATCACTGATCCAAAGGAAGTGGAAGCTATCTTAGATGAGATAAAAGAAAACTACAAGGACATGGTGATCGAATCAGGTCATATTGTTTTAGAAAATTACCACGAACACTGCCCTATTTAATTAATTTTGAAATTATTTTTTCTCGATAGCTGCAATTACTAAAGGATCTAATGGATCAATGGTCATTGGAAAATAATTCACCAACACGCCCTGTTCATTAATTAAATATTTACAAAAATTCCAGGCTGGCTCCTGATTACACCAACCATTCAGTGAAGGATCAGACAACCATTTATGTACCAAATTTTGATTATTCTTTTTGATGACAATGCTTTTTTCCATTAAAGGAAAACTAACGCCATAATTTTTTTTACAAAAAGCAGCAATATTTTGATTGTCACTTTTTTCTTGCCCCTTAAAATCATTGGCCGGGAATCCAATCACCACTAATTGCCCTTTGTATTGTTGGTATAATTTTTCAAGTGCTTCATATTGACCTGTATATCCACAATCGCTAGCCGTATTTACAATCAATATTTTTTTCCCTTTTAGCTCCAAAAAATTAAATGGGGCGCCATCAATAGTCGTTGCCTTTACATCATAAATGGAGCTTGCAGGCATGGCGCCATTTTTATTTTCCAATAATTTCTTTTTACCACTTGCATTCGTTGACCGCATAATCATTGGGTAAATGGATTTCAAAATGGATTGTCGATAGGACATATCCTTCTTCTTCATTAACACAGCAGCAGAAACTAATATTCCAAGAGCAATGGCAACTTTTATCATGATCTTTTTTTTATTCTTCAATTGTAATTCAAATTTAGTGAGCAGTTTCGCAAAAAATAATAACTTGATTATCCAATCAATCTTTTCAATAACCAAGCTTTGCCTTTATAGGGCGGATATTTAAAACTAGGATCTATCCAAGTAGGTGTTTTTAATACCGACTTCGTATGCGTAAATGTATCAAAACTTAACTTGCCATGATAACCGCCTGTTCCACTGAAACCGCGACCACCAAAAGGTAACTCATGATTGGTAATATGCATAGTGGCATTGTTGACACAGGCACCTCCCGAAGGTACATTGGTTAACCAATATTGTTCATCAACTTTGTTTTCAGTGAAAACATAAAAGGCCAATGGGTTTGGATTTTTTTGTATAATGGCCAACGCTTCTTCCTTGGATGTGTAAGTAAGAATTGGAAGGATGGGGCCAAAAATTTCATCATGCATAATTTTTGCATCTGCATGAACCCCTGTCATAATAGTAGGTTCAATAAATAATTTTTCTCTGTTTGATTTTCCACCATAAATGATTTCCCCTTCCGACAAATAGCTAGTGATGCGCAACCATTGTTTGTCATTGATAATTTTACCATAATGTTCTGACGCTTCTGCATCTACTCCATAAAATGATTGAATCGCAATGATCAATTCTTTAATTAATTTATCCTTTAAATCAGTGGGTACTAAAATATAGTCTGGTGCAATACACATTTGACCACAATTTGAAAATTTAGGGCTTGCCAGACGACGCGCTGCTACTCTCAAATTTGCATCAGCAGTAATAACGGCCGGACTTTTACCGCCTAATTCTAAAGTAACGGGTACCAATTTTTCCGCAGCGTATTTGTAAATTATTTTCCCCACCGCTGTACTACCTGTATAAAAAATATGATCAAATCTATTCTCGGTTAATAAGGGGGGCAATACAGTAGCGCCATCCCCTTCTAAATAAAGCATATAGTTATTTGGGAAAAGCCCGTCTACTATTTTAGCCATTACTTTTGCTGTAGCTGGCGCAAATTCACTTGGTTTTAATACGGCACAATTACCGCCAGCAATTGCTCCGATTAATGGGGTAAACAATAATTGAAATGGATAATTCCAAGGTGCTATAATACAAACCACGCCCAAAGGTTCTTGAATGGTATAACTTGTCGAAGGCATGTTCACCAAATTAGTGGCAACAGATTTGGGTTGCATCCATTCCTGTAAATGCTTAATCGTATGGTTTAATTCACTTAGGAAAAATCCAACCTCTGTGGCCCAAGCATCTTCGTCCGTTTTTTTAAGATCAGCATGCAATGCTTCATATAATATTTTTTCCGAATCCATGACCGCTTTCTTAAGCCTTTCTAATTGAAGTAATCTAAAGGCATAGGTTTGGGTTGCGCCAGTATTGAAATAGTCCTTAAGTGCATTGATATTTGAGCTCATAGCATAAAATTATAGGGCAATTTAAGCTTAATTAGGCAAATGGACCTAGGAGGGAACTTCATTGGTAAAAATTATTTCAAATTATCCCAATTTTTATATAATTTAACATACTTAAAAAATAAGATTTTATAACCATTAACAGTTTGCTATGTCCAAGAACAAATCAAATAACAGTCGTCGAGATTTTATAAGAAACTCTGCCCTTGCAATGGGTGGTTTCTATATTGTACCAAGACACGTATTAGGAGGAAAAGGATTTATTGCGCCAAGTGATAAATTACAAGTTGCCGGTATCGGATCCGGTGGAAAAGGGGAAAGCGATTTATTTAATTTTTACAATTCTGGGAAAGCAGATATTGCTTTTTTATGTGATGTAGATGATAGACAAGCAGTGAAAAGTCGTCAACGCTATCCTAAAGCAAAATACTATAAGGATTACAGAGAGATGTTAGATAAGGAGCACAAATATTTTGATGCATGTTCTGTATCTACACCTGATCATATGCACGCAGTACAAGCAATGGCTGCAATGCAATTAGGCAAACACGTTTATGTTCAAAAACCAATTGCACATGATATTTATGAAGCAAGGATGATGACCGAAGCTGCAAGAAAACATAATGTAGTAACTCAAATGGGTAACCAAGGTGCATCAGGTGATGGTGTTCGTAAGTTACAAGATTGGTATAACGAAGGTTTAATTGGAGATGTGCATACGGTTTATTGTTACACGGATCGTCCAGTATGGCCACAAGGTGCAATTCGTCCAGCATCCCCTTCTTCAATTCCTGCTGAATTAGATTTTGATTTATGGTTAGGTACCGCTCCTAAAAAAGATTACTTCGATGGTATACTTCCATTTAATTGGAGAGGTTGGTGGGATTACGGAACCGGCGCTTTAGGTGATATGGCTTGTCATATTATGGCACCAGGTTTTGCTGTATTAGGTTTGGGTTATCCAGTTGCTGCTGAATGTAGTATCGCAACAAGATATACTGCACCTTGGCAAAAATTAGATGCACCTGATAGTCCACCAATGGGATCTCATATTATTTTAACTTTCAAAGGACAATTCAATAAGCATAAGGGTAAAAACAAGGAGACTGAAATTAAATTACATTGGATGGATGGTGGTATACAACCAGAAAGACCTTCTGAATTAGGACCTAACGAACAAATGGGTGATGGCGGTAACGGTATCATTTTTGAAGGAACCAAAGGCAAGATGATGGCTGGCACCTATGGTGTCAATCCGCAATTATTACCTACGAGTTTGACAAAAACAACTACTGTACCAAGTACCGTTGATTTAGTAAAAGGTGGTGCGGAAGGTCACTATGCTGCATGGGTAGAAGCTTGTATCGCAGGCCCTGGAAGTGATTTAGCTAAAAACTTGAGTTCTAATTTTGATATTGCAGGGCCATTAACTGAATCCGTATTAATGGGCAACTTAGCGATTCGTAGTTATGATATCAAAGCACAAGAAAAAACTGCAAAAGGAAGAATAATTTATCCAGGTCGTAACGTTCAATTGTTATGGGATGGACCAAATATGAAGATCACCAACTTTGACGAAGCAAATGAATTTGTTAAACGTACTTACCGTGATGGTTGGAGTTTAGGTGTTTAATTAAAATAGCTTAATGATAAACCCTTCCACGATAAATGAGTGGAAGGGTTTTTTTATGTCCCTGATTAAGTGGTAACTTTAACCTTGTTGGTTATATCGGCATTCAATACTTTGCACGCTAATATTTTTAAAATTTTTTTATGAAAAACTTTCAAGATCAATTTTTATTAAACCCAGCAATTACATTTTTAAATTTTGGCTCCTTTGGTGCAACCCCAAAACCTATATTTGAAAACTACCAACATTGGCAAAGGGTATTGGAAGCAGAACCGGTGCAGTTTATTGTATTTGATGGTGTTAACTATTTGGCTGAATCAAGAGCTGCATTAGCAAAATATATTGGTTGCGCGGATCAAGATGATTTGGTTTATGTCACTAATCCTTCCTTCGCCATCAACCTCATCGCAAAAAATTTTCCATTAAAAGCGGGGGATGAAATATTAACGACGGATATTGAATATGGCGCCTGCGATCGAACCTGGAATTTTTATTGTGAAAAAGCGGGTGCTACTTACCGACGACAAAAAATTAATCTGCCCATTACAACTAAGGAAAAATTCATTGCTGATTTTTTTGAAGGCGTCACCCCAAATACAAAAGCAATATTTATAAGCCAGATAACTAGTTCAACAGGATTAATTTTACCCGTAAAAGAAGTTTGCGAAATTGCGAAATCAAAAGGACTTATCACTATTGTCGATGGGGCACATGTGCCAGGGCATATTCCATTCAATTTGGGGGAAATTCAAGCCGATTTTTATACGGGTGCTTGTCACAAATGGATGATGGCGCCCAAAGGTTGTAGTTTTTTATACGCACACAAATCGGTACAACCCCTTTGTGACCCGCTTATTGTAAGTTGGGGCTACAAAGCATTGAAACCTTCACATTCTCCCTATTTGGATTACCACCAAATGATTGGCACACGCGACTTTTCGGCATTTTTAACAGTGCCAACTTGTATAAAATTTATGGCCGAAAACGATTGGATCACTGTTCGTACTGCCTGTCATGAAATGGTGCTAGCAAACGCAGAACGCTTTTATGATTTATTAGAATCAAAACCCATTAGCCCTTTAACAAGCGAATGGATTGGACAAATGATTAGTATCCCCATCAAAACCAAGGAACCTGAAATATTACAAAGAATATTATTCACCGAATACAACATTGAAATTCCAATCATGCGTCAGGAGAATGATGTTTACATGCGCTATTCCATCAATGCATTTAATACCATTGAAAATTTAGATACACTATATCATGCCTTGTCTGAATTAAAAAAACAAAATAGCCTTTAAATTTACGCTCTCCAATCTAAATTGTTTAAAACAATTGCGTTTTCTTTAGCGCAATCTAATTCAGTAGTACCGGTATAGGATTCTTGCTCAATGATGTGGAATTTTAAACCATTTTGCGCACCTACATATAAAATGTTTTTAAAATCGATGGTTCCTTTACCCAATAAACATGACTCATGCCCAGTGGGTGTTTTTATCAAATCCTTCACATGACATAATTTAAAACGATTAGGATATTTCTTTAAATATGCAATAGGGTCGGCGCCAGCTGCTACTACCCAATAAATATCCATTTCAAAATCGACCAAATTAGCATCTGTCGCATTCATCAACACATCCTGTGGCATTCCACCTGCCATTGCTTTAAAAGAATAGTCATGATTATGATAAGCAAAACGAATGCCATTCTTATTAGCTATTTCGCCACACTTATTAAACTGATCCCCAAAACGCTTATAATCATCAATTGATTTTTGAGCACCAATATGCGGACATATTAAATACTTCATTCCAATTTCACCAGCTTCTGCAGCCTTGCGTTCAAAATCCTTATTGATATCACAATGTGAAGCAATCATATTCATCTCTAAATCACCCAATTGTTTTTTAAACTCCGTATTTTTCATACCCCAGAACATGCCATCAGCACCCTCAAAACTTTCAATCTGCTTATACCCGCAATTAGATAAATGTTTCAACACCCCTAATGGATCTTTAGCCAATGCTTGCTTTACCGTCCACAACTGAATGCCAAACTTGTTTTTCTTTTGTGCCATCGCAAATAGCTCCTTATTAAATGGGGTACCCAACGCTAAACTAGCCAATGCGGTGTTGCGTAAAAAACTTCTTCTCGAATTTGACATAAAATAAATTAAAATGGTAATTGATGCTTATTAAAAATGGTATTAATACTTATATGAAAACATAAACTGTTTGGATTATTATCGCAACAAGTGCTGGATAAAAATATTATGCCCAAGCCTTATCTCCTTTAGCGTAAGGAACACAGCCCTCGTATCTTCCAGGTATGGCCACATAACGAAGTGCTTTGGTCGCTCCTACTTCTGAAGTAAAAAATCCAGTCAGCGTTAATTCCTTCATCATGGTAAAATAATGTTTTGCGTTGCCTGATTTTTTATCTGGATTTGCTTTTTTTGCTTCTTTATTTGCTTGCACTTCCTTATCAAGTGCGCTAATTAAATCATGACGCTCTTTTTCGTTTGCTTCCATAAAGGATTTACCAATTTTAGCCTTCGCTTCCTTAAATTGTAATGCGCGCATACCTTCCATGAAAATATTTTGATTTTTTTCATCATAACAATCGCGTACCATCACTGACATAAACGCACCCACATTGGCTTCCTTAGCACCAGGGGTATTGGTTGTAGGAATAATTACTTCTCCTACTTCATTTAAAAAAGCAATATCATCGGCAGAAAAAACCAAACCTGTTTTTGCTGTGGTACATCCTGACAAAAATGCTTCTGCGCCTAAAACGCTTCCGCCCATAATAATGGCCACTCTTGATAATGCTTCGCGTCTGTTCATCATAAAATATAAATTTAGTCGAGTTAGTTATTTTTAAATATCACAAATTTCAATGGCTTTTTTGAGTGACGCCATTGGATCTTTATCGGCAGGGATAAATTCCTGTGCCACATACCCTTTAAATCCAGTAGCTACAATAGCACGCATAATAGCAGGATAATATAATTCCTGACGCTCATCAATTTCATTACGGCCAGGTACACCGCCTGTATGATAGTGTCCGTAATAAGTATGATTTGCATTGATGGTACGAATAACATCTCCTTCATCAATTTGCATATGATAAATATCAAACAACAATTTAAAATTAGGCGACCCTACTCGCTTACACAATTCAACACCCCAGACGGATCTGTCACACATATAATCCTTGTGATCTACTTTTGAATTCAATAACTCCATCTGAATCATGACCCCTCTTTTTTCAGCCAAGGCCATTATTTTTTTTAATCCTGTCACACAGTTGTTTAATCCAGTTTCATCATCCATGCCTTTTCTGTTTCCTGAAAAACAAATTAAATTGGTATACCCTGCATCTGCAACATAATTAATGTGGTCGGTGTAATTCTTCACTAAGGTATCATGATAACTTGGGTCATTAAATCCTTTGGTCAAACTTATCTCAGCACCATTACACATCGTGGACACTAAATTATTTTCCTTAAGCACATGCCATTCGGAAGGGCCTACCAAATCCATCCCCGCCATCCCCATTGCTTTAAAATTTTTAGCTAACTCCGAAATGGGATATTGACTATAACACCACCTACATGCAGAATGGTTAATTTTTCCTTTTAAAGAAAAGGGTTCGTTATCGTTTTGGAATCCTTGTTTCACTGATGCAATTAAATTTGAAGGGACCACGACACCTGTTGCCAAGGCCGCAGAACCCGTGATTACTTGTTTTAAAATTTGACGCCTATTTAGATTAGATGACATTACAAAAAATTATATAAGTTCCCAGAATTTATGACTTGATAAATATAATTTTTTTTTCCTGTTTTTTATAAAGTTTTAAGTTAAAAATGGGGGTTTTTTGCGAAATTATAAGGAAATTGCTAAGGTTATAATCCACCCTATAAAAATGGATTTTAATTTATACAGAAGCATTAAAAATCTCAAATATGAATCGAAAATTACGCATGGGCATGGTCGGAGGCGGAAAAGACGCTTTTATTGGTGCCATTCACCGATTGGCTGCCAATATGGATGGCTTAATTGAAGTGAGTTGTGGTGCCTTAAGCATTAATCCTGAAATAGCAGTTGCTTCTGGGGAGGCATTATTTTTGCCAAAGGAACGAACTTACTTGACTTATGATGAAATGATCAAAAAGGAAGCAAGTCTGCCTGCGAACGAGCGCATCGATTTTGTAACGATTGTAACGCCCAACTTTGCGCACTTTGCACCTGCGATGATGGCATTAGAATATGGCTTTCATGTGGTGATTGAAAAACCAATTACATTTTCATTAGATGAAGCAAAGCAATTAAAACAAAAATTGGACGAAACCGGCTTAACGCTTTGCTTAACACATACCTATTCCGGATATCCAATGGTCAAGCAAGCAAAGGCGATGGTCAAGGATGGTAAGTTTGGAAAAATTAGAAAAATATGGGTAGAGTACCCACAAGGTTGGTTAAGTAGATTATCAGAGCGTGAAGGAAATGCCCAAGCAGCTTGGAGAACCGACCCAAAAAAATCAGGTAAAAGTTCTGTAATGGGTGATATTGGCACGCATGCTGCACACTTAGCTGAATATATTACTGGTGCAAAAATTACGGATGTATGTGCTGAATTAAATACCATGGTGGAAGGGCGATTGTTAGATGATGACGGCGCCGTGATGTTGAAATTTGACAATGGTGCTAAAGGCGTTTTAATGGCATCACAGGTAGCAGCGGGCGAAGAAAATGCTTTAAAAATAAGAGTGTATGGTGAAAATGGTGGTATCGAATGGGCACAACATGAACCCAATACCTTACTAGTGAAATGGTATGACCAACCCACCCAAATTTTAAGGGCTGGGGGAAATTATGGCGCCCATTTATCTCCTACTGCAATTCATAATTGTCGCACCCCAGGCGGACATCCAGAAGGATATTTGGAAGCATTTGCAAATATTTATAGAAACTTTGCATTAACCATTGGATGTAAAATTGATGGCACCACACCCACTGCGGAGATGCTTGATTTTCCTGGCATTGAAGATGGATTAAGAGGTATGGCCTTTATTGATAATGTAGTTGCGTCATCACAATCGGATGTGAAATGGACCCCATATGTTATTTAAAAAAAAGTTGCGAATCACAACTTATGAAACAAATTGTATGACCAGTTAAATAAATAGTATGACCACAATAAAAGGACCTGGAATTTTTTTAGCACAGTTTATGGGCGATGTTGCGCCATTTAATTCTTTGGAAAGTATTTGCAAATGGGCAGCTTCCTTAGGATTTAAAGGCGTTCAAATTCCTAGCTGGGATGCCAGATGTATTGATTTAAAAAAAGCGGCCGAAAGCAAAACATACGCAGATGAAATAAAAGGTATTGTAGCAAGTGCTGGTATGGAAATCACGGAACTCTCTACACACTTACAAGGACAATTGATAGCAGTTCATCCTGCCTATGATGCACAATTTGACGGATTTGCACCAAAGGAAGTTCATGGCAATTCAAAAGCAAGAACGGAATGGGCTGTACAACAATTAAAATATGCTGCAAAAGCTTCCCAAAATTTAGGCTTAAATGCACACGCAACATTTAGTGGTGCCTTATTATGGCATACGGTGTATCCTTGGCCGCAACGTCCAGCAGGATTGATAGAAACTGGATTTACTGAATTAGCAAAAAGATGGTTACCCATATTAAATGAGTTTGATCAAGTAGGTGTAGATGTTTGTTATGAAATACACCCTGGCGAGGATTTGCATGATGGTGTCACTTATGAAATGTTTTTAGATAAGGTCAACCAACATCCACGTGCCTGCTTATTATATGATCCATCACATTTTGTTTTACAATGCATGGACTACTTAGGATACATTGATGCATTTCATGAGCGCATAAAAATGTTCCATGTAAAAGATGCTGAATTTAATCCAACAGCGAAACAAGGGGTATATGGTGGTTATCAAAATTGGATTGACCGTGCAGGCAGGTTTAGGTCATTGGGCGATGGGCAAGTTGATTTTAAAAATATTTTCAGCAAACTTGCCGCTTATGATTTCAAGGGTTGGGCCGTGATGGAATGGGAATGTGCCATTAAGCATCCGGAAGTGGGGGCAGCAGAAGGTGCCGTATTCATTAAAAATAATATTATTCAAGTAACAGAAAAAGCTTTTGATGATTTTGCAAATACAGGATCAGATGAAGCATTTAATAAGAAAATTTTAGGTATATAATTAAATCAATTAATCATTAAATAGAAAAAGAGTATGAAAAAGGTGTTAGGAATTATATCAGCAGTAGTAGTATTAACTGCTTGTGGTGGTGGAGAAAAAAAAGAAGGAACAATGGATGCAAAAGCAGCCACTGATGCAAAAGCAGTAGTAGCAGCGCCAAAACCATTGTCTGAAAATCCTGATTATCAAAAAGGTTTGGCACTTATTGCAGGTAGTGACTGTTTGACTTGTCATAAAACAAGTGAAAAACTAATTGGACCAGCGTATAAAGATGTGGCGGCAAAATATGAAGCAACAGAAAGCAATATAAAAATGTTGGCAGGAAAAGTAATCAGTGGCGGTAGTGGCGTTTGGGGTGCAATACCAATGACTCCGCACCCGCAACTGAAAGAGGAAGATGCGATTGCCATGGTAAAATATATTATGTTGTTGAAAAAGTAATTAATTAGTAATTCAAGTAAAAATAAAAAAAATGAAATTTAAATCAATTGTACTTTCCACTTTGGTGTTATTTATTTGTGTTCAAACAATGGCACAAAAAAAGAAGTGGACTCCTTTATTCGATGGGAAAACAACCAAAGGATGGCACACTTATGGCGAAGCTGCAGCAGGTCAAGCTTGGAAGGTTGAAGATGGTGTACTTTTTTTGGATGCTAGTACAAAGGAAGGTCGCGGTGATATTACTACAGATGAAAGTTTTGATGATTTTCATTTAAGATTAGAATGGAAAATTTCAAAAAACGGAAACAGTGGAATTATCTTTTTTGCACAGGATGATAAAGCAAAATATAAAAACCTTTGGTATACCGGACCTGAAATGCAAGTGTTAGATAACGAAGGCCATAGCGATGGTAAAATAGTAAAACACAGAGCTGGAAACTTGTATGATTTAATCGCAGGACCAGATGACGCAGTAAAGCCTGTAGGCGAGTGGAATAAAGCGGAAATCATTGTTCAAAAAGGAACCTTGGTTTTAAAATTAAATGGCGTGACAACAGCAACGACCACTATCGGTGACGACAGCTGGAAGGAATTAATTAAAAACAGTAAGTTTTCAAAAAAGGAATCACCTGATTTCGGAAAAGTATTTAGTGGGCATATTGCATTACAAGATCATGGCAATAACGTATCCTACAGAAATATTGAAATCAAAAAACTGTAACTTTTTTTGTGAATAACATCCATGAATCATTTATGCGTCAGGCCCTCTTGCAAGCGCAGAGGGCCTTTGACGAAGAGGAAGTTCCCGTTGGAGCAGTCATTGTCATGAATGGGCAAGTAATTGCAAAAGGATATAATCAAGTGCAGTTATTAAAAGATGTCACTGCGCATGCTGAAATTTTAGCCATCAGCAGTGCTTGTGAAAACTTACAATCCAAATATTTACCAGCCGCCACCTTATATGTAACCTTGGAGCCCTGCTTAATGTGCGCCGGGGCTTTGTATTGGAATAAAATTGGGCATATCGTTTTTGGCGCCTACGATGAAAAAAATAGTTACCGCCGCGTTACAGAAAAAAATCCATTCCATCCTTCTACGACTATTGTGGGGGGTGTTTTACAGGAAGAAAGCGCCGCACTCATGCAGGCATTTTTTAAAGCAAAGAGATAGTTATTTCGATAAAATTAGCAACCACTAGGCCTCCGCAGCAAGAACTGAAGTCGGCTACGTGGTTCTAATTTTATCTCCATTTCATAACTAATTCACTATTTAAAAAATTCATGACACTCGCTTACATTAATCGGAAACTTACTATTTAAGAAAAAATGCCCGGCGTTCGCTTAAATCAGTGGAAAGCGGTGTAATTTTGTCCCTCATTCAAGAAACAATAAAATAAAAAATATGTCATTTACTTTACCAGCGTTACCCTACGCACACGAAGCCTTAGAGCCACATTTTGATACTTTGACCATGCAAATTCATCATGGCAAACACCATCAAGCTTATGTAGACAATTTAAATAAAGCAGTGGCTGGAACACCTAACGAAGGAAAAAGTTTGGAAGAATTAGTAGCAGTTGCTGGAACTATTAGCCCTGCAGTTCGTAATAATGGTGGTGGACATTGGAACCACAGTTTCTTTTGGGCTAGCTTAGCACCCAATGCTGGCGGAACGCCAACAGGCGATTTGGCGGATGCGATTACTGCTGCTTTTGGAAGCTTTGATGCATTCAAAGAAAAATTTGCTGCAGCAGGTATGACGCGTTTTGGAAGTGGTTGGGCTTGGTTAATAGTAAAGGACGGAAAATTAGAAGTTAGCTCAACACCCAATCAAGACAATCCTTTAATGGATGTGGCTGATGTAAAAGGAGCACCGATATTAGGCGCAGATGTTTGGGAGCATGCTTACTACTTAAAATATCAAAATAGAAGAGCGGATTATTTAGCTGCTATTTGGAATGTAGTCAATTGGTCAGTAGTTGCTGATCGTTTTGCTGCTGCGAAATAAAATTGAAATTGGGTGGTATACCCTACTAATAAAAATCCCGGAGTATGCGCTTCGGGATTTTTTTATGGAACAGGGTCATAGCCATGTCCGCCACCAGGCCTACACTTACTGAGTCGCTTCACGCCTAAAAAAATTCCTTTGATAGGCCCATACTTTTCAATCGCGGCTGCGGTGTATTGCGAACAAGTGGGCGTGAACCTGCACTTGCTGCCACCCAAATAAGGGGACAATACTAATTGGTAAAATCGAATGCAGATTATAAATGGGAAGGCACTTACCTTTTTTATCACACCCATGATATCATCGCTTGGGTAATGCTTACTCATACAACATTTGATTTTAACTTATCGGCAAGTTTTTGCAATAACAATTTCATCGTCGTTTGTATTTGCTGCTGCGATTGCACATTTACATCCACATATAAGAAAAATAAATTGAGGCGCGTATTTGTTAAACTTATCGCACTCATAAAATCTGGTTTTTCTAAACGATACCCTTCGCGTAATAATCTTTTTACCCTATTGCGTTGTACCGCTTTTCTAAAATGTCGACTGGGTGCACCCACCCCTGCTTGCAATAGCCCATTAGGAAAAATTCCTGCTTCGGCATTTTCAATGTTGTAAATTAATCGAATAGGATGCATCGTTATAGCTTTGCCATTCGAAAACAAAAATTGCGTTTGCTTTCGGCTTTTGAGCTTATCCTTTTTCTGGTATGTAAATTTTTTTGACAACAGTTTAAATATAGGCATTAAAAAAGTCCTTCCCGAATTTCGGGAAAGACTTTAAAATTATTGAATTTCGAGTGAAGGAAGTCCTAAAGAGGATTTATTTCAATCCTTTTTCACTTGATACTGTAAGTTTTTTGCGTCCTTTCTTTCGGCGGCTTGCTAATACTTTACGACCATTAGCTGTTTCCATACGTTGACGGAATCCGTGAACAGATTTACGACGACGTTTATGGGGTTGGAATGTACGTTTCATAGTATGTCTTAAATTTTTTTCTTTTCTGTACTTTAATTTTCGTTTTAGTCCTGTTCCTATTAGCAGTCACCATACCACTATCTGTGAAAGGACGGCAAAAATAGGGTATTTTTTTATTTTTTAAGCTAAATCTGTATGTTTTGCTGCAATTTTTTCTCCAAAAAAAGTGCTGGCCTGCAATTCAAAGGCTTGTGGGTTGTCGGTAGTGTAAAAGCTAAGTTGTCCGGATTGGCTACATTTTTGGGCTAAATCAGGATGGCTTTCAAGGTATTTAGCAAGGCTTTTAGCCACAATAGCGCCCTGGCTTACTATATTTACCCCCTTCGGCATAAAAGCCTTTATTTTGTCCGCTAATAAGGGATAATGGGTGCATGCTAGTAAAAGGGTATCAATATCCGCAGATTGAGAAAAAAGTTGATCCAGGTAGGATTTAACAAAATAGTCAGCTCCGGGTTGATCATGTTCCCCATTTTCAATCAAGGGTACCCATAAAGGACAGGCCTGTTGAAAAACTTTAAGCGTAGGGAAAAATTTAGCTAATTCAATCGGATAACTGTCACTTTGTATAGTGCCCAATGTTCCTAGAATACCTACTTGGTGGGTGGTTGAAAAATTACCTAAAATTTCAGTAGTGGGTCTGATCACACCTAACACCCTTTTATCAGGGGCCATGTTTGGTAAATCTTTTTGTTGAATGGTACGAAGTGCTTTTGCCGATGCCGTATTGCAAGCCAAAATAACCAAAGAGCACCCTTGGTCAAAAAACCAATTCACTGCTTCTAGGGTATATTGATACACCGTATCATAAGAGCGAGGGCCATAAGGTGCACGTGCATTATCACCTAAATAGATATAATCATACTGAGGTAAAGTATGTTTGAGCTCCTTTAATATAGTGAGCCCACCATAACCGCTATCAAAAACACCAATTGGCGCAGTAGACATATATTTATTTTATTGCGTAAAACTAAAGAACCTCGTTGTAAACAACGAGGTTCTTAGTAAAATATATTTAAAATATTATCCTTTTTTAGCTGCCGCTGCTGGCTTTGCTGCTGAAGTTCCACCTGTAGCTGCTTTAAATGCATCTTCAATTTCCTTCGGTAAAGGCAACTTTAACTTCATCGCAACGCGAATCGTTAAATTGTCAACAATACTTGGTTGTGTATAAGGAGACAAAGATTCTGCTTTTAATACCACCGTATATTTTTGCTCTGCTACTACTTCCCCTAATGCCGTAGCAATTTTTTGTCTGAAAGGCAATAACAATGATTCTTGTTTTTGCTCCATAGATTGTTGTTGGTATTGTTGCCAGTTAATTAACTTGTATTTTAAACGATTTAAATCGTCAGTTGCCATTTGCAAAGCTTTTGGACGCTTAGACAAATCAACAGAATCTCTTTTGTAGATGCTATCTTTCACTTGATAATCCTTTAGCGTATAATTATACTCGTCTTGTAAAGAATCTTGTGCGTAAGATTTAAGAACTGTATCTAATTTTTCTTGGATACCTGGGAATAAAGCAATGACGCTTTGATCATCAAAATAACCAATTTTAACCTGCGCTGATGCAGTGTTGTTAAATGAGGCTGCAACTAATAAAATGGCTGCAAATAAAAAACCTTTTTTCATATCTAATTGTTTTTTTAAAAAATCTATTTGTGTCTTATTCTAAATATTGATACCCAATTCCTTTAAAACATCGTCGCTTTTGTCCAGTTTCGGGTCTGCAAATATAATGGTAATTCCTTCACTTTTATCTAAAATGAAGTCATATCCCCTAGCAGTTGCTAATTTTTGGACTGCATTATATACTTTGTCTTGGATGGGTTTGACCATTTTTTGGCGTTCCTTAAACAAATCTCCCTCATAACCAAAGCGTTTCTTTTGAAGGTCCCTAAGCTCCTTTTCCTTCCCGAAAAGCTCATCTTCCCTTTTTTTCTTAAGATCATCAGAAAGCATAAACTGCTCAGCCTCATAATTTTTGTACATTTTATCGAGGGTCATTTGCTTTTGATCAATTTCTAGTTGCCATTGATCACCTAAAGCTTTTAATTTTTTATCCGCTTCCTTGTATTCTGGAATTTTATCCAAAATATACTTTGTATTTATAACCGCATATTTTGTTTGCGCATTAGATGAAAATGCCGTCAAAATAGAGATGGCTAAAACAAAAAAAACTTTATTGAATTGCATAAGCTATAATTTAAATAACAAAATAAATAATTATTCGACTATTTTATTGAATCACTATTCTGGCTCAAAACCTAACATAAAGGTAAACCTTCCGGCATCTTTTAAGGTATTGGTACCATTTAATCGATCTAAACCAATACCATAATCAAATCCCAAAAGTCCAAACATAGGAAGATAAAAACGCATACCCAAACCCACGGAACGACGTAGCTTAAATGGATTGTATTCCTTCATGCTATACCATCCATTCGCTGCTTCAAAAAAGCCCAAAGCAAAAATAGTACTACTTGCAGCTAAACTTAATGGATACCTAATTTCAACTGCATATTTATTAAAAATGGTAAATTGTTGGCGAGATTGTTGTTGGTCAGGGTTCACTTTTGGATTGGATGATTCATACACAGGATAACCTCTATGTGCAATAATATCATATCCTAATAATGCGAATTGGTTAGTTAATCCTGCATCCCCTACTTGGAATCTTTCAAAAGGAGAAATCCCAAGATTCGTATTATAACGCCCTAGAAATCCATACTTCGCAGCAAAGCGTAATACAAATTGTTTGTTATGTTCTTCGCCTGCTGGTTTACCTAATGGTACAAACCACTCCCCATTAAAACGCCACTTATGATATTCTAATAATTGATACGGGTTTCCTCTTTTTCCAAAGTTGGGATCAAATAAAGAAAAAGGTGGTGTTAATTGTGCACTCAATAAAAAAGTGGAACCTGTTCTTGGAAAGGTAGGTTGATCAATGGAGGTTCTTTGTAAAGCAATCCTAAAGTTGACATTGTTTACATTACCATTGGAGAAATTAGGTAAATTAATCGGATCAATTGGGTATTCCTTTAATGTATAGCGCGTATAGTTAATGCCGGTGCTTAAGGAGAAATAATCATCCGGCCATTGCAACTGACGTCCAAAGGAAACAGTAGCACCCGTCGTAGATATATAACGATCATCAGCAGCATTTGGATTATACATGCCCGTTTGTAAATCATAGGTTTGACCATACTTCGTATTATATACACTTACCGTTAAAGTATTTCTCTTGATACCCCCAAACCAAGGTTCTGTAAATGAAAAATTCGTTGAACGGAATGCCTTACCATTACTTTGAATACGTAAACTTAACTTTTGTCCATCTCCCATGGGTAATGGATCCCAAGCTGATTTTTTAAAGAAATTTTTAGAAGAGAAATTATTAAAGGTAATACCTAAGGTACCCGTAAGTCCTATAAAGCCTCCCCATCCTGCACTTAATTCTAATTGATCACTCGACTTTTCTTCTACTGCATAATTAATATCTACCGTTCCATCTTCTGGATTTGGAACAGGATCAATTTTAATTTTTTCTTGGTCAAAATAATTTAATTGTGAAATTTCTCTTTGTGAACGAATCAATAATGTACGACTAAATTTATCCCCTGGGATAGTTCTAATTTCACGACGAATTACAAAGTCTTTTGTTTTTTCATTACCAGCAATACGAATTGTTTTGATGGTGGCTTGCGGCCCTTCTCTCATTCTAATTTCAAAATCGATGGTATCGTTATAAACAGCAGTTTCGATGGGGTCAACATTAAAAAACAAATAACCGTCATCTTGGTATAAGCCGCTTATATCTCCACCTTCCGCTGTTTGTGTTTTACCTAATTTATTGTATAATATTTCTCTATTATAAATTTCCCCTTTTTTAATATTTAAAATACTAGACAATAAGGAGTCTGGATATTTTGTATTTCCTCTCCAAGTAATATTTCCAAAAAAATACTTGCGTCCTTCCTTTAATTGAATATCAATATTTAAATTGCCTACTGCGTTATGATAAAGCGTATCCTTTTCAATCACCGCGTCACGAAACCCCAATGAGTTATAATAATTCAATAAATTATCACGACTCTCTTCAAATTTTTTCTCGCTATATTTTGAAGAGGACAATTTAAAACGTACGTAAGGATTTAAAATCTTTCTAGTTTTAGTAAAAGTTAAATATCCTTTTTCGGCCATGTATTGTTCAAAAGTATAGGGTGTAGTTTTTACAATTACAGGTTTGTCATACACAGGAAATAGCGTCATTCTAGATTTTTCATGCAACTCCTTTAAATTTTTCTTCAGTTTAACTTCGTCCACCAAATTGCCGCCGAAATTAATATTATTAATGCGCACTTTAGGACCACGATTCACATTAAAATCCAACAACAAACTATTCTTTTTAGTAGCATCCTTTTTTTCTATAATCGTCACTTTTGCATCCTGAAAACCCTTGTCTGCATAAAACTTTTTAATCCCTTCTACTGCAGTAATTTTCATGTTTTCAGTAATCACCCTATTCGGCGTTAAACCAGTTTTACCAGACAACTCATCGGTCTCTGACTTTTTAACACCTAAAAAATTAAACTTGGACAACCTTGGTCTTTCAACTACATCAATTTCAACATCAATTTCATTATTCACCAAGTCCGTTATATAAATACTTACATCACTAAAGTAGTTTTGATCCATTAATTTACGAATCGCTTTTGCAAAATTATCACCCCCAGGAATCCCAACTTCATCCCCAATATTCAAGGTAGAAAGAGACAATAATAAGTTCTCGTCAAAATTTTCATTTCCCACCACTTTAATGTCCCGGATTTTGTATTTGGCAGGCGCTTTTTGGTTGAAAATGTTCATCAGTTTGACATTAATTTGTGAAACTGAATCCTTCACGGGTGCTACCTGGGCAAATGAAGTCGAGGATAAAAAAAGAACCAATAAAGATCCTATATAAAATGGAAAATATTTCTGCATCTGCAAAGGGGCTACATTTATAATTTTAAAAGTGTCGCAAATTACTCGTAATATTTCAAAGTCTTTGTTAAAACCGTAAAATAGTTATATTAATTTTTTTAATCATTTGTTTGTACCTGGAGGCTGGTTTTCCCAAATCTGCGCTCCCTAGATTGAAAATCTAGGATGGCCTCGATCAAATCTTTCTTACGAAAATCGGGCCAACGGGTCTCAGTAAAGTACAATTCAGCGTATGCTAACTGGTATAATAAAAAATTGCTAATTCGGTATTCTCCACTGGTACGAATCATGAGCTCTGGGTCCGGGAATGCACTGGTAGAAAGGGCTGCCTCTAAAGTGGCCTCGGCAATATCGTCGGGCTGCATTTGTCCAATTCTTACCTTTTCAGCGATATTTTTTATCGCTTGTATGAGTTCCCACCTGCTACTATAGCTAAGTGCAATGATAAGCTCCAGTCCGGTATTTTTTGCGGTAGTTTGGGTCGCATTTTCTAGGGCTGCTTTGGCATCATCCGGTAACAAAGAAAGATTGCCAATAAAGTGCAATTTGATATTGTTTTTATGCAAATCAGGTACTTCTTTGGCAATAGTATCCACAAATAGACTCATTAGGCCTGCAACCTCAGCTGCTGGGCGATCCCAATTTTCAGTACTAAAAGCATATAAAGTGAGGTATTTGATGCCTATTTCAGATGCTGCTTCTACAATATTGCGAACGCTTTGTACCCCATGAAAGTGCCCATAAAGTCGGTCCTGTCCTTTTTCTTGCGCCCATCGACCATTACCATCCATAATAATGGCGATATGCTTAGGTAATCTAT
>Ga0209768_10000141_pt1 | contig 45498 bp, 47 predicted proteins | sample LauGreSBDMM110SD_3_FD_187564 | JGI IMG/M metagenome (GOLD analysis project Ga0209768, IMG submission 187564) | Freshwater lake microbial communities from Lake Michigan, USA - Sp13.BD.MM110.SD (SPAdes) (version 2) | ecosystem: Environmental > Aquatic > Freshwater > Lake | place: Lake Michigan... | reverse complement strand
AAACAGCCTGAAAGTGGTGACGGCCTATGTAGAGCCGTCATTGGCCGCCGCGCAGCCGGACCAGAAGTTCCAGTTTGAGCGGTTTGGCTACTTTGTGGCCGACCGGGCTGATCACGTGGCGGGGGCCAAGCCGGTGTTTAACCGGGTGACGGGGTTGAAGGATTCCCAGGAAAAATAGGGCTTGAAATTTTTATAAGCCTCGACACCATATGCCACCCACTCTGGATGAGTTCAAAGAACTACTTGCTACAAGGCAAGTACGAGAGATAGCCGAAGAAGTTGTTATCGGCGGAGAGGCAAGACACGTCTCGAACGAGCAACTGCAGTTTATCCAAGATGCAATTTGTGCCAAGTTTGGATTAGAGAAAACGGATTTGACGCTACATGTGGTAGGGTCTGCCAAACTTGGCTACTCCATAGTCGAAAAAAAAGGACAAGAGTCTGGCTTCAAACCAAGATACCGCCCATTTCAACCCGGACAATCTGATGTTGACATTGCTGTTGTAAGTGGAAAACTTTTTCAAATACTTTGGAATGAACTTGCAATTTATTCGCATAAATCGTGGCCATTCCCATGGAAAAGTAAGCGTCTTGGCGACTACATGCTTATTGGATGGTTGCGACCTGATCACTTTCCAAAGATATCAAGTCCGAGTAAGTTAGCCTCATGGTCTGAAGTGTTTCACAACCTATCGAGCACCCACAAACTGGATTACAAAAAGTACCGTGGTGGTCTTTATTTCTCACGCCAGCACCTTTTGAGATATCACGAAAGAGCGATTCTTGAGTGTAAACACCTGGAGAACAACATATGAAAACAAGTGCGTCAAACAAAAAAGTACGTGAACTCATTCAGATGGTTCGTAACGGCCACTTGATCCCGCGTCCAGAGTTTCAGAGACGATTGGTTTGGACGAACTCTGACAAAGCCAAGCTAATTGATACGGTTCTAAAAGGATACCCCTTCCCAGAGATTTATTTAGCCAATGGGGAACTCAATATCGAAACTGGCGATGGAACCCAGTTGCTTGTTGATGGACAACAACGAGTCACAACACTGTTTGAATATTTTGAGGGTAACCCACGATTTTCACTAAAAGGTAACACTCCATATTTGCACTTGGAAGAGGATGAGAAGAGAAGATTTCTGGACTATGACGTTGCGGTTAGAGACTTGGGAGATGTTTCAAGTGCTCAAATCATAGAGGTTTTTAAACGCATTAATTCAACTGCGTATGGCCTAACTGACATTGAAGTTAACAACGCTCTATACAACGGCGCATTAAAAACATTTGCAGACCGTTACGCATCCAACGAGTTTTTTGAAACACACAGGGTGTTTCGTGCAGAAGACCTAAAACGAATGGGCGACCTCAAATATGTGCTTCAACTGATAGCTAGCATGTTGGGTGGATACTTCAATCGCGATGATGCTTTGGAGGAATTGTTAAGCACTTACAACGATGAGTTTCCAATGGAGCAAGAAGTTGCAAAGCGTTTGGATCAGACGCTGGCTTTTATCGATGAATGTGGCTTCGATAGCAAATCTCGTGTTTGGAAAAGAAATGATCTCTTCACATTGATCGTAGAACTAGATCGCGCCTTTATCGAAGGGCTGGCGCTACAACCAAGCGTTGTAGTTGAATCACTCAACGCATTCTTCAAGTCGGTAGATCAAGGTAGCCTCGAGTCAGGAGATATTGTTGCCACCACCTACTACAAAGCTGCTGTTCAAGCATCAAACGATCGGATAAACCGTGAACGTCGAGGTCAAATAATTAGGGATGTCTTGCGGGGAATCGAACCTTTAAACCAACTTCTTGGGGTTTAGAGTTAGTCTCACCAAATGGCTTGGGTTGCTGACGATTTCTCAGGTACCCTGCGCTTCGAGCAGCGTCACAAGGACATCATCGTCCGCTTTGGCCGCTCCCCCTACAGTAACATCCTTCTGGGCCGCGACTCCACGCCCGAGGAGCTGGCTTTTCTAAGTGAGTCGGGGTCGGGTTTTAACCCTCTCAGCATGGCTTCAGGTCCGCCCATGCACTACAACATGGATTTAATAGCTACTTGAAAGCTCTTAATCGCTGAACTTCGCTAAACTGACTTTCCACCATCTTTTGGAGCCCCACATGCAAACTGCAAAGCAAATCTGCGATCAAGCATCACAACTGCCCCCAGAAGAGCGCATGTCCTTGGTCGATCAGATACTGGACACATTGGACGAACGAGACAGCTTGCTGGATGCGCAATGGGCGCAAGAAGCGGAGTCCCGGCTGGCGGCTTATCGCCGAGGTGAGTTTCAAGCCATCCCCTTGAGCGAGGTCATTGCCAAATACCAAGTCAAACCAGCATGAGCGTGCGCCTCGTGCCCGCAGCTCAAATCGAGCTGGATGAGGCAATCTATTGGTACGCTCAACAAGCGCCGGGCTTGGGCGACTCATTTTTCCTTGAGTTTCTTCGTACCATCCAACTCATTGAGCGCCATCCGCGAGGCTGGCATCCGCTTTCAAGCCAAACGAGAAGATGTCGACTGCGGAGATTCCCATACGGCGTTATTTACAACCAAGATGCGCAAGGCATTCTGGTTGTGGCTGTTGCCCACTTGCATCGCCGCCCTGCGTATTGGCAAGACCGCGTTAATTAACCCGCTTCGGCACGGTGGACGGCGGGGTCACCTTGGCCCGGGGCTGAGGCGATAATCCTTGCAAACAAGGAACCGCATGTCACAACTACTTGAACAATTGCAGTGGCGTTATGCCACTAAAAAAATGGACCCATCCAAAGCGGTTCCGCAAGACAAACTTGACCGTATCGTCGAAGCAGCGCGCCTAGCGCCCACCTCCAGTGGCTTGCAGCCTTTTGAACTGCTGGTCGTCAGCAATCCTGAAGTGCGTGCACGTATCCGCGCGGTGTCCCATGATCAAGCTCAAATCACAGACGGATCACACCTGTTGGTGTTTGCTGCCTGGGACACGTATTCACCAGAGCGCATCAACCATATGTTTGATCTGAACGTGAACATGCGCGGGGGTACCAATGAAGGCTGGGAGAACTACCGCCACATGCTGCTGAATAACTACCCGTTACGCGACCATCAAGTGAACTTTGAACATGCTGCGCGTCAAGCCTATATTGCATTGGGCTTTAGCCTGATTGCCGCTGCAGCCGAACAAGTGGACAGCACGCCCATGGAAGGTTTTGAACCCGAGGCGGTTGATGAGATTTTGAATTTACCTGCCAGGGGTTTGCGCAGTGTGGCTATCATGCCTCTGGGCTACCGCTTAAGCGGTGAGGACTGGCTGGAAAACCTTGTCAAGGTGCGCCGCCCTCGCTCGGAATTTATCATCGAAGTGAAGTAGTCAACACGCTGCTTTGCGCTACCGTCATACCACCCACATCAGGAGCAAATCATGGCCAAAGGCGAACAACGCAGCAACAAAATGTCCAAGAAACCGAAAAAGGACACCTCACCGGCCAAACCCATCGTGCCGGGAGACCGTCCAAGTGCACCGATTACTTTTGTTGCGCCGCGCGGGAAATTGAAAAACAAATAAACGCTGTCAATGCACAGAACCCTTGAGTGCAGCGGGCATTGGCAAAGGCATGACATGAATGCCCTCTTCAAGCAAGGAGCGGGTTTCTTCGCGTGAAACCTGACCACGGATATTGCGTTCTTCGGTTTCGCCGTAATGCATTTTGCGGGCTTCTTCAGCAAAGCCCTGGCCCACATCCTCGGTGTTGGCAATCACATGCTGAACCATGTGTAACCAGGCGGCTTGAGACTCCAGGCTTGCGGGTACGTCTGCTGTTTCAGGCGTGGCAGCCACAGGCATCTCACGGGCGTCCTCAGTCGCTTGGATAGGCGTTGCGTGCAGCCTAGAGGTCAATAAATTCAACCGGGGTGCGCTCAACATCTTGAGTATGGAGTTGTCGCCGCAGACCGGGCATTCCACCAGATCGCGGCTGCGCTGTGACTGGTAATCGTCTTCAGAGGCAAACCAGCCCTCAAACAGGTGTTGATGCTGGCATTGAAGATTAAGAACTTTCATAAGTCCATTATGTCAAAGCCGTTAAATTCAGGTGCCGAGTGCCTTAACCACCGCTACTGCGCATAAGGACATCAATCCGCCGGGGAGTAAACCCAGTACCAGCACCAGTCCGCCGTTGATGGCCAGCACTATCTTGACATGGCTGTCGGCTGATACCGTACTGGCAGTCAGCGGCGGGTCAAAGTACATCACCTTGATGATGCGCAAATAATAAAAAGCACCGACCAGGGACATCATGACGGCAAACACCGCCAACACCAGAGAACTGATTTGGTCAGAAGCGATCAGAGCCTGCAACACCGACAGCTTGGCAAAAAAGCCGACGAGCGGCGGCGCACCTGCCAGCGAAAACAAACAAACCGCCATGACACCGGCAAACAAGGGACTGCGCTGGTTCAAACCGGCCAGGTCAGAGATTTCTTCGCTTTCAAAACCTTCGCGAGCCAGCAACAATATGACGCCAAACACACCCAAGGTGGTGAGTACATAGCTGATCATGTAGAACATGGCGGAACTGTAGGCATTGGCAGCCGACAAGGTATTGCCGTTATTCACGCCCGCCAGCATGCCTATCAACACAAAGCCCATTTGAGCAATGGTGGAGAACGCCAGCAAGCGCTTGAGGTTGGTCTGGGCAATGGCAGACAAGTTACCTATCAACAAAGACAATACGGCCAGCACCAGCAACATCTGCTGCCAATCGATAGCCATGGGCAGCATACCGTCAACCAGCAATCGCATCATCAAAGCAAAGGCTGCGAGTTTGGGCGCACCTGCAATCATCAGCGTTACCGCAGTAGGCGCTCCCTGGTAAACATCCGGCACCCACATATGAAAAGGCGCGGCACCGAGTTTGAAAGCAATACCGCAGACCACGAATACGACGCCGAGCACCAGCACCTGGTGCTTGATGTGTCCGCTGGCGGTGGCCTGGAACACGGCGGTCAAATCCAACGAACCGGTGGCGCCGTACATCATGGACAGGCCGTACAACAAAAAGCCGCTAGCCAATGCGCCGAGCACGAAATATTTCATTGCTGCTTCGGTGGCATTGCTGTTATCGCGACGCAATGCCACCAGTGCGTAACCGGACAAGGTCAAGAGTTCAAGGCCTAGGTAAAGCACCAAAAAGTTATTGCCGGAGATCATCACAAACATGCCGAGCAACGAGAACAAGCTTAGGATGAACAATTCACCGCCTTGCAGCATTTTTCTGTCGACGGCATAAGGCCTGCCGTACACCAAGGTGGTCATCACAGCCAGGGTGGCAAAACATTTCAACCAATTACCCATGGCATCCGACACCACCATGTGACCGAAGCCATAGACGGTTTCACCGGTGGCAGCGTAAAAGGCTTGCATCACAGCCACAACGCCAAGCGTCAACATGGTCAAACCGTAAGTTAAATCCCGCTTAGGGGACTTGACCCACAAGTCCACCAGCGTAATCAGGCAAGCCATGGCCAGCAAAAAGATTTCCGGGTAGGCAGTCATCCAGTTGACGTTATTCATCATGGTTGACTTTCTAGGTAGTTCAAGGCTTGGGCATTCATAAAGGTAATTTACTCATAGCCACGTGCTGCAACAACTGAGTGACTGAGGCGTTCATCACATCGGTAAAAGGTTTGGGGTAAATTCCCATCCATAAGACCGCAGCGGCGAGCAGACTCAACATCAAAAACTCCCGTGCATTGATATCCGACAATGTCTTCACATCGTCATTGAGTATCGGGCCAAGGTACACCCGTTTGACCATCCACAAGGTGTAAGCAGCGCCGAACACCAGCGCCGAGGCGGCCAGCGTACCAAGCCAGAAATTGAACTTCACTGCAGCCAGTATCACCATCCATTCGCCGACAAAACCTGCGGTGCCCGGCAAACCGCAATTGGCCATGGCAAACAACAAGGAGAAGGCGGTAAATTTGGGCATGGTGTTGACCACGCCGCCGTAACTGGCGATTTCGCGTGAATGCACACGGTCGTACAACACGCCTATGCACAGGAACATGGCAGCAGAAACAAAGCCGTGGGCAATCATTTGCACAATGCCGCCGCTCACGCCGAGTTCGCTGAAGATGAAAAAGCCTATGGTGACAAAACCCATGTGCGCCACCGACGAATAAGCCACCAGTTTTTTCATGTCCTGCTGCACGATAGCGACCAGACCGACATAGACCACGGCAATCAAGGACAGTGCCAGCATCAGCCAGGCCCATTCATGCGAAGCATCAGGCGCAATCGGCAAGGAAAATCTAAGGAAACCATAAGCGCCGAGTTTCAACATGATGGCCGCCAGCACAGCCGAGCCGCCGGTAGGCGCCTCGACGTGTACATCCGGCAACCAAGTATGCACCGGCCACATAGGCACTTTGACGGCGAAAGCCGCAAAAAAAGCAAAGAACAACAAAGTTTGAGGCGTGGCCGCCAGGGGCATTTGCTGCCAGGTGGCCAGATCAAAACTTCCATCTGATGCAATGTACAAATAAATGAGTGCCACCAACATCAGCAAAGAGCCGAGCAAGGTGTATAAAAAGAATTTGAAGGCGGCGTAAATTTTGTTAGGCCCGCCCCATACACCGATGATCAAGTACATAGGTATCAGCGTGGCTTCAAAGAACACATAAAACAGCATGCCGTCTAGGGCACAAAACACACCGACCATGAGCCCGCTGAGCACCAAAAATGCGCCCATGTACTGGTTGACACGCTCGGTGATGACTTCCCAACCCGCAATGATGACCACCACGGTGATGAACGAAGTCAGCAACACAAACCACAGTGAAATGCCGTCAACGCCCAAGTGGTAATTCACATTGAAACGATCTATCCAGGGCAGGTTTTCCACAAACTGCATAGCGGCGCTGGCAGTATCAAATTGCGCATACAAAGGCAGCGTCAGCACAAAGCTGATGATGGCACCGGTCAGCGCGAGCCATCGTACCGCATTGGCATGCTCATCGCGGCCCAGGGCCAGCAGCAACACGCCGAAAACAATAGGCGTCCAAATAGCCAGGCTCAGCATTTCCATGGCAACTCGCTGTCATCAATCCGGTAGAAGGGCATGGGGTACTTCATGGTTTGAGCCAGACGAACCAGGTGATCAGTCCGAACATGCCCAGAATCATCATCAAGGCGTAGTGATAGAGGAAACCGGTTTGCAAACGACGCGCGATCAAAGCAATTTTGCCGACCAATTGCCAGGAGCCGTTGACCACAAAACCGTCAATCACCGCTTGGTCGCCGCCCTTCCACAAGCCGGTGGCCAGCAGCCGGGTGCCGCGCGCCAGAATTTTTTCATTGAAATCATCGAGGAAATATTTATTCACCAGCAGCGTATGCAATGGTGCCAGATGACGTTGAATAAAAGCAGGCACCACGGGGTGAATCATGTACATGTAAAACGCTGTGAGAACACCGGCCACGGCGAGTGCAAAAGGAACCGAGGTTAGCGCGTGTTCTGCCATGGCCATGGGGCTGTGAAAAGCTTCGTGTAACTCGGCCATGGCGGGATGAAGCGCAGCGTTCACGCTGATGGCATCCTTGAAGAAATCGCCAAACAACATGTAGTCGATAGTGAAGTAACCGATGCACACAGAAGGTATGGCCAGCAACACCAGCGGCAAGGTCACCACCCAAGGGGACTCATGCGGTGCATGCGAATGCCCGTGCTCGTCGTGATGGGCGTGAGGATCTTGATCAAAACGTTCTTTTCCGTGAAACACCAGGAAATACATGCGGAATGAATAAAACGCGGTGACAAACACACCAGCTAACACAGCAAAGTGCGCCCATTGAGCCGCAGGCAAATGACTGGCGGCCACAGCTTCGATGATGCTATCTTTAGAATAAAAACCGGAGAAAAGCGGTGTACCAATGAGGGCCAGGGAGCCCAACAATGAGGTCAGCCAGGTGACGGGCATGTATTTGCGCAAGCCGCCCATGTAGCGTATGTCCTGATTATGGTGCACGCCCATGATGACCGAACCGGCAGCGAGGAACAACAGCGCTTTGAAGAATGCATGTGTCATCAAATGGAACACCGCCACCGAATAGGCGGACGCGCCAAGTGCGACTGTCATGTAGCCGAGTTGAGACAAGGTCGAGTAAGCCACGACGCGCTTGATATCGTTTTGCACAATGCCCAGGAATCCCATGAACAGCGCGGTGATCGAACCGACTATCAGCACCAGGTTCAAAGCCGTGTCAGACAACTCGAACAAGGGCGACATGCGCGCCACCATGAAGATACCTGCCGTCACCATGGTGGCCGCGTGAATGAGTGCAGAAATAGGTGTCGGGCCCTCCATGGAATCCGGCAACCATACGTGCAGCGGGAATTGCGCCGATTTACCCATGGCACCGATGAACAGGCAAATGCAGATGACAGTGACCAGTGACCAATCAGAACCCGGCAAAGTCAATGCAGACAGTTCAGTAGTCTTGGCAAATACTTCGGTGTAATTCAATGAGCCGGCATAGGCCACGATCAAACCAATACCAAGAATAAAGCCGAAGTCACCGACACGATTCACCAGAAAGGCTTTCATGTTGGCAAACACCGCACTGGGCTTATTGAACCAGAAACCGATCAACAGATAAGACACCAGTCCCACCGCTTCCCAGCCGAAAAACAGTTGCAGCAAGTTGTTGCTCATCACCAGCATCAACATGGAAAAGGTGAACAAGGAGATGTAGGCAAAAAAGCGGTTGTAGCCCTCGTCTTCTTCCATATAGCCTATGGTGTAGATGTGCACCATCAGCGAGACAAAGGTGACAACGCACATCATCATGGCGGTCAGTCCATCCACCATGAAACCGATTTCCATTTTCAAGCTGCCGACTTGCATCCAGGTGTAAAGCGTTTCATTGAAACGCGCGCCGTCGACTACCACGTCCTGCAACGTCAGTGCAGACAGCACAAAAGAGATGAACACGCCAAGAATAGTGAGACTGTGTGACCAGCGACGACCCAGTGCGGCGCCGCCGAGTTGCGTGCCCCAAATACCGGCCAGCAGCGAACCGGCCAAAGGGGCCAGCGCAACGGCTACCAGTGTGGATGCTTGAATGGATTGGCTCATGGTGTGTGGCGGGGTCAGCCTTTGAGGCTATTGAGTTCGTCGACATTGACGCTGGATCTGTTGCGAAACAACAGCACCAGAATCGCCAGGCCGATGGCCGATTCGGCGGCAGCCACTGTCAGAATGAAAAACACAAAGATCTGGCCTTGCATGTCACCAAGGTAATAAGAGAAAGCCACGAAATTGGTGTTGACTGCCAACAGCATGAGTTCGATGGCCATCAGCAGCACGATCAGGTTTTTGCGGTTTAAAAAGATGCCGATGACAGACAGTGCGAACAGCACGGCACCTAGCGTGAGGTAATGTCCCAGAGTGACGTTCATGGCTTAGGCTCCTCGGCAGGTGGCGGAACCAGCGCCTGATGCACCGGGTCCATTTTGACCATGTGCAAACGGTCTTTGGCTTTGACTTTGACTTGCTCGCCCGGGTTTTGTGCTTTGGTGTCCTTGCGCTCGCGCATGGTCAGCGCAATCGCTGCAACGATGGCCACCAACAAAATCACCGCAGCAATTTCAATCGCGTAAAGGTAGTCGGTGTACAAGACAATACCCAACTCCTTGGTGTTGGAATACTGTGTACCGGCAGGCGTAGCAGTCTCGGCCACCACTTGCACTGTACGAAAACCGCCCATCAGCACCGACGCAAGTTCGAGAGCCAGTACCGCACCAATGGATGCGGCCAGCGGGAAATGGTTCCAAAAGCCTTGCTTCAAAGCGTCCAGGTTGATGTCAATCATCATCACCACAAACAGGAACAAGACCATCACCGCGCCGACATAAACCAGCACCAAAGTGATGGACAAAAACTCTGCTTTGAGCAGCATCCATATGCCTGAGGCTTGAAAGAAAGCCAGCACCAGGTACAAAGCGGCGTGCACAGGATTGCGTGCCGTGATGACGCGCAAAGCGGCAAACAGCATGACGACTGAGAAAAGATAGAACAGCGCTGACTTGACTTCCATGTGCTTATCTGTCCCTGAGGTTAGCGGTACTTGGCATCGGCGGCCTTGTGGGCCGCAATCTGCGGTTCGTATTTGTCACCCACGGCCAGCAGCATTTCTTTGGTGAAATACAAATCGCCGCGTTTTTCGCCGTGGTATTCGAAAATATGGGTTTCGACGATGGAGTCAACCGGGCAGCTTTCTTCGCAAAAACCACAAAAAATGCATTTGGTCAAGTCGATGTCGTAACGCGTGGTGCGGCGTGAACCGTCTTCGCGCACATCGGATTCGATGGTGATGGCCATGGCCGGACACACCGCTTCACACAGCTTGCAGGCGATGCAGCGTTCTTCGCCGTTTTCATAACGGCGCAGCGCATGCAAACCGCGAAAGCGCGGACTCATGGGTGTTTTTTCTTCAGGGAACTGCACCGTGATCTTGCGTGCAAACATGTATTTGCCGGTGATGGCAAAGCCCTTGAAAAATTCCAGCAGCAAAAAGCTAGAGAAAAAATCCGCCCAGGAAAAAGGCGTAGACGGTGTGGTGGACGTATGCGTTGTCATGGTTGTCTTTGCATCAGTTCCAAATGTTCCAAGGTGTTTGCATCCATGCACCGATGAGTACCAGCCACACCAGTGTCACCGGGATGAAAATCTTCCAGCCCAGACGCATGATCTGGTCATAGCGAAAGCGCGGAAAAGTGGCGCGCACCCACAAAAACATGGTGACGACCACAAAGATTTTTGCAGCCAACCAAATCCAACCCGGGATCCAAGCCAAATACACCGTGTCCAAGGGCGGCAACCATCCACCCAAAAACAAAAGCACGGCGATGGTGGACACCAGAATCATGTTGGCGTATTCGCCGAGAAAGAACATGGCGAATGACATGCCTGAATATTCAATCATGTGACCGGCGACGATTTCAGATTCGCCTTCGACCACGTCAAACGGGTGTCGGTTGGTTTCGGCCAGACTGGCAATGAAGTAGATGACAAATATGGGTAACAAAGGCAACCAATTCCATGACAGAAAACCGATACCTTGAGAGGCGAACATGCCCTTACCCTGTCCCATGACGATATCGGTCATGTTCATACTGCCTGACACCATCAGCACCACCACCAGACAAAAGCCCATGGCGATTTCGTAGCTGACCATTTGTGCTGATGCGCGCAATGCGCCGATAAAAGCATATTTGGAATTGGAAGACCAGCCGGCAATGATGATGCCGTAGACCTCAAGCGAAGTGATGGCCATGAGGAACAGCAAACCTGCGTTTACATCGGCCAGTACCACCTCAGGGCCAAATGGAATCACCGCCCATGCCGCCATCACCGGCATGATGGTCATCACCGGGCCGAGGAAGAACAAGCCTGAACTGGCCTTGGTCGGCAAAATGATTTCTTTGGTCAGAATCTTGAGAGCGTCGGCAATGGGTTGCAGCAAGCCCCCGGGGCCGGTGCGGTTAGGGCCTAAACGAATCTGGGTAAAGCCGATGGCTTTGCGCTCCCACAAAGTCAGATAAGCAACGCAGCCAAGCAATGGCAGCACCACCGCAACGATTTTAATCAGCGTCCATAAAACAGGCCAAGCCAGGTTCACCCACCATGCATCGGTGAGCAAGCCCGCGCCCAGGTTGAACAAGCTATCAACCATGAACATGCCCTTGGTGTGCATCCGCTGTATGTTGCAGTGCAGATGCGCGTCTTACCAAGGCGTCCAACTGATAGATGGATGCGCTGACAGGTGCTTGGCTTGCAGCTGTCAAATCGACTTTGGCTTGCGTGGCATTTGACAAATGCAAGGCTATGTCTTGCGGCAAAGCCATGGCGCGCACTTCTTCAATGGTCTCAAATTCAAAGCCCGGCAACTTCAACATGCTGCCAAGCACGCGCAACACTTTCCAGGCAGGTCGTGTTTCGCCCAGCGGTTTGACCACGCCGTGGAAACTTTGCGCACGAGCTTCGGTGTTGACAAACGTGCCTGCGGTTTCAGTGAAAGGCGACACCGGCAGCAGCACATCGCTGATGTCCAAATTGGTTTTGAACGGCGACATGGTGACGACCATGTCTACACCGGCCAAGGTATGTGGGGCCACCGCGCAGTCGTGCGCCGGTTCGGTGTTCAACAAAAACATGGCTTTCAGCGATGAAGCCTGCAACATTTGTGCGGCATTCATTCCGCTGTGCAAGGGGCGCGCAGACACCAGTTGCGCACCGACTGTGTTGGCCGCTTCGCCCAGGTAACCGACGCTGGCACCGGTTTGCTCTGCAATGAAATTGGCCAAGGCCAGCAGGCTTGAAGCTTTGGCATGGTGCGCGGCTGCATTGCCCAGCAACACGGCTTTGCGTTCACCAGACAATAGCGATGCTGCAATGGCTTGCGCGGCAGGCGAAGAGGCATTGCCGGGGGCAGGTAATTCAGCATTGTTTTTCTGAGCGAGCGCAGCAGCGATATCGGCCAAGGCTTGAACCCAGACTGCACTGTCAGCCAAACAGACTTCGGCCAAGGGCATGGACCAATCAAAAGCCTGTTCATTCAAGGCATGCACTTTGGCACCGCGGCGAACCGCCTGGCGGATACGCTGAGCCAGCAAGGGCTGGTCTTTGCGGATGTTGGAGCCGATGATCAGCACCCTGTCCAACGTGGATAAAGAAGCGAGGGAAGTTCCCAGCCAACGGGTCTTGCCGTCGTGCTGAAAATCAGCGGCGCGCAAACGGCTGTCTATGTTGTCGCTGCCCAAGCCGCGCATGAACTGGGTTGCCAGGTACAACTCTTCCAGCGTGCTGTGCGGGCTGGCCAGACAGCCGATCGCAGAAGCGCCGTGGTCTGTTTGGATATGCTGAATACCGTTGGCAATATATTCAAGCGCAGTCGACCAATCGACTGTGATCCACTGACCGTCTTGCTTCAACATCGGCTGGGTTAAACGCTCATCGCTGTTCAAAGCTTCATAACTGAAGCGGTCGCGGTCGGCGATCCAGCATTCGTTCACTTCTTCGTTTTCCAAGGGCACCACGCGCATGACGCGGTTGTTTTTGACCTGCACAATGAGATTGGCACCGGTAGCGTCGTGCGGACTGACCGACTTGCGGCGGCTCATTTCCCAGGTACGCGCCTGGTAACGGAAAGGCTTGCTGGTCAAAGCACCGACCGGGCAGATGTCAATCATGTTGCCCGAGAGTTCAGAGTCGACGGTGTCGCCGACAAAAGCTTCGATCTCGGAATGCTCGCCGCGCTGCGACATGCCCAACTCCATGCTACCGGCAATCTCCTGGCCGAAACGCACGCAACGTGTGCAATGAATGCAACGGCTCATCTCTTCCATGCTGATGAGCGGCCCGACGTCTTTGTGGAAAACCACGCGTTTTTCTTCTTCGTAACGCGACGCGCTGCCGCCGTAACCGACCGCCAAATCCTGCAACTGGCATTCGCCGCCTTGGTCGCAAATGGGGCAATCCAATGGATGGTTGATGAGCAAAAATTCCATCACCGATTTTTGGGCTTTGATAGCACGCTCTGACTTGGTGTGCACCACCATGCCTTGGGTCACCGGTGTGGCACAGGCTGGCATGGGCTTGGGTGCTTTTTCAATGTCAACCAAACACATGCGGCAGTTGGCTGCAATGCTGAGTTTGCGGTGATAGCAGAAATGCGGAATGAACGTGCCAGCTTGCTCTGCCGCTTGAATGACCACGCTGCCTTCAGCCACTTGCACGGTCTTGCCGTCGATTTGCAATTCAATCATGGTGATGGCTCGCGTGTGCCTGCGACGAGACCATGCAGGTCTTGTGCGTGATGTGGTGTTCGAACTCGGCGCGGAAATGTTTGAGCATGCCGCGCACCGGCATGGCCGCCGCGTCGCCTAAAGCGCAAATGGTGCGGCCCATGATGTTTTCAGCGACGTTGTCCAGCAAGTCCATGTCAGACGGTTTGCCGCGTCCGGTTTCTATCCGATCAACCATGCGCGACAACCAGCCCGTGCCTTCACGGCAAGGCGTGCATTGGCCGCAGGATTCGTGCATGTAAAACGCAGACAGGCGTTGCAAGCTTTTCACCATGCAACGGGTGTCGTTCAACACGATGACAGCACCTGAACCGAGCATGGAGCCGGCCTTGGCAATCGCGTCGTAATCCATGGTGATGTCCATCATGATGGATGCAGGCAACACAGGTGCGGATGAACCGCCGGGAATCACCGCTTTCAACGCCCCGCCCTGCACGCCGCCAGCCAATTCAAGCAACTTGGCAAACGGCGTGCCCATGGGAATTTCGTAATTGCCGGGGAAAGCAACGTCGCCGCTGATGGAGAAAATCTTGGTGCCGCCGTTGTTCGGTTTGCCGCAAGCCAGGTAAGCTGCGCCGCCGTTGCGAATGATCCACGGCACCGCCGCAAAGGTTTCGGTGTTGTTGATGGTCGTCGGTTTGCCGTACACGCCAAAGCTGGCTGGAAACGGTGGCTTGAAACGCGGTTGGCCTTTTTTGCCCTCCAGCGATTCGAGCAACGCAGTTTCTTCGCCGCAAATGTAGGCGCCGAAACCGTGGGCTGCGTGCAGTTGAAAACTGAAGTCGCTGCCTTGTATGCGCTCGCCCAAAAAACCGGCAGCGCGCGCTTCATCTAGTGCAACTTCAAAGCGTTCGTAAGTCTGGAAAATTTCGCCGTGTATGTAGTTGTAGCCGACGCTGATGCCCATGGCATAAGCGGCAATCGCCATGCCTTCAATCACGATGTGCGGATTGAACTCGAGAATATCGCGGTCCTTGCACGTACCCGGCTCGCCTTCGTCTGAATTGCAGACCAGGTATTTTTGCCCGTTGAACTGGCGCGGCATGAAGCTCCACTTGAGACCGGTGGGAAAACCGGCACCTCCACGCCCGCGCAAACCTGACTCTTTGACACAGGCAATCACCTGGTCCTGGGTCCAGGCTGCTTCGCCGTTCAAACCAATAATAGTGCGCAAGGCCTGGTAACCGCCGCGTGCCACATAGTCTTGCAAACTCCAGTTGCGTCCGTTGAGGCCGTCATAGATTTGCGGGTTGATATGACGGCCATGGAAACATGATTCCAGACCCTTGGCCTGAAATTGGCTGAGTAATTGTTCAACGTTCATGGTTTGGCCTCCGCCTGTTGCAGACCGTCAATCAACTGATCGAGTTTGTCGTGGCTCATGAAGCTGCACATGCTGCGGTCATTGACCAGCAGCACCGGCGCGTCTGCACAAGCGCCCATGCATTCGCCGGGTTGCAAGGTGAACATGCCGTCTGCTGTGGTTTGTCCGACTTCAGTATTCAACTTTTTACACAGGTGTTCCAACGCCTTTTGACCACCGCGTAACTGGCAAGGCAAATTGGTACACACATTGATTTTGAATTGTCCAACCGGCTTCTGGTTGAACATGTTGTAAAAAGTAAAGACTTCATGCACTGCCATGGCAGGCATTTCAAGCACAGCCGCCAGCGATTTTTCCTGCTCAGGGGTGACAAAGCCGTTTTCCTGTTGAAGAATGGAAAGACAGGCAATGACCGCCGACTGTTTTTGATCGTCAGGGTATTTGTTCAACTCATGCTGAAAACGCTGCATGGTCTCGGCTGAAAAATGTTCGACTGCGATATTCATCGGTCAATTTCCCCAAACACAATGTCCATGGTGCCGATGATGGCGACGGTATCTGAAATCATGTGACCGCGTGTCATCTCGTCCATGGCGGCCAAGTGTGCGAAACCCGGCGGGCGGATTTTCAAACGGTAAGGTTTATTGGCGCCGTCACTGACCAAATAAATACCGAATTCACCCTTGGGGTGCTCAACAGCGGCATAAGCCTCGCCTTCGGGCACATGAAAACCTTCAGTGAACAATTTGAAGTGGTGTATCAACTCTTCCATGCTGGTCTTCATAGACTCACGCGAGGGTGGTGCGACTTTGTGGTTGTCGGTGATGACAGGGCCGGGATTGTCGCGCAACCATTTCACGCATTGGCTGATGATGCGGTTGGACTGGCGCATCTCGGCTACTCGCACCAGATAGCGGTCATAGCAGTCGCCGGTCAAGCCAACAGGCACATCGAAATCCATTTGGTCATACACGTCATAAGGCTGTTGCTTGCGCAAGTCCCAAGCAATGCCGGAGCCGCGCAACATGGGCCCAGTGAAGCCCAGATTTTTCGCACGCTCAGGCGTGACCACACCAATACCGACAGTGCGCTGTTTCCAGATGCGGTTGTCGGTCAGCAAGGTTTCGTATTCGTCAACGTATTTGGGAAAGCGTTTGGTGAAATCGTCGATAAAGTCGAGCAGCGAGCCTTGGCGATTTTCATTCAAACGCGCAATGGCGCGCGCATTTTTGATTTTGCTGACCTGGTATTGCGGCATGCTGTCTGGCAGATCGCGGTAAACACCACCGGGACGGAAATACGCGGCGTGCATGCGCGCGCCGGACACGGCTTCGTACATGTCGTACAAGTCTTCGCGCTCGCGGAAGCAGTAAATCAAGATGTTCATCGCGCCGCAGTCAAAACCATGCGCGCCTAACCACAACAAATGGTTGAGCATGCGGGTGATCTCGGCAAACATCACGCGTATGTATTGCGCACGCACCGGGACTTCAAGTCCCATGAGTTTCTCAATGGCCAAACAATACGCGTGTTCGTTGCACATCATGGACACATAGTCCAAGCGGTCCATGTAAGGCAGCGATTGGATATAGGTTTTGCTCTCAGCCAATTTTTCAGTGGCGCGGTGCAGCAGGCCTATGTGCGGGTCGGCGCGTTGCACCACTTCGCCGTCCAACTCAAGCACCAGACGCAACACACCGTGCGCCGCCGGGTGCTGCGGGCCCAAGTTCAAGGTGTAATTTTTAATGTCAGCCATGGCTTAATGCAACCCGCCGTAATGGTCTTCACGGATGATGCGTGGCGTGATCTCGCGCGGCTCGATGGTGACGGGTTGGTAAATGACGCGTTTTTGCTCAGCGTCATAGCGCATTTCGACATGGCCCGAGGTGGGGAAATCTTTGCGAAACGGATGGCCGATGAAACCGTAGTCAGTCAAAATGCGACGCAAATCGGCATGGTCTCTGAAAAGTATGCCGAACAAATCAAAGGCTTCGCGCTCGAACCAATTGGCCGCGCTCCAAATGCCGTTGATTGAATCCACCTGTGGCATGTCTTCATCAATAGCGTGCACACGCAAACGCAAACGCCAGTTATGCGTCAATGACAACATGTGGCAAACCACTGCGTAGCGCGGTGCATCTGTGAAAGCTGAATGCGCGCCGTCTTTGTAGGCCGAGTAATCCATGCCGCACAAGTCAAGCAGTTGTTCAAAAGCGAGTTCGGGGTGGTCGCGCAACTGCAAAGCCACAGACAAATAATCTTGGTCCTTGACTGTCAGCGTCAATTCGCCCAGCGCCAACTCCAAATTTTGAATGCGCTCACCCAGTACTTGCCGTAAGGCAGACTGCAAGGTGTCAATGGAAACGGTGATGGTCATAGAAAAAGGTATCAGCGGGCAATGGTATTTTCACGGCGGATCTTGGACTGCAACTGCAAGATACCGTAAAGCAAAGCCTCGGCAGTGGGCGGGCAACCGGGCACATACACGTCCACCGGCACGATGCGGTCACAACCGCGCACCACTGAGTAGCTGTAGTGGTAATAGCCGCCGCCGTTGGCACATGAACCCATGGACAAGACCCAGCGTGGTTCAGACATCTGGTCGTAGACCTTGCGCAAAGCGGGTGCCATTTTGTTGCACAAGGTGCCGGCGACGATCATCAAATCGGATTGACGCGGACTCGGGCGAAACAACATACCGAAGCGGTCTATGTCGTAACGCGCTGCACCAGCGTGCATCATTTCAACCGCACAACAAGCCAGGCCGAAAGTCATGGGCCACAGCGAGCCGGTTTTGGCCCAGTTCACCACCGAGTCGTAAGACGTGGTGATAAAGCCTTCTTTGAAAACGCCTTCAAGTGACATGTGTCATTCCCAGTCAAGGGCTCCCTTTTTCCACTCGTAGACAAAACCGACCACAAGAATGGCAAGAAAAATCATCATGCCGATAAAACCTGTCAAACCGATCTCCTTGAGTGACACCGCCCAGGGAAACAGAAAAGCGATTTCAAGGTCGAACAAAATGAAAAGGATGGCGACCAGGTAATAGCGCACATCAAATTTCATGCGGGCGTCTTCAAAAGCTTCGAAGCCGCATTCATAAGGGGAGTTTTTGGCCGCATCGGGCTTGTGCGGGCCCAGCAGTGCGCCGATCAACTGAGGTGCAACACCAACCAGCAGGCCGACTATGATAAACAAAAGAACAGGAAGGTACTGCGCCAGGCTCATGGGTAACTCAGTTTACACATCACGGAAGATAGTTTGCTACTGTGTGCTGACATCAGTGTGACAGCTGGTTTTGATGGTGCCGTCGGCGAGACTCGAACTCGCACAGCTTTCGCCACTACCCCCTCAAGATAGCGTGTCTACCAATTTCACCACGACGGCTTTGATTGTATTTTGACAGGCGTGAAACCTGTAAAGCCTCACATCTTAACCCTAAATATGCTGTTCTCCGGCCTGAAGATATTGATTATTCAGATAGTGTTATTTGGCAGGAATCTGAGAAGCAGGCGAACCGGCCGGTGCAACGGGTGCAGGCGTAGAGGCCGGTGCAACAGGACTTGGAACCGACTTGTCGGTGGCCGCTTCTGGTGCGGCACTGGAAGAGCCTGGGATCTTGTCGGCGGCCGTCGCTGGAGCGCTGACCGGAATCGGCGTGCGCTCTAACAAACTGCCGGTGTCTGCAGAGGCTCGCAGATTGCCGAAATAAGCCAGCGCCAGGGTACACACGAAAAATACCGCCGCCAATACCGAGGTGGTGCGCGACAAAAAATTGGCGCCGCCAGTGGCTCCGAACAAGCTGCCCGAGGTACCGCTGCCAAAGGCTGCGCCCATGTCAGCGCCTTTGCCGTGTTGAACAAGAATCAAACCGATCATGCCCAAGGCCGACAAAATTTGAACCAGCAACAATAAATTAAGAAGCGTACTCATGAAAACTCCGTGAATGTCAGTGCGATGCCGCAGCAACAATAGATAAAAAATCTGCAGATTTAAGGGAAGCCCCGCCGATCAGGCCACCGTCAATATCGTTTTGCGACAGCAGGCTGGCGGCATTGGCGGCGTTCATGCTGCCGCCGTACAACAAGGCGATGCGCTCGGGGTGCGCAGTCGCCGCTTTCAACTGGGCGCGCAACAGCGCGTGTACCTGCTGCGCCTGTTCGGGACTGGCGGTCTTGCCGGTGCCAATAGCCCACACAGGCTCATAAGCCACCACAATTTCACTGATGCAATGACCATTGGTATGTATGACTGCGGCAAGCTGGCGTTTGACCACTTCTTCGGTCTGCCCGGCTTCGCGCTCGGCCAATGTCTCGCCCACACACACAATCGGCGTGATGCCGGCTGCCAATGCGCGTTGTGCTTTGGTAGCCACCACTGCATCGGTTTCGCCATGGTATTGGCGACGCTCGGAGTGGCCAACGATGGCAAAGCGAACACCGAATTCACGCAACATAGCAGCCGACAACTCGCCGGTGTAAGCGCCCTGATCGTGGGTGGACACATCTTGCGCGCCCCAAAGCAATGGCGAACCACCGGCCAGTTGCTGCAACTGCGGCAGATAAATCGCAGGCACACAAACAGCTGCCTTGCAAGAGGTACCAGACAGACCGGCAATGACCGCCCGCACCAGGTCCTGATTGGCAGACAGGCTGCCATTCATTTTCCAGTTACCGACGATCAGTTTGCCACTCATCTGTGTATCACTCTTGGTGAGGTTGCTCTTCGTGGTGCGCAGGCGCTTCGGGACGATCCAGCAATGCCTTCATAGACAGCTTGATACGGCCTTTTTCGTCAGTCTCCAGCACTTTGACGCGGACGATTTGGCCTTCGGCCAGCACGTCAGTGACTTTGGCAATGCGCTCGTGGCTGATCTGGCTGATGTGCAGCAAACCATCTTTGCCGGGTAGCAAATTGACCAGGGCACCGAAGTCCAGAATCTTGGTGATCGGGCCTTCGTAGACCTTGCCGATTTCCACTTCTGCGGTGATTTCCTGGATCCGGCGTTTGGCTTCGTCAGCTTTGGCGCCGTCAGTGGCGGCGATGGTGATGGTGCCGTCTTCCTCGATATTGATCTGGCAACCGGTTTCTTCGGTCAGCGCGCGAATGACTGCGCCGCCTTTGCCGATCACGTCCCGGATTTTCTCGGGGTTGATCTTCATGGTGTAGAGCTTGGGTGCGAAGTTGCTGACCTCGGTCTTGGCTTCGCCCATGGCGTCTTGCATCTTGCCCAGAATGTGCATGCGCGCTTCCTTGGCCTGGGCCAAAGCGACTTGCATGATCTCTTGCGTGATGCCTTGGATTTTGATGTCCATTTGCAAAGCGGTGATGCCGTTGGTGGTACCGGCCACTTTAAAGTCCATGTCGCCCAGATGATCTTCGTCACCCAGGATGTCGGTCAGCACGGCGAAACGGTTGCCATCCTTGATCAAACCCATGGCGATACCGGCCACGTGCGCTTTCATGGGCACACCGGCGTCCATCAGCGACAAACAACCGCCACACACAGACGCCATGGAGGATGAACCGTTGGATTCAGTGATTTCCGACACCACACGCATGGTGTAGGGGAACTCTTCTTTGGTCGGCAAACAGGCGGCAAGCGCACGCTTGGCAAGACGGCCGTGACCGATTTCGCGACGCTTGGTGCTGCCCATGCGACCGACTTCGCCGGTGGCGAACGGAGGCATGTTGTAGTGGAACATGAAGCGGTCTTCGTACTCGCCTGCCAAGGCGTCGATGCGCTGAGCATCACGCTCTGTACCCAGTGTGGTGATGACCAGCGCCTGGGTTTCGCCGCGTGTGAACAAGGCGGAACCGTGGGTGCGCGGCAACACGCTGTTGCGGATTTCAATGGGGCGCACGGTGCGCGTGTCGCGACCGTCGATACGCGGTTCACCAGCCAAAATTTGGCTGCGAACAATGCGCGCTTCGATGTCAAACAACATGCTTTCCACTTTGACGCCGTCGAACTCGACGCCGTCGGCTTTGAGGCCTGCCATAACGGCTGAATAGGCTTCGCGACAGGCTTGTGTGCGGCTTTGCTTGTTGCGGATCTGGTAGGCGGCGGCCAGCTTGTCGTCGGCGAGCGCCGCGACTTTGGCAATCAAAGGCTCGTCCTTGGCAGGCGGCTGCCAATCCCACACAGGCTTGCCTGCGTCACGCACCAGTTCGTGGATGGCGTTGATGGCAATACGGCTTTGCTCGTGACCGAACACCACCGCGCCGAGCATGATTTCCTCTGACATTTGCAAGGCTTCGGATTCAACCATCAGCACGGCGGCTTCGGTTCCTGCGACCACCAACTCGAGCACGCTGTCCTTGCGCTGGGTCTGGCCGGGGTTGAGCACGTATTCGCCATTGATGTAGCCGACGCGGGCCGCACCTATAGGGCCGTTGAATGGAATGCCGGAGATGCTGAGCGCGGCAGACACGCCGATCATGGCGGCGATGTCAGCGTCGACTTCCGGGTTGAGCGACAGCGTGTGAATCACCACATGCACGTCGTTGTAAAAACCTTCGGGAAACAGCGGACGGATGGGGCGGTCGATCAGACGGCTGGTCAGCGTTTCGTGTTCGCTAGGTTTGGCTTCGCGCTTGAAAAAGCTGCCGGGGATTTTGCCCGCGGCGTATGTTTTCTCGATGTAGTCCACGGTCAGGGGGAAGAAGTCCTGGCCGGGCTTGGAATTTTTCGAACCAACGACAGTGGCGAGTACCACGGTGTCATCGATGTTGACCATGACTGCGCCGCCGGACTGGCGGGCGATTTCGCCGGTTTCCATGGTGACCGTGTGCTGGCCCCATTGAAAGGTTTTGCTAACTTTGTTGAATAAAGACATATTGGATTCCTGAACAGAATAGGTGAAGTGAAGGCCACTTCATCAAAGCCCAAAGTCACTGTCAGAACACGATGCCATTCCAGAAAAATACGACTGTTTTTTTTGGAATGACACAGCTTCGATCTGAGTCAGTTGCTTTGCTTGCGCCCTGCCCCATGAAACAACGCCTGAGTGAAAGCTCAGGCGCTGCACACGGACGGGTGTTACTTGCGCAAACCCAGTTTGGCGATCAGCGCGGTGTAGCGCTCTGCGTCCTTGGATTTGAGGTAGTCGAGCAATTTGCGTCGACGGCTGACCATGCGCAACAAGCCGCGACGACCGTGGTGGTCTTTGGCGTGTGTTTTGAAATGGGGGGTCAGTTCATTGATGCGTGCGGTCAGAATGGCGACCTGCACTTCGGGGCTGCCTGTGTCGTTGGCAGAACGAGCGTTGGCCTTAACGACCTCGGCCTTGTTTAAAGTTGTCATGATGTTTTTCCAAAAAATTTGACATGCGCCAACAGCCGGAAATGCCAGATGGCGTGAACTTAAGCCGAAATGGCTAAGCCTTGGAATTATAGCTTGCCCAGCCAGCTTTTGAGTCTGCGCGCGCCCTCACCCAATCTGTTGGGGTCTTGAGACGCAAAACACCAGCGCAACCAACCCCGGGCCTCGGGCGAGAAAGCGCTGCCCGGTGCCAGCCCCAGACCGGCCTCGGCGACCAGGCGTTTGGCGGTTTGCACATCGTCTGTCAGGCCAGGGATACTGAAAAATGCGTACATCCCGCCATCCGGGACAGCCAAATCAAGCCCCGGAATCGATCCCAATTCGACAAACAAACGATCGCGGCAGGCCTGCATTTGCATCACCACTTGGGGCACGATGTCCCCGGCGCGCTGCATGGCGGCGACGCCTGCGCGCTGCACAAACACACTGGCGCACGAGGTGTTGAACTCAATCAACTTGCCCATGTGTTCGGTCATATCCACCGGCATGACCAGCCAGCCCAGACGCCAGCCGGTCATCAAAAAGCTTTTAGAAAAGCTGTGCGCTACCACCAACCGGTCTAGCGGCGCGGCGAAGTCCAGGAAACTTGGGGCGCAGCGGTTCTCAGTCGGCAGGTAATACAGGTTTTCATAGACTTCGTCTGACAGTATCCAAGTGTCGGTGCGGCGGCAGTGAGCCAGTATGGTTTGCTGTTCGGCTCGGCTGAGCGTCCAGCCGGTCGGGTTGTTCGGCGAATTGATCACCACCAGGCGGGTGTGCGGCGTGATCGCTGCCAGCAATTTCTCCATGGGCAGCGTCCAGCGGCCGTGTTGCGGCTCCAGGCACACTGTGCGCAAATCAGCTCCCAAAATGACCGGCTGCGAAGTCAGGTTTGGCCAGACCGGCGTCACCACCACCACCTCGTCAGCCGGGTTGACGATGGCTTGCATGGCCAGCATCAGCGCATTGACCCCACCGGAAGTCACGGCGATGCGTTCCACGCCTATGCCTGCGCCATGTCGCTGCTGCATTTCTGCGGCGATGGCTTGGCGCAACTCGGGCAGCCCCAAGTTGTGCGCGTAAAAGGTTTCACCACTTTGCAGCGAATCAATGGCGGCCTGGCGGATGAAGTCCGGACTCACCTCGTCGCTTTCGCCAAACCAGAAAGCCAGCACATCACTGCGTCCTATGCCGGCATTGGCAACATCACGGATACGGGAGGCTTGCAAATCTAGAATGGCTTGGCGCATAAGGTGTGACTTTCGGGTTATTCAGGCGGGTGTTTGCGCCAGCGGCCAGCGCGGTAACACATCAAAGGCGTAGTCAGTGTTCGGCAGTTCAACCCCAGCCGTCAAGCGCATGGCCGCCGCCATGGCAATCATGGCACCGTTGTCGGTGCACAAATCCGGCTCGGGGTAATGCACCCGCGTGCCTATCTTGCGGCAATCCGCCTGCAAGCGCTCGCGCAAAGCCCGGTTAGCGCCCACACCACCGGCGACCACCAGGGTTTTCAAACCGGTTTGCTTCAAAGCCTTGACCGATTTTTTTACCAACACATCAACGATGGCAGCTTGGGTGGACGCCGCCAGATCGGCTTTGCGGTTTTCCAATTCATCGCCGAGCTTGCGGCTTTGTGTCAATACCGCCGTCTTCAGACCGGCAAAAGAAAAATCCAAGTTAGGCTGGTTAAGCAACGGCCTGGGCAAGGCAAAGGCCAGCGGATCGCCATGAACAGCCAGCGCCGACAAGGCCGGGCCGCCTGGATAGCCCAGGCCCATGAGCTTGGCAGATTTGTCAAACGCCTCACCGGCCGCGTCGTCTATGGTTTCGCCCAGCAACACATAACTTCCGACCGCGTCGACTTGCATCAACTGCGTATGACCGCCGGAGACCAGCAAGGCCACAAAGGGAAAAGACGGCGGATCGGCGCTCAAAAATGGCGACAGCAAATGCCCCTCAAGGTGGTGAATACCCATCAAAGGTTTGCCCAGACTGGCGGCCAAGGCACAAGCGGTTCCGGCACCGACCAACAAGGCGCCTGCCAGACCGGGTCCGCGCGTGTAGGCGATCACATCCAACTGCGACAAACCTAGGCTGGCCTCGTGCATCACTTGCTGAATCAAGGGCAATACGCGCCGTATATGGTCGCGGCTGGCGAGTTCGGGCACCACGCCGCCATAGGCTTCGTGCATGGCAGCTTGCGTGTGCAAGGCTTGTGCCGCCAGCACGGGCAATGGCTTGCTCGTGTCTGCACGCACCAGCGCCACGCCGGTTTCGTCGCAGGAAGATTCAATGCCCAATATCCACATGCGACGAGTTTAGCTTTGCGTGATTCGCCTCATAACTGAAAGTCATCAAGCTTGTTCCACAATCCGTGTCATGAGCATCAGCCATTTCATTAAAGAGATAGGTCGCGGCAAACAAGGCGCGCGCGATTTGACGCGTGAGCAGGCAGCTGAATTGATGGGCCTGGTGCTGGACGGCGCGGTGCCCGATCTGCAACTGGGCGCGTTTTGCATCGCCATGCGGGTCAAAGGCGAAACCGCGCAGGAGATGGCGGGTTTTCTGGATGCGCTTGACAGCCGCTTGCAGCGTATTCCCAACGACAACGCCGCGCCTGTGGTGGTGCTGCCCAGCTACAACGGTGCACGACGACTGCCCTTGTTTACGCCCTTGCTGGCCATACTGTTATCGGCACAGGGTGTGCGCGTCCTCGTGCACGGCGGCAACACCGAGGACTCGCGCGTATCCACAGAAGACGTGATGCATGAACTGGGACTGGCTTGCCTGACGTCCTTACGCGCATTGACCGGCAGTGAGGCGGTGTTTGTCCCGGCAGAGCTTTTGAGTCCCGGTTTGTGGCGGCTGCTGCAAGTGCGACGCAGCCTAGGACTGCGCAACTCAGCCCACAGTCTGGTGAAAATGATGAACCCGGTTGACGGGCCTGCGCTACTGGTGGCCAGCTACACCCACCGCGAGTACGAAACCTCCATGACGGACACTTTGCAATTGATGCAAGCCAATGCCATGCTATTGCGCGGCACCGAAGGCGAACCGGTGGCCGACCCCAGACGACTGCGCAAATCCGTCTTGCTGCAAGCAGGTTTGCTGTTCGCAGAAAACGATCCGCAGGACACGCTGTCCGCAGACAGCATGGCCTATCCCGGTGGACTTAAAGCCGGGCAAACCGCCGATTACATACGTTCGCTGCTGGCACAGCCTGAACGCATACCCGCTCCTATTCAAGCCCAGGTGAAGCAGTTGTGCGAACTGGCTCATCAAATTTCCATCACACCATGAAACCCAAAACGCTCATACCCAAAGTCACACTGGTCGGCGCAGGTCCCGGCGACCCCGAGTTGCTGACGCTCAAAGCGGTCAAAGCCATTCAAGCCGCCAGCGTATTGCTGGTCGATGACCTGGTGCATGCCGATGTGCTGCAACACGCTTCGCCCACCGCCCGCATCATTCATGTGGGCAAGCGCGGCGGTTGCCAGTCAACGCCGCAGGCCTTTATTGAAAAACTCATGGCGCAAGAAGCTTTGGCCGGTGAAAACGTGGTGCGCCTCAAAGGCGGCGACCCATTGATTTTCGGCAGAGCAGGGGAAGAAAAGCAGCATTTGCAAGCGCTTGGCATAGAGGTAGAAGTGGTCAACGGCATCACCGCCGGTTTATCCGCTGCGCACGGCCTGGGCGTCGCCCTCACCCACCGTGCGTATGCACATGGCGTGATCATGATCACCGGTCACGCATCACCGGCACGCACTGGGGCGCCACTGCCTGCGGTGGATTGGGCGCAACTTGCCCGCACCGCGCATGACTGCCGCTTGACGCTGGTGATTTACATGGGCGTGCAAACCGCTGCACATTTGCAGCAAGGTTTGCTGCAAGGCCTGCCGCCCGACACACCTGTGGCGGTGGTGGAAAACGCCAGCATGCCGGTACAACGCCATGTCTGCACCCAACTGTCGCAATTAAGCGCTGTGTTTGCGCTTGAAAAACTCGCCAGCCCGGCCATCATCATCGTCGGCGATGTGCTGCTCGGCATGCAAACCCTGTCAATCGCTAAGGCCCCGGCGGCAGCGCGTGGCGTATGAACAGCCGGGCCATGCGGCACTCAGGGGATAATCGAGGTTTACGCAAGTATTTTGAGGCTACACATGGACGCAGAACGTATCAACACCATTGGCAATTTGCTGGTCGATTTGGGTGCACGCACTCTCGACCTACGGGGGTATCTTTGACTACGATACCAAATCGGAACGTCTGAGAACCGTCAACGCATCGCTGGAAGACCCGTCGGTCTGGAACGACCCTAAGAAAGCCCAGGAACTGGGCAAAGAAAAAAAATCCCTGGACGACATCGTGCTGGTGCTCACGCGCCTGAGCCAGGAGATTGAGGACAACACCGAGCTGTTTGACATGAGCAAAGCCGACAACGACGACGCCGGTTTGCTCACCATCGAAGAAGACACGCAGCGCATCGAAGCTGAAATACAAAAGCTGGAATTCCGCCGCATGTTCAACAACCCGGCCGATCCGCTGAACGCGTTTCTGGATATTCAAGCCGGTGCCGGTGGTACCGAGGCCTGCGACTGGGCCAGCATGCTGTTGCGCCAGTACCTGAAATACGCTGAACGCAAAGGTTTCAAAGCCACACTGGAAGACGAATCGCCCGGCGACGTGGCTGGTATCAAAGGCGCCACCTTGAAGATAGAGGGCGAATACGCTTTCGGTTTGCTGCGCACCGAAACCGGCGTTCACCGCCTGGTGCGCAAATCGCCTTTCGATTCGGCCGGCGGACGCCACACCAGTTTCGCCAGCATTTTTGTGTACCCGGAAATTGACGACTCGATTGAAATCGACATCAACCCGGCGGACGTGCGCACCGACACCTTTCGTGCCAGCGGCGCTGGCGGCCAGCACATTAATAAAACGGATTCGGCGGTGCGCTTGACGCACATTCCCACCGGCATCGTGGTGCAGTGCCAAGACGGACGCAGCCAGCACAGCAACCGCGATGTCGCCTGGAAACGCCTGCGCTCGCGCTTGTACGATTTTGAAATGCGCAAGCGCATGGAAGCGCAACAAAAGCTGGAAGACACCAAAACCGATGTCGGCTGGGGCCACCAGATTCGCAGTTATGTGCTGGACCAAAGCCGCATCAAGGATTTACGTACCAACGTAGAGATCAGCAACACCCAGAAAGTGCTGGACGGCGATCTGGACACGTTCATTGAAGCCTCGCTCAAACAAGGTGTTTGAGTTTCATGTCTAAGACAACGGAGATAACCCATGTTTCGTGAAGGCCAGGCCGTGATCACACGGCGCGAAGACTACCAGGCACCCGCATTCCTGATTGACAGCGTCGATCTGGTGTTCGACCTGGAGCCTGCCAAAACACGCGTGCTCAATACCATGCAAATCCGGCGCAACCCGGATTTGGCAGCGCAAGCGCTGAAACTTGACGGCGAAGAACTCAATTTATCCCGGGTACTTGTCAATGGCCAGGGTACCTCATTCAAGATGGACGGCGATCAACTGGTGTTGGAAAACCTGCCAGAAGGCAATGAGGCGTTCAAACTGGAAATTTTCACCACCTGCAACCCGTCTAAAAATACACAGCTCACAGGCTTGTATATGAGCCAGGATTCGTTTTTCACACAATGCGAAGCACAGGGTTTCAGACGCATCAGTTATTTTCTGGATCGCCCGGATGTGATGTCGCTGTTCACTGTGACGTTGCGCGCCAACAAAACCGATTTTCCGGTGCTGCTGTCCAACGGCAACTTGGTCGAGCAAGGCCATCTGGAAGACGGTAGGCATTTTGCCAAATGGGTTGATCCACACCACAAACCCAGTTATTTGTTTGCCTTGGTGGCCGGCAAACTGGTGTGCCGCGAACAGCGCATCACGGCGCGCAACGGCAAAGAACATGTGCTGCAAATTTATGTGCGCTCCGGCGATCTTGATAAAACAGATCACGCCATGCAATCGCTGATGGCCAGCATCGCCTGGGACGAAGCGCGCTTCGGCCTAAGCCTGGACCTGGAACGCTTCATGGTGGTCGCCACCTCGGACTTCAACATGGGTGCCATGGAAAACAAGGGCCTGAATATTTTCAACACCAAGTACGTGTTGGCCAGCCCGTCCACCGCCACCGACCAGGATTACGGCAATATCGAAAGCGTGGTCGGCCACGAGTATTTTCACAACTGGACCGGCAACCGCATCACCTGCCGCGACTGGTTTCAACTGTCGTTGAAAGAAGGCCTGACCGTTTTTCGCGACCAGGAATTCAGCCAGGACTTGTCTGGCTCTGCGTCTGCACGCGCCGTCAAACGCATCGAAGACGTGCGTCTGCTGCGTACCGTGCAGTTCGCCGAAGACGCCGGTCCCATGGCGCATCCGGTGCGCCCCGACAGCTACATGGAGATCAACAACTTCTACACCGTCACCATTTATGAAAAAGGTGCTGAAGTCGTTCGCATGATGCAAACCCTGGTCGGCCGCGACGGATTCGCTATGGGCATGAAGTTGTATTTTCAGCGGCACGACGGCCAGGCCGTGACTTGTGATGATTTTGTGCAAGCCATTGCCGACGCCAACCCGGCCACAGAACTTTACAAACAACTCGATGTATTCAAACGCTGGTACTCGCAGGCCGGTACGCCGCGCGTCGACGTGCAACTGGAACACGATGCGGCCAATCAGCGCCTGAGTCTGCATTTCAAGCAGTCGTGCCAGTCCACACCCGGACAAATGCTAAAACAACCGTTTTTGATTCCGGTGCAGTTCGGTCTGCTGAACCAAACCGGCGAAGTGGTATTGCCGGATCAACTGATGGTGCTGAGCCAAGACGCCCAAACACTGGTGCTTGAAGGCATCACAGAGCCCGTGATTCCTTCGCTGATGCGCGGCTTTAGCGCGCCGGTGCAACTGCATACCGACTACAGCGAAGCCGAGTTGCTGGTGCTGTTGGCGCACGACACGGATGCGTTCAACCGCTGGGAGTCGGCGCAACGTTTGTTCATGACAACCGCTTTGCAGGCCTTGTCGCAACAACTGCCGACAGAGAAACTGTTGTCGCCGGGGTTGATTGAAGGTTTGCGCCAGTTGCTGCGCCACCCTGAACTGGACGCGGCCTTCAAAGAACTGGTGCTGACGCCGCCAAGTGAAAACTACATCGCAGAACAAGCTGAAACTGTGGATCCGCAAAAAATCCACGAGGTGCGCGAAAGCATGCGCCGACAAATCGCGGTTGAATTGCTGGACGATTGGGTTTGGGCTTACGCGCATTACCGCGTCAAGGGGGAATACTCACCTGACGCAGCGGCTAGCGGGCGTCGCGCCTTGCATGGTTTGGCATTGAATTACCTGTGTCTGGCCGGTCAACTGCAACACAAGGATGAGTGGGCGCAGCAAGCTTTGCAGGCGTTCAAACAAGCCAACAATATGACCGAACGCATGCACGCCTTGCAGGCGCTGGTTGCCATCAATCACGCCTTGGCAACAGATGCTTTGGCTTTGTTCTATCAGCAATTCCGCAAAGAAGAACTGGTGCTGGACAAGTGGTTTGCGGCGCAGGCCGCAGCAAGCGACCATGAAGGCCATGTGTTATCGCGAGTACGCCAGTTGATGCAACATCCCGATTTTCAGATCCGCAACCCCAACCGCGCGCGCAGTCTGATTGCCAGTTATTGCAACAACCCTGCAGCCTTTCACCGCACCGACGCGTCAGGTTATGTGTTCTGGAGCGAACGCGTGCTCGAGCTTGACAGCTTCAACCCGCAAGTGGCGGCGCGCCTGGCGCGCGCCATGGACCGCTGGCGTAAGTTGGTCGAACCTTACCGCAGCGCAGCGCACGAAGCCATACGCCGCGTGGCCGCCAAAGATGATTTGAGCGCCGATGTGCGCGAAGTGATTGACTCTGCCCTTGAGGACTGACACATGGCCGCTTCCCTTTCCCGTTATCTGGTCGAGCAACAACGCGCTAAACAACACATACCCCCTGAGCTGCGTTTGCTGCTGGAAGTGGTGGCACGCGCCTGCAAAGGCATCAGCCATGCGGTGAACAAAGGCGCATTGGGCGGCGCGCTGGGCTCAGCACACAGCGAAAACGTGCAAGGTGAGGTACAGAAAAAACTCGACATCATCGCCAACGAAGTCTTGATTGAGGCCAACGAATGGGGCGGTCATCTGGCGGCCATGGCCTCGGAGGAAATGGACAGCATTTACGTGGTACCCAACCGCTACCCGCAAGGCGAGTATTTGTTGTTGTTTGATCCGCTGGACGGCTCCAGCAATATCGACGTGAATGTCAGCATAGGGACCATCTTCAGCGTGCTGAAAAAACCTGAATCTGCCGAGAAAGTCAGCGAAGCGGATTTTCTGCAACCCGGACATGCACAAGTGGCAGCCGGTTATTGCGTGTACGGACCGCAAACCACTTTGGTGCTGACAGTGGGGGACGGCGTAGCCATGTTCACGCTGGACCGCGAGCAAGGTTCGTTCGTGTTGACCGAAGAAAACGTCCGCATTCCCGAGGATACGCGTGAATTCGCCATCAATATGAGCAATATGCGGCACTGGGACAAAACGGTGACTGAGTACATTGCGGAATGCCTGGCCGGTAAAGACGGCCCGCGCGGCAAGGATTTCAATATGCGCTGGGTGGCCAGCATGGTGGCGGACGTACACCGCATACTGACGCGCGGCGGCGTGTTCATGTACCCCTGGGATAAGCGCGAGCCGCAAAAACCCGGCAAGCTGCGGCTGATGTACGAGGCCAACCCCATGAGTTGGCTGGTGGAACAAGCCGGCGGCATGGCCACCAACGGACGAGAGCGCATTCTGGATATTCAGCCGACACAATTGCACGAACGCGTCAGCGTTTTCCTGGGCTCAAAAAATGAAGTGGAACGCGTGACGGCCATGCACAAGGTTTCTTGATCAAAGGCTGTTATATTTTCAAGTAACGTCGGCGTTGCTCAGTCGGCACAACAGCTCATTCGTAATGAGAAGGTCGGGTGTTCGATTCATCTCTCCGGCACCAACAGAAAGCAGTTATGGCCAGTCAACCCAGTGAACTCATACACGCCATGGTTTTGCGTGAAATGCAAGACGGCGTTATCCGTGACGGTTTATGGGCCCAGGCCATGGTCGAAGCCAAATCCGACAAAGACAAAGCCAAGTCCATTTATATTCGTCTGCGCGCAGAAGCAATGCAGCAAGACACGAAAATGCTGCTGGTCCGCCAGATACAACAAGCCATGAAAAGCGATGAAGTCAAACGCAAGGACTTTTTGTCAGCTATTGACGTCAAAAAACCCCGCTGATCAGGCGCCGAGTTTTTTCAGTCTGCCGGGCTCGACGACTTCTATCCAATAACCGTCCGGGTCCTTGATGAAAGCCACGTCTTTCATCTTGCCTTGCTCGGGCCGTTTCACATAAACCACTTGGTTATCGTCAAACCATTTGACAGCGGCGTCCAGGTCAGGCACTGAAAAACAAATATGACCGAAGCCTTGAGGCTGGGCGTTGCCGTCGTGGTATTTGAAATCGGCATTGATTTCGGTGCCCCAGTTATGGGTCAACTCCAAAATACCAGCTTGTGAAAACGTCCATGCAGTGCGCTCGCCCTGGTCAACAGGCGCATGGCTGGCTGACTCTGCCACCGCTAAAAAATAAAGACTGAATGACATCTCGGGGAAATCGAGCTTGCGCAGCAAACGCATGCCCATGACGCGCGAATAAAAATCCAGCGACACGGCCGGGTCCTTGACGCGCAGCATGGAATGGTTCAACACAAAGCCACGGGAAGCGTCCGTAGGGTGTTCGCAAACACCAGGCTGTATTTCAGAATTAAAGCTCATAGGGGAGAAATTCAGGTTTTAACGGCTGCCAACACTTTGACATTGGATCTGACCGCAGATTGATCAAAGGTGCCGCTCTTGGAGATAAGTAGCAACTCCGTACCGAGGTCCGTTTCGTGAAGCGGCTGGTATTTTTTTCATGGTGATCAAACAACGGCGCAAATAACGCAAACTGGTGATACGCAAAAACGAGGCGAAATTAGGAACTTCGCTTCGGGGTTAAAGGATCTTATCGTGGAACTTGCAGATGAGGGCCTCGTTGGTGCAACCCTCATGGTCGGCCATTTTGGCCAACACATCCCCCACCATATTTTCCAACCGGATGCTGGTGTGCACTTCTTTGTAACCCAGCTTTTGGGCGCCGGCATACATGACTTTGAAGTTGTTGTTGCCGGGCAGGCCGGAAAAGTCTTTGGCCCAAACGGCATTCACGGCAGACCTAAGACAAATTTTGCCCGGGCACTGTGCCGCTTTTTTTTGCAATCGTTGAACTCTGCAGCAATATTTGCCATGGAAATGGTTGGCATCTTTTGGCTCCTGATGATTAGTGAATAAACATATTCAGTATTTGCACTTGCGAGTTAGGTGGTATCACGCTAAAAACAAGGTAAACCCTGATCAAAAACAGGCGTTTAAGTATTTGTTGGGGATTTACCCTTGAATGCCTAGCGAAGTTATAAAATTGTTGACACAATAAGCCTGAATACGGTTCGATTCCAATTTTGTCAGGACAACGGTTTCCCGAATGGGATTTATATGATAAATAGCTTGTCAAATTTGATACCCGTGGGCTCTAGACTTTCTTTAGACGGCCTCTCCAACCTTGTCTTGTCGGCCTTTGATTCGGGGGCCTCAAGAAAAAGTAAATTCCAGAATTCAGACAGTCTTGATATTTCCTCCGGGGAAAACTGCCACAAGTCGCTGTTGTCGGTGATTGAATCGCAAATCATTCCGCGCCTGATGGATGCACACCCGGGCCAGGGGCTGCAAACCTCGGATGGACCAGCCGCCTCGCGCCAATTCACTGAAGACGAGTTAGAGGTGTTTTCCACCATTTGCCTAAGCAATGACCCGGAAGAATCCCTCCAGCATGTGAAAAACATCATCGCGCAAGGCGTCTCGCTTGAGTCTATTTTTCTCGATCTGATCACCCCTGCCGCCCGCTGGCTGGGTCGCCAGTGGGAAGAGGACAAAATGGATTTCACCGCAGTCACCCACGGGCTGATGCGCATGCACCAGATCACCCGTAACCTGGGCTATGTGAATACGCAATCGCCTCAGACCGGCAGCGAAGTCAAGCGCATTCTGCTGGCCTGCGCTCCCGGCTCCATGCATATTCTGGGTTTGGCCATCGTGGCCGAGTTTTTCCGCAGCAACGGCTGGCAAGTCGTGGTCGATATTTCATCAACTGAAAATACTTTGGCGCAAGCACTCAAACGCGAATGGTTTGACATGATCGGTCTTTCTGTCGGCTTGGTGGAACAGTTGCATAAACTGCCGCAATTGATCAGCGAGCTTAAATCGCAGGCGCTCAACCCGTCCACTTTAGTCATTTTGGGTGGTCCGGCGGCGCTTTTGTCATCAGATCTGACTAAACAATCGGGTGCTGACGGCGTAGCCACCCAGGCCGACCAGGCGGTTGAATTGGCCAACAGGTTATTAAAGGCACAATAAAGCTTTAACTGGCTATTTCCCGTCTGATCGGTGTCAGTGTGCAATAAGGGATTACCCACCATAATATATTGCCAATGGCTACCCCACCTCCCATCATCAGAAGTTCCAAAGCCTTTTCAGTAGAAATTCCTGAAGGCTCCAACAGTGCCAAATCCAGGCGCAGCGATATTGTTGGCAATAATGACTTGGAGATACATCGCAAGTCCAGCCAGTTCCATGAAGCCGGTGCAGATAGCCTGAAATCCCCTGACTTCCACACGGACGATGGCGCAGACGCACGTTCCGTGTCCGTCGCGTCAACTGACCATGCGGACAATCTGCACCATGAAGCGCAGGCTGAGACGGACAAAGACCGTTATGCCGGTGAAAACTCACATGCGCTGAGCGAAAACCTTCAAGGTATTGATCAAAGCCAGACCTCCTACAACGTGATTTCTGTCGCGGACAGTGAGCAAAACGCTGCTAACCGGCAAACAGTGGATGACGATGCATACCGCGACCGCCAAGCACACGGGGAGAGCGGTCACGCTCTACAAGACCGGTTTGGGACAGAAACCAATGCGCCCTTGAAAGACCGTGTTCTGTCGATACAGTCACAAGGTCTGCGCAGCAATGTGCAAGGTATTGCGCAGGACGCTTTGCACAACAACCAACAATCCATAGACAACGAAGCGCTGCACGACAACCAGCAGTCTATAGACAACGAAGCGCTTCACGACAACCAGCAAGCTCTGGTCGATGAAGGTTTGCGCGACAACCAGCAGTCCATAGACAACGAAGCGCTTCACGACAACAACCAAGCTCTGGCTGATGAAGGCTTGCACGACAACCAGCAATCCATAGACAACGAAGCGCTTCACGACAACAACCAAGCTCTGGCTGATGAAGGCTTGCACGACAACCAACAATCCATAAACAACGAAGCGCTTCACGACAACCAGCAAGCTCTGGCCGATGAAGGTTTGCGCGACAACCAGCAGTCCATAGACAACGAAGCGCTACACGGCCGCAAAGACACCCAAGCAAAAGCACATGTGCAAGACCATGTCGTCGCCCTGCCGGATACGCATCAGGTGCTCAAGCCCGGCCCTTCACCGCTGGCCGTCAATCCACACACTGGCCAGCGTCCCGGCGTGGCTGATCACGCCCCTACTGCTCCGCAACTAGAAGCGGATCCTCAACATGCTGCCTTGAGCAAAGCGGAAAAGGCCAAACGCATGGAAGAGTTTCATGGCAGGGTAGAAGCCATACGCAAATCTGTCAGCGGCATCAATCACCTGTTAGATGATTTACAGGACAAGCCTTGAGCGGCTGCGTTTAAGCGTCAGCCTTCGTCATCTTCCGGTTTGAGTTGGCTGCGCGAAGCCAGTACTTTGTCGATGCGGCGCCCGTCCAGATCCACCACTTCAAAACGCCAGCCCATGGCGTGCACCGACTCACCTTCTTTAGGCAAACTGCCGGTCAGCACCATGATCAGTCCTGCCAAGGTGTTGTACAAGCCGTCGTCTTCCTGCGGCAATTCATCCACGCTCAGACGCGATTTGAGTTCCTGCACCGGCATCAATCCGTCGAGTAACCAACTGCCGTCCTCGCGTTGCACAGCCCAGGCCTCTTGAGGCGAAGTGGTTTGCACCAGTTCGCCGGTGATCGCCTCCAGCAAATCCCGGGGCGTCATCAAGCCCTGAACCACGCCGTATTCATCGACCACCAACACCATACGCCCGCGCGTTGCTTTGGTGGTTGCGGCGTTACCGGCATGGGGACGGCGGAATTGCTCAAGCAAATCCAGACCAGTCAATGTTTCAGGGACAAAGTCAGCAGGCTGCGACCAGTTGACCAGCGCTTGGTCACTTGTGACATTCATCAGCAAAGCCGCCATGCTGATCACACCCAGCACTTCGTCCAAGCCGTTGCGGCATAGCGGATACCAGGAATGCGCTGTGTTGTCCTGTATGTGCGCCATGGCCTGCTGAATGCTCCAACTGCTGTCCAGCCAGACAATATCGGTACGCGGCACCATCAGCGACACCAGATTGCGCTCGTCCAGGTGGAACACATTTTTCACCATCTGGTGCTCGTGGTGTTCAATCAAACCGGCATCCACGCCTTCGACCAGGCTGGCGGTGATTTCCTCTTCAGTGACCTGACGTACTTTGTCCAGATCAATCCCCATCAAACGCAAAACTGTTGCGGTGCTCCAGGACAAGGCGTTGACCAGCGGACGTGCCAACCAAGAAAGGGCCAACATGAAAGGGGCGGTCAGTCTGGCCGCAGTCTCAGGGTAAATCTGGCCGATGCGCTTGGGCACGAGTTCGCCGAACAATATCGTGTTGAGCGTGATCAAGGTGACGACCAGGGTGGTCGCCAGCACCGAGGCCAGCACATCGGCCGCGCCCATTTGCATGAACCACAAAGCCACATCGTGACTGAAGGCGGCTTCGCCGATGATGCCGTTCAACACACCAAGCGTGGTGATGCCTATTTGAATGGTGGATAAAAACTCGGTAGGCCGCAGTTGCAAATCAAGCGCTGCCTGAGCACCGGCTACCCCTTCTTCAGCCTGCGCCGTCAGCAAAGCCTTGCGACTGGAGGCCAGCGCCATTTCCGACATAGCGAATAAACCATTCAGAATGGTTAAAAAAGCAATCAGCAACAAATCCATAAATCTGTATTCAGCCCCGGTGAAACCTGCGACGCGCATGTAAGACAATCATGCCATGTCAATGTACCTGATCGGCGATGTGCAAGGTTGCGACCGCGCATTGCAAAGCTTATTGGACAAGCTGCAATTCTCACCCAGCCGCGACACCTTGTTTTTGCTCGGTGACCTAGTCAACCGCGGGCCGGATAACACTGCTGTTTTGCGCCGTTTGCAGCAACTCGGCGGCAGCGCCCGCTGCCTGCTGGGCAACCACGATTTAAACCTGCTGGCCATGCACTTGGGGTGCTCGCGCCCCAAACCCGGCGACACGGTTGAAGATATCTTGCAGGCGCCAGACCGTTTGGCTTTGATCGACTGGCTGCGCGCTCAGTCGCTGGCCATGCACGAAGCCGGTGTGTTGATGGTGCACGCAGGCGTGTTGCCGCAATGGACTGCCAGTCAAACGATGGCGCTGGCCGCTGAAGTGGAAACGGTTTTGCGTGGCCCGGATTGGGTGGATTTCATCGCGCACATGTACGGTAGCCAGCCCGATCGCTGGCAAGACAGTTTGAGCGGCTACGACCGCTTGCGCGTCATCGTTAATGGTTTGACGCGGTTGCGCTTTTGCACGCCTGAGGGTGCGATGGAATTTGTTCACCACGGCGACGTCAAGAATGCGCCGCCGGGCTATCTGCCTTGGTTTGATGTGCCCGAGCGACAAACCCGAGACACCACGTTGGCATTCGGGCACTGGTCGTCGCTGTCGGCTTTGCACCGGGATGATGTGATCGAACTCGACACCGGTTGCGTCTGGGGGCGCTGTTTGAGCGCGTTGAAAATAGACCCTGTCACCGGTTTGCGTGAAAAAATACAAGTCAATTGCAGCGGGGCTGCACAAAAAACTTAACCCGGTTCAGTGGTCTTGAACAAAGCAGCGACATTGCGCTTGGGCTTGATATTGGGCGATATGCTGCGCCCGTTGGACATCACTTGCTCCGGACTTGCAGAAGTAATGACGGGTTCAGCGCTGGCCTCATAAGGCCGGTCGAAAAAGGGATCATGCAGTTTGGGCGGCGGCACAAAACGGCTGCGGGCAGCGGGTTTTTCGCGGGTGCTGTCTTCCTCATCCCAATGGCGGCGGCCGGTGTTGATGCGACCGGCGGGACGGTCGTCTTCAAACTCAAAGCCCAGCAAGTCTATTTTTTGCTTGGTGAGTTTTTCAATGTCAGTCACCAGACGCGTATCCGACGGTGAAGCAAAACTGACGGCCAGACCTTCAGCGCCAGCACGACCCGTGCGACCGATGCGGTGAATGTAATCTTCGGCGTTGTAGGGAATATCAAAGTTAAACACCGCTGGCACGTCTTTGATGTCCAGACCGCGCGCGGCCACATCGGTACACACCAGCAAATCCACCTCGCCTTTTTTGAAAGCTTCCAGCGCTTTCAAACGCTCGTCCTGGCTTTTGTCGCCGTGCAAGGCTGTGGTTTTCAAACCTTCGCGCTCGAGTGAACGCGCCAGCCTGGCACAACCGAGTTTGCTGTTGACAAACACAAAGGCTTGCGAGATGCCGCGCTGTTTGACGATTTGTTTCAAGGCGCGGCGTTTGTCGTCGTCGGGCACGCTGTAGAACAACTGCGTCACGGTGGACGCGGTTTGGTTGGGGCGAGCGACTTCAATGGTCACCGGGTTTTGCAAATAGCTGGACGCCAGTCGCTTGATCTCGGGCGAGAACGTGGCCGAGAACAACAAGGTGGTACGCTGCTTGGGCAGGTAGCTGAGTATGCGTTGCAAATCCGGCAAAAAACCGATGTCCAGCATGCGGTCAGCTTCGTCAAGCACCACGTACTCGACTTGATTGAGGACAGCGGTTTTGGCTTCGATGTGGTCCAGCAAACGACCCGGTGTGGCCACCAGCACTTCCACGCCTTTTTTCAACTCGGCTGTCTGAGGCTTCATGTCCATGCCGCCGAACACCACGGCGCAACGCAGTTGCGTGTATTTGGCGTACATCTTGACCTGTTGCGCCACCTGGTCAGCGAGTTCGCGCGTCGGCAACAAGACCAGCGCACGCACCGGGTGGCGGGCCGGTGAAGTGGAACTGTTTTCGTGCTTGAGCATGCGTTGCAGCAAAGGCAGCGAGAACGCTGCCGTTTTACCGGTGCCGGTCTGGGCCGCGCCCATCACATCCTGGCCGGATAACACCACCGGAATGGCCTGCGCCTGTATGGGCGTCATAGATTCGTATCCCATTTCGGCGACAGCTTTCGCCAGATTGGGTGCCAACTGCAGTTGCGAGAATGAATTCATAATTGATTGCTATTGTCGCACCATGCGCTCAGTGGCTCGAAAAACCTTAAAACAGCGTGATTCAAGCCTTGGGCAGGGTGACGCCAACCTGGCCCTGGTATTTGCCGCCGCGGTCTTTGTAACTGGTTTCGCAGACTTCGTCGCTTTCAAAAAACAGCACTTGCGCGCAACCTTCACCGGCGTAAATCTTGGCCGGCAGCGGCGTGGTGTTGGAGAACTCCAGCGTCACATAACCTTCCCATTCGGGCTCAAAAGGCGTGACATTGACGATGATGCCGCAGCGCGCGTAAGTGCTTTTGCCCAGACAAATGGTCAGCACGTTGCGCGGGATGCGGAAATATTCCAACGTGCGCGCCAGCGCAAAACTGTTGGGCGGGATGATGCAGACATCGGAGTGCATATCGACAAAACTTTTTTCGTCAAAGTTTTTCGGGTCGACCACGGTGCTGTAAATGTTGGTGAAAACTTTGAATTCAGGCGCGCAGCGTATGTCGTAGCCGTAACTGCTGGTGCCGTAGCTGACGATTTTTTCGCCAGCCGCATTCACCCGGATCTGCCCGGGCTCGAACGGCTCGATCATGCCGTGTTGCTCGGCCATGCGGCGTATCCATTTGTCGCTTTTGATACTCATGAGACTGCCTTATTCAATGTTGATCCATTGTAGTTTGGCGTCTCTTCGCAAGGCTCAGGGCAATGAACCGATCACGCCGCGCACCAGAAAACGCATTTTCAATATTTGCTCGTCAGTCATGGTTTGACCACGGGCCAGCACCACGCCATCCTGGTTGTCAAACACCGGGCCGGTGAAAGGCTGCAAACCGCCTTTGGCCAGTGCGCGTTGCAAGCGCAACACCTCGGCCTGCACCCGCTTGGGCAGACGCGGGCCAAATGCTTCGACCTTGATCATGCCTTCGCGCACACCGCCCCAGGTTTGCGTGCTTTGCCAGGTACCGTTGATGACTGCGGCCGCGCGCTGGCTGTAATAGTTGCCCCAATGATGGGTGATGGCCAGCAGTTGTGCCTGCGGCGCCACGCGGCGCATGTCCGAGTGGTAGGCGATGGCCATTTTGCCGCGCTCTTGCGCCGCGACCATCACCGCATCTGAACCCGTGTGAAACGCCAGCACATCGGCCTTTTGGTTCATCAGCGTGATGGCGGCTTCGCGTTCGCGCACCGGGTCAAACCAGGCGTTGATCCAGATCAGCTTGACCTGGGCTTTAGGGTTGACAGACTGCATACCCAAAGTGAATGCGTTAATGCCTTGAATCACCTCGGGAATAGGAAAACCGGCCACATAACCCGCGATGCCGGTTTTGCTGACACGGGCGGCGGCGATACCGGCCAGAAACCGGCCTTCGTAATAGCGGGCGTTGGCAGTGGATACGTTGGCAGCGGTTTTGTAGCCGGTGATGGATTCGAATTTCACTTCCGGAAATTCAGCCGCCACTTTCATGGTTGGCTCCATGTAGCCGAAGCTCGGCGTAAATATCAGGCCATAGCCTTGCTGTGCCATGTCGCGGATAACGCGCTCGGCGTCAGCGCCTTCGGAGACGTTTTCCACAAAACCGGTTTGCACTTGCAAGCCTTGTTTTTGCATGGTTTGCTCTAAGGCCAGACGCCCCAGTTCGTGCTGATGCACCCAGCCCACAGGCAGGCGCGGCGTGACATAGACAAAACCGACCTTGAGCGGCGTCTTAGACGGCCCGGCGGTTTGCGCCAACGTGGAAGTGAAAAACAAAGCGAACGCACACAGCGTAGCCATGAGGTTTTTGTACATGGTGGTCCTCGACATGTCCCTTTGCAGGGTGAAAAACTGATGCGGTGACGCGATCAGGGCATGCGCTGTTAAGCGCTTTAAAAAAGCCAGTTTATGCAGCTGCAATCACAAAGCCTTGGCAGGCACTATAACTTTTCACAATAGTGTTCAAGCCAATCGCTGCACGCGGTACGGAGCAGGGTCGATATAAGTCGGCTCAGCGCAGATCAACTCTGCCAGCAATCTGCCGCTGGATGCAGCCTGCGTCAAACCATGGTGCGCATGGCCGAAACTGAACCACAAACCCGGGTGCGCGGGCGCCGGTCCAATCAACGGCAACATGTCAGGCGTACACGGGCGCGAACCCAGCCAAGGCTTGGTATCGACTCTGTCGCCAAGTTCTGTCAACCCTCGCGCCAGCGGTTCTATGCGCTGTAACTGCACAGGCGTAGAAGGCGCGTCGCGCAACGCAAATTCAGCGCCGGTGGTCAGACGCAAACCCTGGCGCATCGGGGCGATGGCATACCCGTTGTCGGAGTCAACAACCGTGTGTTTCAGCGACAGCGCAGCACCCTGGAAATGCATGTGGTAACCGCGCTTGCGCCCCAGCGTCAAGCGGTAACCCAGTTGACGCGCCATGTCCTCGCCCCAAGGACCGAGGGCCAGCACTGCGTTGGCAGCTGTAACGCTTCCTGCTTCGGTTTGCACAGACCACGCATGGTCTTCGGCTTGCAAACTGCGCGCATCGCCGGATATGAAGCGGCCGCCGCGCTGCTCGAACAAACGCAAATACGCGCTGGAGAGCGCCTGCGGGTCTTGAATTTGCCGCGCGTCCGGGTAATGTACGCCGCCTAAGCAACCGGTTTTCAATGCAGGCTCTAAGTTCAGCAATTCGGAAGACGTCAATGCGAGCGCAGGTACGCCATAAGCGCGGCTGTTTTCAGCCATGGCCAGCACTTGCTGCGCGGTTTGCTGCGTGCGAAAAATTTTGATCCAACCGCGCTCGTTCACCAGCTCTTGCGCCCCCGCCGCGTTGATCAAAGGCTGGTGTTCGCGCCAGCTGTGCTCTATCAATGGCAAAGCACCGGCAACAGCCTGCGGGTACAAAGCGGGCGACGAGTGCTGCCAATAGCGCCACATCCATGGCAGCAAAGACGACAACGCCAACCAGTGGTAATGCGCGGCGGTGCGACGCCCTAGCGCATAAGCAAGCAGGGTTTTGAAGTCACGCGGAAACGCATAGGGAAACACCGTGCTTCGCTCGATCAGCCCGGCGTTACCAAAGCTGGTGCCAGCGCCCGGCCTGCCGCGATCGACCAACACCACATCCCGACCGCGCTCTTGCAGCTTGAGGGCGAGACTGAGCCCGACAATGCCTGCGCCGAGTACCAACACATCTGCTGATTTGTTTTCCATGAGCGGTTTAAGTGACGGCTTTTAAATGAACACACCAAGGATGTTAAACGCCGCAGATGCAAGCCACGGGCAGTGGATGCTGCTGGCGTTGTGGTTGCGGGCTTGATTTAAGCATCCAAAGTCAATGATGTTGGCATGGTCAATAAACAGCTGATGGCGCTTCGATATGTCAACAGCTTAGGAGAATCTCATAAATAATAGGGAGAGTTCAACCCAAAGCATCGTCTTGATAGGAATATAGCAATGACCTGGTCTCTCGACTTTATTCAAACAACTGCGGTGGGTGCCATCGCGCTGTTTGTGGGGGTATCAATCCTGCGCCGCATGCCCGTGCTGCGGCGCTACAACATTCCTGCCGCTGTTGTTGGCGGCCTGGTGGTTGCAATCCTTGTGACGGTGTCTCGCGAATTCAATGTGGGCACCGTCAAGTTTGACACCACTTTGCAAGCGCCATTGATGACAGCATTTTTCACATCCATTGGCTTGAGTGCCAGTGTCGGTTTATTGAGAGCTGGAACACGACAAGCTCTGGTGTTTCTCGCACTTGCAACATTTTTGGCAGTGATCCAAAGTTTGATCGGTATCTTCACTGCTGTTGCCTTCGGCGAATCCCCTCTACTGGGCGTGTTGATGGGTCCAGCTGCACTGACCGGCGGTCCCGCTACCGCATTGGCATTTGCACCGCAGTTTGCAGCAGCAGGCGTGGCGTCTGCTGAATCGGTCGCCATTGCCGCAGCCATGGCGGGTATCGTCATGGGAGGTTTGGTTGGCGGACCCATGGTGACCCGCTTGCTTGAGCATCACCAATTGCACGCATCCGCAGCGACGGCCGCTGAACAAACAACCACAAGCGTGCCCGTCCATTCAAACAGCGATGAAGAGAGCGACTTGCTGGCAGTACTTAAAGGCATCAGCGTTTTGCTTATAGCTATGGGGATTGGTTCTTGGCTAAGCGGCGTCATGAAATCGGCCGATTGGACCCTGCCTGGTTATGTTGGTGCCATGATCATGGGCGCTGTGATTCGCAATCTAGACGATCAGACCCGTTGGCTCCAAATTCCGCATCAATTGACAGAGCGCATAGGTGTGGTCTGCCTGACCTTGTTCCTGGCAGTGGCCTTGATGAATTTAAGGCTGTGGGAACTGACTTCTATTGCTGCGCCCTTACTGGTCAATCTGATTATTCAAGTCCTTGCGGTGGCTTTTTTCTGCTGGTATGTGGTTTTCAGGGTCATGGGCCGTGATTACGACGCCGCTGTCATGAGCGGCGGTTTCATTGGTTTCATGCTGGGCACAACAGCCAATGCGATGGCTGTCATGCACTCGGTGGTTCAGCGGTACGGGCCATCGCCCCGTGCATTCCTGGTGGCTCCCATCGTAGGTGCATTTTTCATCGACTTCACCAACGCATTGCTGATCACAGGCCTGTTAAACCTTTTGAGTTAGCTCTTGACCCCGGTTACCCCAGTCACTGATAGGGCGGGTTGTTTGTATTACGGTGCTTTTATAATTATCAATGCGAAAAATTTCCAAATCCTTTGTCCTGCTCCCCTTATGCATACAAACAATACTTCAATGCGTGTATGGATTCGGTTTGGATTTTGCTGAGGGTATTCAGGTTTCGACGACACATCAATCTGTCATTGAACACCACCATCACGACGCAGTGTCCTTATTTGCTTCACCTTTGCCTGTTTTTATTGATGGCTCATATCGTCCTCCGCAACTCCTCCTATAAAAATAAACCCTGATTGACGCTAGACCTTCAGGTTTTTTTAAATCAAAAGGGTAATTATGAAATTTAACTTTTCATTCATGAAGATCGGTCTTTTGGTCATGGTGATGCCGTTGCTCGTATTTGGGCATGGCATCAGTGAGTCTGATAAGCAAAGTATGTTGAATGGCAGCTATATGCAGTACGTTGGATTAGGTGCAAGTCACATGCTGACTGGCTACGACCATTTACTGTTTTTGCTTGGCGTTGTGTTTTTTTTAACCACGTTTAAAGATATAGTGAAGTTTGTGACTGCCTTCACTGTCGGTCATTGCATCACTTTGATCTTCGCAACCTTTTTCCAAATCACATGGAATTATTGGCTGGTTGATGCCGTCATTGCGGTCAGTGTGATTTACAAAGGTTTTGACAACAACGGTGGATTTCAAAAGCATTTCGATATGCCTTCGCCAAATCTGCTGTGGGTTGTTTTCTCATTTGGACTCTTACACGGCTTTGGACTTTCTACAAGATTGCAACAACTGCCTCTTGGCGAAGAGGCTTGGCAGATGTTGATTCGCATCTTGAGCTTTAACGTCGGTGTTGAACTTGGTCAAATTGCTGCACTCACAGCGATGGTAGGTGTGCTGGCTTTATGCCGCAAATCTAAATCATTTATGCGATTCAGTTACTTTGCAAATTTGACATTGATCGCTGCGGGCATTTATCTGTTGTTTGTTCAATTGCATGGCTATCAACACGATTCAAATACTGAACTTTTCCGCTTTCCTGTCAAAGAGCATCTTCATATCCATGAGGATATTGAAATAGAAAATGCAACCAATTCATCTCGAGATTCACTTTAACCAAAAGGATACACAATGAAAACTTTCATCCGACTCTTTACACTAGTCTTTGCTTTGAAATTTTCTCAATCAGCTTTGGCTGGCGCAGGCGAAGATTGTCATTTCCATGGAAAAAAACCTGCCGAGCAATCTACGGTCCTAAAGTGTGCAGACCTGAGAATCCAAAAACTGATTGCCAGAGGAAAAATTGATGCCAGTTGGAAGTCAATCAAACATGAATCCATTACAACGATCGATGGTGAAAATGGAAAAGAGTGGAAAATTCTTTTTACAAATACCGCATCTGCTAACAAAACAAAGATGAATTTATATTTATTCTTCTCAGAATCAGGAAATTTCATTGCAGCAAATCATTCAGGAAAATAATAAATTTTGAAGCCGTATTGCAAAATGCGAATCTGCAAATTTCTTGGCAGTTTGGTTAGATTTACATGAAAAGCAAGCGTGATGCATCTTGCTGTAAGTGGACAGTTGATGAGAATGCTTGCCTTGTCCGCGCCCCGTTCAAGGCAAGTTCAGCCGCAGCATCCGAGATGTCTTAAGGCTGCCGGACTTCTTTACCCGATCCCTGAATGGCATCTGCTATTGACAATCGCTGTAATACAACATCTTGTGTGTTAAAAAGATTCAATTCTATAGGTCTGCATCGGGTAAAGGAGAGATGAAATATTCCTTTGAAAAGCCTTGCACAGAAGCTTCAATCTTTAGACATTTTCCGGTAGCAAACCGATTTTTTGAGGATAATAACTACAAGTCAACCAG
>Ga0209768_10000137_pt1 | contig 46271 bp, 40 predicted proteins | sample LauGreSBDMM110SD_3_FD_187564 | JGI IMG/M metagenome (GOLD analysis project Ga0209768, IMG submission 187564) | Freshwater lake microbial communities from Lake Michigan, USA - Sp13.BD.MM110.SD (SPAdes) (version 2) | ecosystem: Environmental > Aquatic > Freshwater > Lake | place: Lake Michigan... | reverse complement strand
TTCCTGGAATAGGTGATTTAGTAAAACCAACTGATTGGCAAACCAAATCACTGCCCATGCAATATGGCGTTAATTATATAAAAATTCCAATAGCAATTCCTGATTTTAAATGGTGGGAAACCAATACACCTTGGCTGTATAATTTACAAATTAAATTATCGGAAGCCTCTAGTCGCGTTGTTGATCATATAAATAAGAACTTTGGGATGAGAAGCTTTCAAATGGATACGGTAAATATCCCTAAAGGAAAAATGTTTTTGAATGGAAAGCCGATTCGATTGAGGGGTGCAAACTCCATGGGGTTTGAACAAAATGATGTTAAGAATAAAAATTGGAACCAACTTATTGATGATATTTTATTAGCGAAGTTGGCTAATATGAATTTTTTAAGATTTACGCAACGACCAGTACAATCGGAAGTGTATGACTATTGTGATAAATTAGGAATGCTGAACCAAACTGATTTGCCATTGTTTGGCGGTCTAAGGGTGAATCAATTTACGGAAGCAGTGAAACAAGTTGAGGAAATGGAAAGATTAGTTCGATCACACCCTTCAACGGTAGTAGTGACTTATATGAATGAACGATTCCCAAATGCAGAAGGTAGCCCGCAACGCAGTTTTGATAATTCTGAGGCTTTATATAAAGTTTTTGCAGCGATGGATCAAGCGGTTTTATTATCTAATCCAGATAGGGTCATAAAAGCGGGTGATGGTGATTATGATCCACCTAGTCCCGGACTTCCTGATGCCCATTGTTATAACACCTGGTACAATGGACATGCATTAGATTTAGGTAAGTTTTATAAAGGTTACTGGCAATTGATTAAACCCAATTGGTTGTATGGTTGTGGTGAATTTGGTGCCGAAGGCTTGGATCCAATCAGTACCATGTTAAAATATTATCCTAAAACTTGGCTTCCGCAAAATGACACTGAAAATAAGGTTTGGACAGCAAATAATATCTCTAAATCACAAACCAATACATTCCATTACATGTGGTATCCCACACAAGTAGGTATAGAAAATTGGATTAATGAAAGTCAAAATTTTCAGGCCTGGGCAATGAAATTAGTAGCTGAGTCATTCAGAAGAGATAATCGAAATGTTTCTGCCGCAGTACATTTATTTATAGATGCTTGGCCTGCAGGTTGGATGAAAGCAATTATGGATGTGGATAGACAACCTAAAAAAGCCTTCTTTAGTTATCGTAATGCATTAGCCCCTTTATTACCATCCATTAGGAGTGACCGAAATTCATTCACCGCTGGAGATACTGCAAAACTAGAAGCTTGGATTTCAAATGATCAAAATACATTGCCTTTAAACTATACCATAAAGTATGAAGTAATGGTTAATGGTAAAGCAGTTGTACGTCAAACTGAAAAGGCAGAAATATTATCAAATAGTGCGCAATTTCAAGGGTTTATTAAGTTCGTTGTTCCTGAAGTAATCAACAGAACTGTTGCCCATATTAAGTTAGGGGTATTTAATGATAAGGGAATATGTGTTGAACACAATACAATGGACTTGGAACTGTTTCCAAGTGCAAAAAAGTATAATAACCAATTATTTGTTTTAGGTGGCACATCAAGTAAATCAAGACAAATGGCAGTTGATTTAAATGCGGTTATTGTTGCATCAATCAATAAAGCAAAAGTTGTAATCATTGATGGCCCTGTAGAATATGAAAAAAACAAAACTGAAATTAATGCGTTTGTTAAAAATGGCGGTAAGGCGATATTAAATGAATGGCCTAATGGTGATTATGAAATCGAAAGCAATAAATTTAATATTCAATCCACCATTATGGGTAATTATTATTTTGCAAATATTAGTAATGAAGTTTTAGCCTCGTCCACATTAAAGCCAAAAGATTTTTTTATGTGGTATGATAAATCCAAGGATTATATTCAGCCTATTTTATATTCAGTAATTAAAGCACCTAAATTTAAGCCATTGGCAACTTCAGGCTTATGTAATTTTGCAGGGGAGGATCCTGCTGGTTATTTAGCCACAGGGTCATTTAATTATGGCAAAGGGCAATTTATTGTAAATACAATTAGTTTAGCAGGAAGAATCAAGGAGAATCCAGCCGGCATAGAGTTCTTAAAAACAATCTTGAAAAAGTAAAATATTCTTATGCGTAATAATATTTCATATTACTGCCCACACTGGGGCAATCAAAAATCATTTGATACTTTTTGTAAGAATGTTAAAAATGCAGGATATGATGGTGTTGAAATAGATATTCCATTTGACGAAGATGAACGCGACCATATTTTTGTCGAATTAAAAAAGTATGATCTTAAGTTAATTGGACAATATTGGCAATCCCTTGAAAAGGATTTTAAAACACATAAGGCTAATTTTACTAAACACTTGCATCATTTAGCCTCCTTTGAACCTGTATTAATTAATACACAAACAGGAAAGGATTATTTTAGTTTTGAAAAAAATATGGAATTGATCCAGCTTGCTGAAAATATTAGCAAGCAAACCGGTGTAATGATTGTACATGAAACCCATCGTGGTAAGTTTTTATACAATTTACCCGCTGTGCAAGCTTGTATAAAAGCGAATAAAAATGTGAAACTTACTTTGGATGCCTCTCATTTTTGTAATGTTCATGAATCTTATTTGGAGGATCAAGCGGATGCTTTACAGGCAGCTATTACGCACACCCAACATATACATGCAAGGGTAGGACATCCCGAAGGTCCGCAAGTAAATGACCCTAGGGCACCTGAATGGGCAGAAGCGTTAAATAAACATTTTTCATGGTGGGATCAGGTAGTGGCATTGCATAAGAAAAATAAGACACCATTAACGATTACCACCGAATTTGGACCAGCGCCCTACATGCCAAGTTATCCTTATTCAAACAAACCTGTTGCAAAACAATGGGATATTAATATATTTATGTTGACCCAATTACAAAATCGTTATAAATAATTTATGAAAAAAAAGTCACTCCTATTTTGTTTAGCAATACTTATAAATGGTCTCGTATTAAATGCGCAAGTTTTTAATATTTTACCTTACCCGAATAAACTTGAAATAGGCAAAGGCTTTTTTGATTTAAATACAACTATTCAAATCGTTAATACAATTAAGGATCCAATGGTTACGCCAACGATTGGCTTGTTAAAAGAACACCTAAAAAGCTTTACGCAATTGAATGCTAACAAAGCAAATGCTAGCTTCGAAATTTCCATTGACCCAGCGATTACCAATAATGAAGGATATACCCTTCAGGTAGTACCTAATAAAATAGTATTAAAAGGGAATAGCCCTATTGGTATTTTTTATGGTGTTCAAACATTTTTACAATTAACGGAACAATTTAAAAAATCAAAAAATATTCCTGCAGTTTATATTCAAGATGCACCTGCTTTATCTTATAGAGGCTTGATGCTCGATGTGTCTAGACATTTCTTTCCAATGGAGTTTGTAAAAAAACTAGTGGATATCATGGCAATGCAAAAGATGAATAATTTGCATATGCATTTAACCGATGACCAAGGTTGGAGGATTGAAATTAAAAAGTATCCAAAGTTGACAGAAGTAGGGGGCTACCGGAATGGAACCATTATTGGTAAGTTTCCTGGAGAAGGCAACACCAATCAACGTTATGGTGGGTTTTATACACAAGCAGAATTAAAGGACTTAGTTAGTTATGCCGCCACTAAGTTTATCAATATTGTACCTGAAATTGAAATGCCAGGCCATGCGAGTGCAGCTATTGCAGCATATCCTGCTTTAAGCACCTTTGAAAGTGAAAAAAAGGTACAGGAAACCTGGGGTGTTTTTGAGGATGTATTTTCCCCAACGGAATATACTTTTAATTTTTTACAGGATGTTTTAGATGAAGTATTGGCCATCTTTCCTTCACCTGTCATACATATTGGTGGCGATGAATGTCCAAAAGAAGCTTGGAAGCGTTCGGCTTTTTGTCAGGACTTAATGAAACAAAAGGGCATCAAGGATGAGCATGCTTTACAGAGCTATTTTATTCAAAGAATTGAAAAGTATATCAATTCAAAAGGCAGGCAGATTATTGGGTGGGATGAAATTTTAGAAGGAGGCTTAGCACCCAATGCAAAAGTAATGAGTTGGAGAGGAGAGGCAGGAGGGATAGAAGCTGCGAAGCAACATCATGATGTAATTATGACACCGATTGATTATTGTTATTTTAATTTTTATCAATCTACTAATCCTAAGGATTCCATCGCATGGGGCGGTTTTTTACCGCTATCTAAAGTATATAATTATAATCCAATGCCGAAGGATTTAAATGAATTAGATGCAACTTATATTAAAGGAATTCAAGCTAACTTATGGACCGAATATGTTACTAATGTTAAATTAGCGGAGTATATGTTATTTCCTCGCTCTATTGCATTTGCTGAAGTTGCTTGGACAAAACAAAAACCAGGGTTTGATCATTTTGTAAAAAGGTTAGTTCCTTATTTAAGTCAATTAAAATCAAATGATATTCATTATTCCACACAATTATTTGATATCAAAATTAAGAGTAAATTAAATGAGCAAAAAACTGGCTTTACATTGCAAGCAAGTGGTGTAGCTAGTCCTGCTGAACTTATTTATGAAATCTCGGGGAAGCCTTTGACAATCCAAAGCCCTAAATTAATAGCTCCATTAACCGTGTCAACTTCCGCTAATATTTCAATAGGGGCTTTGTTTGAAAATACGGTTGTGAACGAAGTGCATGCCGAGTTCACTATGAATAAAGCAACAACTGCAACTGTCATAAATACCACTACTCCTGATCCTGCGTATAATCAATCCGGTGCTCAAGGTTGGTGCAATGGTATTATTGGCAGCACCAATCGTTTTAATGATGGCGAATGGTTGGGCTTTAATGGTAAACCTTTTGAAACAATCATGCAGTTTAATAAAACTGAATCATTGCAAAATGTAGCATTACATTTTTTCCAGTCAAAAGGAAGTTGGGTGTATTTACCAAAAACTGTTGAAATATTAAGTTCTATGGATGGTGTTAATTTTACATTAGTTGCTAAACAAGCTAATTTTGAAAAAGCCAAAGACGGCAAGTTTACATTGAATATTGCAACACCAGTAGCACAGGCCAAATATTTAAAAATTATTGCACTTCCCTTGGATAAGATACCTGCTGGCAATGCTGGCGCTGGCTCACCTGCTTGGTTGTTTATTGACGAAGTAATGGTGAACTAGGGTCATATATATAAAGGGAATATCTTCTATTCTATCGCAAAACATTTCACTTACAACTTGTCAACTTATCAAATAAAGTTATTTAATTAGAAATATAATTCTAATTTATATTCTTTTTTGCTGAAAAAACATTAATTTTAACCTAATTAGAAATATATTTCCAATGAAAAACGATAAAATAGGCGGAATTATACAAGAAAGAAGAGTGTATCTTAATTTAACACAAAAGGATGTTGCAGAAATGGCGGGTACAACGTTTAAGTCAATTTCTGAAATTGAATTAGGGATTAGAAATCCTACTTTAAATACTTTGAATAAGATATTAGAGGTATTAGGTTTAGCATTATCTGTTCATATTAAAACAATGCACTAATGAAAGCAGGTGTTTATAATAATGGCATTTTAGCTGCTGTTTTAGAAAAGCGATTAGATGGAACCTATTTGTTTGAATATGATGATTTGTATTTGCAAAGTGTGAGTAATCCGTCCATTAGTTTAACCCTGCCTAGAAGTGTCAAAACGCATGAATCTAAAAAGTTATTTGCATTTTTTTTTGGTTTGCTATCTGAAGGCGTCAATAAGAATATTCAATGCAGATTATTGAAAATAGATGAGAATGATCATTATGTAAGATTGCTTTTGACGGCACAAGATGATAATATTGGATCCATTACTGTAAAACCTTTTTAAGATGAATTGTATAGGATGTTATAAAAAAATCGATAAAAATGAATATTGTTTAAGCTGCAGAAAAAAATTATTTGGAGGTAAGCGCGTACCTACCGTATTAGATTTTGACAAACCTAAAGCAGAGAACATTTCATTGTATAACGAATACACGAAAAGATTATCTATTTCAGGAGTACAGCTAAAGTATTCACTTATGTTAGTTGGAAACAAACTTGAATTATCAGAGAAGAACGGCCAGTATATATTAAAACCAATTCCTACTGCAGACCACTTAGTATCAATGGATGATGCCCCTGAAAATGAGCATCTGACGATGCAAATTGCATCACAAATTTTTAATATTAAAACTGCACATAATACTTTGATATATTTCAAAGACGGCACTCCGGCCTATATCACGAAGAGATTTGATGTAAAAGGGGATGGGACTAAATACATACAAGAGGATTTTGCACAAATAACGAATAGAACAAAAGAAACCCATGGAGCGTCATACAAATATGATGGAAGTTATCTTGAAATAGGAGCGTTAATAAAAAAATATGTTCCCGCAGCTATGGTTGCAGTTGAAAATTTCTTCAAAATAGTTTTATTTAATTATATTTTCTCAAATGGGGATGCGCATTTAAAAAATTTCTCATTAATAAGAAATCAATTTGGTGAATTGGAACTGTCGCCTTGTTATGATTTAATGTCAACAATTATTCATACTCCAGGAGAATCAGATTCAGCACTAAATTTATTTGAGCAGGACTACGAATCAGATTATTATTCAACCTATGGCCATTATGGAAGAGTGGAGTTTGTAGCATTAGCAAAAAAACTCGGCATTGTCGAAGTTAGGTATTTGAGAATTATTGACGAGTATATAGAAAAGAAAGATGTTGTAACTAAATTTATTGCTAATTCACTTTTGTCCCTAGATGTTAGACAAAAATATGGTGATCATTTTTTAGATAAGGTTCAGCGTATTTAAAGTTCCCCTGGTTGTTCCCCTAACACCAATAAAAAATCCCTATCAAATTGATTAACAATTAGATAGGGACTATTAGTGGCTGTAGGGGGAGGGCATAAACATTCTTATATCGATTACTATCTTATATGACAATTAGGACATAAAATGCTGAAATTCAGTATAAAATGTACTACAGCTGATATAATGAATGTCAATGAGTACCGTTCTAAAGGCAATTATGAATATTGAAAGTATTAGTGTAAATAGTAAAATTATTTTTTTGATTATAAAAAATATCTAAACTAACAATGTAAGTCGGTAATGCTTATTTGAATGATGAATGCATGCTATTTACTTTGCAACCAATCGCCAATTCCATATGGATCAGGATTTGCTAAGGAAACGTGCTCATGTTTTATTTTATAAACGCCTTCATTTTTTATTAACACAAAAGAAGCACGAAATATATTTTCCAATTCTTTATGGTCTACTTTTATCCTAATTTTAATAACCCCAGCCACCCAAGCCATGGAATCTTGTTCTTCTGTAAATGGGCCTTCGGCCCATGTAATGGATAAGAGTCGTATTTTAGAATTACAAAAATGCCTCCACCCTTTTTTTATTTTTTCAAATCCAATGGTAGTAAGTCTTGGGCCCTCAAGAATCACATATGTTTCTTCCGAATTAAAATACTTTAAGTAAATACCTTCTATATCTTTGTCGATGATAACTTGATAATGGTCATTGACGGTTTGAAGCGCTGTCATATTATAAATTTAAAATGTATGGGCAACCCGCTTGTTCTACTGTTTTTTTACATTTGATTTATGTCATCGGCAATCTGTCGCATGGGCTGATTATTCTCTGGCTTAACAATTGCATCTAGTTCTTGCTGAACAATTCTCATAATTCGCGCAGTATAGCGTGTGTGCCAAAGCTGTCGCTCTTCAGCTTCTTCTTCGCTGGGGACAAAAGACTCTATTTCACTTTGCTTCAATATATCTTTCTGCTCCAAAAGCCTTTCAATAGTATCTACACGTTCTCTAATCACTGCTACTTCAGTTGCAATGGCCATGGCAATATTTAATACCCTTTCAACTGCCGGATCATCAAAAAAATAAGGACGCTGACCTTTGCTTTTATCCCCAGCCATTAAAATATCATTAACCATATTGGCCTCTATATTTTCATTACTGATTGAGCCGCCCGCATGGCTCCCGCTTAATTCCTGTTGTTGACTCATAACTATTTTTTATTGATTATTAAAATTCTCACTAACTATTTCTAATTTAGCAATTATGGTCTGGGGGGTTTCCATCCTCCAAAAACATTCCATATTGGACTGCGACCATAGTCTTCTGTTACCTTACCGTCTATTTTCTTTTTGTCTAAATCATTAATGGCTTTTACACCAACTTGAATAAAATTTTTTTTATCCACCCCGCTTTCATTCATCAAATTTTCTGGGGCTAAATCATGCATATGACCCCAGTAAGGTTCGGCATTATAATAAGCGTCCCAATCCCGCATGAACTGCTCAAACATACTCATATCTGCAGTGTATTGTGGTTGTTCTATATGTAGGTTTACACCACCTTGCTTTGTTACGCGGCCAATCTCATTAAAAATTTTATGTATTGCTTTGCCTCCTGTTTCATGTAAAAACATAGTTGTTTGTACCCAATCAAATTCTTCATCTTTAAATTCAGTCATAGTGGCTGCATCTAATTGTATGAATTTTACATTTTTTATACCTAAGGCAGTGGCTCTTGCAGCACCATAGCGTAGCATAGGAGCGCCAGCGTCAATGGCCACTACTTCCGCATCTGGATACATTTCAGCGATAGGTAGAGTATTATGCCCTATACCACAACCAATATCTAAAATTTTATGCGGTTTAAAATTAGGATATTTATCTTTCATCCATCTTGCAATAGCCCGACCACCCCCATCTGTTAAGCTTCCCAACATACCGCCGCTGGTAACAAATAATCCGCTGTCATAATTAGCGGCATTGGCCACATCTCCTTTGAAATATTCAGTATGATAAGAACCTGGCATCAAATGGTTATCAACATGAGTTAAGTAAGGGGGCACGCTAAAATTTTCCTTAAGCTCCAAGTTGTTTGTTTCTTTTAATTGTTGTGCTACTTTTTTCGCTAAGGAAGCAGCTTGTCGTAAAACTACAGCCCTACCATTTTGCTGACGCATTTCCATTGTGCTTCTACGCAAAGCAGCCCACATTTGATATAAAGGATCTTTTTTCATAAGTTCTCCTAACTCAAAACGGTCTTGAAAGGTTCTTTTATTTTCTTTTAAGAACAAAGGCTCGACACGCTTATCAAACGCTATCTTATTACCAGGAGCAATAACCGTACTAATAAATCGGTTAAGGTTGGCTAGAAAATTATAACGAGCCCTTTCATCATGATTAAATTCTGGGAATACGGCATGTTGATGTAATTTGGTCCAAACGGGAGGTAACTGATAAGGCATAAAAATAGTTTAATTAATAATTCCTTTTTCTTTCAAGTATTTAATTACTTTATTTTGTTGATCAATAAAGTGTGTCCGATCTGGGAGGGTTTCTGAAAGGCTGTTGGCCGGATAAATAGATTGTTTGTAAGTGTCAGTAAATAACTCAAAACGTTGACGACTTATAAAATTACCCATACCAGGTCTATTGCGATGATGTCGAAGCTCGTTCATGTGAATTGTTGTATTAGCCACCATGCTTTCTCCGTAACCTGCCTCACAAAGCTTTAGTCCTTCATAGTTTATAATTTGTGAAGAGCCGTCCGTACTAGACGTAGGAATAGAATAGCCTGAAATACCTGCAGAGTTGGACGAAATTACATAAGCCATATTCTCTATTGCTCTTGCCATTTTTGCTACATTTTTTTGTGTTAGCATTGGACTGCCGACTTCTGATGAAGAGTGTAAAAAAATTTCAGCGCCATTCATGACGAGACAACGTGCTATCTCAGGGTATAAAATTTCCTCCGATGCAATACAAGCTAAATTACCTATTTCTGTTTTAACAACAGGGAAAAAACTTTCTTTACCATATAGGTTAATATATTTGTCGAGTACGTCATGAGGCGAAGCAGCAAACATGCTATTGAGTCGATGGTAACGAAGCACCAACTCGCCCTTAGGGTTCATAATAAAGCTAGCTTGAAAATATAAGGAAGGAAAATTTTTATCAATTTCATAAACGTTGCCACTTAAATATACTTGTGCATCTGAAGCGATTGCCGCAATGGCTTTATATACTTGATCACCCGATTCAATACAGCCTTTTTCCTGCCACTCAGGTATGCTTTCTCCCATAGGAAAACCAGTAAGAAAATATTCCGGCAATACCACTAGTTTCAAATCCTTGCCAATGAATGCTTTGCTAGCATTTAACTGTTTGCCAACTCGTTTTAGAGATTGCATCATTTTTGTTTTAGCTTCGGCGGGGGTACACTCATTTACTGATTCACATGTAAGTTGAAGTGCTAGTGCTTTATATGGTATTATAGATGACATAAATAATTATAAATATACTTTAATTTTTTTTATTAATTCTCTATAACGGCTTTCTCTATAGCTTCTTTCATTTGCTCGTAACGTTTTATTATTTGCACATCGGTTTCAATTACTTTTATATTTTTAGGTAAATCAAATGCTAATAATAAATTAACGTACTTCAAGATAGGGCTACCCTTCCATTTAAAAATGATAGTGTTTACTTTAAGCTGCTGCACTTTTTCCGCCCGCTCATGTTTAAAGGCGACTTTGTATGCATCTGCATAGTTGGCCCCCGCTATTAAATAGTCCTGGAAAATTTGCTGTATGACTTCGACGGATGGCAGGGTAGCTGCAATTCTACTTTCATCTGTCTTATCGTACCAAGGAAAATAAATACAGCTATCACACACGTGCTGCCATATTTTTTGTAAATGACTGCCGTCAAGCTGTGGCGTAAAATCGGGAAAATAGTTTTCCATGATAACGCTACATTCTTTATCACTGAAGTGTGCGGAGTTATCTAAAAATAGAGACTTTATTTTTTCAGGATATGTTAAACTATAAGCTATAGCAATTTGAGCACCAGTTGCAGTACCATAAAGTATAATAGGTAAGTGAGTAAACTGGGTAATTAGCTCGTGTAAGTTTGATACATAATCATACACCGAACTGGGCCTATCTTTTAGCGGGTCTGAATATCCATAGCCTGGAATATCGGGAGCAACTAGAGTGCATTGTTGTGACAATAAGGTCATAAGCGGCTCCATCATTTTACTGCTGCGGGGGCTAGCATGTAGCAAAAAAACAAACTTACCACTTCCCGCTTGTCGGTAGTGAATTTGTAGTCCGCTTATTTTCCGAAAATAGTTTTTCATATACTAAAATTAGTTAACTTTATTAACTAATTTACAAAAAATTATGGCTTTACTTAATAAAAAATTCATTTTAGCCCGTCATCCCGTCGGTATAATAGCACAAGAAGATTTTACCATGCAGCAAGAGCCCACAAGAAAATTGAAATATGGTGAAGTTTTGGTCCAAAACCAATACATTTCTTTAGATCCGGCCATGCGAGGTTGGATGAATAGTGGTACTACTTATGTCAAGGGTGTTGAAATTGGTGAAGTGATGAGAGCCTTTGGAGTAGGAACAATCTTAGAAACACGAAATCCAAATTTTAAAAAAGGGGAAACAGTGGAGGGAATCACAGGGGTTCAGTATTTTGCCATTCACGATGGCCATGGTTTAGTAAAAGTAGATGCATCTTTTGTACCGCTTAGTTGGTACTTAGGAATACTTGGGATGCCCGGTTTGACTGCTTATTTTGGGTTATTAGATAAAGGTAGACCAATGGATGGTGAAACTGTTTTAGTTAGTGCTGCTGCTGGTATGGTGGGGAGCCTTGTGGGTCAAATCGCTAAATTAAAAGGATGTAAGGTCATTGGCATTGCTGGTGGGAAAGAAAAGTGCGACTACTTAAAAACGGAACTAGGTTTTGATGCTGTGATTGATTATAAAAACGAAATAGTATCTACAAAGATTAAAGAATACGCACCGAGTGGCATTCATATTTATTTTGATAACGTAGGAGGGGAGATTTTAGATACTGCATTACTTAACTTAGCAATAGGAGCAAGAGTCGTAATATGCGGTGCTATTTCTCAATATAACAATACTTCCTTCATTGGGTTAAAAAATTATATGAAGATTGTTACTGCAAGAGGCACCTTGACTGGCCTTATTGTATTTGATTACTTTTCTCGAGCAGCAGAAGCGTTCAACGACTTAAACCTTTGGGTTAAAGAAGGAAAAATAAAATACAGGGAACATATTGTGGAGGGAATAGAAAAATTTCCTGAAACATTACAAATGTTATTTGCAGGAAAAAATAATGGTAAATTATTATTAAAATTATAAATTATTAGTATGAAAAAAATATTTACTTTTTACTTATTACTTTTTATTTCAAATTATTGTTTTGGACAGGTAAAAGATAGCATACCAAATACTGGTGTATCAGGGATATATGAAGCTATTATTGCTACAAATAATGCACAGCATCACATTAAATATTTTGCAGAATTTGGATTTACAGTGGTTGATAGTGGTTATTTAAATAAAGAACAGTGCATGAGGCTGTACGGTGTTACATCTTCTTTAAAAAGTTACCGTCTACAAAACGAGGATATAGATTCACATGGCCTCATCCGTTTAATAGTATGGGATAAACCACTCGGCCCAGGCGTAGGCTATAGTGAACCAGAAACGATTGGTAATCGAATGCTAGTAATGAAAACAAATGATATTATTCGTCTCATAGATATTTTTAAAATGCTGCGTTTTGAAAAACAGCAGAAATGGCTACCAACTGAACCAATATTTGATGACCCATTGCGTATCACTAAAAATAGTGAAACAGATTTTTTTAAACGCCCCGTTGGTGTAAGAGAAAGTGCAGTATATGGTGAATTTTTTACTCATGTTTTTTTTCAACGTTATGGATATGAGATACCAGGCTACGGAACTATTAATGACAAAACTGCCTTAAAAACAAGTGAACTAACCCACCACGATTGGATTATAAAAGTGGACAGCATGCAACAGTTAATGTACTTACAAACCGCTTTAGGTTTAAAAGCTGAAAGAGCGGCGGAAATAGATGGCGATAATCTTAAAGGCCCTAAAGCAGTATTTATGATGAAGGATGGCCAAACACATTGGTACCAAGGATTTGTAAGCCCTAACAATATTTGTGGTAAACTGAAATTTTTTATGCCTCTAGGACCAAAGCCAGACAGAAGTGCACACCAACGATTGGGCGAACTTGGCTTAACACTACATTCATTTTATACAAAAAAATTAGATTACATATATATGCTAGTAAAACGACATGGTTTGAAAGTATCAGAAATTAGTGAAAATGAATTTAGAGAAAATAGTTTTGTATTTTGTGGACCAGAAGGAGCCAGTTGGCAAATAATAGAAAGAAGAAATGATCCGAAAAATATACCAAAAATAAAAACAGACTTTATATTTACTAAAAATTAGCTTCTATGTTAACTCTTACAAGTTTTTTGAGTAAGGAGAAACATTACAATAAAGGGGTACATAAATAAAAAAGGAATATAGTTCTATAATTAAGTAATACCAAAATATCAATATATGAGAAGTGTTCTTTTGATGGCAGCAGCAGTTATTTTATACAACAGTTGTCTTGCACAGAAATTGGATTTAAGTAAGTCAGAAGATTTACTTACTGCTTTTGTAAAAGTTCGGGGTTCATTAGACCCCAAGGAGGAAACAGTAGTATATGATCAAGGTATAATTTATGCAGTGATCCCCAATCAACCAATTAAGGCCATCCTTAAATTTGAGATGTACAATATTGCACGGTTTGAAAAAATAGAAACCGGATACCAGCTTATTACAAGAGAAGTGTTGACATATCAGGACATAGAGACAGGGACGATTCTTAATAAGTGGTATAATCCTTTTATTAAAGATACGGTTGAAGTATTTCATGTTTGGAATGACCCTGTGAATAGCAAGAGTAATACGAAAGGTTTTTCATTACCAGTAATGAAACTGAGTGGAGATCGCTTGTGTTTTTATATTGATGTTCCGTTGTTTTATCCTTCACCACTAAAAAAAATAGAATGGCCGCAAAATAGTCGAAGCGATATGTATCAGGCTGCAGAGTTATTTCAATTTTTTGTAAGTGAAAAGGATATTCAGAATCCAAAACTTAAAAGTGTTCCTTTTGATATTGCATGGAACCGCTTTAGCGATTTTCTGCCATGGATGAACATGGCTGAAAGTCCTGGTTATTTAATGTATAGCAGTCGCGGAAGCAAATTGCAAAAAGGATGGAACGAACTGCCGAAAAATATAAAAGACTTTGTAGTAAGAACGAAACCAGAATATCAGCACGCACCCATATCTTATGAAACTCCTAATATGACAAGTTGGAAGTATTTTAAAATGGTGATGGAGGATCGTAAAAAAAAATCTTCAAAGCAATAAACCATAATAAAAAAGTAAATTTTTAAAATGAAAAATAAATACTACTGCTGGATTGTATTGACTTGTTTATTTCTTGTCTATATGGCAAGCAACGGTATGGTGCTAAATACCTTTTCTCAATATACACCGGAGCTGATGAGGCAGTGGAAATTAGATTTTAAAGGCGCTTCTTCTTTTCAATCTACCATCTACTTTGTACTTGCTTTACCATTGCCCTTTGTAGGCCTATTGCTACAACGCTACTCTCCTAGAAAATTAATGTTGATTGGCGCTTTGGGTATTGCCATCAGCTTGATTTTTTTTGCGAATGCCGCAACAATTGGAATGATGAGGGTGTTTACCGTTTTGTTCCCTTTGTTTTTATCGATTGTGGGTTTACTCACATGTATGTATTTAATTAATAATTGGTTCAAAAAATATAGAGGATTAGCAACTGGAATTTTACTCATGGCAAGCAGCTTAGGTCCAGCAATATTTGCACCTATATTAGGCGAATGGATTAAAGAAATTGGGTGGCAAAAAGCAGCGATGTATGAGGCGATGATTTGCTCTTTACTCATTTTTATTCCCGCACTATTAGTTCGTAACCACCCATCTGAGGTTGGAACTTGGGCTGATGGTATTGAAGGTAATGAGGGTGGTCAACCGAATATAAATAAGCAGGCAGCAAAAGCACAGTTTATAAAAGCTACAGCCTCACTTAATTTTTATTTTGTGGTCATTGTAACTGCAGCCCTTTGGTTTTGTATCGGCGGATTATTTGTACATCATGGCCTGTATTTAAAAGAATTAAAATTAAACCCTGCAGAAATTGGAAAAGTATCCAGTATCTTTTTTATTAGCAGTTTGGTGGGTAAACTTATATTTGGATTTATCAGCGACCGCTTTGATGTAAAAAAAATGATGCTTTTTAGTGTGTTTAATATGGTATTGGGTTGCCTTCTGCTTTGGTTGAGCGTGAAAAATTCATTTTATATGTTACCCTACGCCATTGTATTAGGAGCAGGTTACAGCGGGACATTTACCATGATTCAACTTTATGTACTGCGTTTGTATGGAGGGCCGGCCTATGGAAGTATACTTGGTTTACTGTCTTTTGTGGATACTCTTTCTTTAGCTTTTGGGGGTATGATATTTGGCATATTGCGAAAAAATTCTGCTGATTATAGCAATGCTTTTTTTTTAATGATTATCATCAGTGCCATTTCACTGCTTGTAACATTTATTATTAATAAACGTACCGATAAATCAGTTTATTAATCGCAATCATCATTCATATTTTAAAAAATATTTAAACTTGTGCTATATGAACTACGACCTCATTATTATTGGAGCCGGTTCTGCAGGTATGCCCTGCGCCATTCGAGCAGCGCAAAGGGGTCTTACTGTATTGGTAATTGAAAAAGAAAATGAAGTAGGGGGCACACTACATGTAACGGCTGGTCATATGAGCGCAGGGGGTACAAAACGACAAAAGAGCTTAGGTATTAAAGATAATCCAGATAAGCATTGGAAAGATGTACAGCATATAAGTAAAAATACAGCCGATGAAGTAATTAGTAAAAAAGCGATTCAATTGGCGCCATCCACTATTGACTGGCTAGAAGAAATGGGGTATTGTTTTCACGAAAAAACACCCTTAATTATTTATGGGCATGAGGCTTATAGTGTGCCTCGTACGTATTTTGGCACCGATGATTATTTTGGTGGCCCTATAATGCAGCCAGGTAAATCAATATTAAAAGCAATATTACCTTGTTTTGAACAATTGGTTGCAGCAAAAAAAATAACATTACTCACCAACCATTTACTAAAAAAAATAATTTTACATAACGATAAAGTAATTGCCGTTGAAATTATAGGCGGGGGTAAAGTGAAAATAGTGCATGCAAAAAATTTTGTATTAACTACAGGAGGCTATGCTTCCAATAAAAAAATTTTTGAAAAAGTGCACCCAGGTCTTCGACTTATAAGTACTGCCAAAGAAAGCTCCACAGGTGAAGGTATAGAAGCCGCTATGGAAATTGGGGCCGTCTTTCATAATGCAAATAAACATATTTTCACACTAGGTGGTGTGGAAACTGAACCCGGTAGTGGTCGGGCTAACTTTTGGAGCGCATGGGCAAGGGTTAGTAATAGTCAAGATCGTAAGCCAAGGGAGATATATGTAAATGAAAATGGACTTCGATTTATAAATGAGTTTGATGTAACGGTAGATCAAAGGGAAAGAATTGTTTTGCAACAACCCAATCAGAGATTTTATCTAATATTTGATGAAAAGTCTCTTCAAGATGGCCCCTGTGTGGTAGTTCAGTGGGATGCTGAAAAACTAAAAAGCGAAGCAGAAAAAAGTAAATGTTGTTGGTCTGCTAACAGTATTGAACAACTGGCAGAAAAAATAAAAGTACCTATTCCTAATCTTGTTACAACAGTCAATACTTATAACCTTGCTGTGAAAGTACAAAAAGATTTCTCTTTTGGTAGAACCTATTTACAACACCCTATTTTGCAAGGACCTTTTTATGCTTTGTTGGTGAATGCTTATGCACTTATCAGTTTTGGCGGAATTAAAGTAAATGAAAAACTACAGGTAGTAAAAAAAGATAGCAGTATTATTGAAAATTTATTTGCTGCTGGAGAAGTCATCGGTGCTGGCACCACTAGCGGCAATGCTTTTTGCGGTGGTATGTTACTGACCCCTGCGATCAGTTTTGGAAAATGGCTTGGAGAGCATCTAAAAGGAGTATAATGGATATTTAAGGCTAAAAGCTTCTTTTATTTTTGCAAGGTTAATCCTACTTGAAACCAACGAAGGTTAATGCCTATATTTTTACTGCCCGGAGAACCCCAAGCATACATGATAGCTTTGTTGACACCCACTTCATATATAGCAAGCTTTAACACTTCCAAATCTTTTCCATACACTACAGCCGCTAACTCCACTTCATATTTACTTTGTATACCATCTTCTAATATAAGGCGTACCCTTTTACCTTGATCATGCCAAACTTGATTACGATACTGATGATAATTGTCAGGTAATCCCGCTTTTTCTAATAAAAACCACCCCTTATAGAAATTACAACGTTTTAATTTATGATGCACTTTATCTTCTCTACCATAAATACGAGACCCATTAATGTCAAAAGCTTCATCGCGTATCCAAATTTCATCTTTATTTAATAGTAAACTATCGGTGGCATAAATTGTTTTACCCGAACGTTTGCTTATAAAATTACAAGCATTAGGTGGCATATAGCCAATGAAATTTTCACCATCTCTTTTCCAAAATACATGGCAACCATCAACCCTTTTAATATCACTCATTGTAAGATTCATAAGTTTTTTAGGGTGGGTATTACTATAATAAAATAAACTATCCGTTTTAAAAGTATAAATATCTAATCTTATCGCGTTCTCTTTCACATCTTCCGAAAAAGAATATATTCTTTGTCGATAAATCTTTGATGTATCTCCATCCATATATTGCAACACATAAAATACATCATTGCCTAGCGGTGAAAAAGAAACTCGCTTAAAAATAGAATGAATATGCTCATGGATGTTCGTTGCCTTTTCTTCTTTTTCTTTATACACTTGCTGAAAATTATCAAATTCACCTTCAAATAAGGTGAGCATTTGTTGCATATCATTTTTTAAAACCGTAGAGGTTTTTTTTTGTGCTAATAAATAAAATGGGCACAAGAAAAAAAGTATTAGTATATTAAATTTCATAAAAAGCTTTAAAAAAATGCCCCTTATAAAAGGGGCATCAATTTTTTACTAGGTTTGTATTAGAAATCAATTGTCAAATAAACCAACCATCTTCTAGGAGATTGGGTATAACCACTCGCCCAAATAGGGACATTGGTAGCAGTTACAAAAGACGGGGTTTGTTGTTTTTGACCTAACACAATTTCAGAGGCACTTAAACCAGTTACATTTTGTAAATCGTTTCTATTAAAAAGGTTCATCGCTTGAATACCCAAACGTACTTCGCGCTTGTCTTGCAATGGAAGGCGGGAATAAGTACCAAAATTTATAATAGTTAGTACAGGATATTCTAAAATTTCTGTAGCGTCTACAAACCTTTTGCCAGTCACCCTCATCATAGCATCAAATCCAAAATATTTTGCTGAATAAACCATGGATGTATTCCATAGTGTTCTAGGTACTCCAGGCAGGTGCTTATTTTTAAGATCCACTTCCCATTTACCACCCCCCTTGTCTATTAATTTATTTCCATACAAATTACCATTAGGGTTCACATTAAGGGCACCAGGGGGGTTCCCAATAATACCACCATTACCGATTGGTAAACTAAATTGTGCAAATTGTGCGTTTTGTAAAGTAAAATTGGATCTAAAACTTAAGCCTTTTATTGATGTTGGGTTATAAGTTGCAGATATTTCCAAACCGGAAATTTTATTACTACCTAAGGGTTTTGAAACTAATAATCCATCTTCAAAAATGCTAGCGACCCTATTTTCAATAAACGTATTAAAATAAGCTACATCTATACTTGCATCTCCAAAACCGCTGCGGATACCAAATTCGGAATTTGTGATAATTTCATTTTTCGATAAACCTTGAGGTAATCGAAGTAAAGTTCTATTTGTGTAAGAAACAAACTCTAAGGAAGTATAGCTAGCATAGTCTGGTGCTTTAAAGGCTCTTTGGAAACTTCCATAAATAGCAGATTTATCATTCAACAAATAATTGGCTCCGATGGATGCAGACCAATCAGAATGTTTGGCACTTCGCTTTATAGTTGAGTCGTAAGGTTTTTTATTCTCTTTCATATCTATTTGCAACATATCATAGCGGATACCTGCATTCACTGTAAGCTTATTATTAAATTTCATTTCATCACCAAAGAAAACAGAGGAGGCTTTTTCAGTATAGTCTCCATTTCTAGTTATTGCACCTCTAGGGAAAGCTGCTAGTGGAACAGCAAATCTTAAATTTTTTGGATCTGCCACATTTAAGAAGTGCGTAAAGCTATAGGTAGTAGGCAATAATGTAATACTTGATAAGTAAGTGCCTAAGGTAAAATTATGGGTAGCGTTATTTCCAATAATTTGTTTTTTTAACCTTATTTCATTCATTGCATCTTTGTTATCACTTTCTCCATCAAAATATAGCCTAAACTGGTTAGTATTCTGGAAAAAATTAGTTCCCCCGAAGCTATATTTAGTAGCGGCTGTAATTTTTTGTGTACGGAATCGTTCTTCAATAACAAAACCGTTGCCCAAATTAAAAGTACCACTAAAACCAAATTGGGTGTTTGAATTGAAATTGCCTCGGTCTCTTAAACCATCGCCAATATTAATACTAACGCTATCTCCTTTGGCATTGAGCACACGTCTCGCAACTGGAGTAGGAAAGCCGGTTTCGTAAACAGTAAAACGAATATTATAAAAAGGGTCCCAATTTTGAATAGTACTAGTAGGGCTCCAATTACCCGCAACTTTCATGCTACTAACATCCGCGGGCATATCCGTAAGGTTCTGGAAAATATAATTATTATTCATGAACGTGGCCTGGATTTTTCCTTTATTTTTGGGTAAAATATAATCTAAATTCCCCCTGATCTGGTAGCCCTTATCAAATAAATTAGTTTGTCGCGTACCGTTATCTTTTAAAGTCCACCCGCCAAGATTAAATCGTAGTTTTTTATCTTTTGTAAGAGGACCGTTGATATTGAAATCAATACGATTATTGAATGCAGTACCAAAAGCAGTTGCACGTTGGCCTGCCCCATCTTTAAACAAATTATTATAATTAGTAAAACGAACTGTCCCTCCAATTTTATCGCCGCCCACTTTTGTAATCATATTTATAGCGCCTGCTGCTGCAGAACGTCCAAATAAAGTTGCAGCACTACCTCTTACCACCTCTACTCTGTCAACATTTAAGTCAAATCCAAAAGAAGACTCAGGTAAACGACCAGTGGTAGCAAGTATGGGCATACCATCAATTAACATAGTTGTATAATCTAACCCCCCTAAAGGATTACCTTCTGGAAATCCCCTTGTAACAATCCCAGCCCTTCTTCCCTGAGAGTTATTTATATATATCCCCGGAACCGCTTGAATGGCCTCTGCGACACTTTCGGGTTTAATCATTCTAAGCGTTTTACTATTGACAATATCAATGGCTGTGGTAGTTTCTAATTTTCTTACGGGTTGTAGAGTGGCAGAAACTACAATATCAGACAAAGTAGAATTGTCAACATTCATTTCAATATCCATCTTGTCACTTGCTTTTCTTTCAACTGATTTCATTCCAACATACCTAAACACTAGTATAGCGTTACTACTTTTTACTTTAATTGTAAAGTTACCTGAAGCATCGGTACTGATTCCGTTTTGGGTTCCTTTTTCGAGAATAGACGCGCCTTCGATTGCTTCCTTATTTTCTTTATTGACTATTTTTCCTGTTACGGTAATTTGTGCATGCACCACTGCAGAAAAACATAAAATAGGGATGAGTAGTAGAAAAATTTTTTTTAATTGAAATAGTTTCATTTTATTTTATTTAAATTTTTGCAAATAAAGTAGTTAACTACATTAACCAATTTTAAATTTAGACATTTTTTTGATAATTTGTGTTAGTTTTTAGGATTTTTTAAAAATATTAGTTAACTTTATTAACTATTTATAAAACACGTCGATTATGAAAGATCTGCTGCTATTCCCTCTCCATACGGGCGTTTGGGAAGGAATATATACGCGCATTGATGCCACTGGTAAAATAACAAATCAATGGAATAGTCGCCTCACAATCAGGATGTTAGACAGTAACAAATACCACCAAGTAAATCAGTATTTTTGGTCGGATGGCCATGAAGAATGCCATGATTTTGGAATCTGCGAATTTGATGAAACGGGCACGCTCATCTTTGAAAATCCTCGTATTAGCGGGTATAGTTGGGAAACACGAAATAGCGTTTGCTTAATTTGGACGTATAAAAACCGTCCTGGGAGCAAATTATTTGAAATGATTGATTTAATTGGTGATGGCACACACCGAATTCGTAATTGGCGTTGGACAGAGAATGATGAGTTTCAGGGAATTACGATGATTGAGGAAAGGCGGGTAAAAAAAATGGAAGAAATTGACCCTCAGTTCTGGATTGACCTTCCTAATAAGAGAACAAAAGGTTCTACAAGAAGCGACCAATAAAAATAAAATATGGTATAAAGATGACAATTACTGAAAAAATAATGGCGTATAACAGCGGGAGAGATTTTGTTGTACCAGGCGAATTAGTCTGGGTCGACGTAAATTCTGTTATGACTATGGACTATCTTGGGAAGCAATGTTTCAAAGCTTTCGAAAGCCTATCATCGACAAAAAAACTTTTTGATAAAACTAAAGTAGTTTGTGTAAGCGATCACCTTGTACCACCTCCTTCAGAGCAATGGGCAACCATGCTAAACGAATGGCGCGCTATTGTAAAAAGTTATGATATTCCAAACTTTTATGATTTAGGTAGGCAAGGAATTGCACATCAGATTATGGTAGAACAAGGTCATGTTTTGCCCGGCAAAATTTCGATTGGTACAGATAGTCATGCAAATACCTATGGTGCTATAGGTGCAGTTGGTAATGCAATTGGTGTAACCGACGCCGCCATTGCTATGGCAACTGGCAAATGCTGGTTTAGGGTTCCCGAAACGGTAAAATTTGTTATAAAGGGAACTTGGCAACCTTGGGTGATGGCAAAAGACTTGAGTCTCCACATTATGGGAATGATGCACTGGAATGGCCATCTAATTTACAAAACACTAGAATATACTGGCCCCGCCATTGAAGCATTGGATATTGCAGGAAGAATGACGCTTTGTAATATGACCGTTGATCTAGGTGCTAAAAATGGGATTATTGCACCTGATAAAAAAACAGAATCATATCTTAAAAATAGAACAACTGATAAATGGGATTTTATTAGTAGTGACGCAAATGCTAAATACGATGCAGTGTATGAAGTGGATGTTACTAATGTGGGCCCAAAGGTTAGCAAACCAGATAAATTAGACGACGTCATGCCTGTAGAAGCACTTGTGGGTACTAAGTTTAACAAAGCTTTTGTAGGTACTTGCACCAATGGAAGAACAGAAGATTTCGCGATTATGGCACAAATTCTCAAAGACAAAAAAATTCACCGTGATGTTAATATGATTTGTATCCCAGCTAGCACCGATATTTATTTAGAGTGTTTACAAAAGGGCTATATTGAAATACTTGTAAAAGCAGGTGCTAGTTTTGAAACTAGTAGTTGTGGCCCATGTGCAGGAATTCATACGGGCGTCGCAGGAGATGGAGACATTATATTAAGCGCAGGTAACAGGAATATGAAAGGAAGAATGGGTAGCAAAAATGCACAAATTTATTTAACTAGTCCAGCAGTGGTGGCCGCAAGTTCTATTAAAGCCGAAATTACAGATCCTAGAAGTGAAAATTGGTAGTGAAATTCTATTAATAAATTGATAACCGATTTAAAAATGCAGTCAAGAAAAAAGTTTTTAAAAGATACAACAATAGCTGCTGCTGGGCTTTTGGTTTTCCCAAGCTTTTATTTTAGTGAAAAAATTTATGACGTGATTATTATTGGTGGTGGCATCAGTGGTTTATACGCTGCTCATTTGCTACAAAAAAAAGGTGCAAAAGTTATATTATTAGAAGCCTCATCTCGAGTTGGTGGGAGGCTCTTTACAAAACACTTTAACAATGGCACTCATATTGAATTGGGAGGCCAAGAAGTGGGAAGTGGTTATCAAAGAATTTTGTCACTAGGAAATGAATTTGGTTTAACGACAGTAAATTCAACGACTGAAAAAGCTCCTGAAACATATATCCATTACCAAAATGCTACAATTAAGAATCAGGAATGGTTAAAATGCAAAGAAAATCCTTTTGCAACATCATTCTCCACTTTTATGCCTTGGCAAGTAGAAGCAGCAATTTTACCTAAAGAAAATCCACTTACAACACTTTCAGCATGGAAATCAGCCCAACATGCTTCATTAGATTACTCTTTTTCTACCTATTGTTTAAATCAAGGATTAAATAATTCTGGAATAAATATGATGAATATTGCAGCAAATTATAATGATATTCAATCTGTGTCCTATTTGCAAATATTACGATCTTTTACCTATAGAAAATTGGGGGGGAGTTCAAAATCAATGCATTTTGCAAACGGAAACGATGCTTTGCCTCGTGCCATAAGTGAAAAGCTTGGTAATACGGTATCTCTTAATAGTATGGTTAGAGAAATTACCTATAATAATAAATTATACCAAGTCAACACAATATCTGGAAAAAAAATCAAAGCTAAATCTATTATTTGTACCACACCGCTGCATGTATATAAGAAAATGGGCATACCCAAAAACATACAATCAAAAATATTAAGTGCTGCTAATGAAATTGAATATACACAAATCCAAAAATTTGTTTTTAAACCATTGAGTAAATTTTGGGAAAAAGATGGCTTACCTATAAATATGTGGACAGATGAAATCATTGAAAGAGTTTTATCAGTTTTGAATAATGATGAAACGCAAACACAAATAATAGTATGGGTGAATGGTAAAGGCTGCCATTATTTTAATACTCTTTCCAAAAGCGAAAGATTGAGCAAGGTATTAGAAACTTTTTACCGAATTCGCCCAGCAGCTAAAGGACAACTTGAGCTCATTGCTGAAATTAACTGGCAGGATGGATTATTTAATGGTGCTTATGCAGAATTCCAAGCAGGACAAGTCAATAAATATGGAACTTTAGTAGCAGAACCAATATCTAATTTTCACTTTGCAGGAGAGCATACTGCTGAGGAACATCGAGGAATGGAAGGCGCTGCGGAAAGCGCCGAGAGAGCGGTTACTGAAATTAATTAATTTAATATATAAGTATGGCAATTGAAAAAGGGAAATGTTGGGTGGCAAAAAACTATGTGATGAGTTTTGATATGATTATCCAAAAATTCTGGACCTCCCCCATCGACCCCAAAGAAAACTGTAAATGGGTAATGGCTGGCATTGCTGAAGAATTTAACCAAGAAAATGGTTTTAAAAATAAAGGGTATAGCTTTATTGTAGCTGGGCATAATTTTGCCGGAGGGGGGAAAAGTATTGAACATTGTATTACAGGTTTAATGGGAGCCAATATTAAAGCGGTTTTTGCAACTTCGTTTGCAAGATTACAGTTTCGTAACGCTATTAATTATGGAATGCCCTTTATTACTGCACGAGATATGAATTTGGGATGTGAGACTGGAGATGAATTGGAATATGACTCCTCAACAGGCATCATAAAAAATATAACCAAAGGTACACAGTTTGAAAGTGTACCTGTTGCTCCTTTTGTTGCAGAAGTTTCGGCCGAGGGGGGTCTGATGAATTTCATTAGAAAGAAAATTATAGATGGTTCAATCAAAGATTTACATTAATTTTCACCAATGAGAAAAAATATTTTAAAAGAAAGATTACTAGCAAAAAAAGTGACCTATGGAATTATTTCGCCTACAATAGATCCCATTATTTGTGAATACATTGGACTTTGTGGGTTTGATTTTTATATTATGGATGCAGAACATGGCCCTTTAACATTGACGGAAGCCACTCATCTAATTAGAGCTTGCGAAAATTTCGGTATTACTCCATTAGCAAGAATAAATTCTTTAGATGAAAAATTAATTTTACAATATTTTGATGCAGGTATTATGGGGGTGATGATGCCAGGTACAAATAATATTGATGATGCTAAAAAACTAGTGCAGGCCGTAAAATATTATCCGCAAGGTAATCGTGGCCTTGGACCTGTTCGTAGTGCAGCATATATGGCAGGAAAATTATCACAAGCTGAATATTTAAAATTTTCCAATGAGCAAACTTTGGTATTCCCCATGATTGAAACAGTAGAATGTTTGAATAATTTAAGTGAAATGGTAAATTTGGAGGGTATAGATGGTTTTATTTTAGGCCCTAGAGATTTAGCATTGAGTATGGGATTTACTGATGGGCCCATGCATGATGAAGTGAAGATAGCCATAGATAAAGCCATTACAATAGTTACCGATGCAGGAAAATTTTTCGGGACAGTGGCAGCAAATTCAGAACAGGCTAAAGAATTAACAAAAAAAGGAGTATCCCTCATGCTTAATAGTGTACAGGGGTTGATTACACCTAGTGCAAAAAATTTTATGCAAGATAGAGCGCAGTAACCTTTTTATTTAAAACCTTAATTAATAAAATTATGCCAACAATTGTTGTACTTTTTAATTTAAAACCAGGTGCCTCTATATCGCAGTATGAAGCATGGGCAAAGGAAAAAGATATTATTACTGTTAAATCATTAAATAGTGTTGCCGATTTTCGTGTTTTAAAAATGAATAATTTATTAGGAACTGAAACGGCTTCACCTTATCAATATTGTGAACTTATTGAAATAATAGATATGAAAGTTTTTTTTGCTGAACTATCAAACGAATCTGTTCAAGCGGGTGCAAAAGTGTTTAATGAGTTTGTAGACAATCCATTATTCATTGAAGCCAATTCTATTTAATATGTATAACTTAAACGGGAAAACAGCCATAGTTACTGGAAGTGGTCGCCACAACGGAATTGGTAAAGCCATAGCGATGCGACTTGCAAATGAAGGTTGTAATATAGTTATAAGTGATATTGTTAATGCTAAAGGAGAACAATTTGCTGCCGAACATATTGGGGCTATCGACGAGATGAATGAAATAGTTGAAATGTGCCAATTAAAAGGAGTACAAGCTATTTCTGTTCATTGTGATGTGCGAATTGAAGCAGACTGTGCTAATCTAATTGCCAAAGCAGTGGAGGCATTTGGAACAACTGATATACTTGTAAATAATGCAGGTGTTGGCTATATCATGGAGCCGTTTACAACATTCAAAGAAAATAGCTGGGATACCGTGCTCGCAGTTAACTTAAAAGGGGCATTCCTTTGCAGTAAACATGCTGCTATCCAAATGCAAAAACAAATAATGGGGGGAAACATTGTCAACATTGCTTCGCAAGCAGCTAAAAGCGGTTTCCCTTATGCTGCTGCATACACAGCAAGCAAGCACGGCTTAATTGGTCTAACACGAAGCAATGCAGTTGAATTAGGTAAATTTAAAATTAGGGTTAATGCAGTTTGTCCCAATCATATCACTACAGATTTAGGGGACTGGCAAAATAAATTTTTCAGTGAAAAACTTGGCTTAGATTATGATACTTATTTAAAATCGATTATTGATAAAAATCCATTAGGAAGAACTGGATTGGTAGAAGACATTGCGAAAGCAGTTGCTTTTTTATGTAGTGATGAAGCTAAATATGTAACAGGGGAAGCAATGAATGTTAGTGGTGGAGAGGAATATCATTAAGGCTTGGAACGGATTTTATTTTGACAAATTTTACAAAAGGCTAGAGTAAAATAATTTAATATTAATAATACAGGATAAGATATAATCATGAAATTAGGAATTGACATAGGAGGAACATTTACAGATATAGTACTGCTTGATGAGAGTAATAGCTTTCTCTATTTCGGTAAATCCTTAACCACTTATCCTGATCCAACACTAGGTATTATAAATGGTGTAAAAGAACTTTTTCAGCAATATGGCAGAAGGCTAATTGAAGTAAATACATTAGTGCATGGCACCACATTGATTACTAATGCAGTGATTGAGCGAAAGGGAGCAAAAACAGCATTACTTACTACTCAAGGGTTTGAAGATGTGCTAGAGATTGGACGCGAGATGCGTTATGATATATATGATATTTTCATTACCATGCCAAAACCATTGGTGCCGAAAAAATTAAGGAAGGGCTTGAGAGAAAGAATAAATAAAAACGGAGAAATACTTGTTAAGTTGAATGAACTCGAAGCCGAAAAAATAATAAAGCAATTAGATAAAGAAGGGGTGAAGAGTGTAGCGGTTTGTTTATTACATAGTTATGCTAATACAGATCACGAAAAAAAAATTGGGAAATTAATTGCAAAAAAATTTCCACATCTTAATTATTCTTTGAGCAGTGAAGTAATGCCTGAAATAAGAGAGTATGAGCGTGCATCGGCGACAGTGATGAATGCTTATGTCCAACCACTCGCAGACCAATACTTAAAAAAATTGAAAGTAAAACTTAATATATTGGGGTTTGAGGGAATAATTCATATTATGAACAGTGCGGGTAGGTTAACTACTATTGAAGGTGCAAGAAAAACACCCATACAATTATTAGAAAGTGGTCCGGCTGGTGGCACAATGGCTGGCGTATATTTTGGTAAATTAATTGATAAAAAAAATTTACTGACTTTTGATATGGGTGGCACTACTGCTAAAGCTTCCATAATAAGAAATTCAAAACCAGAGATTACCAATCATTTTGAGGCAGCAAGAGAAAAAAGATTCAAGAAAGGAAGTGGCTTACCAGTGCGTATTCCAGTAATTGATATGATTGAAATCGGCGCTGGGGGCGGAAGTATTGCGTATTTGAATGCATTAGGATTACTTCAAGTGGGACCCGAAAGTGCATCCTCAACGCCCGGCCCTGCTTGTTACAATCGAGGTGGTGAAAATCCTACTGTTACAGATGCAGATTTAATATTAGGATATTTAAATGAAGACTATTTCCTAGGCGGTACCATGAAGCTGCGCAAAGATTTAGCAATAGAAGCGATAAAGAAAAAAATAGCACAGCCAATGAATATTAGCGTTGAGCAAGCCGCTTGGGGCATTCACCGAATTGTAAATGAAAATATGGCCAATGCCGCTAGAGTTCACATTATAGAAAAAGGGTTAGACCCACGGTTTTTTTCAATGCTTGCTTTTGGTGGTGCTGGTCCCTTGCATGCATTTAATGTTGCAAGCCTAATGAATGCACCACAATTAATTATTCCTAGTGGCGCTGGTGTGTTAAGTGCCTTGGGATTTTTGTTAAGCCCTATTGCTATTGAAGAAATTACTAGTTATGTATGCAACATTAATAAGATGAACTGGAATAAATTGAATACTATGATTCATATGATGAAAGAAAAAGGATTTACTTTTTTAAAGAAAGCAGGTATTCAAAAAAAAGAGGGAGTAGTTCACATTACTTCTGATATGCGTTATAGCGGTCAAGGACATGAAATAACTATTGATATTCCTTTAAAAAAACTTAGTGAAAAATCTATTATTGAAATCGAACAAATTTTTGTAAAAGAATACAAATTGAGATTCGGAAGAAGTATTGATAATATTCCAATTGAATCTGTAACATGGCGAGTTTTGGTAAGTGGTCCGTCCCCTGAGTTAATTCCAAGACAAGTGGTTTTAGCAAAACATAAGAAGGCATTGAAAGGAACACGTAAAGTTTATTTTAATAATAGTTATAGGGATACCCCTGTTTACAACCGATATGCACTTGAAGGGAATAAAAAAATAAACGGCCCTTGTATTATTGAGGAGTTTGAAAGTACAATTGTAGTTGGGGAAAATAGTAAAGTAATGATGGATACATTTAAAAATATTATAATTGATTTAATATAAGATGAAAAAATTTGATGCGATAGAATTATCTGTACTTTGGTCAAGATTGATTTCAATTGTTGATGAAGCAGGGACCACTTTACAACGAACTGCGTTCTCTTCTGTTACTAGAGAAAGCGCTGATTTTGCAGTAGTGTTGATGAATACCAAAGGGGAATCAATGGCACAAAGTAGTGTGAGCGTTCCATCTTTTTTAGGCGTTTTACCATTTTTAGTAAAAGCATTAATCAAGGATTATTACCCACTTAATACATGGAATGATGGAGATGTGGTGATTACCAATGATCCTTGGCTTTGTGCTGGGCATAAACCGGATATTGGCATTGTATCGCCAATTTTTAAAAACAATCAGCTCATTGGTTTTATCGGTTGCATTGCACATTCACCAGATATTGGTGGAACACTTTGGGGTGCCAATGCAAAAGATTTTTATGAAGAAGGATTATATATTCCACCTGTTAAACTATACAGCTCTGGTATCAAAAATGAAACTATTTTTACTATAATTGAAACAAATGTTCGCGCTTCCTTCCAAACTATTGGAGATATATTAGCACAAGTGGCGGCTAATGATCAAGGCATACGTTCGCTAAACTGCATGATGAATGAAAATGGATTACTTGAAATTGATACACTTGGAAGACAAATTATTGACGCTTCAGAAAAAGCCATGCGGGCTGCCATTAAATCAGCGCCTAATGGCACTTATAAAGCTGCATACCGCGGTGATGGAGATGGCAGAAAAGAACCTGTTATATTTAAATGCGCTATTACCATTAAAGAAGATGAAATATTTGTTGATTATACCGGATCGTCATCTGCACATAGCTTGGCTATTAATGCGGTAATGAATTATGTTTTTGCATACACTGCCTACCCTATTAAATGTGTATTTAGTCCAGAAGTCCCAAATAACGAAGGAAGTTTTCGCCCTATTCATGTATATGCTCCCGAAGGTTCCGTGCTTAATGCAAAAAAACCTTCGCCACTAGGCGCAAGAAATGTTACAGGTAATTTATTACATGGCCCTATCATGAAGGCGTTGAGTCAAGCAGTACCATCAAAAGTGCAGGCAGACTGTGGTGCTGCTGTATGGGTGATGGTACTAAGTGGTAAAAGAGAAGATGGTAGTGAGTTTGTAGAATATTTATTTTTGGCAGGGGGGTATGGGGGTAGAAAAGGATTACATGGTGAACCAACATTATGTTATCCAACAAATGTTGCAAATGTACCAATTGAAGTATTTGAAAATGACGCACCAGTTTTGGTAATGGAAAAATCATTAATTAAAGGAAGCGGTGGTTTAGGGAAATTCAAAGGTGGCGAAGGGCAACGATTTATATATAAAAATATTAGTAAATCCCCCATCCAAATTTCTAATGTCTCGGAGAAAATAAATAACCAAGCCTACGGATTGTTTGGAGGTAAACCAGGCCGTAAAGGATATTTATTTATAAGAATGGCAAATGGGAAAAAGAAAATTACACCTCCCAAAGGTCACGATAAATTAATGCCTGGCGAAGCATTGGTGATGGAGTTACCTGGCGGAGGTGGTTACGGTAAAATAGTATAAATTAGCAAATATTAGTAAAGATCACACTTTTAATATAAATCTCGGAGTTACTGTATGAATATCAGAAATCCCCGTACTGGGAAATGCGATTATGAAATAGTAAATTTATCTGTTGATCAGGTACAAAAGTCTTGTGCTTCTTTGCGAAAAGAGCAGCAGCATTGGGCTAAGAGTGAAGTAACAAAAAGAATTGAAGTTTTACAACAATGGAAAAGTACTATTGAAAAATATAAACCAGCATTAATAGAGACACTGTGTATTGATACAGGGCGAAAGTCAGAAACTTTACTTGAAGTAGATTTGGTAGCTTCCTCTATTGACAGATGGTGCATTATAGCAAAGGCATTATTTCAACCAGCAGAACAAAAAAATACTACTATACCCTTTATTCATTTGCAGCAAGAATGGATTGCCTTTAAACTTGTTGGTGTTATTTCCCCATGGAATTTTCCTTTACTGCTTTCCTTGATTGACAGCATCCCTGCATTGTTGGCTGGTTGTGCTGTAATTATAAAACCTAGCGAAGTAACGCCTAGGTTTATAAAAGTAATACAACAAACAATTCAAGAGGTTCCTCAACTTGCAAAAGTGTTTGCATATATTGAAGGAAACAGTGCTGTGGGCTCCGCAATAGTTAATAATTGTGATTTGATTTGTTTCACCGGCAGTTCGGCTACTGGTAAAAAAGTATATGAAGCCGCTAGTAAAAGAATGATTCCTATATTTTTGGAGTTGGGGGGTAAGGATCCTGCTATTATTATGGAAGGTGCAAACATTGAACTAGCTACCTCTTCTATTCTCTGGGGCAGTACTGTAAATGCTGGGCAAAGTTGTTTGAGTATTGAAAGAGTATATGTACAGGAAAATATTTATGATGCTTTCATTCAACTTATTATTGCAAAAGCAGCTGCATTAAGATTGAATGCAGGCGATATAGATGAAGGGCAAATTGGGCCAATCATATTTGCAAAACAGGCACATATTATTAACGCCCATTTAAAAGATGCTATAGAAAAAGGGGCAATAATTAAATACGGCGATAAGCAATGTCAAGAAATAAACGGAGGGTTTTATTGCCTCCCAACCATCCTTACCAATGTTAATCACCAGATGAAGTTGATGACGGAAGAAACATTCGGCCCATTGATTCCAATCATGAAATTCAAAACAAAGGAAGAAGCTATTACTTTAGCAAACGAATGTATCTATGGATTAGGAGCTGCTGTATTTGCTAAAACAGATGAAGAGGCAATACAAATTGGAAGTCGGATTGAAACTGGAGCTATCAGTATCAACGATTGTGCGTTAACAGCGGTTATGCATGAAGGAGAGAAAAATTCATTTAAATTAAGTGGTATTGGGGGTTCGAGGATGGGTCCGTCCGCTATCAAAAGGTTTATGAGACAAAAAGTATATATTATTAAAACTGAAAATATTAACAGCCCTTGGTGGTATAAAACCTGATATGAAAAAATTGATCAGATTTAAAAAATGGAGTGGCTTATTCCCAACAATTTAATTTTTATATATGCAAATTTATTTTTTGATATTTTTAATATGTTTAGTCTCTGGATGCAGCAGTATAAAAAAAATCGATAAGACCAAAACCCTAGCTATTTTTAAGGAAGTCATAACCGGCGACTTTGATAATAGTAAACAAGTAGACGATGAAGTTGCCAACGGTACCCAAATTCATCCATACGCAAAACATGTAAATAGGATTGCTAACGATAAAATTGAAGGCTTACCGAAAACAAAGAGGGGAGATAATTTTTGGTTAATCGAAGAAAGCTACTACAAATATCCTACTAAGCCACTTGAAATAAAACCCTACCTTTTTAACTTTCAGCAAGGAGAAAATGAAACTGTTTTATTACGTGTTTATCAGTTTCCAAGCGAGGTAAAAAAGGAAGACATTACCAATAGTAATATACATCTAAGATTCAAGTATATAGAATTGACACCTTCGCCAACATTTAAAGGAGCCACTTATATATACAATAAAAAAGAAGGGACTTTTTCTACAAATAGCCCCAATGATTTAGGGAATGGGATAAAATTTACCCTTATTGAAACACTGAGTAAAAATAAATTAATTGTAATGGAGCTTTTGGAAAAAAATAGCCAAAGAGTTACTACTTATAATACTCCAATAATCTACGATAGAAAATAAATTTTATAGCAGTCTCTGGCCTATTTAAATAATTATCCCCCTAGATCGTACTTTATCACTGCAAGACTATTTTTAATAAAATTAATAAATTCCTCCTTTTCAATTTTAGAGTAATTTTCAAAAAGTCGCTGATTTCTTTTGTAACGCTCGGTCTCTAATTTAATAACGATAATTTTTCCTTTTTTGGTGAGTGTCAGGCGTTTTCTTCTTTTATCATGCACATCCGCTATTTGACTAATTAATTTTTTTCTTAGGAGTAGATTAAGCAGATTAGTGATATTGGCCCTGCTTACATCCATAGCAGTGGCTAATTCTTTTGCTAACATAGGCTTATCCTGAGGATTTTCTTGTAAATAAATGATATTTGGATCTTTGGACAGTAACAAAAGGATAAGCCATTGTTGTGCAGTGATTCCATACTTTTGCGTTATTGAATCTCCATTCTTGCGAAGGCTTACCGAAAATCGGATAATATGAAAAATTAGTGAGGCATTCTGGTTTTTTTTGATCATAATTAGATTAGTTAGAAAAGTCTGAACAATTTATTTTTTAATACGGTCTGTAAAGATAAGACCCTTTTGCTTCACCTACTACATTCCCGTTTTCATAAATTACATTCCCTCTTAAAAATGTTGTTTTTACTCGACCACTGAAGGTAAAGCCTTCAAATACACTATACCCTTGCGTGCTGGATGAATCAGCGGTGTTCACTACAAAATTTTCATCGGGGTTCATAAGCACAATATCTGCATCATACCCTTTGGCAATATCACCTTTACTTTTTAATCCAAAACGCTGCGCCGGATTCCAGCTTAATAATTCAGCCATACGGTTTAAAGAAAGGCCTCTCTTTTTACCTTCAGTATATAATCCAGATAGTAGTAACTCAGTACCGCCAAATCCACTTTTAGCTAGCCATACATTATCCTTTTCATGTGCATCGGTTTTAAATTCTGCTTTGCAACAGGCATGATCGCTGCAAACCCAATCAATATTGCCGGAATGTAAATGTTCCCAAAGATATTCCACATCCTCCCTGCTTCTAATAGGAGGGTTTACCTTTGCATGAATCCCACATCCAGCATCATAATCAAGTAATAGATGCGCCAATGTTACTTCTCGTTTAAAATTAATATGAGGGAAAACTTTTTGCATCATCATTGCAGCATCCACTGCTTTTGCTGAAGTTAAGTGTAGTAAATTGATATTAGCACAATTAGTTTCGTTGGCTAAATAGGAAGCAATAAAAATAGCCAGCCCTTCGCTATGTGGGGGGCGAGCAGCACTATACGCCCGTAATCCTTTTAGCTTTCCTTCTTTTTGTACAATTTGAGTATACGCCCTCATGATTTCAGCTGTTTCGCAATGCAATCCAAGATTAATACTTTCTGCTTTTTCAGGAAAACGCTCCATAGCTTTTTTTATCCCCCGCATTATGAATTCAAAATGAGCATAATCGTAGTATTCATCATCGGGTGTCATTAAAAAATCTTTTTGCGTATTACTAGTCCCATGCAAACCATAGCTTCCATAAAACATAAATATTTTGAAAGAAGTCACACCATACTTTTCTATTAGCATTTCAATTTCATCAATATGGCTATATTGTATAGGCGCAATATGATAAGCATAGTCAACAAAAAATCTTTCTTTGCTTATTTCTAATACCTCAGGAAAAAATGTAGCATAAGGCCCACTTTTATTTAAATAATATTTTCCAGTGCGTATATAGTTTAATGAAGTAGTAACACCTCCCATGGCTGCCGCTTTACTTTCACTTACTGCGTCTTCTGCCAATGCATTATAGATACCGGTATGCATGTGTGCATCTATCAAACCAGGAAAAGCCAACTGATTTTTCCCATCATAAATTTTTTTTCCTTCTATAATTGGTATATCTACAGCCACATTTATAATTTTTTGATTGCTAATTGCAATATCAGCTTTAAATATACCTTGCTGCTTAGGTCGGACAATATTTACATTTTTGATGATTAAATCATACATAAGTAATTATTTATGATGTGGTTATAATATTTTTTTCTTTTAAAAGATTTATTTCAAGCGCGCTCATTCCAAGGTGAGATAAAATTTCAATTGTATGCTCTCCAATTTTTGGAGGATTGAGTTTCAAAACAGCTTTCTCGTTACCATAAAGTAATGGAGTATTAGGTAATTTAGTAATCCTACCATTTGGTAATATGGTTTCTAGTAAGCTATTATTGGAATTTAGCTGTACATCTTCAAATAAATCTTCTGGGTTAGCAATAGGAGCAAAAGGGATGGTGGCTTCTTCACAACAAGCAATAATTTTAGCTTTATTCAACGAAGCCATCCTTTTTTCTAATTCAGGTAAAAACCATTGCCTATTTTCAATTCGTAAATTATTTATTTGTAGCCGTTCATCCTTGAGCCAATCAATCCATCCAAACACTTGGCAGAATCGCAGCCAATGCTTCTCGCTAATAATACCTATAAAAACCTTTTCTTTATCTTTAGTATTAAAAATACGATAAACGCTCCATGCGCTTACCCTTGCTGGCATGGGTGGAACAGGTAACTGAGTTATAGCTCCATAGGCCATATGCTGCCCCATCAGAAATGCGGTGGTTTCAAATAAACTTGCTTTTATTTCTTTACCATTTCCTGTTTTTTCTCTTTCAAACAAAGCTAGCAGAATCCCATTAAAACCAAACATACCCCCCGTAATATCAATGATGGAGGTGCCTGCCCTTAACGGATCACCTGGACGGCCTGTCATAAATGCTAACCCTCCCATCATTTGTACTACCTCATCCATGGCATGGCGATTTTCATAAGGCCCTGGAAGAAAACCTTTGAGAGAACAATAAATTAATCTTGGATTGTGAGCAAAAAGAGCTTGATAACCAAATCCTAATCTTTCCATTGTACCTGGTGCAAAATTTTCTACTACCACATCTGCTTGTTTCACTAATTTGTAAATAATTTTTTTTCCTTCTTTATTTTTTATATCAATAGCTAAACTTTTTTTATTTCGACTAAAAAAAGCAAAATATCCAGCTCCAAATCCTTTTAGTCTTCTTGTTTCATCTCCATTCGTTGGTTCAATATGTATGACTTCTGCACCCATGTCTGCCAATAACAAACCAGTAGTGGGACCCATTACTGCGTGGGTGAATTCTAAAACTTTAATACCTTGTAATGGCAGGCTCATGTTTATTAGGGTATTACAATTTACAAGATATGATATAGCGTGTACTTATTTTTCACTTCTCTTGATAATTTATATTTGATATGTTTTATATTTTTTTAAATAGTTGACTAATCCACCTTCTTTTACAATATTCATCATCACCCCCGATAGCTGGGTTGCATTATAGGTTTTTGATTTTGTTTTATTAAAAACTTTCCCTTGTTCAAAATAAATTTCTAACACATCCCCTTCTTGAATGTCATGATCTGGTATTTCTAAAACAGGTAGTCCAATATTAATGGCATTACGAAAAAATATCCTTGCAAAAAATTTTGAAATCACACAACTTACCCCAACCGCCTTTAATGCCATTGGGGCCTGCTCTCTTGAAGAACCGCAGCCAAAATTATCTCCAGCAACAATGATATCCCCTTTCACAAATTTTTTATGAAAAATAGGATCAAGATCTTCCATTACATGCGTCGCTAATGATGATATATCGAGTGTTTTGGTATACTTCCCAGCGATGATGCGGTCAGTATCTATATTGTCACCATATATATGAGTGCTCCCGTAAATCATATTTACTCGTTTACAAATTCAAGATCATTATTGATTGTTTCATCTAGTTGGGTCATGGCAAATAAAGCTATGATGGTAGCAGTAAAACCAACAATAGCAGCACTCTGCCACTTAATTATCCCAAGGTCATTATTCAGCCAACTATATACTAATGTGCAGGGAATTACCCATGCACGCACTAAGTTCATACTACTGGAAGTTACTAATGTACGGATATTGGTACCAAAATTTTCTGCTGCTAAAGTAAATAACTGAATCGCAAAACCAACACTCAAACCTAAGCCTGCAAAAATGATGTAATAAAGTTGTACCGATGTTTTGGCAACTGTGAAATACAATATCAACATCAATAAATTAAAATATAAAAATAAGTAAATTGATTTTTTACGGCTATTCAACCATTGACTAATAAAGCCCCCTAGTATGTCTCCGACTGCTAATGAAATAAAAAAATAAATAATTACTATTCCTTTTGAAGGTATAGGGAACATTCCAAACGAATCGGCGATATATGGAGTAAGTTGTATTAATACTCCATTTGCATACCACCCAGGTATCCCTACTAGTAAAATACAAATAAATTTTTTAATATTTTTTTTATTGCGAAGTATAATACCAAAACTTCCTCTCACTACATTTATTCCTTTTGCTTTAGTATACATACCAGATTCTACTACACCAAAGCGAAAAAGTAATAATAAAAATCCTAATACAGCTCCAAAAATATACACAGTTCGCCAATCAAACCACTTACTGACGAATACCGCAGCAATAGCGCCGAGTACACCAAATCCTGCTATGATAGCTGGCCCCATTCCTCTTTTTTCTTTTTTCATTTGTTCACTCACTAATGTAATACCTGCCCCCAATTCTCCAGCAAGGCCGATACCTCCAAAAAAACGACAAATGCTGTATTGAGTTGTATCGTGTACAAACGCATTGAGAAATGTAAAAATGGTATAAATTGTTATACTTCCAAATAACACACTAAGCCTACCATATTTATCCCCTATGATTCCCCAAATGAAACCACCGATAAGCATACCCAACATTTGTAAGTTTAGTAAAAATGTAATATTTTTTTCCATCTCCGCTTTGTCAATAATACCAATTGATTTTAAGCTCACTTCTCCAACAGCACCAAGGGTCATAATATCGTAAATATCAACAAAAAAACCCAGCGCAGATACCACAATTAAAAGATTAACCGCTTTAGCTGAAATTATATTTTCTTTTATTTCCTTCATACTATTTTTTCGAATTATTTAAATCCCGCTTGTTTGCTCCTATCTAATATACTTTGGTATATTTAATTTTAATTCATCATAAAATATTTATTTTATACACCTATTGCGCCTAAAGTAGATTTAGGGAGCAGTAATACATCCATATAAAGCACTCATAGCTACTGTTTCTGGGCTACCCAAGTAGATTTTTGCGTTAGGGTTACCCATTCTTCCTTTAAAATTTCTATTGGCTGAGCTTATTACTACTTCTCCATCACCAGGAACACCTTCATGGGTTCCAACACAAGGGCCACACCCACTATTAATAATGGTCCCTCCAGCTGCAATCAAAGTTTGGATGGTGCCATCAGCTAGTGCATCCATTAATACTTGCCTACTTGCTGGTGCTATGACCAATCTTACACCTTTTGCAATATGCTTCCCTTTTAAAATTTTTGCTGCCGTTTTTAAATCATCTAAACGTCCATTGGTACATGAACCAAGAAAAGCATACGTAATTTTTGTGCCATTGAATTGCATAACTTCATGTACATCATCAGGTGAATCAGGAATGGCTAGTTGCGGCTTTAGATTACCCACATTTAAGTCAATTATTTTACTATAGGTCGCTTTCTCATCAGCAAATACTGGCGAAAATGAGTATGGCAATTTTAATCCTATTGGATTTACTAATCCTGTTTTAGCACCTAGCTCTGCGCTCATATTACACAGAGCCATGCGCTGTGATAAGTTGAGTTGTTGCACAGCGCTTCCATCGTATTCCACGGCCTGATAGGTAGCTCCGCTAATGGTAAGATGTTTACAAACAAATAAAGCCAAGTCTTTACCTGAAACATTCATTGGCAGCGTACCACTAAGTTTTACTTTAATGGTATGTGGCACTTTCAACCAAATTTTTCCTGTGAGCATAATAGCAGCTAAATCAGTAGAACCCACGCCACAGGCAAAAGCATTTAGAGCCCCACATGTAGGAGTGTGACTATCGGCACCAATAAATACATCCCCCGGTTTTACTTTTCGATTATCCACCATTACCTGATGACAAATACCACTTCCAATATCAAACAAATTAGCGCCCTGCTCATCAGCAAATTCTCTCATTAATTGGTGTAAATTGGCAATCCGTTCATTTGGTGCTGGAGCAGCATGATCAATAATAAGATGAAATTTATTTTTATCATGAAGCGACACCCCGCCCATTTCTTTAAAAGATTTGATAGCAAGTGGTGCTGTAGTATCAGTTGCCATACATCCATCAACAGAAACAATGCAAAGTTCCCCCGCTTTTACTTCGCGTCCCGCATGCTTTGAAAGTATTTTTTCTGTTATGGTTAGCCCCATTTTGTAGTAATTTTTTTATCAAGGCTTAAAGCACAAGTAGATTTGATTGTTTATACATTAACCCTGGTAATTTTTCTCCAAGCAATTGCTCCATTTCCTTGCTAACTTCGCTTACTTTATTTATATCAACGCCAGTTTCATATCCCATTTGATGCAACATATGCACCGAGTCCTCGGTAGCAATATTGCCTGTGGCACCTTTAATAAAAGGGCAGCCCCCCAGACCACCGAAAGCAGTATCAAACTGCCTTATGCCTACTTCAACGGCAGCACACAAATTAGCATACCCCTTATTTTCTGTATTATGCAAATGCAGTGCGACCGGTGTTTTGCCACACAATGCAAAGACTTCTTCCATTATACTCTTTATTTGAAGGGGATTTGCCATTCCAGTGGAATCAGCGAGGGCTAATTCTTGAACCCCACAATCCAAATAAAATTTTACTAGATCATATATAACCGCTTCATTTATTTTTCCTTCATAGCGGCAACCGAAAGCACATTGTATTCCACCCCGAACTGTATTGCCTTTTTTTGAAGCGATAGATAACATTTCTTTTAATTCATTTTTTGCTTCACTCAAGCTTTTATTTGTATTTTTTTTACTGTGCGTGTCACTGGCTGAAACTGAAATAGCAAAATGTTTTATACCAGCGGCTGTAGCCCTTTCCACACCTTTTATATTAAGAACCAATCCGCTAATAATGACTCCTGGCATATCAGGTAACGACTTAATTAATTGTTCGGCATCAGCCATTTGAGGTATTAATTTCGTGTTTACAAAACTAGCTATCTGCATACGCTTTAATCCTGCATTTACTAATTTTTGTACCCATCGAAGTTTCGTATCAAGAGGTACGATAATAGGTAATGTTTGTAAACCATCCCTTAAACCCTGTTCTTCCAGTATGATATGATTTGCAGAAGTCATAATTAGTTAATAAAGTTAACTAATTTTTTTAATAAAAGTATTAAATTGTGAATAATAAACAAACCTTATGAAAACCATACAATTATCAAATATTCAGCCTGTTCAATTATGCGCTGGATTTGACTCAAAGTTAATTCATAGTGAGTCCATGACTTGGTCCTTTGTGCATTCAAAAGCAGGGTATACTTTGCCTCCGCATCAGCATATTCATGAACAAGTAACGCATATTGTTAAGGGAGATTTTGAATTAACGGTGGAGGGGGTGCCCTATTTATTATCTGCAGGTGATTTATTTATCATTCCTTCTAATACGGTGCATTCAGGAAAAAGTATTAGCGATTGCAATATTATAGATGTATTTAATCCTGTTAGAGAAGATTATGCTAAATTAATTTCCTAGTTATCATTTAAATAAGTACAATGTATCATTTACAAAATAAAATAGCATTAGTGGGAGGCGCTTCACAAGGGCTTGGTGCAGCATGCGCTATTGGTTTGGCGGCTGCAGGTGCCACTGTTATTATTTATGCTAGAACCGAAGAAAAGCTAAAACAAGTTGTCAATAATTTGCCAAAACCATTAGACCAAGACCATAGTTATTTAATTATTGACACTCAAAATTTAATAGAGACTAAAAAAATAATTACCCAATTTTTAGAAAAAAATAAAACGGTTCATTTATTAGTGAATAATACCGGAGGTCCTGCTGCAGGTCCTTTATTTGAAACAAGTATTAATGATTTAAAATTGGCTTTTGAATCCCATGTATTGCATGCGCATCAAATGGTACAGCTAATTCTTCCAGGTATGCGTGCAGCTAATTTTGGCAGGATTGTTAATATTCTTTCTGTATCTATTAAAGAACCCATTGATGATTTAGGAATATCCAATACCATTCGCGCAGGTATGGCCAACTGGGCTAAAACTTTATCAAGAGAATTAGGTCAATGGGGCATAACAGTCAATAATGTATTGCCTGGTTTTACGAAAACGGAAAGATTAAAATATTTATTTTCTACTAGAGCGGAAAAAGCGGGTGTATCTATAGAAGCCATTTCAAAAAATATTGAAAATAGTATCCCCATTAAAAGATTAGGTGAACCTGAAGAATTAACTGCTGCCGTTTGTTTTTTATGCAGTGCTGAAGCTGGCTTTATTAATGGAATAAACTTGCCAGTGGATGGAGGTCAGTTAAGATCTCTTTAATATTTTAATGCGTGAGGTTTTTGTCATTTCTTACCAAAAACACGAACCTTTAGTGGAAAATCCATGCACATTGATCCCCTCTCTCCAGTATACCATGACCTAGTATCGCCAAATTTTAATGACCCATCTTCGCCATGTCTAAATGTTCGCCAAGAAGTATTCAAATTCAAATAGTTGCGCTAATCATATCAAGACAAAACTGTAATTTTTAAATAGGCGTCAAGCATAAATGGAATATGGGGTACTAAGACCGTGTATTTTCCAGCTTGGACGGAGAAAGGGTGGCTTCAAGAGCACAGAATAGGAGGTAGGGTCTTTTACCTAAAGTCTGAAGTATTGGCTAGTACATTGACCTTAGGAAAGTATAAAAATGTTTATGGTAAAGCGCTTGGGTAAAGATATCTTCTTAAAAAAATATTTTTAGTGTCACCTATAGTGTCACCTAAGACATATAAAAAAGCTCCTAAAACATTTATTATCAATGTATTAGGAGCTTTTTATTGCTGTAGGGGGAGGGATCGAACCTCCAAGTGGCAGTTAGCTATAACACAAAGTTCAGTGGTCGACCCTGGTCGCCCCGATTACTCGGGGCGGCTCTATGTTACGTTTATCCCGTGATCCACACCTTCGAGACAAGAAGGTACGTTTGCCTAATATTTCGTCACCCCACAGTATTTAAGAACAATTCATTTGAGTTTTTCTACTTATTTCCCTCATTTGATAAATCAAAACTAAAGTATTGGCCTATATGTTGCAAATATTTTAATTATTTATTTTAAAATATAGATAATCTTTAATAAATTGCCAATATATTTAAAAATAGTTAAAAATGCAGGCAAAAAACACCCCAAAATTGAACATTGACAAAAGCTTGGATAAGCTGGATTTGCAAATAATTCAAGCAATGATGGAAGATGCCGAAGTTTCCTATGCGGATTTAGGAAAGCAGTTTTTTGTGTCAGGGGGCACCATTCATGTACGTATCAAAAAGTTAGAGGAGTTGGGCATTGTAATGGGCAAGCGCTTAGCCGTGGACTTAAAAGTGTTGGGTTACGACATTATCGCGTTTATTGGTATTTACCTTGAAAAAAGTTCCATGTATGATAATGTCGCACAAGCATTAAAAAATATCCCCCAGGTGGTTCGCGTAAATTATACTACGGGTAACTATAGTATGTTTGTTGAAATTGTGTGCAAGGATATGCAACAACTTCGTTTTGTGCTTCACGATGAACTTCAAAATATTAAAGGTATTGAGCGTACGGAAACTTTGATCTCCTTAGAGGAAAGTTTTTCCCGTAATGTGAAGATTGTTTAGTTTTTCAATTGTAAATTACATTAAATCTTTTTTTATGAAACCTTGTTTTCAACAGGATGGCCGTCGTAGTTTTTTAAAAAAATCGACCTCCTTGGTCGCATTGTATTTAACACCAAGTGTTTTTATAAAGGCATTTGCTGTGGATACGATTGTTCCAACGCCGATAGCCAAGGAAAAATTAACGATAACTATTAATGGTAAATTATTAAAACTTGAAATAGATGCCAGAACAACTTTACTTAATTTATTAAGAGAGGATTTGGCTTTTACGGGTACTAAAAAAGGTTGTGAGATGGGACAGTGTGGCGCATGTACTGTTCATATTAATGGTAAGCGTGCAAAATCATGTATGCAATTAGCATTAACCCATCAAAATAATAAAATAACGACCATCGAAGGATTGGGTGATGGTGAAAAGTTACATCCAATGCAAGTCGCGTTTATAAAACATGATGCTTTTCAATGTGGCTATTGCACTTCAGGTCAAATAATGTCGGCTGTTGCTTGTGTAAGAGAAGGTAATGCTAAATCAAGAGCAAGTATTCAAACTTATATGGATACCAATATTTGCAGATGCGGTGCTTATCAAAACATTGTGGATGCTATTGCTGAAGTAGCTAAAACCGGTGCTAAAATTTAATCCATATAACCTTATCAATTCAAGAAAATGAAATCAAATAATAATACAATATTCTGGGAAGATGAGCGCGTAGATGGTGCTGATAAAGTAAATGGTAAAGCAAAATATGCAGCAGAACATAGCTTACCTAATATGGCATATGCTGTTTTTGTTACAAGTACCATTGCAAAGGGAAGCATAAAAAATTTAGATACTTCCAAAGCATTAGCAATGCCTGGTGTTTTAGATGTAATTTATTATGCGAATTGTCCGAGTGTACCTGGTTATATTTCCAATGCAGCGGAACGACCTAAAAATGCAATTGAGTGGCGCGGTCACAAAGTTTTACATGATAACAAAGTACGTTTTTTTGGCCAACCTATTGCACTTGTTGTTGCGGATAGTTTTGAAAACGCAAATGCAGCTATACGTTTTGTAAAAGCGGAGTATGCGCCTGAAAGTTTTGAAACTAATTTTGATAAAGCAAGATTGGACGCGAAAAATTTAAAAACAAATAGTAATTATAAACGCGGAACAGAAAAAAAGTTTAAGGAAGCATTTGCTTTTGTTGAATCTGAATTTAATATTCCTATTGAGGTTCATAATGCAATGGAATTATTTGCGACTATTGCGCATTGGGAAGGAGAAGATAAAGTTACTTTGTATGATAAAACACAGGGCCCGAAGAGTACGCAATTTACCGTGTCTCGTACATTTGGCATCCCAGATAAAAATGTAAGAGTCATTGCTGAAAATGTGGGTGGCGCTTTTGGAAGTGGTTTAAGAAGTTGGGCCAACGTGCCTGCAGCTTGTATTGCCGCAAAAAAACTAAATCGCCCTGTGAAGTTAGTGCTTACCCGTCCGCAAATGTTTTCATTGGTAGGGTACCGTCCACAATCCTGGCAAAAAGTGGGTATTGGTGCTGACGCTGCTGGTAATTTTACGGGTATCAGTCATGAAGCCATTACGAATACTTCCAGGTACGAGGATTTTAGAGAAGGGATTGTGGATGTGTCTAAATTTTTATATGCTTGTGAGAATGTGGATACAAAATATAACCTACTGCCACTTGATTTGAGTACGCCTGTATGGATGCGTGGTCCTGGGGAAGCAAGCGGTTGTTTTGCATTAGAGAGTGCGATTGATGAGCTTTCTTACAAATTAAAGATGGATCCGATTGAATTAAGATTAAAAAATTACACAACCATTAATCCTGAAAATAAACTACCATTCTCTGATATTAATTTAAAAGATTGTTACGCTTACGGAATAAATAAAATAGGTTGGAAAAATCGTCCTGCTGTTCCTGGTTCCTTAAAGGAAAATGGGTGGTTGATTGGTTATGGCATGGCCGTGGGTATTTTTGGTGCAGGTAAAGGTTCCGCGTCGGTAAGAATTGTTTTAAGTAATGATGGTAAATTATTATTAGAATGTGGCGTAAGTGATATGGGTCCAGGTACGACCACAGCTATGACCATACTTGCTTCGGAGGCTATGCATATGCCCATTCAAAAAATTAAATTTAAACTAGGGGACTCCGATTTACCTCCAGGACCTTCGCAAGGGGGATCAGGTACTACTTCAACTGTGGGATCGGCCGTTGATTTGGCATGTAAAACCTTACAACAAAAATTGAAGGAGATCGCTATTAAATCAGCACCTGTATTTGCTGGCATGAATGCAGAAGCATTGGAGGTTAAAAATGAGATGGTGATTTCAAAAAGCGATGCGAATACAAAAATTGATATTGTTGCTTTATTAAAATTAGCCAATCAAGATAAAATTGATTTAACCATTACCTCCAATGGTAAAAATGCAGCACAACTTAAATTTACCAGTAATTCTTTTTCAGCGCATTTTGTAAAGTTGGGAGTGAATCCGAAAGATGGCACTGTTAAAATATTACAAGTAGTTACTACTGGAGATGCCGGAAAAATTATTAGTCCGAAAACCGCGCGCAGTCAAATGTTGGGTGGGGTAGTAGGGGGCATCGGTATGGTACTTTCTGAAAAACTAGAAATCGATCATAAAACTGGACAAATCATCAATGCCAGCTTTGGCGGCTATCATGTGCCTTTGCATTCACAAATTCCACCTACTGATGTTTGGTTTGTCAATAAGCCTGATCCTAATATCAATGATATTGGTGCAAAAGGTATTGGTGAAATTGCATTGATCGGTTTTGCTGCTGCTATTACCAATGCAGTTTATAATGCTACTGGGAAAAGGGTACGCGACCTTCCAATAACCCCGGAAAAATTAGGATTTAAAACTAAGGCGTAATAAAGTATTTCTTATAAGTATTTACCACAAACAAAAGGCGTCCCGATTCTCGAGACGCCTTTTGTAAAAATGCAAGCAATCGTAAATTTGTAAATTCTATTATAATTTATAACCGTCATCTGCAACTAATTGCGCGCAAATACGTCTGCGGGCTTCCTTGCTATTGAATGAATCCACTTTTGTGAATCTTTTTAAGCCAATATTCATCATGCGTAATTCATCCCCATCTGCAAAACTATTCAAGGCATCCTTTCCAGCTTTATTGATTGCATCGGCTGCATCATAAATATACGTGCGAACAATATCTGCTTGAATGGAATTTGCTGCTTCACCTTTCATAGCAGTTAATTTTTCTAATCTTAATAAAGCGGATTCAGCATGATAAGTAATGATGGACATATCAGCGATGTTCATTAATATTTCTTGCTCCTTGTTTAAGGACATCATTAATTTTTGTACTGCTGCGCCTGCTACCATTAAAATACATTTCTTAAAATTTGCAATGGCTTTTTTCTCTTTTGCAAATGCACCTTCTTCTTCTGAACCAAAATCAGGGATACTCATTAATTCTTGTTGCACGCTCATTGCTGGCCCCATTAAATCTAACTTTCCTTTCATGGCGCGTTTTAAAACCATATCCACGGTAAGTAATCTATTAATTTCATTGGTCCCTTCATAAATACGATTGATACGACTATCGCGATACGCCTTAGATATTTGGTATTCATCGCTATATCCATTACCGCCATGTATTTGTACACCTTCATCTACCACATAATCCAACGCCTCACTTCCAAACACTTTTAAAATGGCACACTCAATAGCATATTCTTCAGCAGCACCTAATAATGATTCAGATA
>Ga0209768_10000135_pt1 | contig 46334 bp, 57 predicted proteins | sample LauGreSBDMM110SD_3_FD_187564 | JGI IMG/M metagenome (GOLD analysis project Ga0209768, IMG submission 187564) | Freshwater lake microbial communities from Lake Michigan, USA - Sp13.BD.MM110.SD (SPAdes) (version 2) | ecosystem: Environmental > Aquatic > Freshwater > Lake | place: Lake Michigan... | reverse complement strand
TAGTGACTGGCAGTCTGCCGTAGGGCATGGCATTATAGTTGGCACGCTAGGGTCTGCAAGCCCTGGAGCGGGCAATACGGTAGATAACTTTAGTCTCACCTACGAGCCGCTGGGCGGAGATAGCGTCGGAATTATTCAAGGATAGGGAGGTAATTTATGCCAAAGGTATACGGGAATAAGGAAGAAAACGTACGGAAGAGTCTGTGGGAAAAGTTGCTGGAAGAGAATGCCGCAGTTCCGACTGTGTATTTTTTCAGTTCCGAAAGTTGCTCATTCTGCGCCAAGGCATACCCATATGTTGAGGCAATGGAAAAAAAGTACGAGCCGTTCGGCGTGCAGGTTGTACAGATTGATGTTGAAAGAAACGATGCACTACGAGAGGCGGCAAATGTTTCTAATTATCCCCAGTACTTTTATGCTGAAAATGGTATTGTCCTTGGCGATGCGATTGGGTGGGAAGATGCTTTCAGGACAAAACTAGAAGAAAAACTTGGGCTTACCACTTCACACAAGACTCAGGGCGGTCTCTCCTATGATGGCGAGCCAATGGGTTCTGTCTCTGGGTGTGGAGATACTGTTTCCCAGTCTGCTGAGATTGCTGCTGGAATTCAAGAAGCGATGGATGAACTTGAGCAGCGACTTAAAGATCACATTGATCTTGCCGTAAACCGAATCTCTCGTTCAACAAAGTGAAGCGACAACTCCCCATAGTTAAAAGAGAAAAACGATCTTGCGGCACTTGCACAAAGTGCTGCGAAGGGTGGCTGTCTGCCAATATCCTTGGCGAATGGATGCAGCAGGGTATTCCGTGTCAATTTGCCCAGCGCGGAAAGGGGTGCGCGATCTATGAGGATCGTCCAAAAGATCCGTGCGTTGGCTACAGTTGCCTATGGCTTAAGGATACCAGCATCCCTGAATGGCTAAAGCCAGAACTAACAAATGTTATTATTGACGAACACTTTATTGAAGGCATTCCGTACATCAGGGCAACAGAGGCTGGCGCAACCATAGGCTCAGACGTTCTCACTTGGCTTATTAAGTACGTCAAGGTAAACAACAAGAATCTGTACTGGGAACTAAGCGGCGGAAAACATTGGATTGGGACAAGAGAGTTTCAGGCTGCAATGGGCGCAAAACTGGGACAGCAAGTAATGGGGAGTTGAAATGGGATCAAAGCCTTGGGATTTGCTTAATCCAAATATCGGTCGCGTATCTGAAGAGGTGCTAGAAAAGCGCCTTTCAATCTGCAAGGGCTGTGAGTTTTTTATCAAAATTACAAAACAATGTAAGAAATGCGGGTGCTTTATGCGGCTAAAAGGGTCACTTCCGCATTCAGAATGCCCCGTTGGTAAATGGGGCAAGGAGGAACAGGCGTGAAAGAAGTTCAGGCAGCCCTCGCTGAACACGCGCTGCTGGAGTACGCATCTGGACAGCCACGAGACAAAAAGGGACGCTTCGGCAGCACGGGAAGCAGTGGGGGTGGCGGAGGCGGCGCAGCAGAGTACAGCGACCCAACACTGTTTCAGACCCCAAAAATTGGCATTGTTTCTACTGACCCAAGTACCGTTGGGCAGATTCAGACACTCAATTTAGGCGTCTTGCCCGCGAAGACGACAAGCGCAATCAGCACGATCAAAGCGACTGAGCCGAAAGGCACGCTTTCAATGCACACCACTGCTGAAGGCAAACTAACGGGGGAAAGGGAGTTGCTGCACACACAACTTGTCTCAAGGCAGGTGATGAGTCCATCGCTTGTCAGCGAGCGCGGGGTTGCTCGCGACGACGGGAAGCCAACGCTTGTCATCATGGGCGGCGGAGGAGGGTCTGGCAAGACAACGGTGCTTAAGAAACTTGAAGATCGCAGTGACCCAGAGGGAATTGCAATGCGCCGCGCAATTGAGGACGCTGGCGTTCGCATTCCATCGCCAGCGTTAAAGCCGAATGACGACGGGACGACAACACTGAGACCAACTGGAACAGCGTCAATTATTAACTCAGACCATGCCAAGCACGGTATTTGGGGCGCAGACAAAGAGGCTCGCGCCGATAGGATGGTTCCTACCACTACTGGCAGCAAAGCGCGGGTAACAGCGGCAGCGCGAGTCCACGAGGAGTCTGCGGTTGTCGCCCAGCGCTCGCTAGAGGTAAGCATCCACAGGGGTGGAGACATCATTTTTGACGGAACTGGGGACGGAACTCAGGCTAAACGCGAGGGAATCTATCGCGCCGCATCAAGCACCCATGAAGTTGTTGGCGTGTTTATCACCACAAGAATTGGCACAAGCCCGACTGACGGTATTCGCGGCACAGTAGCGCTAAGAAACAAAAAAGCCATTGAGGTCAAAACAACTGACAGCACGGGATCGGCAAAAATTAAACGCAATGTGCCAGATGCGGTGGTTACGGATGGTCACATAAAGGCTAACGCCGCGATTATTCAGGGCGTCAGCGGTAGCACGCGCTCATGGGATAGGGCAGTCATCATTGAGCGCGTTCCAGACATTGACATTAAAACAGGAACGCAGAGGACGTTTACATCGTCGGACGGGCAGCCACCGCAGCCAAAGTTCACCTATGTCGTGGCTGCAACTTACAACGCGAGGGATGGGTTTGTGGAAACCGCAGCAGGTCGCGGAGTCCGCAGCCGCATAGAGATTCGCGGAAGGGTTGACAGCGAAGGAAAGCCCAGAGAACTCACCAACGCAGAAAAGATTGTGTCATTTAACGAAGCCGTAGACCCAGAGTCAACAGGAATCCCTCCTGCGCCAGTTGAATACGAAGACCTGATCGCCATGTGGGTTGAGGTGCTTTGCGGATGCGAAAAAGAGAAATCAGACGTTCTCAAGCGGAACCCACAGGCATCTGACTATTGGGACTACATTGTCGTTGAGGTCGCCGCAGCGCCAGAAGACGAGACCATTGACATCCCCTCAGAGCCATCGGAGCGCAGCGCCGAACTCCAGAGCGTCTACTCAGTAGGCGTTGCGGATCAGGTTCACATTGATATGCCAATGGGTGACAGCGGGATCAATCTCGCCGAAGCCAACATGGTGCTGCCAGCCCATGCAAATGCTCTGTACGACGCTTACGAGACCATTGCCAAGCGCCACGGGAAGTGGACGCAGCAGGGCAGCGACGGGGCAAATTACGTCACCGTCTCGCCCTTTGCCTACGAAGGTCGGATGTGTTCAACGTGCGCGTTCTGGGTCAGCCCAAACGGTTGTGAGATCGTTGAGGGACTGATTAGACCGCAGGGTGGATGTAAACTAAACATCAGGGCTGCTATCAAAGAGTCCGAGACTGAAGAAAAGGACTGAATGAATGCCAGAAATTGAAGAGTTGGTGGTTGCCGTTGAAGGCGAGCCACAGCCAGAGATCGCAGAAGTTACTCCCGAAGCGGTAGAAGCCGCACCAGAGGTCACAGAAATCGCTCCAGCCGCTGAAGTTGAGGCTGAACTTGAGATTCCTAGCGGAGACGAGGCAGAGGGTCTCATCATGGAATCCGTTGAGCCGACAGGAAGCATCATTGATGTTCTGCTGATTCAGGCTGGGATGAGCAAAAACCGACGGCGGTATTCAGAAGCAGTACTGCGAGAGTCGGTTCCACTCTTTGAGGGTGCGCGTGCCTTTGCTGGCAAGGGAACTGACCACAATCCAGAAGAGCGCGGAGTCAAGTCGCTTGTCGGCTGGTACACAGGCGCTCGCTGGGTTCAGGATGCCCCGCATCCAACAAAGAAGAATGCAAAGGTCTCTGGCGTTGCCGCCAATTTCCATATTTCAGAAGCAGCCCCATGGCTCCGATCAATGATGGCAGACGCTATCAAGCGCGGGAAGCCAGACCTTGTGGGCTTTTCTATTGTTGGTGACGGTGAAACGTCAGTAGTGCGAGAGTCGCGCCAGCAATACATTGATGTAACGAAAATCAACACCATTGAAAGTGTTGATGTCGTTGTCAACCCTGCTGCGGGTGGTATGCCTATGCGTTTGGTAGCAAGCGCTGAAGCAATGCCACAAGTTGATTGGGTTACTATGAGCAGGGATGAAGCAGTTCGCTTTATCGCTGAAGGTGTCGTCCTGCCTGAAGAACTCAAGCGGGCGAGAGAAGATCTCTACGAGCAGTTGCTTGCAGAGGCAGTTGATGCGCTAAAAGCGCAGAAGGAGAACGAAACAGTGGAGAACCAGACTGAGACCCCTAGCGTTGAGGTCGTGACCGAAAAGATCGGCGCGATTTTGACAAAGGCTCTCGTTGAGGCTCGCCTTGCTGGTGTCACGCTCCCAGATAGCGCCAAGAAGCGCGTTCGGGAGACGACTGAAGGCAAGGTGCTTGACGAGCAGCAGATTGATTCAGCGATCAAGGCGGAAGCCGATTATATCGCTGACCTAACAACCCCTGCCGTAGTTGACGCTGGCGCTGTTGCGACAGACGTCAAGTCTGAGCAGGATCGCGTGACCGAAGGGGTGTACGACATCCTCGCGGGCAAGAGCAACCAGTCCATTAAGGGTCTTTACGTTGACCTTTCGGGCGACCGCTCCTTCACGGGCAAGATTCAGGAAGGCTCACGACTGACAGAGGCACTTTCGTCCTCGTCGTTTGCTGAGATCCTTGGTGACTCCATCACCCGCCGCCTGTTGGACTTCTACAATCAGCCAAACCTTGATGGTTGGCGCAAGTTGGTAACCGTTGGTTCGGTTAACGACATGCGAACGCAGCGCCGCGTGCGCTTCGGTGGCTATAACAACCTGTCCACGGTGACTGAGGGCAGCGCTTACGCCGCCCTTACCAGCCCAACGGACGAAGAGGCAACCTACGCGCCAACCAAGAAGGGTGGCACTGAGGTCATCACGATGGAAATGATCGTGAACGATGACCTTGGCGCAATCCGAGACATTCCACGCCGACTTGGGCGGGCAGCCGCGCAGAGCCTTCACGAGTTTGTCTTTGACTTCTACAAGGACAACGCAGCAATTTATGATGCTGTTGCGCTGTTCCATGCGTCGCACGCAAACCTTGGAACCACGGCGTTCAGCGCCACGGCTCTAAAGAATGCGCGCCTCCAGATGCTCAAGCAAGCCGACATGAGCAACAGCAAGCGCCTTGGCATTACGCCACGCTATCTCGTTGTCCCAGTTGACCTTGAGCATGATGTGTTCACAGTCCTGAACAGCATCGTCCTACCTTCGGGTGCGGGCGTTGCTGCTCCATCGGACGCCAACTACGCACGAACCTACGGGCTTGAGGTAGTCAGCGTTCCTTACTGGACAGACACAAACAACTGGTTCCTCTCCGCTTCGCCAATGGATGTTCCGACAATTGAGATCGGCTTCCTCAACGGACGCGAAGAGCCTGAACTGTTCGTGCAGGACGAGCCAACGAATGGCTCAATGTTCAGCAACGACAAGATCACTTACAAGGTTCGCCACATTTATGGTGGTGCAGTCCTTGATTATCGTGGTCTTCAGGGCAACGTCGTCGCCTAACTAGGGACGACATAGGGGTAAAATCTGAGGGAGTCGGGCGAGACCCGACTCCCTCATTCATCTTCGGGCGGCGGCAACGATACCCCTAGCGCTGTCGCCGCCTGAAGTCCAAAGGAGAAAATATGCCGCACATGGGATCGTATTCATCGGCGAATGTTTTGGCTTCTGCTAAGGCAGTGCTTCGCGATACGACTGGTACGGCAGATGCGCGCCTACTTTCGGACGCAGAGATTACAGAAAACATCTCCAAGGCAACGTACCGATATTCCAACGACCGCCCACTGGAGAAAATCGGCGCGCTCACGGCTGACGGCACGATTTATCTGAGTCTACCTTCGGACTTTACCGATGGGTTTAGCCGCATCGTGCATCTTGAGTCGCCAATAGACCACGTCCCGCCACAGTGGGTTGACGAGCGCGACTACCTAGTAGTTCAGGGGACTACCAACAGCGCAGCGCTGAGGATTCGCTGGACGCGCATCGCGCCAACGTCTGGCGACGCGCTTCGCCTGTACTACACAACGCACAGGACTTACTCAACGACAGCGGCAAGCACAACAGTTCTTGACCACGATCATTTCGCAGTTGTAGATCTGGTTGTTTCTGTTTGCGCGGCAGATATTGGCAACAAGTACGCACGAGCGCACGAGCCGATCCTTGGCGCAGACACATCAGACTACGGGAGCAAGAGCAAGGAGTGGGCAGACATCGCTGACATGTACATGCGGAGATACCGCGATGGCGTTGGCGTTGCTGAGGGAGAGAAGCCGCACGCATCAAACTGGATCAACTGGGATTCCCAGCCAGATCCAAGCCGCGACTACCTTTTCCACCGAAAAATGACCCGATGAGTTTTCGCGGACGAATTCAGATTGTTTTTCGCGACATCACTGGCTTTCGCAAGAAGTACACGCCACAACTGATTCAGGCGGCTCAGTACGAGGCGGCAAAGGCTGGAGTGGTCTACCTGTACCCAAAACTTGTCCGCAACACCCCTGTCGGATCAACCGCCATGCTGCGAAACTCCACGCTGTTTACGCCGCCTAAGTTCAATTTTGTCAACACTCACGGTCGCACGACTTGGGAAGTGACTTCAACAATCGGGGCGACTGGCGGCGCTTCGCTCTACGCGCAATTTGTTGAGTACGGGCGCGGAGCAGGTAAGTTCCCGCCAGTTGAGGCAATGAGGACGTGGGTTCGCAGGGTCTTAAGGGTGAAGGGCGTCAGGGAGATCAACAGCGTCGCCTTCCTTATCGGTAGGAAGATTGCCCAAAACGGCACGAAGGCGCAAATGTACAATAAGAAAACCGTACTGCAGCACCAAGCAATGGCGGAGACCCACATGAAGTTTGCCGCAGCGCGAGTGCTGAGGAACCCAGAGATGAACCAAGTGTCTACAGTCACAAGGAAGGGGTAGCCATGAGCGTTATCGGGGATCAGGCGGCGGCTCTAAAGACAGCAATTGAAAGCGTTGCTGACTCTGGCGTTGTCTACGACTACCAGCCGTTTCCAAAGAATGACTGGGCGCAGTTTGTCACGACGCTCACGGTGGTTATTGGGGGGCAGCGACAAGTACGAGCGTGGACGATCCAGTACGAAGGCGAAGATCGCAGGTACGAAGCCATCGGGATCGGGGCAGTAAAAACCATCCGAATGATTAACTACATCATCCGCTGCCACATGTCTTGGGCGCATCCCTCCAGCGATGGAACCTTCAGGGACATGCTGGAGTCGGTAGCAACCGCAATTGACAGCACCAGATCTCTTAGCGGCACGGCGCTTGACCACGATCCGATTACCATTGACCTTCCAAACGATGCTGCGCCAGTCATGATCGGCGACATAATGTGCCATTATGCTGAGATCAGGGTCGTCGTAAAGGTTGTTCAATCCCTGACAACAACGTAGGAGTAAATATGTCTGAAGTATCAAAGAGCATTCGGTATGTCGGGAGCGGCGACTTTGTTGTCGGCTACCCAGCCGCTGGTGTTATTGTTGTGACTGAGCGAGAAGCGGATGCGCTGATCGCAACTGGTCTTTATGAAGAGGAGAAGCCGCTCAAGGCTGCTCCAGTTGTCGCTGATGCAGCGAAGGAAGGTGTCAAGTGAGCATTGGAGTAAAGGTCGGTCGCCAGACTGCGGTCGGCACAGCAGCGGCAACAGTTAATACTGTTGCAGCAGACTTTTCGTCAAAACTCGTCAAGGCAAACGTTGCAGTTGAAGAAGTTCGCAGCGGTCAGGACATTCACTTCGCGAAGCGCGATGGCGTTTCCTACGAAGAGTGGACTGTCGGCGACAGCGCGGTCTACCACGACACGGTTGGCTACTGGCTTTCCAACGCAATGGGAACCCCGACCAACACCGCTGCTGGCAGCGCATTTACCTCAGTATTCAAGTTCACTGACGCGCCAAACGCTTTGACCCTAGAGACGACCCAGCCGCGTCGCGCAACTGAGGCGTACCAGATTCGGGACGCAGTTGTAGACAAGATGGGCTTCTCCTTTGAGGCAGATGGCACGCTTACCTACAACGTCAACGGCTTTGGAATTACACGCACAGCCCTTGGCTCAGAGCCGACATTCACCAACTCCGCAATCAACCCGTTTGTTGCGTGGAAGGGGCAGGTTGCCTTTAACGGCGTCGCCCTTGGTTCGTATGCCAAGTTGAAGAAGGGTACAATCAACATCACTCGCAACCGAAAGCCACAGTTCACGGTAAACAATTCGGTTAACCCAACGACATTCACGACTGGCTCCCGCATGGTGGAGTTTGACCTCACTTGCGACTTTGCCAGCGTTGGCGAGTTTGACAAGTATCGCAACGCAGAAACAGACTCGTTGACAATTCTCTTCACCCTGACTGACGGGACGACGATTGGTACGCCAGCCTTGTCCCCAACGCTTCGGCTGAAGATCGGCACTGCGTTCTTTGAGGATGCAGACATTGACACGAGTTCGGATCTTCCAGAGATCACGGTAAAGGGCAAGGCTCTTTACAATTCATCTGACGCTTCGCTGGCAGTTGTCACGCTTTACACCGCGACAAACTTCACCACAGCGTCTTAATAAAAACCAGAGCAGGGGAAAGGGGCGTTTATGGGATCGTTTAGGAATCTTGCTGTCCGCCGTTCGGCTGACACAAGGACAATTACGGCGGCGGACAAGCCAGAAGCAGTAAAGCCAGAAGATTGGCTTACTGAGGGTGAAAGCGTCACCTTCTGGGGAGTCTTGCCGCACGGTGTCGTTCAGGGCATGATCGCCGCAGGGAGCAATGCACGCATTGACAAGGGCGGCTCACTTGGGGAAATGGAATGGAACACTGCCGCTGCGCTAAGGGCGCGAATTATTGGCGGCATCGTTGACTGGCGCATCTTTGACGAGGTCGGCAACCTTGTCCCATGGTCTCCGCAGGGCGGAGAGGAACTTCTAGACGGGATTCCAAATCCTGTTTATCAGTTCTTGATGGGCGAGATCGGCAAGGAATCGCCGAAGTTGCTCTCAGAGGTAGATCCAGAGGCTGACGGTAAGAAGGGCAAAAAGGGTGAAACGCTGGGGGAAGCCTAAGCCGCGATTTAGCGGCATTGTTCAACGGGAAGACTGCAAATCAGCCGCAATGGTTCTCAGATGTTTTACTATGCGAAGAGTTCGGTTGGTCGTATGATGATCTCAGCGAAGCGCCGCACTGGTTCGTAGAGCGTGCGCTTGCGTACCTTTCGGCAAAAAGAAAAGCCGAAAACGAAGCGACGAGAAAGGCTGGTAGGTAGTCAATGCGTGAACAGATTGGCATTGATGTAACAGCGCGTGACCTAGCGTCCAAGGAGTTGGGTCGGGTACAGGGCGCAGTTACCAGCCTCGCCAAGTCAACTGGCGCTGCTGTTCCGCCAATGAACGCTCTTGGTGGCGCACAGATGGGCATGGCGCAAAAGGCGTTCTTCATGCTGCAAAACCTACAGTCTGTGCAGTGGGCAATCTCAATGGCGACATCTGTCATGCAGCCAGCGGTTGACGCCGCGAGGGACTACGCTGAGTCCTACACTAAAATCAATACAGTTCTTGGTGAGCATGCCCAGTTGCTGCACACTGCCGCTGAAACTTCCGCGAGGACAATGGGTCTTTCCACAAACCAAGTGCTGAAGTACGGTGGAGAGTACGCAAACCTATTCCGCGCCATGAAATTAAGCGAAGAAGAGTCGTCAAAGATGTCTCTTGCAACAATTCAGTTGGCATCAGACATTTCTTCGTTCAACAACATCCCGATGGATGAAGCACTTGCTAAGTTGCGTTCTGGTCTCGTAGGAGAGTACCTTCCTATGCGTACCGTTGGCGTTCAGATGAACGAGTTGATTGTTGGCGCTAAGGGAGTAGAACTAGGATTTGCGGCAACTGCAAAAGAGTTGACAGCCCAACAGAAAGTTCAGGCTCGTTTTGCAGTCATGACTGAGCAACTTGACCTAACCGTAGGGGACTTTGCAAGAACGCAATACGGTCTTGCAAACCAGCAGCGCGTTGCGGCGGCAGTGATGCAAGACAACATGATGAAGGCTGGAAAAGCGTTAATCCCAATCTTCCTAACACTTACTCAGGCAACCATCGGATTTATGGAAGTAGTTATTCCGATCATTCAAGTTCTTGGAACCCAGTTCCCAGCGATCATGATGGGAGCCGCCGTAGCGCTGATTTTCTTCGCGGGCGGTCTAGTGCCAGCAACAATGGCTGTATGGGGGTTTGCTGCGGCAGTATGGGCGGCAATTGTGCCGTTCTTGCCGTTTATCGCGATTGGCGTTTTGGTTACTGGGGCATTAATTCTTCTTGAAGAGAACTTTGGCTTCGTTACTGGCGCAATTAATCTTGTGTCTGAGGCAATCGGTGCTGTCGTAGGGTTTATCAAGGACTCGCTCGTCGTGGCAATTCAAATCCTTGCAAACATTGTCGGAATCTTTGATAAAGGGATGGCAGATTCTCTTAGGGAAATGTCCTACGAGGTTAGGGACATTGGAGTTCAAACAACAAAAGTGGTTGAAGCGACTGAGGAAGAGGCTCGCGCAATTGTTGCTCGCGGAATTCCTGGAATGGAGAACATTTCAAACGAGTATTTCAGCGCACTCCCTGATGCTGCTGGAAACGCAAAGGAAGAAGTGTTAAAGCGCACATCGCAAATAATGTCGGGAGTTGCTGATTCCCTTAAGAAAGGTCGGGACGAAGTTAAGAGCGCAAGAGACTTCCTTAAGGAAGCGATTAAGGAAGCAATGTCGCCAGCAAAAGAAAAGAAGGATCTTAAAAACTTCTTGGACTCTAAAGAACTTAGGAAGGCGCTTAAGAGCCAAGATGCAATCGTTCGCGCAGCGGCATTGTCTGCAGAGCAAACGGCAAAAGAGCGCCTATTTGCTCTTAAGAATAGCGTCCCCGACCTTGCCGTTGATGCTCAGGTCTCTTACGAGGACGCATACACACAAGTTGGCGAGGCGGTTGCTGCTGAGATGTTTGCCGCTCAAGAGGTTGCAAGGCTGGAGACAGAGAAGAGGGCATTCTTCTACGAGGCGTACGCCAAGCGCACAATGGATGCATACGCAGACGGGATTAGATCTGGTCGCGAGGGAGTGGTCGGAGCAGTGCGAGGCGTGCTAAACGATGTGTCAGGACTGCTTGAGGCTAAGTCTCCGCCAACAGTTAAATCGCCACTTCATGAGATTGATACTTGGGGAGAGCGAACGATTAATGCGTTCGGTGACGGCATGCGACGCGCAGGTGTCGCCTTGCGCCAGAGCGCTGCAGTTGCAGTTGCGGCATCGCGCCCAGCATTTGATGCAGCCCCAAGCATGGGTAGCGCTGGCTACGGATCTGAGTCTAGTTCAGTCGTCATTAACAACAACTTCCAGCCACAGAGCATCAGGAAGGACGAAGACATTCGTCGCCTGTCTGAGCGACTTACCACGCAGGTGCGGCTACGCGGCGGTCTCAGGAGCGGGTCGTCAACAACTAACCTTCTGATTTAAATGTCAGCAGTACTTTCAGTCACGGTTGGCGGGACAGACCTAACCAACTACATTTTGATGGAGACCTTCACGGCAGAGGCTGGCTCACGAGATTCCATTACAACCTGCTCGTTTGACATAAGGGACGAAACCAATACCATTGACATTAAGGCTGGCTCTCTAGTTGTCGTCAACTCTACGGTGACAATCTCAGCAACCTCACAAACAACGGCGGTTTGGCGCGGGTATGTCGGCAACATTACTTGGGCGTTTGATGGCGCAGCAAACCTTATTACGGTTGACTGCCAGAGTTCCAACTGCCTTCTAGACCAGAAGGCATATAGGAACAGGCTCGCAGAGCGCACTGGTCTTGGTAGGACGCGGGGGAATGACATCCAGTGGCTGCTGTCAAGCAGCACAGCATCAGAGGGATTTTCTCAGATCATTTACAACGCTGCAAAGATTCACCGCGTCAACGACGCCAGCCTTCCTACGATTAAATATGGCGGCAAAACGTTGCGTCAGGCGCTTGAGCGATTTTGCCTAAAGGCATATGAAAACAAGATGGTTTTCTGGGTTGACGTTCTGGGGGAACTAAATATTCAGCGTGTCGGTGCAAGCGTCAACCTTATTTTGAACAGCGGCTTCCAGTTGCCAAACATCCAGCCATCGGCATCCTCGTCAACCGCTACAAGTTGGACGCTTACTGCCAACACAAGCAGAAATACTATTGCTGGACAGAACTCCGATAGCGGAGGCGCTCCAACTCTTGGTGAGGACTACGACTACGGGTTGAAATGCGACGACAGTACGGAGGCTGCGACACAACAGGTTGCCGCCGTTGCTGGGGAGCGATACTACTTTAGCGCGTCAATAAAAAACGTTTCTGCGAGCAGAGCGGAGATCCTGCTTCGCTTCCGCGCAACCGCCAGCGGCGCGTACCTCAGCCCTACTACGACGATTACCACTGCGACCGTCGGCTCGTGGGTTCGCGTAGAGCAACTTGTGACAGCGCCAGCGACGGCTGCGTATCTTGAGATCCGCCTTGGCTATTCTGGGGCGACAACTGGATCGGTCTACTACGACAACCTGCAATGCCTCCATGAAGACGCACCGTTTGCTGTTAGCGATACCCCAGATAACTCGTTCACTTTTGCGCCAATGAATTACGAGGAATCCCTTGACGCAAGCGCAATTATTAACGCTGTCGCAATCAAGGGCGCAGAAACCGTTAAGGGAAGCAACATCTACACCACTTGGTATCAAGAGTTTGCTCCCTCTATCGCCTACTTCGGCAAGGTAAGTGGAACGTTTGTTGAGGATTCAGAAGTAACCAGCCAAGCGGAAGCGGATCGGGCAGCGGATGCAATCTTTTCTGAGTCCGCGATGCCACTTCGTGAGGGTACATACACAATCTCTTCCGACAGGCTTGGGTTCATCGTTCCAATTGTTGGAACATATCAGATATTTGAAATGCAAAGAATGCCTACGGCGCGACAACTGACAATCAACCGCATTGAAGCGTACTCAATCCTGCCATACGGAAACGGCGAAATCGTATACGAAATTCAGTTCGGAGCGCAAAAGGGTAGCCTCGCCTCTGCTCTCGCAACAGTCGGGTCTGCGCTTGTCGGAACAGCAAAGCCGCGCCTTACTGCAACAGCGTTCTCGCACAACATGCAGCAGAGCGAGTATGTATCTTCTGGTCGCCGCCTCACTGATCCGCAGGTAACTGGCGCTGCGGCAGAGGTTATCACTTCGTCATCACTTCCAGCGGCAAACACGCAGATGTCTGTCATCAGAAAGAACGCTACGCTGACCGTTGCTCAAAACCTGCCAGACCTTACAATTTATGCATCAGATTTCCCAGCGGGTACGCTCGTTCTGCTTGTGCCAGACGCAGGAGATCCGCACATCAGTGTGCCGACGGTGTACCGAAGCAACGGTGTTTCTGCATGGGGCGCATCAAGTACAGAAACAATCTTTGATGACGCAAAAGACATGGGCGTTGTGCCAGCGGGTGTCATCACTGCAGACTTAATTTTTGCTGGAAGCATTGACGCCAATCAAATCAATGTTGTAAACCTTAACGCCAGCGAGATCACCGCTGGGTCACTAACGCTTGACGGCTCGCAGGGTGTCGCAATTACATCTGAGCATTTTGCAATTTCAGCGAGCGGAATTGTAGATGCAAAAAGTATTAACGTAACCGACTCAACTATCGCTCCTGGAATTGTTAGCAGCAAGAGCGCTGCAGTTGGTGATTTCGCCGTGAAGGACGGAGAAACTGTTCAGATCGGTCACTGGCTGGAGGGGTCAACGGCAACCGTGACAATTACTGGAGTTACCCTAAACAGCCCAAGTGCTGGCTACACCAGATACACCGCCAATAATAGTTTCGTTGTAGGATCAAAAGTTGATATTACTGGCTGCGATCCCGAAACCCTTGATCTGCTTGGCGGAGTAATCTCCGCAAGAACCTCTACGACTTTTACCGTTAAAATCGCAATGACCGACACATACATCTCAGGCGGAACTGCAGTTGCATCTACAGCGTTCGGTACGTTCACAACCGATCTCTCAATTAACAACAACGGGATTTACACTCTTGGAAGGTCTTCCCTTGGATCTGGAAACGTCCACACCGTAAATGGCACGCTAAACGCCGATGGTCTTCAAATTAATGGAGTTTCAGTTGGCGCTGGTGCTTCTAGTACGGAATCGTTGGAAATTTATGAGAGCGACGGTGGCGGAGTATCAAGAGGAAGAATTCGTGGTAGCGCTGGCACTGCTGGTCGCGTTATCCTTGAGAAGACGGCGGGATTGGGCGATGTCACCCTGTATGTTGACGGAAGCATAGAGACTGTAAGTAGCGGAGACATAACCGCAGCGGGAGCCATAACCGCAGCGGGAACCATTAACGCGAACACCATAGTCGCGTCTGGAACCGTTAGTTCAAGCAATCTGCCTTCTTTTATTCGCACGGATGTCTCAACAAGTAGCACCACGCAAATTAATGCTGGCGCATTCCAAAGCCATTCGCTAACGTGGACTAGCACAGGGTCGGCTCCGTATGTTGTGGCAAGTCCATACATGACTGGGTCAACCTCCGTTGCTCTGGCGGCTGTGGTGTTTTCACAAGGCAGCACCACAGCGACAGTTTATCTTTACAACACAACTTCCTCCGCAACGACTGTTGGTCGCAGGGCGCAGGGCATTGCAATAGTCCCATAAGGAGAAAATATGCCAGACCTTAGTTTCTTTGGAGAAAACATGAAAGCATGCGCGATATACGATCCTGAGACGGGCGTCTTTGAGAGTATTATGGTCATGCCAGAAGCACAATGCGCTACCTACCAGACTGGAAACAATCTGGTTTTTGAGTGGATTGATTCACTGGATGTTGTTCCGCTGGATTTGCTTGAAAAAGGAAAAATTATTCGCAGGATCGGGGCTGGGCAGTACCAATTGCAGGATGCTGTCAGTTTAGATGGTAACATTGACAAATGACTACAAGCCAGAACAGCGAAATATTAAAGCGGCTTGACCGCATTGAGCGTGACCTTACTGAAATCAAGGTAGACCTTGCGGAAAGCAGGGGCGCGCTACGTCTGGCTAAGACCATCATTGGGCTGCTTGGGCTGACGGGGCTAGGCTCCCTGCTCGCTTGGATGCAGGGACAGGGAAAGTAGGACGAGGAATGCCAATTAAAGTAGTAACGCAGACAACGCTGATTGAGGGCAAAAGCACCAAGACAGCAGACGACAACTGGATGGATGATTGCGGCGTGACGAGCGCGGGGATGGCGCTGCAGTACGCAAGCAAAGGCGAGATCACGGTGACCCCGCAGGAAGCATGGAATGCGGGCAAGCGCGCAGGGCGTAAGGATGTTGACGGGGAAGGGTCGGGGACTAGCGCTCACGAATTGATTGCCACAGTCAAGCAGTTGGGCGGCTATGCCCAGTGGGTTCCCGCGTGGGCTGCCGCAAAGCGCGCAGCCGTTGACGGCGCTGCAATTGTGGTCAATGTTGAAGCCCCGCTGGGAATTCCGAAGCGTGTGTGGTCAGAGTGGCAAAAGAAGCGCCCCGCAAACAGTGCGCCCTATGGACACTGGTGCGTGTTGGCGTGTGAGGGCGGCGCGTGGGAGTACGCCGACCCGACGATGAGCGGCAAGGGGAAAGAGACTTACGGCAAGGCAATTTCGGAGCAGGAAGCAGATGGCATTGCCCGCTCCAAGACGCTCGTAAAAAAGACGCCTATCTGGATCGCGGTGTACGCTTCCAAGCCAGCCCCTAAAACGCCCGTAAAGCCGCCTCAGAAGCCCGCAGAGGCGAGCAAGCCCGTAGCGCCTATAAAGACAGCCCCAAACACCGTTAAAGCCGCACAAATCAAAGCGGCTGAGGCAGAATTGGCTTCAACGCTAAAAGAGGTTAAGCGGACGCCGCTAGGTGCGGCAAAGCGAACTCTCTGGGATCGCGTCGCACAACTGCAAGCAAAACTACTTAATAAGTAAGAAAGAATGGTAGAAATGAAAAAGCGACCTAAGCCAAAGCCAAAGCCAACAGGCTATTAACAAAAAGAAAGGTAGATCATGAATCTCAAGGAATTTAAGGCAGCACTACAGGACGCAACCCGAACCGCACTTGCAACGACTTTTGCCGTGTGGCTAGGTTTGGGCATTGATATTTGGAGCCTTGACACTGAGGCATTGAAGGCATTGTCTGCTGCTGGTATTGCAGCGGGCGTGCAGGTTCTGCTACGGTATCTACAGGCTGGTGGCGAATACGGAGTCGCAGCCAAGAAGTAAAACAAAAAAAGGGGGAACTAGGGGATGGCTTTACTAGACGCAATCAATGCTGCTCGCCCGACGAGCAGCAAGGCGGTATGCGGCGTTCGCCGTGTGCTGCAGGGACTCAGCGCGGCGGATTCGTCCGACCTTAAGTCTGCGCTGGACAATCCTGCCATTGAACACACTGCAATCGCCAAGGGCGTTGCAGTTGCTCTTGGCATAAAACTCGCGACCTCATCGGTGGGACGGCATAGGAAAGGGGAATGCTCGTGTCAGTAGAGGAAGAAATTCTTCGCGCACAAGTTGAAGGCGAGTTGCGGACGCAACTAAACGCCGCGCTCAAGAAATATGATTCTCTGAAGCGCGACCGCGATGACTACACCGAAGCAATCTTCCGCGCAGCAAAGTCAGCGGCAAGCGCAATGATTATTCCACCAGTCCAAGCGCCGAAAGCGGACAAACGCAGCAAGCAGCCAGAAACAGCCATTGCTGTGCTTGGTGACTTCCAGTTGGGTAAGTTGACCGCAGGGTACAACTCAGTGATCTGCGAAGAGCGAATTGACATCTACGCAGATAAGGTAATTAAACTGACGGAAATTCAGCGAGCCGATCACCCAGTCAACGACCTGCAAATTTTTGTTCTTGGCGACATTGTGGAAGGCGAGTTGATCTTCCCAAGTCAACAGTGGCAGTTGGACAGTTCGCTGTACCAGCAGACAGTCCTTGATGCGCCGCGCATCCTGACCAACTTTATCCGCAAGATGCTTGCAAACTTTAGCGGCAAGATTACTGTCCACATGGTCATCGGCAATCACGGTGCTATCGGCGGGTCTGAGCGTCGGAACATGAACCCAGAGAGCAACGCCGACCGCATGGCGTACCGAATCACGCAACTGCTGCTCAAGGATGAGAAACGGGTTTCGTTCAACATCCCAGACGGCTCAGGGGAGTCGCACTGGTACACGGTTGCCGAAGTTTTCCCAAACTACAAGGTGCTACTTTTCCATGGCTACAACCTGCGCGGCGGGTCGGGCTTCCCTTGGTACGGCTTGATGAAGAAGGTCGGCGGCTGGGCGCTGGGCGCAATCCCAGAGGTCTTTCACGACACTGACTTTGGACACTGGCATCAGCCAACGAGGGTAACGCTCAACCGCGTGACGGCGCGCTGCAACGGCAGCCCAGAGAGCCACAACACATTCGCGCAGGAGGCGCTGGCAGCGGTGGGTCGCCCATCTCAGGGTCTACGCTTCGTCCACCCCAAGCATGGAGTGACAGCGGAGTATGTAGTTTACCTTGACACGGATAACCCTGTGTTGCCACAGATAGGATAGGCAGAAGAACAGGTGTTGACCTAGGCGAACAGATCCCTTATACTCCACCGACTGCCGCAGAGCCGCAGCAGTCTTAGGGGTAAGGCTCACACGCGCAAGCGTGATAGGGGAATGAGGGGAACATGGCGTTCGCGCTTAAGCCCGTGCAGGAAGACTTCACGGCTATCAGCAACCTGAGCGACATTAGTTGGCGCTCAAACAAGACGACGGCGTTGATTGATTACGACGCGGCACTCGTGGCACTTCGTAGCGGTCAGGCAATTCGGCTTGTGGCAGAAAGTAAGGCAGTGTCATGGCGGAAGCGGGCAACGCTTCTACAGGCATTCAGGAACCTTGGCGTGGCGGTTAAGTCTCGCTGCGTACCAAACGCCGACGGCACTTATGAGGTGATCGTTGCGTTGCGAGGGGAAATCTGATGTCCCGCTGCTTTGATCCAAGTCATCGCTCGTATTCGGGCGACAAACTTTGGGATGAATGCCAGTGGAAATCCAACGCTGCGACTATCACGGGTAAGCGCCCGCAGATGGGGGAAGCGGCGATGGTCGGCAAGGCGGTTGACGCAGCGGTCTGTAAATTGATCGCTGGTCAACTCGCCGAAACGGATCGGGAAGTGGAATCCGCAGTGCATGAGGAAGATCCAGCCGCGTTGCGAGTCTGGGCGCTTGATGCAATGAAGGAGAAAGCCAACGCTTTGGTTCGGTGCTGGCAACAAGAGGTGCAGCCAACAATGCCAGATGTTTTTGGTACGCAAGTTGAACTGCACTGGGATTTTGAAGGCGTGACATACCACGCGCATCCAGACATCATTCTGTCTGACGGCTCGGTAATTGACTTGAAGACCAGCGAGCGACGCTTGGAAGAGCGCCGCGCAGACAAGGACTTCCAGTTGACCTACTACGCTTGGGGACTGTTTGAGGTTTACGGATCTCTTCCGCCGATGGTCGGGCTTGATGCCTTGATCTATGCGAACCCGCCGAAGGATGTGTTGGAGTGGAACCCAAAGGCAACGAAGCCTTGGTATGACAAGCAACGCAGCCGACGGCTAACGCTTGCGGTGGAGTCGTTCAGAACAGAGGCAGCGAAGCGCGAGAGGTCGCGCCAAGTTGCCAAAGAGTTGGACATGCATCTAACTCAGGGGTTTAACGCGCAGTTTGCATGCAATGGCTGCGCTTTTAAAAGCGAATGCCCCGCTTGGCGCGGCATCCAAGAGTAAGGAGGAGACATGGCAGTTAATCCGTTCAAGAAGGCACAGAATGTTGAGCCAAAGATGAAGGTGCTGGTCTACGGCGCTTCAGGAGTTGGCAAGACGTTCTTTGCGCTATCAGGCAAGGGAAAGATCGCAGTGATTGACACTGAAGGTGGCACGGCGCACTACGCTGGGCGAGAGGGCTTGCAGGACTTTGATGTCTTGCCGACCAAGACCTACAAGGACGTCAAGGCTGCAGTTGAGTTTGTCGCCGCAAGCCCAGAGACATACGGCACGCTGGTCATTGACCCGCTGACGGTGATCTGGGAGACGCTGCAGGACTCAGCCCAGATCAAGCGCGCTGCTGCAAACGCAGCGAAGGGGCGTGGCAACGGCATCGTTGAGGAGACAGACCTTGAGATGCTGGATTGGGGTCGCATTAAGCGCCAGTACAAGTCGCTGTTGACGGCAATCATTAACTTGCCGATCCACACGATTGTCATTGCGCGAGAGAAGGACGAGACAGAGAAGCGCGGAGACCAGATGGTTCGCATCGGCAGCAAGCCAGATTGCGAAAAGGGTACGCCGTATTTCTTTGACACCGTTCTGCGAATGTTCATTGATGGCGGCGCACGCAAGATGACGGTGATCAAGGATCGGACAGGATCAAATGACGCGAAGTCAGAGATCGTTGACCCAACCTTTGAGTCTGTCTTTGCCAAGGCGCTTGGCGTCAAGGGCGGCGTAAAGCGCGTCCAGATGGACGAGGCGGTAGCGGCTGCGCTGGATGCGGAAGAGGAGTTGGCTGACGAGGAGTTGGCTAACAACATCCGTATCGCTTTGGTGGCTGCTGGAGTTGACGGCGACGCGCTGCTCAAGTCTCGTGGCTGGGATTCGTTTACAGACATTCCAAAGCAAAAGGCTGAGGAAGTCTTGAAGTGGGCGCTCGCTAAGAGCGCAGAAGGGGGAATCTGATGGATTTCGCACACATCACGATCATGGGAAATCTGGGACGTGACCCAGAGGTTAAGGTTTCCGCTACTGGGTCAAAGTTCGCTCGCCTTTCGGTGGCGATCAATAAGCAGGTCAAGACTGATGAGGGCTATGAGAACCAGCCAGTCTGGTACGAGGTAGTTTGCTTTGGCAAGACCGCAGAGGCTTTGGAGAAGTTTGCACAAAAGGGCAGCAAGGTGCTGGTCACGGGCAAGCCAGAGCCACAGTCGTACACCGACAAGAGCGGAAACGTTCGCCACAAGATTCAGGTGGTCGCAACCGACGTTGTGGTCGCATCGGGGAAGAAGGATCAGGTTCAGCAGGTCGTTCACGACGATGAGCCAGATCTTTCATCGCTTCCGTTTTGAGTGAGGAGAAGAGAACCAGAGCCGAAAAGATCCATGACCTTCTGCTTGCAGCGGGTGGTCAGTGGGTCTACGGCTCTGAACTCCTCTCTTGGGAGGTAGGCGGTTCTCGCTACTCTGCGCGGATTGAAGAGTTGCGGAAGGCGGGGCATCATATTGAGTCCCGACCAGATCCACGACCAAGCCACGCGCTGTGGCAGTACCGCCTCCTCACGGGGGAGCAGCCAGCGCCGCTGCGAGAAGTGTGGCAGTGTCAGGGCTGCAACTCTGTCCAAGAGGGGCAGGTCGGGATGGCGACGCTTGCCGAAGACTTGAGGATCGGCGGGTGCTATACCTGCAAAAAGCAGCAGTCAGTTTGGAGGAAGATGTGAGCAGAACGAGTCGGCAATGGATGCGGGTTGATCGCGATTGGGACAGCAACACCAAGATCCGCAGGATTGGCATGGAGTTTGGGGCAAACGGCGTAGTTGCATGGTTTAGCCTTTTGGCTCGTGCGTGTCAGAACGATGGCGTAATTGGCGACGACTTGGATTTGCGTGTGGCGATTAGTTCGCCAGCCGTAAGTGTCAGTCAAAGCGAGGTTGATGTGATCGCCGACGGGTTCAAGTCCCTTGGGGTGGTGATCACAGGCTTGGCGGGGGGCTGGGTGGTGGCAAACTGGGATGAGTACCAGCCGCCAATGAACGCAATCACGCCAGCGTCACGCAAACGTCACCCTATCGTCACCGATAACAGTGACTCAAGCGTGGCTACAGACAGACGTACGGACGTACAGACAGACGGACAAACATCCATGGTTATAAAGCAGGAAACCAAAGGGAGTTATCGCACTTCTGAGAGCATCGGGAGCGTATTACGGAGGTTAGGGTCATGACAGACATTAAGAGTTGTGAATGGTGCGCGTGCATCGGCTGCAGCGAGGGAAACTGCTGCAATCACGGTGAATACACGGAAAGCGGACGATGGAACCCACGACAGCCACACAGGTTGGCGGTTCGGGTGGTGAGCGGGGAGCAGAATGCCATTGGCGGAAACTTTGTTGTTGAGGACGAGTTTGGCAACGTGTATCGCTGGGAAATTGACGAGACCAGCGACGAAAAGTATCGCGGAATCCCAACGGTGATGACGCGGCGACTTCAGAATCGCGAGCAGAACATCTTTGACATCTACCCGCTCAAGGCAGACTTGACGCGGGCGTTCTCTGACCTGCTATGAACATCATTGACGGGCATTTGCCAACAATGATGACCCCAAAGGGGATAGAGGCGATGATTGACCTTGGGGCAGATGAGCAGTTTAGATACGAGAACACGTTTGCCTACATCAGTGCTTATCGGATGTTTTTTGGCAGCAGCCCTAGCGTGCGTGACATCGCGGAAGCGATGCAGATAACTGTGTCCGCAGCGCAGCGCAGGGTGTTGGTGCTGATCAATCGCGGCTGGCTGGTGAAGACGCAGCGCAAGGCAAGGACGATAAGACCAGCGTCAATATCGTTTCACGGTGACCAACTAGAAATCATGGATATATACAGGCAAAAGTGGATACGACACATATCGGCAACTGCGGAGACATATGCACCAAATCAAAGTTCTTGGTAAGCCTGAGCCGCAAGGCTCATCGCGTGCGTTTGTCGTCAACGGCAAGCCAATCATTACGAGCGCCAATAAGAACCTAAAACCGTGGAGGGCGCTGGTTGAGTGGGAGGCGCGGCATCAGTGGGGGGGCAAGCCGCCGCTTGAAAAGGCGGTCGCCGTCGTCATTGAGTTTTACTTGCACAAGCCGAAATCCGTGAAGAGGGCGCAGCCCACGGTGAAGCCAGACCTAGACAAAATGGTGCGGTCTGTACTTGACGCCTTGACAAGCGCCCATGTTTGGAACGACGATGCACAGGTGATAACCGTAGTCGCTCACAAAATGTACGCCGACGAAGACCGCCCAGAGGGTGCGACGATCTTTTTGGGTGAGTCTTGATCGCGGCGCTGCTCGCGCTATCCGTCATGACGGTGGCTGTCACCCCGCCGCCTGACGCTCCGCCCCTTACCCCGCACGGAATTCCAACTAAAGGCACGGCTACTTGGTATGGCAGCACACATCCGCAGGGAGAAAAGTTCTGCTACGGTGGCTATAGGAATTCTTGTAACCCGTACAGCACAGGGGAAAAAATTATGTATGCGGCTGTCGGGAGTTTTAGATTCGGCGATACCCCTTACTGGGTTCGCGTGTGCAGGGTCGGCACGACTAACTGCGTCAGGGTGCTAGTGCGCGACTACTGCCACGGGGCGCGTAACGCGCTCAAGGCTAAGAGGTGGGCTGCGACCAACCGACGGGCAATTGACCTAAGTCCAGCCGCGTTTAGCCAGTTGGCTCCTATGCACTTGGGGGCGATTAACGTGACCATCAAAGAGATACGCCTAGCGTTTGGGCGATGACCACGCCAAACCACCACCAAACACAGTTTGGCGCTTTGCTCTCCGAAAGCATGCGGAGGCGAGGGATTACCAAGCGCCGACTAGAGCGCCAACTCAAGGTGACACGAACAACTATTAATTTCTGGCTACTTGGCGCAGTTATGCCTAGCCCAGAAAACGCCTCGCTTCTCTCGCTGATGTGCGACGAGCCGAAACTTCTGTCGCTGACGGTAAAGGCGAGAACCAGAATGTGCCTTAACCCGTATTGCAAGAAAACATTTGTTGCCAGCAATCTCCGCCGCTCGTATTGCTCTTACGACTGCGCTCGCCTGTCGCGCAAGATTGGCACAAAGAAAAAGCCAGACGCGAAGGTAAATTCAATGCAAGCGGCGATCACCGCGTTTTGCAGGGAGTGTGTGGACGATGGCGTGTGCAGAATCCCATCCTGTCCGCTGAGACCATTCACGCCGATGATCAAGGGCGGACTGATTGTTGCGGAGCGCCACAACACCGCGCAAAAAACTGATGAATCACGAGCCAGCGCATCCGCTCGCAGCAAAGCGTATTTTGCAATTCCCGCCAACAAAGAAAAGCACGCACAACTCACAAGGGATGGGCTACACTCGCTCTCAGCCGAACAGAAGGGCGCATCCAAGCCCTCGTAATGGCGTTGACTTCGCCTGTGGGAGTTCCTCCCCTACAGGCTTCGCCCCCCACGGTCGCTCCGTGGGGGGACTTATTTTTGTAACAAACCTACCAGTTTACGCACGACTTGACAAACAGGTTGTCATGTTTTATACTTATGGCAGAGCGGAAGAGGAAATCCGCCAAGGAGGAGGTGACCATGAAGAAGAAATCCTTCAACTGGGATAAAGCCTTCGCGTCGGTGGCGGCACATGCCGACCGAACCAACGCGGCAGTCGCCAAAAGGCGAGCCAAGGAGGAAAAGGGGAAAGCCCCAAAGCCAGCGCCAAAGGCGCAACCAACAACCGACTTGGATATGTCGGAACTCCAAAAGCGACTTAGGTTTTAAGAGAGGAGGGCATATGTACAACTTTTGGAATCTGTGTCCAGTTGGCGGGATACGCCACGGATACATGATCGTCACTCAGAACGAGGCTGGTGGGCTACTCGCCCACTGCCCCAAGTGCTACTCGCCACGAAAGAAGAAGGGGCGAAAGTGACCGCCGACTGTCAGGGAGGGGCGCATCCCCTCCCGCAGTTCTGGCTGCTGCACAACGGGGAGAACGGCTGCAAGCGATCTGCCAAGTTCGTTAAGACAGTCAACCTTTACAACTTCCCAGAATATGTAGATCAGAAACTGGCACTGTGTGCCATCCACAATAATCAACTTAATAAGTTCCGCAAACTGATACGCCAGCGGGCGCGACAAGCGGCTAAGATGCGACTTATGCCCACTGCCCCCCGCTGCCAATGGCGACTGCTTGAAGCCCGCTGCGCCCGCGCCGCTCGTGGGCGGCTACGCTACGGAAAGCGGGTGTGCGACAAGCACCGACAAAGCATCTTCCTCGTCAAAGGCGACAAGGCGACGTGGGTCGGAGGTCAGGTCTCCAGCGAGCATTTGGAGTGGGTGGGCAAGGTGGTCAGGGGAATCCACAGGACGACAGGCTACTACCCGACCAGCATCAAGTTCCGAAAATCAGATGGTGGAGTCTGCTGGGCGAAGCGCCACATCACAGCCCCAAGCAAGGGCGGGGCTGGGCGCAGGATTCTGCTGCATGAGATCGCGCACGGGCTGTCATGGAAAAGCGGTCACGACACCGATTTCTACAAGACCCTGTTTAAACTGGGCAAGCGGTGGCTTGATCCGACGGAACAGATCGGGCTGGTTGAGGATGAGATCCTGTACAAGCCAAATGGAGCCAAGGCTGCCGCCCGCCGAATGAGGATCAAGGTTCAGCAAGAGGATGTAACACTTCCAGAAAAATAAAGGGTTGACACAGCCAACGCTGGGGTTTATAGTCGCAGGGATCGGGAGAGGAAACCCGACGCAGAGGAGGAAACAGCATGGCGATGGAGGATCTCGCATTGCAGATCGGTGAACTCCACAGGCAGTGGATCACAGGTCAACTAACAGACAGGGAGTTTGTCAATAAGGTGGCACAACTTCTCAGGTCTGCCAGCGTAGTCAATTAATAGGGGGAATTATGCAGTTAAGTGAAGCACGAGAAATTGTAGGAATCCCAGAGAACACAAAGAACTGGCAGCGACTGACGCAGGAGGAGGCGGACAGTCTCATGGAATATATCCAAGGTCAGCAGGATCGGCAGGAATGCTGCTTTCCATATGACTGCATGTGCCACGAAGCGTGCTACGACGGAAACGAGTGCGGCGGATGCCAGCGACGCGCAGCGCGGTGGTCGGCAGTTGAAAAGGTGCTAGAGAAGTTCCCGCTGGGCTACCAGTATGCAGCGGCGCTTACCAGAATCGGTGAGCAGGAATTGATCTCTCGCCAACTTCAAGACATCAAGGATCTTGAGGCGACTGGTGATTACGTTGCAGCACATCGCTTGTTCTACGGAGAGGATGCAGACTATTGACATCCGCAACGCTAGGGTTTAGGATGCAATCAATCGGTTGAGGAACCGTATAGGAGGAGGAAACATGGAAGAACTTGGATCGGTAGATTCGCCAATCACGAAGTGCGTGGGATGCGAGTCCGACATTGACAACGAAGGCGACGGCGGTCGCTGGTCAGATAAATCCAACGGCGAATTCTGCTGGGGATGTTTTGAATCCGATATTGAACACGCCAGCACCATCACCTATTTACGAAATGGCGAGAAGCCAGTTTCGGTCAAGGTGTCTGAGAACTGGATCGTTGATGGGGAATACTACGAGGATCTCAACAAGAGCGAGAGCGAAGGCATCACGCGCAACTGGATCAGGACTGATGCTTGGCGAGGTCACGCAGTGACAACGCTTGGTTACGAGTGGTTTGAGGCTGCGGACGGTCTCTTCCTTTGGGGAGAGCAGACGGAAATCGTCAGCCTTGGCGGTGAATTGCAGGAAATGCACAAGGAGTCAATCCTGCCGTTTGAGGTGGCGCTTGTTGCAGATCCGACCAGCAATGTGTTTGCCGCAGGGTGCAGCGTTTGGGTGAGAAAGTCAGACAAGGAAATCTGGCACGCATTTTATGAGCAGTACGCAGGTGCTGGGATAGTAAAGAAGCATCCGCTTGGCGGGATGACTGTAGATACTAAGGAGGAGGCAAAGTGAAGATCGTACAAGTAGAACTAGAGAAAAAGGATCTCGTTGATATTCTCCACTGTGCAATTGAGGGCGGTATCAATTACTGGGGCGAGTGCCAGAATTACAATTGGAGTGACTGGTACGAGAAAGACCCGCTTGCATCAACTGAGCGATACGAAGGGGAGAAACTCAAGGATCTCCCTGATGACTATGTGTATGTTGAGGTCAAGGAGGATGAGGATAACGGCGAGCCAACACGAGACCCAAACGACTGGTTCAAAGTTCGCAAGGCGGATCTTGAGCGCGGGTTTGCTCTAGCGTTTGCCAAGCATCCGCATTTGTATAACGCACGCGACGGAGAGGTTGACATGGATGCTACTGGCGGTGAGGTCATTATCCAGTACGCAATCTTTGGGGAGTTGGTTTATGGCTGAGGGTTGACACAGGGAACGCTATCGTTTATACTCGCATCAGCGACTGGGAGAGGAAACCCAGCCAGACAGAGGAGGGATCATGGCAGTAGCAATTCAGCAGTGCAATGGTTGCAGCAATAACTTTGACGCAGCCAGAGGAGCGCTTTCTCGCTACGACAACACCACCATGGTGTGCAGCGACTGCGGGCAAGAGGAGGGCATGGCTCAGTTTGTGGCTTACGGCTACAACATTGACCCAGCGTCAATCCTGCTAGGCGCAGGAAAAATTGACTGGGCGACCCTCGCAGGGGGGAAGGAGTGAATATGACAGAGCAGAAATTCAAAATTGTGCGAATGTTTTATGAGGATTATCCAGAGAAAACCATAAAGCGCGGGCTGACCTTGGAAGAGGCACAGGCTTGGTGCAAAGACCCAGAGACCAGCAGCAGTACATGCAAGAGCAAGAAGGCACGAGCCATCTTTGCAAAATACGGCGAATGGTTTGATGGATATGCGGAGGACAATTGATTATGGCAATCGGTGGAATTAATATGGTGGATGCGATCATCCGCTACGAGGAGGGCAACCTGTCGCTGCAGGAAACGATCAAGATGTTTTCCTATCTTATCAAGACAGGAGCGGCTTGGAAGTTGCAAGGATCATATGGGCGAACGGCTCATCAGATGATCTTGGATGGATTGATTAGCCCCGACGGGGAAGTTAACTGGGAGAAGATGGAGGAACTAAATGACTGAACGAATTAACACGGTTGCAGTGATCAGCGATGTTCACGCAAACATTCAGGGGCTTGGGGCAGTACTAGAGGACATCGCCAAGTTTAACCCAGATCAGATCTGGCACACGGGCGATCTTGTCGGCTACGGCGCACGACCAAACGAGGTCTGCGACATGCTGCGTAGGGTCAGCGCTCGCGGAATTCTTGGCAACCATGACGAGGAGGCAATCAAGGATTTTAGCGGTGCGCTTAACTTTAACCTAGACGCTCGCGCTGCAATCCTGTGGACGAAGGATATTATTACCGACAGGACACGCGATTACCTGTACAACCTGCGACCAATGGCGCGCATGGCAATCGGCGACGAACATGCGCTCCTTGTTCACGGCAGCCCGCGAGCGCCGATGTGGGAGTACATGTCAGCACACGTTGCGGGCGACGCATTCAAGGCGCTGGAAGAGTTTGACGCAGACTTTGGTCTGTACGGTCATACGCATCAGGCGGCTGAGATCTATCGCCGAATTTCTGCCATAGCCCCAGAGCAAATTGATATGAGCGATCAGGATTTTCAGGACAGGATGGGTCTTGGCTGGATCTATTCACCGTACACAACGGCTGCGCTCAAGCCCAACATGCTGGAAGTGCCAGCGGCTGGTGCATGGATGAACGCGGGTAGCACAGGTCAGCCACGGGATTACGACCCGCGAGCCTCATGGCTCTCGCTGCGAGTCAATGCAGATGGGATTGTTACACGTCAGATCCACCGTGTGGAGTACGACATTCGGGGAGCGCAGCAGGACATTCTGGATGCAGGTCTCCCAGCGGGGCTGGCGGAGCGTCTGGAAACTGGGGCTTGACAGTGGAAACGCTAGGGTTTATGCTTTCTGTGGAAGCGGGGGCTGTCCCCGCAGGAGGAGGAAAACCAATGGGAGTGTTCAAGGCTTTGGACATTGAGAACATGAACAAGAGGAAGTTACTACAGCAGGAACTCAACAGGGCGCAGTGCGATTACTGCGGGATCACCATGAAAGTAAGCGAGGCGTACAAGTGCCACGCGGAATGCGCGCAGGTTTACTGCGCGGAACACATTGTGAAGTATGGAGGAGGAGTCAAGTGAAGAACCTACAGGCTAAGACACGAGATATTGAGAATCCGTATGCAATCTTCTACGCGGGCAATTGGGAGTGGCGCGTGCTAAAGCGCTACCAAAGCCCAGACGGAGAGAAGAAGAATGAATACGCACGATGGCTATGCGCCGTGCAGTCTCCACACACTTACGGCGGCTGGGACATGGGCGACACCTATATCAGCGACATCCCAAACGCCAAGGCGGGGATGGCACTAGGTGGCGAGAATGGTCTGGAGTGCGTAAAGGTCTACGACCTCGCAGCACAGGTCAGGGAGATCGTCCTTGATCCAAAGGCGTGGGGCTGACATGGAAGACGTAAAGGAACTGATCGCAGAGTTTAAATATCAATGGAAATACGCTAGGAGGGAACTTGTGGAAAGCACGATAGCAGCATTCTGGGTATTGATTGCGCTCTATGTGATACTCGTTTGGGGATCAATGGAGAATCCACGATGAGCAGAAAGTACTACGCAATTGTCATAAAGCCAGTGTTGATGTTTTCGGAAGTGACCTCATATGACTTTGAGCGCCATGAACTGAACGACGACGATCTTGACGAGCAGATCTGTAAACTGCTGGGCGAGGAGGACTTTCGCTATCCGCGTGTTCGCAGCGCAGAGGCAATAGGCTCTATGTTGCTGGAAGACCCAGAGAAGATGTCATTCTCTGTTGGCTTCTGGATTGACGCGGAAGCGCCAGACCACGGCAAGATCGTGGCGGGCAAGAAGACAGCCTCTCACCTGAACTCGTTTGCCACCATCATTCGCAGGGCGGCAATTGGCATGCAGCAGGGGGTTAACCCGATTGTGGTCGCCCCAGTTGCTGGGCGGGTAGTGGTCATTGGCGTAGATGGCGAGGAGGACAAAGACCCCTACGCGCTATCCGAAAGGCGCTGCGACCTCGCTATTGCTGCGCTGACCTCGCTCATCGGGAGCCAATATATAGGAGATGAGGAGTTTGACCAGATGTTCCTTAGCGCCTTTATCTCGCAAACCTTTGAGGAAGACCTTAAAAGCGGGATGGTGTCCAAGGGCATAACGGACGAGACGGCAACGAGGATTATTGAGAGGCTTCACAGAATCTCAGCGATTCGCAAAAAGAACAGGGGCGAGGATGCCCCAACAGGCACAGGAAAGAAGGGACTAGTCAATTGAAAGACAGCAGCACAAAGGAATACACGCTTCGTCAGGCGGCAGAGTTGCTTGGCATTAGCCCAACCACGCTTAGGGTGCAGTTGCACAAGGGACGCATCAAGGGCAAGAAGCACGGGAGAGACTGGTTTCTGGACGGGCAGACACTTGCCTACTACCGCAAAGAAGTTCGCCAAAAATAAAAAACCGATTTGCGCTGCGCGGCTTGTGTCTATGTATTGACAATGGATTAAACTCTTGTCTCCGTTGTGCATACAGGGGCATATTTGTAACAAAACTCAGGTTTAGGGTGTAAGGTGGCTATATGACTGATGAGATCATTGTTCCTTCAGAGGCGGGTAGACCAACAAAGAAGACTGAGCAGCGCGTAGAGGCTTTGCTACAGTCACTGCGTGCAGGTGCTTCACGCCAAAGATCTGCTGCATTGGCTGGCATCCACAGGGATACACTGCACGAGTGGATGAGGCTAGATCCCACATTTTCCGACGCTATAGAAAAAGCAGAAGCATTTGCAGAGATGCGGTTCCTGTCTAGGGTTGCCACAGCAGCAGAGAATGAGCGATCATGGCAAGCAGCCGCTTGGATTCTAGAGCGCAGGTTCCCGAATGAGTGGCGTAAGCGTGAAGGCATTGAGTTCTCAGGCGTAGATGGCAAGGCTATTGAGGTGAAATCAGTTGGAGACCCAGCAGAAGAGCAGCGAAGGCTATCAGCAGCCCTTGGACTACTGGAGCAATTGGGTATCGTCGCTAGACCAGAGGGAACGATCCTCTCTACTGGAGATACTGAACCCGAAACTACCTGATTGTGTGCCTCACAAGCCAGAAGTGCCACAGGCGGTATTTCTTAGCCTAGGCAACAGAGAGGCGCTTTATGGTGGGGCTGCTGGTGGAGGCAAGTCTGACGCTTTGCTGATGGCTGCCCTGCAGCACATCCATATTCCGAACTACAGCGCCATCCTGCTGCGCCGAACCTACAAAGACCTATCTTTGCCCGATGCCATCATGGACAGGGCTAGGCGTTGGCTACAGGGTACGCCAGAGGCACGCTGGAATGGCGACCGCAGAGAGTTTCGGTGGGCAAACGGCTCAACGCTGGTATTTGGTCACCTTGAGAACGAAAACGACAAGTATCGCTACCAAGGTGCTGCCTTCCAGTACATCGGCTTTGACGAGTTAACCCAATTCACCGAATCGCAGTATATGTTCCTTACCAGCCGACTACGACGGCTCAAGGCATTTGAGGCAACACCACGCATGAGGGCGGCTTCTAACCCGAATGGGCTAGGGCATGACTGGGTGTATAGCCGTTTCATCCCAAAGATTGACGAGCGTACTGGCAAGTTGATTGTTCCGCGTGACCATAGTGGCGAGGCTCGTATCTTTGTCCCAGCCAAACTTACTGACAACCCACACCTAGACCAAGAGGAATATATGCGCTCGCTCAACGAATTGGACGATGTGCTGAGAGCGCAACTTGTGGATGGCTCGTGGACTATTACGCCAAGCGGGGATTTCTTCAACCCTGAATCACTGACCAAGTACGTTGACGATCTGGACTGGGACGAGTATCGCTGGGTGCGCTACTGGGACTTGGCTGCAACAGAGGCTAAACAGGGCAGAGACCCTGACTACACAGCAGGGGCGCTTGTGGGCAGGAGTGCGAAAACGGGACTCACAGTGATCGGCGACATGAAGAGGGTAAGGGAGCGACCCGACAAGATTGAGGCATTGATCGCTAGGTGCGCTGCAGAAGACCCTCGTGGCACAGCCATCCGAATGGAGCAGGAGGGGGGAGCATCAGGGGTTATGGCAATTGACCATTACGCCAGAAAGATCCTGTACGGCTACGACTTCAAGGGGGCAAGGGTAACGGGGGCAAAAGACGTAAGAGCGCGTGCTTTTGCAGCCCAAGCAAACAAGGGAAATGTGTCACTTGTGCGGGGAACGTGGAATAGCGCCTTGATTTCAGAGTGCTACTCTTTCCCACAGGGCGCACACGATGACCAAGTAGACGCTATTTCTGGTGCAGTCAACGAATTGGCTCGCCTGTACATTGCTGGCTCCGCTTCAATTCCTTCCACAGTACGTCCACACAGGGTAGGATCTAGCAACGAGATTCAGAGACCGCGCCTCTTGGCGCGTGGTTAGGAGAGAGATGGCAAGTTTTAGGCAGCGCGTAGGCAAGGCAATTCGGGTACTTCGTGAGGGCGTATCTGAGCCGATCCTTGGACTCATTGATACAGACGACCACCTTTACAGGCGACTAACTGGGGAAACACGAGACCTTAGCCCGATTACTCAGGAGCGCGCCCGCACGGTTGCCCGCTACCTGCATCGCCAAAACCCACTTGCACGCCGATTGGTTGAGATGACTGCAGACTTTGTGGTGGGCGATGGACTCACCTTCAATGCTGTAGACGAGGATGTTCAGGAGATCATTAACGAATTCTGGAACGATCCGACCATGAAGATGAACCTACGCCATCGTGATCTTGTGGTGGATCTTGCAGTGAACGGGGAACTATTCCTGCGAGCCTACGACGAGAACGGTAAGGTCATGCTTGGCTACATTGACCCAGACCGCGTGCGAGGAGTTCTTAAGAACCCAGAAAACGCATTTGTTGACCAGAGCATTGAACTCTTCAGCAAGCGTATGGCTGGTGGGGTTGAGGAGATCCCGATTATTCAGTCAACCGCAACAAAGGCTGGCTTAGAGTTTGAGGGCGAGGTGTTTGCGTACTTTATCAATCGCCCAGTAGGTGCAACTCGTGGAACGCCAGACTCATTGGCGCTTGCCGACTGGATTGACGGCTACGACCAAGTAATGTTCAATGCGCTGGATCGCGCCTCCCTCATGAACTCGTTTATTTGGGATGTCACACTGAAAAGCGCCGACGCTGACCAAGTGGGCGAATGGGCAAAGATGCACTCTTCTGCACCGAAGGCTGGCACAGTTCGTGTCCACAACGACTACGAAACATGGCAAGCGGTATCTCCAGCACTGGGTGCGGCAGAGACAGAGACCATTAGCCGCCTGATCAAGAATCTGATCCTAGGAGGGGCGGGCGTACCAGAGGGCTGGTTTGCAGATGGTGATTCAGCAAACCGCGCCACACTTGCTGCACAGGGCGACCCAACCTACCGCATGATCACAGCGCGACAGCGACTCGTTGGAGCAGTGTTTGAGGACATCGCGCAGTATGTCATTGCCAAGGCGATTGAAGCGGGGCGACTGCCAAAGGGCATAGATCGCACAGTGACGGTGACCTTGCCAGATCCAAGCGTGGAAGACACCAAGGGAATTGCCGCAGCATTGCCGCAACTGATGGGCGCTCTCACCGCAGCAAAGGACTCAAAGTTTATCTCAGAGGACTCAGCGCGCAAGTTGTTCCTCAGCATTGCTGGGCAGTTGGGCATTGAGTTGGAGCCAGAGAAGGAATTGGAGATGATTGAAGAGGAGGCTGCAAAGGCTGCTACAGAGGTGCAAAATCAACAACCAAGCCTTTCTACTGTATTTGATCAAACGCAGCCCCAGCAGCCTAAAAAGACGCCCGTACAGCAGGTGACGACAAGACCGCAAGGGGAGTAATAATCCTTGCCAAGCCAGACCGAAAACCAGCGCCAGAATTGGCAGACGTCTAAGGCTCGCTCCACATGGGCAGAGTCTCTCTTGCGACGCGCCCAGAACCAAATCACCATTGAGTCTGATGCCGTAGCAAAGATCCAAACAGCCATGAATGCGGCTCAAACAGAGGTCGCAGCCATCCTTGCCGACATTCAGGCGAATCAAGCCCCTGAGTGGCGCGTACGCCGCGCACAGCAGCAACTGGCGGCACTGGAGCGTCTGGATGGGGAACTTCGCAGCAAACTGCTCACCATTGCACGGGCAGCAGCAGAGGAAGTCAAGATTCTGTCCAAGGGCATGCCGCAGCAGCAAGCCGACAAAATCAACACCGAAGTTTCCAAGGCAGCCAGCAAACTGAGCAGGTCAACCGACTCCGCCAGACCAGAAATTGGTCGCTCTACAAATCAGGGGCGTGGGCTAGTCGCCATTGACGCCAGATCAGTAGACATTGCTGTTTCTTTTGTGCCAGACCTCATCGTTGATCAGGTTGGAGCGCTCAAAAAGGCGGTTAAGGCAGAGATCTTGAGAAACTCACTGGCACTCAGTACGCCAGCAGAGAGCATCGCACGGTTGACTTCTGTCGCAACGCCAATTGGGGCATTCCCTACTGCTGCAGTGCGAGCCGAAGCGATTGTCCGAACAGAGTTTGGGCGTGTGAGCAACATTGCAGCCATGAGCGGCATCCAAGCGCTCGCAGCAAATCCCTATGGGCTTTCTACCGACCAGCGCTCCTACATGCTTGACGCAAATGGTGTCATGTACAAAGAGTGGATTGCAGTAGGCGACCACAGGACGCGCCCAGAACACGCCGCACTTGATGGGACGATTATCCCGATCAACGAGTCGTTCATGGTGGGCGAGTTCTCAGCCCAGTTCCCGAAAGATCCAAGCCTTCCAGCCAAGCACGCAGTCAACTGCCGTTGCATGGTTGTGCCTTCATTCCCGCCAGAGATTGCAGATCGCCTTGGCGCAATGCCAGACGCTGGGGATGGATCATTCGGCGAGATGCTCGCCATGATGCAGCAGGGAGAAATGGTTGGCACTGCGACTGGAGGTGGTGGGGGTGAGGCGTTCTCTTACGCTCCAGAAGTACCACCAAACGGCTTTGATTACGACATCGGCTACGACCCATCAGACGCTGCAGTAGACACATTCTTTGTCAATCAGGATGCAACGACTCCCGCACTGAGTGGCGCGGCAGACCCAACAGCCCCACCGCAGCCCATCACGGTGAGTCGTGGGGTATCGCCCCTCAACGTCATCGCTGGCATTCAGCAGAGTTTCGGTCTTATCGGAAATGTGCGAACAAGGCAGCGACCATCAAGCCTTATTTCATTCATTCGGTTCGCCACAAAGATCCTAAACACTGCAGAGCGCAATGCGCTGCTCAAGCCACTGCCAAGTGTTGCAACGCACCAGCCACGACTTTCTGTTGACGCAGCAGAGTTCCAGAACTGGCTTGCGGAACAGCGTGGAGAGTTGAACAGGAAAAAGCCACTGAAGAATAAGAAAAAGGTTCTGATTGACCCTGACGAAGTTGAGAAGACAGTCCTACCTACCCCGCTGATTGTTGCAACAGACGAGTCAATCGGGGATCTATCTGCCGATCAGTTGTCAGAACTTGTCGGCTCAGACAGAAAAAACCAAGAGAACCAGCGTGAATACTGGAATCGTGTGCTGGGAACTGATGAAGGCGGCTTCGGTTTTGGTGCAAACAAAGACATCACCCCGCCTTGGGCAAACGGCAGACTCCAGTTTGACCGAAAGAAGTGGGACGCCTTGCCAAAGGTTGTGCGCGAGTCCATCGTTCGCGGAATACTCATGGCAGAGGGAAAGAAGATCGGGGCGAACACAGCAGAACTCATTTCTGGCGGTGGGCGACGAGGATCAGAGGGAATTATCGGCGACCTTGGCAGCGCGCTGGCGTCACGGGCGCTGCTGCTTAAGGAGAAGGGTGGCTGGGACGGATCTTCTGCTCTGCTCAAGGGACTGCTGGATATTGTCAGCGACGATGCACAGGGGTATGGAATTGGCAGAACGCCATCAGACCAGACAATCACTATCCCAATCGGAACCCCAGACCAGAATCAGGGCTTTGGATATGGCGACGACAACCCGATCCATCCCTACCTGTACAAAACTTCTTTTGCGTTCATTGGCAAGTACATTCCAGTACAGGATCTGACGCTTCGCGTTGCAGATCTTCACAGGGAGGTTGTACTAAACATCAGAGTCCCAAGCGACCCAGAAGAGCGCGCACTGTTCTTTAAGGATATGCGTGAAATGGGCAACGTAGATATGTCAAAGGTAGATATTGCTGCGGGGACACTCACCCTTGGCGTCAGCGGTTATGACTTCGTGATGAATTACTTCGTCCCAGATACTCGCCTGACTACGACTGTCGCGGGGTCAATCCCGCTTGGGACTGTTGGCGACATCTTTACGCTTCCAGTGGCAGGGAGGACGGAAACATCGCAGGACTCCATCAACACGAGTGTTTGGTACACAAACGAAGACGGTCAACTTGTCTTTGACTTAAGTCAATACATCGGCAATGAAGAGGCTCGCGCACTGATCCTCAAGCACAACGCAGACACTGGCGAGTCAATCATTGACGCTGGCAGGGGCGCAGATCTTGTAGACCTCGTTGACGCCAGCGGTAAGCGCATTTTCCAGATGCACGATCTTGTTGACCCTCCAGCGCCACAGTCAATCATCCCTGCTGACGGTAAGATTGTCGGGGTAGATAATATCTTTAACTTCCTGCACAACAAGACAGGCGTATACGACGTAAACCTTACAAAAACGCACTACGCACTTGGCGGGTGGAGGCTGGCAAGGGAGACGGAAGTCCCTGTGCTTGTGTTGCCTCCCGCGATCAATAGCAGGGATGTCGCAGTGCCATTTCTTTCGCATCTAGAGAAACTTCTTGGCTATTACCAGAAGTCTGGAGCATTTAATCCAGCAAAATTACTGCCATTCAACAAGCGAATTGGGACGTACAAGCCAAAAGACAATTTCTACCTCAACATCTTTGGGGAACTCATTGAGGACGGGTCACTTAGGACGCCTAACGCAGAAGGAGCCGACCCTGTAGTCCTCTGGGAGACGCCGCCAGCCTCTATCGCCGATGCTGATGCTATTTTGCCTCAGTTAATCCTGATCGCCAATAAAAAGCGACGCGGAGAACAGTTGACCGATGAGGAGCGGGCGACATACGAAACCGCGACGAACCGCTATGGTGATTCAAACAGGAAGTTTGAGGACATTGTTGACTGGGCGAGCGGGTTTAGCGATGTTGACAGCACAATTAGAAACTCAGTTGAAACCGTTGCGTTGCGAAGGAAACTAAAGACCCTTGGTCTTGATGTGAATGAAGATTTCGCATTGTGGAGAGCCGAAAAACTAAAGAACACTGTGTTTGGTGAAGTTGCGGAAAGGATCATTGCTGCAAATCCGCAACTCCCACGGTTGCTTATCCTCCGAAGGCTGTTTGGAGTGCATGGTCTGACTGGCGGCGGCGTTAAAGACGCCCAGTACACTGGATTCGGAGGAAAACTAGACCCGTTTGCAGAGAGCAACGGAGCAGACGCCCTTGACTTGATGCAGTTTGCTCAGGAGCGCGGCATTACGCCAGAGCAGGTGCTTGGCGAGCAGCGGGTTGCCATGCTACGGAAGTTATACGACGCAGATCTTTTGACAGTGCTTGTTAGCAGCAGGACTTCCCTGAACGGGATGCGCGACGGTCTTGGAAGCGGAATGGCGAGCATTGCCCTTGAAGATTCTGGTGTCGCCGTTTCTGCTGCGAAGAAGTTAACGCTCCTCGTTCCAGCGCCTCTTGGCGAAGACGGCGTGACTTACGAGCAGTTGAATCAACGAACAGTCGTTGAGATCCCTGCAACGGTTGACTATTACGACGCGAACGCTCCGATGGGTGCTGGGGAGATTCTCCTTCAAGACACAAGCCTCCCGTTTAGGGCGATCAACGAGGTTGCGATGCAGGGCGATGCTGGATTTACGCAAATTCTGCGGCTCGCAGTCGGCAATCAATTGCTTGGTCTTGCCAACGCTGGACTGTTCCGAACGCTCTCCTTCAGGTCGGATGCAAGACAATCCCCAAGAGTTTCTGGTCGGCTTCGGGTTACTGAGGATCAAAGCGCGACTGAGTTGCCATCATTTAGCGCGCTCAGTCTAGCAAAGGAACTCCAGTCTTCAGCAAAGAAGTCAGCCCTCCTGCTCGCTGATGGAGTTGCGAGAGACGCGCTTAACGACCCGCTCCAATTTGAGGATGTGCTGCGAGCAGTGGCAAGGGCTGCAGTTGAGCGCGGGGCAAGCGAAAGCGACCCTCTTATTGCGGCGCTCCTTGCCATTCCACGCTTGCAAGACGGATCAGAGGTTGTTGCAAGCCCGTTTTGGGAGAACAAAAGAGATTTTGACGGTGCAACGCTGCGAATGAAAGAGAACCCAGCACTGGCAGGGAACCCTCACTATGCCAAAATTCTAGACACCCTATCCGCAACTAATCGTCGCTATGCAACAAGACCAATAGATTTTGTAGATCTGTCGGCTCTTGCTGAAACGATCATCCCAATGCCAGAGCAGCCACCGACGACCGCATCGCCTGAAGCGATGGGAGTCTTCTACAAGGAGCGCTCGCTTGCCGTTGACGCGAGAGTGGATCTTGTCAACAGAATGGTTCAAGACCCTTCATTTATCTTGCGGGCAATCCTTTCTCGCGCATATACAACAGACCAGCAGAGGCAACTGATGGGTTCTCTCGCTCCGTTCAAGGGTCAAATGCTCAAGAAGGATGCCTCTTGGACGACAAAGCCAGTAGACGTTTCTTGGTATGAACTTGAGGCAACGCTGCTAGAGATCATTGCAGACGAAGCGGCAAAGAACATGCCCGCTGGCGCAAGCGACGGGACAGTTCTTTCAGAAGATGCGTTTGGCACGGTAAAGATGACTCCAGAACTGTGGGAGGCGACGCAACTTCTTGATGCATACGAGTGGGATACTCGCCTAAGCCCAGACGCTAAGGCAGCCTACGATTTGATTCTTGCTGCGACAAAAGACCACTCAGAGCAGCGACAAGCCATCATCAGGGCAAGGATTGCGCCCATTGTAGAAGCGCTTGGATACCAGCGTGGAACTCCAGAGTTTGAAGGGATACTTGACGTCTATGTTGCCCACGCGCAAGGTGAACTGCCAACAGGGACAATTCTTGGCGGAGATTATCAGGCAGACGTTTTCATCCCTGCAGTTCTCGCGTCAATCAACAGCAAATTGGTTAAGTTTGGAAGGCGCGGCATGAGCGACATCCCAGCAGACGGCGCTGGAATGGCTATCGCGTCTAAGTGGAGAAAGTATGGTCGGCTAAGGAATCCAGAGGCGGATTATGATGAAGCCGCGCCATACACGCCACAGAAACTTCGCCTTGTTGCAAAGGCTGTGCGAGACCATCTTGTCAACTTGCAACTAGAGCGTCAATCGCTTGCCAGAAAGCAAATTGTTGATGCGCTGAACCAAAATAACGCTGAACTTATTGGCGGGCGCATGAAGGCTGCAGAGTGGGCGGCAAAAGCACGCAAACTCATCCGCGCAAAGCGTTCAGCGATTGAGGCAGAGAAGCAGAGGCTCCGCATCTTGGCGAAGGGAAAGCCAATAAAGCCTGTTTCTGATGAGTTGTATGAAGAAACGTTAAGTCTCTTGGACAAGGATCTTGAGGCTGCGCTCAAGGCTATCCCAAAGAACAAATTCCTTGGCGTCACGGATGCCAAGTTGCAGAGCGAGATTGAACAATATCGCGACCGAATTGACGGCATCATGAAGGGCGTAGAGCAGACGATTATGGGCGTGACGACAACAGAACTTGTTGCGCCAAACAATCCGAAATCCCTAGGCTCTGGCAGCATCAACAAACCTTGGAGGGGGGAGTGGGATGGTCACAAGTTCATCATTAAATCCCTTTCCAGCATGTACGCCTCAGATCCTCGTAGTAGATGGGGAATCGGTAAATATGCAGACCTTTGGTCTGAGAGGGCGGCGCAAGTTGTTGACGAGTTGGGTGGATTGTTTATTCGCAAGGCGCAAGCGTATCTGAGGGAACTCCCAGACATTAGGGCTGGTTCGGAAACGCTTGGGGAAAATACCGCGCTGGTTATGGACTGGCTGGAGGGCTTTCCGAGCGGGCATAGCAGCCAAAGGAATAGAGATCCTCAAACGGCGGACAACTTTGACCTTATGAGTGTCTTTGAAGCCTTGATCGGGAACACCGACCGCCACGGTGGAAACTATCTTATTGCTCCAATTCCAACTGCAACCCAGCCAGCATTTGACAGCGATGGCTACCCGATTGATCCAGTTACTAGACAGCGAACTGGCGCACTATGGGAGAAGTACAACATTGTGCCAATTGACAACGGGCTTGCGTTCCCAAATCCAGAGGTGCATCTGGACTATGCGGGAGGAAACGAGTCTCCATTTATGACAAGCCAAAGCGGTGTAGCCCTTACCCCAAGGGCGAGGGAGGTGCTGCTCAGGCTCTGGTCAAACAGGAGCGAATTATATGTCCGACTCACAACTCTGGCTGGAGCGAGCAAGACAAGGGGTTTCTTCTACCGAATGATCTGGATGCTTAGGTCTGGGGAATTCATGGGTTGGGACACTCTTGCGGGCGCTGAATACAACCCGCTGTCGCCAAATGCTGACGCCACTATTCGTGGCGCGTTTGACGAAGGTCAGTCGCTGCTGGACGCAAACATTACAAGCCCAATTATTGGCGTAAGGGAAGACCCGAACAGAATTGAAGGGCAGATCCCTGCTCTTCCATTGAGCGGCGAGCCGCAGAACTAGGAGAGACCAAATGCAACTAGAAATTCAGATCTACCAAGATAACGACCTGCTTGATTCTGGCTGGGAGTTGATCGGCACGGTGCGATCTCAGGACGGGGAGGAATGCACCCTGCACGCTGGGGCTACTGGGCGGCTGGGCGCTTTGTTAACCGAATTAAACCGCTACGGCGTTCGCGACTGGGTGGCATTAAAGCCGATTTCTTATGAGGCTGGGAACTTTTATATTGCAAGCCTTGCTTGGTTCTACACCCGAAACCGAAGGGCGGCTATCATGGTTTTGAACGGGAAGGAAATCTCCATTGCGGAGGTGATTGATCTCGTTTACCCAGACTGGGAAAATAGACAGAACAAAGAATTGGAGAACATAAATGTCCAAAGACAAGGAAATCGCAACGGAGGCACGGGAGCCACAGGTAGCGCCAGTGAAGGAACAGCCAAAGAAGGCTGATCTTGACTTGGCAGAGGGTGAAGTTGTTCTTGCAGAGCGCAAGGATGGCGACACGCTTATTATTGTGACCTCGTTTGGTCGCAAGATTGTTAAGCAGGGCAAGTAACAGTGGCTGGCGAATACACGCTTAGGATTGAGCAGGGGGCGACGCTTTCACTCGTCGCAACTTGGAAAGATTCGTCGGGAACGGCGATCAACCTAACGGGTTATACGGCTCGCCTGTCGGTTCGGACGCATCATTCCTCCGATACCGTTTTGCTTTCGCTTACGACAGCCAACAGCGGCATTGCGCTTGGCGGCGCGGCTGGAACCATCACGGTGACGGCTACTGCAGTTCAGACCGCAGCGCTTACAGCGCCAGTGACTGGTGTCTACGATCTTGAATTGGTCTCTTCTGGAGGGGTAGTGACTCGTCTCATTGAGGGAGGAGCAGTCATCACGCCAGAGGTCACGCGATGAGCGTCACCGTAACCCAGAACACCCAGACCGTTGAGATCGTTGATCAGAATGAAACGGTTATCGTCTCCCCAGTTGCCCAGTCGGTAACGATCAGCACGGTAGGCGCTCAGGGCGTGGCTGGAGCCGCTGGTGCTACGGGAGCCACGGGCGCTGCTGGGGCTGCTGGAGTCTCACACGCCACCTTTGTCTACAACCAAAATGTGCCAGCGAGCGTTTGGGACATCACCCACAACCTCGCCGCCTACCCTTCGGTGTCGGTGATTGACAGCACGGGCGGTCTTGTTTTTGGAGAAATCAATTACTTCTCAAATAACCGTATAATCATGACGTTCTCTGGGTCTTTCTCAGGGCAAGCATTGTTGAATTAAGGAGATACGATGGCTACGAAGTTTCTCGCAAATCTTAACCTCAGTCAAAACGAACTCCAGAACGCCCGAATCCAGAACCTAACAACCACACAGATCAACGCGATCTCCCCTGCGGTTGAGGGTCAGATCGCCTACGACACGACTCTTGATGTTCTCAAGTACTACAACGGGGCTGCTTGGACTGCTCTTTCAGTCGGCGGCGGAACTGTCACTGCGGTTACTGGCACTGGCGCAATCGCCTCAACGGGCGGAACGACCCCCGCTATCTCCATTGCTGACGCTACAACAAGCGTCAAGGGCGCTGTAACCCTTAGCGACTCAACCTCTACGACCAGCAGCGTCCTCGCCGCAACGCCTACTGCGGTTAAGTCCGCGTATGACCTTGCCGCTGGCAAGGCAAGTTCAGCCGACAAACTGAGCGTCTTTGCCGCGACGACCTCAGCAGAACTTGCTGGCGTCATCTCTGACGAGACTGGCACTGGCGCTCTGGTATTTGCCAACACCCCAACCCTTGTTACGCCAAATATTGGGGTAGCAACAGGTACAAGCCTTGTGCTTTCTGGCGACCTTACGGTCAACGGAACAACCACAACGGTCAACTCAACAACGGTGGCGGTTGACGATAAGAACATTGAACTTGGATCTGTCACAAGCCCAACGGATGCTGGCGCTGACGGGGGCGGCATCACCCTCAAGGGTACAACCGACAAGACGTTTAACTGGGTAGATGCCACAGATTCGTGGACTTCATCTGAAGACCTCAACCTGCTCACGGGCAAGGTATACAGGGTAAATGGCACGGAAGTCCTTAGCGGAACCACGCTCGCCTCTGGGGTAACTGGCTCAAGCCTTACGTCAGTTGGGACGATTACCACAGGCGTGTGGAATGGTACTGACATCGCTATCGCAGACGGCGGTACTGGTTCTGGCACTGCTGCTGGCGCTAAGACAAACCTTGGCTTCATGACCCGCTATGCATTCACGGGAACGTGGACTGCTGGCGAGACCAAGACCATTACGCACAACCTTGGAACAAAGGACGTAACGTTTAGCGCATACGACTCTTCAGATAACTACGTCATCGCTGACGTTGTTACCGCAACAACAAACACCATTACCGTAATGTGCAGCGTTGCTGGGGATTACCGTATCGTCGTAATCGGCTAATAACCAAGGGGGGTTTATATGCCCAAGTTTACTGCGTCATTAAATCTCCCAAAGTACGCTACGGCTCCATCCGCCCCAGCAGACGGAGACGTTTACTACGACACGACAGACAACAAGGTCTACTCGCGCATCAGTGGTGCGTGGGTAGACCTTGCTCCAAGCGGCGCTGGTTCTGGCGATGTCACCCTCACGGGGACTCAAACTCTTACAAACAAAACACTGACAGATCCCAAGGTGGGAGGGACGCTTACCGTAGACAACAACGCCTCAACTCCGATTGGGATTGGCGGAGTTACAGGAGCAGTAGTCCATGCGGTCGGCGTAGACTCAAGTTCTACGGCGGCACTAGTAGACGCACACGGGACTGGGGTGAGCGGTACTTTTGCAACTCGCCTAAGTCGCGGAACAGCGGCATCACCAAGCGCAGTTCAATCAGGAGACACGCTCGGAAAAGTTAGCGTTTTAGGATATGGAACAAGCGACTTTCCAAGCACAAACAGTGGTTCACTAAAGTTTGATGCCACAGAGAACCATACAAATAGCAACAGGGGAACAAAAGCCGTTATTCAGGTAACTGCAAACGGCGGCAGTTCGCTCTACGACGGTCTTACGGTTACTTCAGGGGGGGCTGATATAAGCCTTGGTGCATCATATAAAATTGATGGAACTGACGTTCTTTCTGCAGCATCACTTGGCAGCGCTGTTGTTTCCTCTTCGCTTACATCTGTTGGAACGGTTACTGCTGGCACATGGAATGGAACTACAATCGGGATTGCGTATGGAGGCACTGGTCAGGACACTGTGGGGGAGGCGATCAATGCCCTTCTCCCAGTTCAAACAAGCCACAGCGGTAAATTTCTTACCACAAACGGGACTGACCCTGCATGGGGAGACACAAATAACGTCACAATTGACGGAGGGGGAGCATAAAAATGAAAAACATAACGTTTACTTCAAAGCATTACGTTGACCCAGAGTTTTACCCAAAGCCAGCCAGTCAAAACATTCCAGAGTGGTTTACAAAAATGCAGTCGTATGGCGGATTTGGGAATAGCAAAGAATCTGTGATCTTGGAAAAGAGAGCCGACCAAAGCGGAGATCCAAACGCAACTATTAAAAAGTGCGTTCCAGTATTAGATGCAATAACGGCTGGCTATATTTTGTTTACACCCTCAGATGTGTGGGTGGAGGTTCCAGAAAATGATCATGACCAGACCTACGCTGCACGCGGACACGGCTTTAAGGTCACAAGTCACTCTCATGGTCAGGTAGGAAAACATCCATCCGTTCCCAAGAGCAAGGATGTCCCAAAGTTCAACAATCCGTGGATGATTAAAACGCCCCAAGGCTATTCTGTTCTTATTGTCTCTCCGATGCACAACTCAAATGGATACTTTAACTGCCTTCCTGCGGTTGTTGACACAGACACCTACACGCAAGAAATAAATTTGCCGTTTACTTTAATAGACCCTAACTTTACTGGTCTTATTCCAGCAGGGACTCCAATGGTTCAGGTTATTCCATTCAAAAGAGAATCGTGGGAGATGAAAATAGGCGGAGAAGCAGAAATTACAGAAGCGAACAAAGTGACCTCAAAACACCTTACTAGGATTTTTAATTCCTACAAGGTGCAATTCTGGTCAAAGAAGGAGTTCAAGTAGCCATGGCAAATATTATCAAGTTGCGACGAGATACAGCGGCAAACTGGGCGTCAGTAAACCCCACCCTAAACAGTGGGGAAATTGGTCTTGATACCACAAACGATAAAATCAAGATTGGTAACGGCTCAAGCACTTGGACATCATTGTCATATTCTTTTGACACCCCTAGCGGCGTAACGACAAAGGCAAACAACGCTCAGTCTGCTGCTGAGGCTACCGCCGCTGGCGCGCTCACAACTCACGAAGGCGATACTTCAACTCACGGTGTGACAGCCGTAGTTGGCGCTTCAGAGACTCAGACTCTTACCAACAAAACAATCAGCGGCAGCAGCAATACCCTTACCGTCCTCAACAACCAAACTACTGCTACGGCATCCGCGACTGCAAGCACCATCGTGTTACGGGACGCGAGCGGAGACACCGCTGTTAACCAGATTACTCTTGGCACAGACCCCAGCACCGCCATGCACGCTGTAACAAAACAGTATGCGGACAACATTTCTGCTGGGATTCACGCCCATGAAGCGGTCAAGGCAGCAACGACGGCAAACCTTTCTGCGACCTACGCAAACGGAACCTCAGATGCGAGCGGAGGCTTGGGCATCGGAGCGACACTAACCGCCTCCTCTAATGGCGCAATCAGCATTGACTCATACTCCGCTGCGCTCAACGACCGAATTCTTGTCAAAAATCAAACTACTCAGACGGAGAATGGAATCTACAAGGTTACCACCGTTGGTAGCGGTGCTGCTCCTTTTGTTCTTACCCGAACCGACGACGCAAACAACAGCCCTGCTGGTGAGTTGAACGCTGGAGACTTTGTTTTCTGTCTAAACGGAACGGCAAACGCAAACGACGGCTTTGTAATGACCGCCGTAGGGACTTCAACTGTTCCAGTTGGCGCAATCAAAATTGGAACAGACAACGTAGTCTACACCCAGTTTACTGGGGCAAGTTCCATTACTGCAACCGCGCCGCTTGACCTTACCTCAAACGTTTTGACAATCGTGGCAGCAACAACCTCTGTCGCTGGCTCTATGAGCGCGGCGGACAAGACAAAGATTGATGGGCTTAGAATTCCAATCTCATTTCACATTGCTGGAACTCTATCTACTGGAGTTAAGCAGCCGAGGTTCATTTCCCCCGTTGCTTGCACACTTGTCAATGCCCTAGCATATGCGGGCGGCGGATCTGCGGTCACATACCGACTCGTAAAAAACGGCGCAACAAATGGCAACACCAGTGCCTCAGTGGGCGCTGCAGTTGTTACAACTTCTCTATCCACGGTTACATCGCTTGCCGTTGGCGACACACTACAAGTTGAAATTGTCAGCGCTGGATCATCTGGCGCTGACCTTTCGGTAACTGTTGAAGCAACCTACTAATGGCTATTACAGTTTCTGATACATTCACACGCGCAGATACTGCCGTCGGCACGCTGGGGTCTACGGAAACTGGCGCTACGCTGGCTTGGCAGAACGCATCAAATTGGCAGATTAACTCAAATACTGCGCTGAACAACGGCACTACTGAATCGCCATCGTGGATTAGCAATGGTCAGCCCAACGCTAATATTTTGATGTCAACAAATAATCAAAATGGCGCAGGAATAGCATTCTGGGTAAAAGACTCTACCAATTTTTGGATGGCTTGGCTCAGGTCAAACCGATACCTTGCCAGTCAGACAACTAACTGCAACAGTTGTACTGATTGTTCTTTTGGTGGGTGCAACGTTGCCAACATTTCAGGGTGTTCTAAATCAACCTCCACAGCCGTAGAACAAAACTACAGCGGGTGTGGTTCTTGCTCAAGTGGATCATGCAGTGCTGCATCGTATACATGTGCAGAACTTGGCGGAAATGGGACGCATCTTCTTTACACCTATGCATCTTGCGGGTCATCTTGCACTAGCGTAACTAGCGGAATTTCAATGAACTGCTCAGGGTCTGGAAATAAAGTTAGTTGCGGAAGTACGAATTCTGGAAGCACCAGTTGTTCAACTTCTTGCTCAGGTTCCTCAACAAGCAGGAAATGCGGCAGTGCTACATGTAGTTATTCTTCAACAACCTGCGGTGGGAGTTGTGGAAGTACGGGACGTTCTAACAGGAACTGCTCGGCAGTTTGTAGCGGATGCACAACAAACTACAACGCCGCAGCGAGCGGAACCAGTTGCAATATCTGCGGAAGTACCACGACAAATAACTACGGCTACGAATACTACCTGCGAGTAGACCGAATAGTAGGGGGTAGTGCTACAAACGTTACCAACCTTTTCTACGCTGACCTAGGAAGCAGCAGCGGTTATTTTAGCAATATGAGGGTAATTACAAGTTCGGCAACATTTCGGGTGCTTGGGTACACAGACGGAACAGGAACAACTTCAGTGTCAGACACTGGGGTGACAGCCTCTGGGGTTAGCGACTGGCAGTCTGCCGTAGGTCATGGTATTATAATCGGCACGCTAGGGTCTGCAAGTCCTGGAGCGGGAAATACAGTAGATAACTTTAGTTTAACCTACGATCCACTAGGTGGAGATAGCGTGGGAATTATTCAAGGATAAGGAGGCAATTGATGCCAAAGCTATACGGTA
>Ga0209768_10000134_pt1 | contig 46758 bp, 41 predicted proteins | sample LauGreSBDMM110SD_3_FD_187564 | JGI IMG/M metagenome (GOLD analysis project Ga0209768, IMG submission 187564) | Freshwater lake microbial communities from Lake Michigan, USA - Sp13.BD.MM110.SD (SPAdes) (version 2) | ecosystem: Environmental > Aquatic > Freshwater > Lake | place: Lake Michigan... | reverse complement strand
AACACTCACGCCCAAAAAGCGGCATTGCATTTCACCGGCCACCATAGGCAGATCGCGCAGCCCGCCCACATAAGTGCCGGCGTCGGTGCCACCGGAAATATTGCACCACCAAATGTCCGGGCGCTGCACACCAGCGCTGGTGTACACCTGTTGCATTTGCTCGCTGCCCCATTGCTGCACATCGGCGCTCAAGGGCGAACCGGTGGTGCCCAAGGCGCGCAGGTTTTGCAAACCCGTGATGCCGCTGAGTTGAACGCCGGCCTTCATGCAGTTGGCATAAAACGCCGCGCCGCCGCCGAAGAAAGTCACGCCCTCGGCGGCGGCAAACCGCCACAGCAGGCTCCAATCCGGGTGTTCTTTGGTGCCGCCGGGGTTGCCGTCGTAAATCACGCAGGTGGTGCCGCTCATCAAGCCGCTGACTTGCATGTTCCACATGATCCAGCCGGTGGACGAATACCAGAGAAAGCGCTCGCCCAAAGAGTTAGGCTGGTAGCTGCAACCGATGTCGCAATGCAGGTTTTTGTGTATCTCCAGGTTGAGCATGGTGCCGCCGTGGCCGTGTACCAGCGGCTTGGGCAAGCCGGTGGTGCCGCTGGAATACACAATCCATAACGGATGGCTGAAATCCAGCCACAGGGGCTCGAACGCATGCTCGGCGGCGTCATCGCGCTGCATGATCTGCGCCCAGTCGACGCTGTCGGCCAGCGGCGTCTGATTGTCCAGGTTGCGGTACATCACCACATGCTCGACCGTGGGCAATGCAGCGCGCAATTCGTTCACCACCGTATGGCGCTCCAAGTCCTTGCCCGCGTAGGTGACGCCGTCAACCGCGATCAATACCTTGGGTGTGATTTGCTTGAACCGGTCCACCACCGCGTTGGTGCCCATGTCAGGCGCGCACACGCTCCAAATGCCGCCGATGCTGACCACGGCCAGAAACGCCACCATGGTTTCAGCAATATTCGGCATGTACGCAGCCACCCGGTCGCCGGGTTGCACGCCCAGCGTCTGCAAATGCAAAGCCAGCGCCGCAGACTGGCGCTTTAATTCGGGCCAGCTGAGTTCGCGCCGCTGGCCGCGTTCGTTGCTGCTGATGATGGCCGGCATGCCGGCGGCGTGCGCCGCCTCTGCATGGCGAAACACCTGCTGAGCGTAATTCACCTTTGCGCCAACAAACCAGCGCGCGCCTGGCATGGTGTTGCGCTCCAGCACAGCCGTGTGCGGCGTCGGCGATTGCAAATCCAAATAGTCCCAAGCCGATTGCCAGAAGGCTTCGATGTCAGACACCGACCAACGCCACATGGCCTGGTAGTCATCAAACTGCAGTTGCCGGTGCTCTAGCAACCACTGCTCGAACAATCGGATTTGCGGCACAAACGGCGGTGTAGTGGTGGCAGAGGGGGTCATATGTCAGATGTTGTCAGGGCAAATCAGATGTCGCTTTGAGACGGGCAACTAAGATGCGGTTTTGTTTTTGAAAGAACCGTATTGTCATGGCGATCTGGACCAAACCCATCAGCACCGAGATATTAACCACCACCCACATCCACACAGCCGCTGATCGCCTGGGCATAGAGTTTGTGGAAATCGGCCCGGATTTCATACGCGGGCGCATTCCGGTGGATGAGCGCACGCGCCAGCCTTACGGCGTGATCCACGGCGGCGCGAGTGTGGTGCTTGCGGAAACCCTGGGCTCGTGCGGCGCGGATTACTCGACGCCCATCGGGTACCGCATCGTCGGCCTAGACATCAATGCCAACCATATTCGCGGCGTGGCTGCGGGCTGGGTCAATGGCATCGCGCGGCCAGTACATATTGGGCGCAGCACGCAGGTCTGGCAAATCGATATGACGGACGACCAAGGGCGGACGAGTTGTGTATCCCGGTTGACCTTGTCGGTGTTGGCGCCCAGGGGTTGATCCGCTTTGCGTGCTCGTTGGTATTTTTGCGGTTTGATGGCTTTTCTGCGATTCTTTAAAGACACGCTTTGGCCGACCCATCCGGTGCGATTTTTTCTGCGCTTTTGCTCGAAAAAAACGCCCCCTCCGACTCAGCCTGAAGTGATGTTGATGGCTTTAGTCATGTTTCGTTGTCGTACTGGCTTTGTGTATCGAACTGCAGAAATGCGGTCGGAGAAATACGTCGAGTGGACAAACGTCGGCTTACTTCCGAACTTCTGACGAACTTGGCTTCACAGGCTCTGCTACGGACGGCGTTGATGAAGGCTTGTCTTGTGCGCACAAGCCTTTGAAAAACGCCCACTCCTCACACACCAAACCAGAAGGCAAAGTACACATGCCTTGCTCGCCCTTGTCGGTATAAATTTTGCTGATAGTTCCGCCGGCCTCTTTACAAGCAACAGCCGCTGGATTCGCCATAGCGATCAACCAGAAGTCGACCGCAAACGCCTTGACACCCAGCAGGCTCAGGACCATCAGGGCAGCCACAATCACTCGCGGTTTTTGCACGCAGTTGATGCACATACGCGTGGGTCTGTATAAGCTCATGCCTCAGCCGCTTTCATTCGTTCGCTTTTCCAATACACATCGTCGCCGCCGTGCATGCGGTTGAGCACGCGCGCCAGCACAAACATCAAATCGCTTAAGCGGTTCAGGTATTGGCGCGGCGTCGGGTTCAAGGCCTCTTCCGCTCCCAGCGCCACCACGGCTCGCTCGGCGCGGCGCGCCACGGTGCGACACACATGGGCCAGCGCCGCCGCGCGGCTGCCGGCCGGGAGAATAAATTCCTGCAATTTAGGCAAGACAGCATTGTGTTCTGCCAATGCGTTGTCTAACAGCAGCAGCGCCTCATTCTTCAACAACTCAAAGCCGGGAATACTGAGCTCGCCGCCCAGGTTAAAGAGTTGATGCTGCACCTCGACCAGCAGTTCACGCACAACGTCTGGCATGTCCTCGCACAGCAGCACACCTATGTGCGAATTGAGTTCGTCCACCTCGCCCATGGCGTGCACGCGCAAACTGTTTTTACTGACACGGCGGTTATCGCCCAAACCGGTGGTGCCGTCGTCGCCGGTGCGCGTGGCTATTTGTGAAAGTCGATTGGCCATGTGTTTGATCCAGATGATTTTTAACATTGTCTCAGCACCGCGCCGTTTGAGCTACGCTAGCCGCTTTTCAGGAGATTCACATGGTTGCGGCTAAGCATGTCGGTTTGATCGGTTTAGGCGCCATGGGGCGCGGCATGGCCGGCAGTTTGCGCCGCGCCGGTTACACGGTACATGTCTGCGATGCCCGTCCGGGCGCCGCAACTGAGTTCGCCGCAGACGGTGGCGTCTCCTGCGCCACCCCCGCCGAAGTCGCCGCCGCCTGTCAGGTGGTGATCAGCGTGGTGGTGAACGCGGCTCAAACCGAGTCCGTTTTGTTCGGCGAGCACGGCGCGGCAGCGGCCATGGCGACAGGCAGTGTGTTCATCATGTGCTCCACCGTCGACCCCAACTGGTCGATTGCCATGGGCGCGCGTTTGAATGAACTGGGTTTGCTCTATTTGGATGCGCCCATCTCTGGTGGCGCAGCCAAGGCCGCCAGCGGCCAGATGACCATGATGACTTCCGGCGACCCGGCGGCATACGCGCTGTGCGATCCCATGCTCAAGGCCATGGCCGCATCTGTTTACAAGCTGGGCGACCACGCGGGCGCTGGCAGCAAGGTCAAAATCATCAACCAGTTGCTGGCCGGTGTGCATATTGCAGCAGCGGCTGAAGCCATGGCGTTAGGACTGCGCGAAGGCGTGGACCCGGCCGCTTTGTACGAGGTCATCACCCACAGCGCGGGTAACAGCTGGATGTTTGAAAACCGCATGGCGCACGTGCTGGCGGCTGATTACACGCCTTTGTCGGCGGTAGACATATTTGTCAAAGACCTGGGCCTGGTGCTGGACATGGCGCGCGCCAGCAAGTTTCCGCTGCCGCTCTCTAGCACGGCGCACCAAATGTTCATGCAGGCCAGCACCGCGGGATTTGCCAAGGAAGACGACAGCGCGGTGATCAAAATATTCCCCGGCATCACACTGCCGGGTAAGCCCTGATCAACAGCTTAAGTTTTTAGCCAAGCCTTTTACGGAGACACCCCCTATTTTCGGCGGGTTTACGCCCGCTCTTGCATGGCCTCGGTCTGCTTAGAATGCAAGACCATAGGAGTAGACCGCCATGAATGCACCGACCACCGCCCAACATTTGATGCCCGCCATTGCCCAGCGGGATGTGCCGCAGGTTTTGATCGACACGCTCAAGGCGCATTTCGGCGACCGCTGCTCTACGGCCATGGCCGTGCGTGAACACCACGGGCGCGACGAGTCCGCTTACACCACCGTGCCGCCGCCGGCCGCCGTGGTGTTTTGCGAAAGCACGGCAGATGTGGCGTTCACCGTCAAACACGCGGCTGAGCATTCGGTTCCTGTCATTCCTTTTGGCATTGGCTCATCTCTGGAGGGCCATTTACTTGCGGTGCAGGGCGGCATCAGCATTGATGTATCGCGCATGAAAAAAGTGCTGAGCATCAACCCGGAGGATTTGACCGTCACCGTAGAGCCGGGCGTGACCCGCAAACAATTGAACGAGGAAATCAAAAGCACGGGCTTGTTTTTCCCTATCGACCCGGGCGCAGATGCCAGCATTGGCGGCATGAGCGCCACTCGCGCCAGCGGTACCAACGCTGTGCGCTACGGCACCATGCGCGAAAACGTGCTGGGTCTCGAAGTGGTCACCGCCAGCGGTGAAGTGATTCGCACCGGTACGCGGGCGCGCAAATCCTCCGCCGGTTACGACCTGACGCGTCTCATGGTTGGCAGTGAAGGCACATTGGGCGTGATCACAGAAATCACCTTGAAACTGTTTCCTTTGCCTGAGGCCGTGTCTGCCGCCACCTGTTCTTTCCCGTCTATCGAAGCGGCGGTGCACACGACGATACAAATCATTCAAATGGGCATTCCTATCGCGCGTGTGGAGTTGATAGACGAGAACGCGGTGCGCATGGTGAATGCTTATTCCAAGGTCAGCCTGCCGGTTCAGCCCATGTTGCTGATGGAATTCCACGGTTCACCGGCCAGCGTCAAGGAGCAGGCTGAAACCGTACAGGACATCTCTTCTGAATTCGGCGGCCAGGCATTCGAGTGGGCCACCACACCGGAAGACCGCACACGTTTATGGACGGCCAGGCACAACACGTATTTCGCCGGTTTGAACAGCCGCCCGGGCTGTCGCGTCATCAGCACCGACACCTGTGTGCCGATTTCACGCCTGGCTGATTGTCTGCTGGACTCCATGACCGAGGTAGAAGCCTCGGGCATTCCGTATTTTCTGGTCGGGCATGTGGGCGACGGTAATTTCCATTTCGGCTATTTGATTGACCCGAACAATGCCCAGGAACGCGCCACCGCCGAAACCTTGAACGACCAATTGGTGGCGCGCGCCTTGTCCATGGACGGTACCTGTACCGGTGAGCACGGCATAGGCTTGCACAAAATGGAATACCTGGTTACCGAAACAGGTGCGGGTGCGGTGTCCATGATGCGCACCATCAAACAGGCGCTAGACCCGAAAAACATCATGAACCCGGGCAAGATTTTTCTAGACTGAGGCCGCTGTTATTTATTTTTGCGCAGACAACGCTGTTTTAGCCTCGGAGTGTCAGGCCCAAAAGGCCGTTGAGCAGACGGCTCTTACGCGCGGCTCATGCAGCGGCGGTCACCGCATTCGCGCCGCGCTCTATCACCACTTTCATGTCCAGCAGTCCACTGGAATGGTTTGAGTCCGATTGAGAAATCAACACCGACAACTCGCTGCCTTTTAAGCGGGAGATCACTTCAGACAAACGCATAGACAAGGCCGGCGCCACACCTTCAAAAGGCTCGTCCAGCAACAGCAGGCGCGTACCCACAGCCAACGCACGGCCCAAGGCCACGAGTTTTTGCTGGCCGCCCGAGAGCAGCAAAGCGCGTCGCTGTGCCATCTCTTTAAGCTCCGGCAAGACCTGGTAGACAAAGCCCAGACGTTCATCGACATTCAATGTTTTGCTGACCCACAAAGGAATCAACATGTTTTCCTCGACCGTGAGTTCAGGCACCAGACCGCGGTCCTCAGGCATATAACCAATGCCTAAAGCGGCCCGCGCTTCTGGTGGCAGCGCACACAAGTCCTGCCCGTCAAAATGCATGCTGCCTTCACGCAAAGGCAAATGTCCCATGATGCTGCGCATGGTGCTGGTTTTGCCCGCGCCATTGCGCCCGACCAGTCCAGCCATTTGTCCCTGTTGCACCGACAGGCTGAAGCCGCGCAAGACTTGCGCCGAAGCGATAAGCACGTGCATGTTTTTCAATTCAAGCATGGACGGCTCCTGTGTCTCCGGTGACGTAGCGGCGCACATCGGCATTGGCCAGCGCCACCGATGGCACGTCGTCGGCAATGATGCGGCCACTGTAAAACGCAATCACCCGGTCGCAGTAGCGGCTGACAATGTCCATGTCGTGTTCAACAAACAAGGTGGTCAGGGGCTGCCCGCTGAGCGCTTGCATGACCGTGTCCATCATGGGAAATTTTTCTTCAGCGGCAACACCGCTGGTGGGCTCGTCCAACAACAGCAAGCGCGGTTGGCCGGTCATGGCCAGCGCAATGTCCAGCAGTTTGCGCATGCCGCCGGGCAGTTCTGCCACCAGTCGCTGGCGCTGATCCTGCAAACGAAAACGCTTTAAGACTTCCTCGGCGCGCTCCTGCGAGGCAAGCGTGCGGGCCGGTCGCCACAAAGACAAGCGGTCTTCGTGACAGGCCTGTGCCACCAACATGTTTTCCATCACGCTGAGGTTGGGGTAAATCTGTGGAATTTGAAAAGAACGCGCTACACCGAGTCGCGTGATTTGTCGCGGCGTCATGGTGTTGATACATTGCCCGCCCAGATGTATTTCTCCGCTGTCGGGCTGTATGTAGCCGGTGATCATGTTGACAAACGTGGTTTTGCCTGCGCCGTTACTGCCTATCAGGCTGACGCGTTCGCCGCTGCGAATGCGGATATTGATATCCTGGGCAGCGACCACGGCACCGAAACTTTTGTTCAAGCCCTGGGCTTGCAATAAAAATTCTGAACTCATGACGCGTCCTTTTTGCCCGGGCGCAAGGAGCCCAGTCCCTGCGGCAGAAAACGGATCACCAGCAACAGGAACAAGCCCAGCGCCAACTGCCAGGTGTTGGGGAAATAAGAGCTAGAGAATGAACGAACCACTTCCAGCACCACCGAAGACAACATGATGGCCACCACGCTTTGTGTGCCGGCCAGGATGGCAACAAACACAAACTCACCGGAGGCCGTCCAATAGCTAAAGTTCGGTTCAATATGACCCAAAGCCATCACCGCTAGCGCACCGCCCAGGCCGCCCAGAAAAGACGCCAGCCAGAAATTGATCGCCATGCTGCGGCTGACCGAGCCGCCCATGTATTCCACGCGCAGCTCGTTATCCTTGATAGCTTGTGTGATCAGGCCGCGGGTTGATGAGAAATAGATGCGCGCAAACAAGGAGCTGGCCACAGCAAAAAACAAAGTGACTGCGTACACCGTGAAACTGACCTGCTGGTCTGCCAGTGTTTGTCCGAACAAAGTGACGCGGCCCATATTGAAGCCGTCAGATCCGCCCAGACTGTCGGTCTTGACCAATATGCCGTAACCGACCATGGACATGGCCAAGGTCAACATAGAGAAAAAGATACCTCGGTAACCGGCCAACAAAGGCGCGAAGGGTGCGGTGATCAAACAAGCCATGAGGCCGCCGAGCAAAGGCAAAAGAATGGCATCCTGCCAGCCCAGCATATTGAATACCAACGCCGCCGTGTATCCGCCGATGGCCGACATCAGACCCTGTCCGAAAGCCACCACGCCGCCGCGCATCAGAAAAACAATGCCTAAGGACACCAGGCCGTTGGCCAACGCCATGGTCAGCATGAACTGCAACCAGCGCGGCACAAACGCACCGGCGGCCAGCGCGGCCAGAAACACCAGCAATGCAGTGATTAACAACTTGATCATGGTTTAAATTTTCCGTGCCTGAATACGTTGAAACAAGCCCTCGGGCCTGAACACCAGCACCAGCGCCATCACCAGATACACAGAAAACAATTCAGCCACAGGCATGATATGCACCGCAAGGGCGCGCGCCAAACCGACAATGATGGCGCCGATGGCGGCGCCTTCGATACTGCCAAGGCCGCCAATGATGACAACCGCAAAAGAAATGATGATGACGCCGACCGACACACCAGGTTGCACAGAAATCATCGGGGCGGTGAATGCGCCGCCCAGCGCGGCCAGGAAAATACCCACCGCAAACGACACCATGTAAACACGCGACACCTTGATGCCCATGCTGGAGGCGATTTCCGGACTGTGTATGACCGCCGTGACAATTTTGCCCGCACGTGTGCGGTTCAAACCCCACCAAACGGCCAAGCCCACGACCACAGCCAGCACGACCAAAAACAAGTCATAGCCGACATAGCTTTGACGGCCTATGTCTATGTTGCCAAACAAAGCATAAGGCTCTGACACGTAATACGGGTTGGCTCCCCAGATGAGTTTGGTGATGTCTTCCATCATCAAAAACATGGCATAGGTCACCAGCACCAGCAGCACTTCGTCGCGGCCATAGTAAAACCGCAGCAGGCCGCGCTCGGTCAAGGGCGCGGTCAAGATGGCCACGGCGATGGCCGCCAGCAGCATGGCCAACAGCGACAAGGAGGGCGACGCCCCGCTGCCGCTGAACCAGGCCACCACAGACGCGGCGGCATAAGCGCCGAGCGCATAAAAACTGCCGTGTGCAATATTCAGGATTTTGAGGACACCGAACACCAGTGTCAGGCCCAGGGCGACAATGAACAGCCAGGAGGCATAGCTCAAGCCGTCGACCAGAATGGTCAAAGCAAGTTGCATGAATCAGTTACCGGTTCGGTTCAGCGTAGTCGGCGCTTGGCAAGCAGCGCTTATTTGCATTTGGCGCCGGCAAAACCGGACTTGAGCCAGTCTTCTGTTTTCACACTAGGTGGCGGATTGACGCACTCTGCGTCAAAGTATTGGATATCTTCAATCATTACCAGTTTCTTTTCTTCGCTCCACTTGGTGCGTCCGATGGCCGTATCCTGAATAGCTTGCTGTCCGTTACCCAAAGCCATGCGAATCTTGCCTGCAGGCGACATCCATTCGCTACCGCGCAAAGCCGTCATCATCTGGTCCATAGAAGGTTTTTGTCCTTTGTTGGCCTGCATGGCTTTTTCCGCAGCGAGTTTCAAACCCATGAGCGACTGCGCCATGCGGTAAGGTGCTTGTACTGGGTACACATTGTTGGCTTTGCTGTAAAGCTCCCACCACCAGGTGTTTAAGGGCGAGGGAGGCGCCATCAGTCCATAAGCGCCGCGCGCGCCGATGATGGTGCCGTCCGGCACTTTATTGCCTAGGCCCGGCAACACATGGTCAGCTGCCGTTAACACCACTTGCGATTTTTTGAACATGCCGCGCGGGCCGGATTGCAAAATAAACGCCTGTAAATCGCCACCCCACAAGCTGGAATGAATCAGGTCTGCGGGCTGAGACATGAGCGCAGAGATTTCAGTGCCGTATTGGCCGGCGCCGAATTTAGGCAGTTGGTCAACGGCGGGTTTGGCATTCGGGTACAAATTGGCCATGGACAACATGAAGTCTTTGCGAGAGTCCTGGCCCCAGGCGTAATCCTGGTTGATCATGCTGTAAACGTTAACAGGGATTTTGCGTGCTTTCAAATACCGCACCATGGAGACGTTGTCCATGGCGGCATGCGATGCCGTGCGAAACACATATTTGAAATTGTTTTCTTCGAAAATACGCGGAGTTCCGCAATCGTAAAGAATCAGGAATTTCTTCAACTCCTCGGCCACAGGCGCGACCGCTAGGCAATCGCCCGAGCCCACATACCCCACGACCACATCGACCTTATCGCGCTCATATAGGTTTCGCAATTCTTGAACCTGTTTGGTGGCGCCACCGGCCTCGTCCACATAAACAACTTCAATTTGCAAACCGCCAATGCCTATCTTGTTGTAGGGAGCGGGCGCCTGTCCTTTATTGAACGCATTTATCAGTACCTTGGCGCCATTGACTGCAGGTATGCCAAAGCTTTCCGCTGCTTGGCCGGAGAGAAAACTAACGATACCGATTTTGAAAGTCTCTTGCGCCATGGCGGTCATGGCGCACAGGCCGACGGCCGCAGCGGCGCACAAGCGAAGTAAGCGGGTTGAGTTAAAAGACATGTGAAACTCCAGTACAGATATTAGAAAGACTTAAGCGGACAGCAACTTACACAGCCCTAGAGCATAACCTCTGGATGCCGTTCGCGCCATTGAATGAGCCCTAGAAAGATTGTAATTTTTCAATCAAGCCGTTCAACGCGTCAAGTGATCCAAAGGCGATGGAGATTTCGCCGGACTGATCAATTTTGCCAAAACGCTTGCTTTGTTTTTTCACCCGTATTTCAACCTGAGCCGTCAACAAATCGGATAACTCTTCCTCGATTCTTTTGATGTCACGGGATTTTTCCTTGGCCGGTTTTTGTGTCACCAGCGAGAAGTCAGCGCCGATTTTTTTCACCAATGTTTCAGCTTCACGCACCGACATTTTTTTGGCGCTGATTTGATTGGCGGCCGTGATTTGCGCCGCCTTGTCCAACGACAGCAAGGCGCGCGCATGACCCATGTCAATGTCACCGGCGATCAACATGGTTTGCACAGGCTCGGCCAGGTTCAGCAGGCGCAACAAATTGCTGGCGGCACTGCGCGAGCGCCCCACCGCCTGGGCGGCGGCTTCATGGGTCAAGCCGAACTCACGGATCAAACGCTGCAAGCCCTGGGCCTCCTCCAGCGGGTTCAAATCCTCGCGCTGCATGTTTTCTATCAATGCCATGGCCGCGGCATTTTGGTCGCTGACCTCGCGCACCAGCACCGGCACCTCGGTCAAACCGGCCAACTTTGCCGCGCGAAACCGCCGCTCTCCGGCGATGATTTCATAACCTCCGGCATCGATTCTGCGCACGAGTATGGGCTGCATGATGCCTTGTGATTTGATGCTTTCAGCCAGCTCATACAAGGCGCCTTCGTCCATGCGCTTGCGCGGCTGGTAAACACCGGCGATCATTTCATCCAACTTCAATACCGTTGGCGCACCCTCGGCAGCGGCCATTTGAATGGACTCGCTGGCGGTCGGGCCCAATAAGGCCTCCAGGCCGCGTCCCAACCCCTTGATTTTCTTTGTCGCCATGGCTACTTCTCTTTGCGGTTGCGGTTATTTAAACGGTTTCGAATCTATGCACCAATTCCTTGGCGAAATCTATAAAGGCCAGACTGCCCTTGGCTGACGGGTCAAACACCACCCCGGGCAAGCCATAGCTGGGCGCTTCTGCCAGACGCACGTTGCGCGGTATCAAGGTATTGAACACTTTGTCGCCGAAGTGGGCTTTGAGTTGATCACTGACTTGTTGCTGCAAAGTGATGCGCGGGTCAAACATGACGCGCAACAAGCCTATGATTTTTAAGTCTTTGTTCAAGTTAGCGTGTACCTGTTTGATGGTGTTGACCAGGTCGGTCAGCCCCTCTAAGGCAAAGTACTCACATTGCATGGGGACAATCACGCCGTGCGCTGAGCACAAACCATTGAGGGTCAGCAAGGACAAAGACGGCGGGCAATCGATGAGCACGATGTCGTACTCTTCGATGACTTCAGCAATGGCGTTTTTCAGGCGCTTTTCGCGGTGCTCCAAATTAACCAGCTCAACCTCAGCACCGGCCAGGTCACGGTTGGCGCCCAACACGTCATAGGTCGGCATGTCCTGGCGCGCCGCGGCTTCGCCCCAGCGGCTGCGCGTGCGCGCCTGGACCAAGCTGGTTTGGCCTAGCAACACGTCATACACCGAAAACTTCAGCTGGCGTTTGTCTACACCCGAGCCCATAGTGGCATTGCCCTGAGGGTCGAGATCAATCATCAAGACCCGCTGGCCAATAGCCGCCAATGCGGCAGCCAGATTGATGGTGGTGGTAGTCTTACCGACCCCGCCTTTTTGATTGGCAATGCAAAAAATATGAGCCATGGTGTTTATTTCTGTAAAACCAAACGCAAACCGAAACCGTATAAAAAAGTCAACGCGGCAACCGTGGTAGCCATGACAGCAAAGGTCAGCACACCGGGTTGTTGCTGTACATCTATGAATAACGGGAAAAACGCCATGTAAAACACAATGGCCTTGGGGTTGAGCAAGGTGATGAAAAACGTCTGCCGAAAGAAGTGACCTGACAACATGTCAAGAATCGGCGCATCTGCTGGGTTTTTCCGCCACATCTGTATCCCCAAATAAGCCAGATACAAGGCACCCAACCATTGCATTGCTGCAAACCAGACAGGTGAAGCCGTCAATAAGGCAGCCAATCCCGCCACTGCAGCCCACATCAACACTTGATCACCGGCGATGACACCGAAGGTTGCACTGATACCGCCCTTGCGTCCGCCTGCCGCTGTCGCGGTCAGCAAGGCCAAATTACCCGGGCCGGGAATTGCCAGAAAAACGATGACGGCACCGGCAAACGCCGGGTAATCTGAGATACCAACCATGGAAGAACCTTGAGACGGATAGCCTGTGCGGGTCTGACAGTGTAACTGCCAGGCGACAACGCTTAGAGCATTGTTTCACGTGAAACGTAGCCATGGCCATCGGAATGCCGCTTGTCCGGGCGCTCACAAATCCCGAAACCCAAGCCTAGGCAACACAAACCTACACTCACACAGTTCAAACCGGCCGCATCCAGACCAAGCACCTATCAACATCCAAGCCGGGAACCGCCAGCACTTCCACTTTGTCGACACTCACGGTAGCTGGCAAATCCGCCAACTCTTCAGTCGAGAGTTTTGCCTTCATGGCCATCCACGCGCCGCCTGGCTTTAACAAATGGCGGGACGAGTCGCAAAAATCACGCAACGAGGCATAGGCGCGACAGGTCACGACATCAAAACCCCCGGACAATGTCTCAACCCGAGAATGAACAGCCCGCAAATTAGGCAACCTGATACTGTGTGCCGTGGTTTGAATAAAGGCCGCTTTTTTAGCCACGGCATCTACCGCGGTGACCTGCCAGTGCGGACAGGCAATGGCAAAAACCACAGACGGCAGGCCGCCGCCCGCCCCGACATCCAGCAAGTCCAGGGCTTCGGGGAAACCTTGTTTCAATGAAGGCAAGGCGGCCAAGCAATCCAATACATGCTGTTTTAGCATGTGCTCTGGCTCGCGCACGGCGGTCAAGTTGTAGACCTTGTTCCACTTGCCAAGCAATTCAATGTAATCGAGCAAGGCCTTTTCTTGTGTCTGCGATAACTCAAGCGGCAAAGCCTGCAACCCTTCGGCCAGCGCCAAAGCCAAAGTCGTCATCAACCCACGGCCCCGGCTTTTTCAGACACGCCGCCTGAGCGCGCGCGCCTGAGATGAACCAGCAACAACGAGATGGCCGCGGGCGTAACGCCGGAAATGCGCGAAGCCTGACCTAAGGTTTCAGGACGCTGTTTTTGCAACTTCTGCCTAACCTCTACGCTCAATGCCGGAATGGACATGTAGTCAAGCTCAACAGGCAAGGCCAAATGTTCATAATTCGCCGCGCGCCTCACCTCTTCCTGTTGCCGGTCTATGTAGCCCGAATACTTGGCCGCAATATCGAGTTGTTCGACCACTGTTTCACGTGAAACATCATCAAGCGCAGCAATCTCGCTGCTTGCAAAGCGCCCGTCATCAAGACTCATCAGCAGCTTATAGCTGACATCCGGACGGCGCAACAAATCTGCCAGACTGTGTTCATGCGATATGGGCTTGCCCAAAACCCGCCCGGACTCGGCCGGCGACAAATTACCGGGATTGACCCAGGTAGAAGCCAAGCGCTGTGTTTCACGTGAAACAGCCTCCCGTTTGCGGCAAAAAACATCCCAACGAACGTCATCAATCAAGCCCAGATCTCGGCCTTTTTCCGTCAAACGCGCATCGGCATTGTCTTCGCGCAACTGAAGGCGAAACTCTGCGCGACTGGTGAACATGCGGTAAGGCTCAACCACGCCTTGATTGATCAAGTCATCAACCAGCACGCCTAGGTAGGCTTGATCCCGCCCGGGAGTCCAGGCCTCTTTGTCCTGGCATTGCAAAGCCGCGTTAATGCCAGCATACAAACCCTGGGCCGCGGCTTCTTCATAACCGGTGGTTCCATTGATTTGCCCGGCAAAAAACAAGCCTTGGATGGACTTGGTTTCAAAGCTTCTGCAAAGTTCGCGCGGATCAAAGTAATCATATTCAATCGCATAACCCGGACGCAAAATATGTGCGTTTTCCAAGCCGACCATGGATCTGACCAACTGGTATTGAATATCAAAAGGCAGGCTGGTGGAAATTCCGTTAGGGTAATACTCGTGGGTTGTCAGGCCCTCCGGCTCCAGAAAAATCTGGTGACTGCTCTTGTCGGCGAAGCGGTTGACTTTGTCTTCCACACTGGGGCAATAGCGCGGGCCTACACCTTCAATTTTTCCGGTGAACATAGGGCTGCGGTCCAACCCGCTACGGATAATGTCATGGGTTTTCTCGTTGGTATGCGTGATCCAGCAAGGCAACTGAGCAGGATGCATTTCACGCCGACCCATATAGCTGAAAACCGGTAACTCTAAAGACTCGCCGCCTGGCATGCCGTCCCCGGCTTGTTCGGTACAACGTGTGAAGTCAATACTGCGTCCGTCAATGCGCGGAGGCGTGCCGGTTTTCAACCGACCTTGCGGTAATTTCAACTCTTTCAATCGGGCAGATAAACGCAGGGAGGGAGGGTCTCCGGCGCGCCCGGCTGAATGGTTATCTAAGCCCACATGGATTTTTCCATCGAGAAAAGTACCGGCTGTCAAAACAACAGTCCGGGCGGTAAAGCGAACCCCTACTTGCGTGATTGCCCCGACAACCCTTGAACCTTCAATCATCAAATCTTCGACCGCTTGCTGAAACAACCACAGGTTTGGCTGGTTTTCAAGCCGGTGACGAACGGCAGCTTTGTAAAGCATGCGATCTGCCTGCGCACGGGTCGCACGCACGGCCGGACCCTTAGAGCGATTGAGTATGCGAAACTGAATACCGGCCAAGTCAGTCGCCAGCGCCATGACGCCGCCAAGTGCATCCACCTCTTTGACCAGATGGCCTTTACCAATGCCGCCAATGGAAGGATTGCAACTCATTTGACCCAGGGTTTCAATGTTGTGCGTCAATAACAAAGTGCGGCAACCCATGCGCGCACTGGCCAGCGCGGCCTCTGTCCCGGCATGGCCGCCACCGACAACAATCACATCAAAATGCACTGGGTATAGCATGCATAAGCCTCAATCAAAAAAGCATTTTAGGTCGCCGCCTAGAGAAAGGGGTGCGTCTAATACCAATATGAGCAATACTTAAATATCAATATTCGCAGCCCGCAAAGCATTGCCTTCGATGAACAAACGACGCGGCTCTACTTCATCACCCATCAACATGGTGAACACCCGGTCCGCTTCAATCGCATCATCAATTTGAACCCGCAACAAACGGCGCACCGCGGGGTCCATGGTGGTTTCCCACAGCTGTTCAGGGTTCATCTCGCCCAGGCCCTTGTAGCGCTGGCGTGCCGTGGCATGCTCAGCTTGAACAATCAACCAGCGCATGGCTTGGCGGAAATCAGACACCTTTTCTTCTTTGCGCCGCTCGCCCTCGCCGCGCTCTACGCGCGCGCCCTCGCCCAGCAATTCACGGAAGTTAGACGCAGCTTGCGCCAAAGCAGCGTAATCCGCACCGTGCACAAAGTCTTGCGAGATGACACTGCTTTTGACGTTGCCGTGGTGGTGGCGGCTGATACGCAGCACAGGTTTGTCAGTGCGTACATCAAATTCAGCGGCAACTTCCGAGCCGCTGCCAAGTTCGCGCAATTTGTCTTGCAAGCTGATCGCAGAAAGCTGAGCGACATCCAGGTTATCAAGATTCAAAGACACGCCGTCGGCCATGGCTCTCAAAGCTTCGGCATCCATGATGTTGCTCAGGCGCGAAATCACAGCCTCAGCTAATTGGTGCTTTCTGGCCAGTTCTGCCAGCGTCTCACCACTCAAACTGCGAGGGTTAACGCCGCCGGTAAACAAGGCGGCATCTTTCAAGGCAATGCGCATCAAAAACATATCAAGCGCCGGTTGGTCCTTGAGGTATTGCTCTTCCTTGCCGACCTTGACTTTGTACAAAGGCGGTTGCGCAATGTAAATGTGTCCGCGCTCAACCAACTCAGGCATCTGCCGGTAAAAGAAGGTGAGCAACAAGGTGCGTATATGCGCGCCATCAACGTCAGCATCGGTCATGATGATGATGCGGTGGTAACGCAATTTGTCAATGTTGAAATCATCTGTGCCTGACTTGCCGGATTCAGCGCTCACCTTACCTATGCCTGTACCCAGCGCGGTAATAAGCGTCAAGATTTCATTGCTAGTCAGCAGTTTGTCGTATCGCGCTTTTTCAACATTCAGAATTTTGCCGCGCAATGGCAATATGGCTTGAAATTTTCTGTCCCTGCCCTGCTTGGCAGAGCCGCCGGCCGAGTCTCCCTCGACAATGTAAATTTCACACAATGCCGGATCTTTCTCCTGACAGTCAGCCAATTTGCCAGGCAAGCCCATACCGTCTAAAACACCTTTGCGTCGCGTCATTTCACGCGCCTTGCGCGCGGCTTCGCGCGCTCTAGCGGCGTCTACGATCTTGCCGCAAATGATTTTGGCATCGTTTGGCCGCTCTTGGAGATAGTCGCCCAACACTTTACCGACAATATCTTCTACCGGGGCACGAACTTCGCTAGACACCAATTTGTCCTTGGTCTGGCTGCTGAATTTAGGCTCAGGTACTTTGACCGACAACACACAGCACAAGCCTTCACGCATATCGTCACCGGTGACTTCTACCTTAGCTTTTTTGGCAAAGTCATGCTCTTCTATGTATTTGTTGATCACCCGCGTCATAGCGGCTCGCAAGCCAGTCAAATGTGTACCGCCGTCGCGCTGTGGAATATTATTGGTAAAACAAAGCACGCTCTCGTTATACCCGTCGTTCCACTGCATGGCGACTTCAACACCTATGTGTGTACCGGGAATACCGCCATAGCTTTCAGCAGGCCGATCGCCTTCGGCATAAAAAGCATTTGGGTGCAGAATTTTTTTTCCGGAATTAATGAACTCGACAAAACCTTTGACGCCGCCGGCACCTGAATAATCATCGGACTTGCCCGTTCGCTCGTCTATCAAACGAATACGCACGCCATTATTTAAATAGCTGAGTTCACGCAAGCGCTTACTGAGAATTTCATAATGAAAGTCATGATTTTGCGTGAATATATCGGTGTCAGGTAAAAAATGAACTTCAGTGCCGCGCTTGTCGGTGACACCCGTCACACGCATGGGAGACACTTCAACGCCGTCAACCATTTCAAGTAAACGGTTTTGCACAAAGCCCTTGGCAAACTCCAAGGTAAAAACCTGCCCGTCGCGCCTGACCACCAGTCGCAACCATCTGGACAAGGCATTCACGCAGGAGACACCTACGCCGTGCAAGCCACCTGAGACCTTATAACTGTTTTGATTGAACTTACCACCCGCGTGTAGTTCAGTTAACGCAATTTCTGAAGCGCTGCGCTTAGGTTCGTGTTTGTCGTCCATTTTGACGCCGGTAGGAATGCCCCTGCCGTTGTCAGTCACGCTGATAGAGTTGTCAGAGTGGATAGTGACAACTATGTCGTCGCAGTGGCCAGCGAGCGCTTCGTCGATAGAGTTATCAACGACTTCAAAAACCAAATGATGCAAGCCAGTTCCATCGGATGTGTCGCCGATATACATGCCTGGTCGTTTACGTACCGCTTCCAAGCCTTCGAGAATTTGAATCGAACTTTCTCCATACGCCTGATCTGCGGCGGGAATATTAGCTTGGCCATCGGAGCCAGTATCGGTGTTGCTTATCGTCATATATCAATTCATCTAGCGCTGTAGGGCGCGAACAGGAAACAGAGAAAAAAACCTAGTTACAAACCGGCTCAAATACGCATGGGCATGACGACATATTTGAAAAAATTATTTTCAGGAATGGTCACTAGCACTGAACTGTTAGAGTCAGCAAGGTCCATGCGCACCATGTCTTCGTGCATGTTGACCAGAACGTCTATCAGGTAAGTCACATTAAAACCAATCTCGATAGAGTCGCCTGAATAATCGACTTCGATTTCATCAATCGCTTCTTCTTGCTCAGCATTGCTGGAAGCAACACGAAGCACACCAGGTTCTAAATTGATACGGACGCCCTTGAACTTATCGGTGGTCAAAATAGCGATACGCTGCAAACACACCAGCAATGCATTTTTTCCCAACGTGATGCTGTTTTTATGGCTTTTTGGTATCACGCGGTTGTAATCGGGGAACTTGCCTTCAACAAGCTTGGTGACAAACTCCTTGCCATCAAAAGAAAATCTGGCTTGATTGCTGGCAAACTGCATATGAATATCGCCGTCTTTATCGCTCAGCAAACGCAACAACTCAAGCACAGTTTTACGCGGCAATATCACTTCCTGCTTGGGAACTTCAGATTCCAATGTAGACGAGGTATAAGCCAAACGGTGACCGTCAGTCGCCACCAAACTGAGTTGTTTGCCTTCGGCCACAAACAAAATACCGTTCAGGTAGTAGCGGATATCGTGCACAGCCATTGAAAAAGAAACTTGCTGAAGCAATGCTTTGAGCGTTTTTTGCGGCACGCTGAAGGCAGGGCCGAAATTTGTTGATTCCTGCACCAGGGGAAAATCTTCGGCTGGCAATGTTTGCAATGAAAAACGGCTTTTACCGCTTTTCAAAATCAATTTATTTTGATTCGATTCCAGCGTCACCGTTTGATCTGATGGCATAGAGCGCAAAATATCCATCAATTTGCGTGCGCCTACCGTGGTACTGAAATTTCCACTGTCGCCGCCCAGCGATGCCTGAGTACGGATTTGAATTTCAAGATCGCTGGTGGTGAGTTGCACGTCATTACCTGTTTTACGAAGCATCACATTGGCCAAAATAGGCAAGGTATGACGGCGCTCAACAATGCCTGCAACCGATTGCAGGGAAGCAAGAATTTGCTCTTGGGTGGCTTTCAAGACAATCATGTCATCCTCTTCTTAAATTCTTTATAAATCAATAGCAGTAGTAGATAAGCAAGCCCTGTTTCTGTGGACAAGCCGGTTTTCCACTTTGACATCAAGCACTTGGCTACCAGCAAACACTGTTTGCAAGTGGTTTTTTATCATGCTGCTGACAATGAATAACTTTCCCGGAATCACATCCACTGTGGATAAGCCTGTAGTTGTGCTGATTCTATCCACAGGGTTAGGCATAGAAGAATTCATTATTTATCCTTTCAGCGTTTGTTCAAGCACATGCAATTGCTGGTTCAATTCGTTCAGTGTTTGACGCTCACCTGAAATTTTTCGTACAGCATGTAAAACGGTGGTGTGGTCACGCCCGCCGAACAACTCACCTATTTCAGGCAGACTTTTTTGAGTCAGTTCTTTGGCCAGGTACATGGCGATCTGTCGCGGTCTGGCAATCGAGGCAGGACGTTTTTTTGAATACATGTCAGCGACTTTGATTTTGTAATAGTCAGCCACAGTTTTTTGAATATTTTCCACAGAAATCTGTCGGTTTTGGATAGACAACAGGTCGCGCAAGGCATCACGTGCCAGTTGTATTGACACTTCCTTTTGGTTGAACCTTGAATATGCCAGAATTTTACGCAATGCTCCTTCAAGTTCTCGGACGTTGGAGCGGACATTTTTGGCGACAAAAAACGCGACTTCTTCCGGCATTTCAGTGCCTTCAGCGCGTGATTTATTGATCAAAATCGCAACCCGCATCTCAAGTTCAGGCGGTTCGATGGCTACAGTCAGCCCGGAATCAAAGCGGGACACTAAGCGTTCGTGTATGTCTGCCAACCCCTTGGGATAGGTGTCGCTGGTCATCACAATATGTGATTTTTTCGCAAGCAATGCTTCAAACGCGTTGAAAAACTCTTCTTGTGTCCGGTCTTTGTTGGCAAAAAACTGTACATCGTCTATCAACAACAAATCCAACGAGTGGTAATGGTGCTTGAACTCGTCAAATGTCTTGCGTTGATAGGCTTTCACCACATCCGACACAAATTGTTCGGCGTGTATGTAAAGCACCTTGGCATCCGGGCGGTTTTGCAGCAATTGGTTACCAACCGCATGCATCAAATGGGTTTTGCCTAAGCCCACCCCGCCGTAAATAAACAAAGGGTTGTAAAGCTGTCCGGGCACATTGGCAATGTGCATGGCTGCAGCGCGTGCCATGCGGTTGGCTGTACCTTCAATCAAAGTGTCAAAGCACAGGCTGCTGTTGAGTCGGTTTTTAAACACATTCAGCGCTGCGTCTGATGCTGTCGAGTTCGAAGCGTTGGAAAACTCGTCGTTTTCATGGCTTGGACGTAAAACCGGTTCTCTGACCGGGGCCTCTTTGGGGGCCAGGGAAAACTCGATATGCACAGGCTGCCCGTATAACTGATTCAGCAGTGCACTGATGCGACCGGCATACTGTGCGCGTATCCAGTCAAGCTTGAAACGATTGATGACAACAATAGTGAGTTTGGAAAAATCGTCAGACACAGCCGCTTGCAGCGGCTTAATCCAGGTATTGAACTGTTGCTCAGGCAATTCCTGGGCAAGAAGATCGATACAAGATTGCCATAATGCCTGGCCCGCGTCATTATTCTCAGATGGCAGCATAGAGGAACTCATGTTCCCGCAAACCGGTAGATCAAACTGTGGATAGAAAGCTGGATAAAGCGCATTCAGAGTACTTTATCAAAAAATTATCCACAGAAACAGCAGAATTTCAACTTTAACCCTCAAAATACTTTACAACTTGTCACGGATAAGAGAAATTTTTAAAAAAAGGCTGAAAAACAGAGATAATCTTCGGTTTAGTTTGCATCAGAGATTATCAACATGAAACGTACCTACCAGCCCTCAAAAACCCGCCGTGCGCGTACCCATGGCTTTTTGGTCCGCATGAAAACCAAAGGCGGGCGTGCTGTCATCAATGCCCGTCGCGCCAAAGGCCGTAAACGGCTGGCGGTCTGAGCCTGACTGCGCACGCAGATGCGCACAAGGCAAAAACGGGCGTGGCAAAAATCACGCAACGTGCAGATTTTGATGCAGTTATGGCCGCAGGGATAAGCGCAAGCACCACCCATTTTGCGTTGCACATTCAGCGCCCGGCGCTGCGAAACCGCATAGGCGCCGTTGTACCTAAGCGATGGGCCAAAAATGCAGTGACAAGAAATGCCATCAAACGTCAAATTTATGCACTTGCCGCTCAAACTCAATTCAAGACGGAGGCGGCTGACATGGTTGTGCGACTGAGAAAAACATTTCAGCGTAAAGATTTTATTAGCGCGTCTTCCGTCGCGTTGAAACAAGCCGTACGCACCGAACTTTGGCAATTGTTTGATAAGGCATTTCGAACACCATGATGCAGCAACTGTTGATGGCAGGTATCAAAACCTACCGGCTGATTCTCAGCCCATGGCTGGGTTCATCCTGCCGGTTCACACCAACATGTTCGGCCTATGCATTACAAGCGCTTGAATCACATGGCGCCAGCGCGGGCAGTTACCTGACACTCAAACGATTGTCTCGATGTCATCCCTGGTGCAATGGCGGGCATGATCCTGTGCCGGATAAACACCAGGCACATTCTCTTTGGCCATTTACTGGCCGCACTTCATCTTCTTCGACCGAGTCAAAACTTCCATGAACGATATTCGCCGCACCATTCTTTGGGTTGTTTTCGGTTTCTCTATGGTGATGTTGTGGGACCAGTGGCAAATCCATAACGGCAAAAAACCGACGTTTTTCCCGTCTTCTGTACCGACAAGCCCTGTACAAACAAACAACACGCAGTCCTTGCCTACACCGATAGCAAACAGCGTAGCGTCCACCGGTTTGCCGCAAAACAATGCGGGCGATGTTTTGCAGACAGGAACCGCCGCCCAACGTATCGATGTTGAAACCGACGTGCTGAAGTTGCAATTCAGTAGCGAAGGTGGCAGTCTTGTTCGCGCGGAGCTACTCAAGCACAAAGACATACACCACGCGGGCAGCAATGTGCTGATCATGGATGACAGCAAGGAGCGTGTCTACCTAGCACAAAGCGGATTGATTGGCGGCGCATCTGCAGCAGGCTGGCCAACGCATAAAACACCCATGGTGTTCAGTGGTTCAACAATGCTCAAGGGGACAGAAAACGAATTGCAATTGCGCTTTGAGTCTGTGCCTGTCGGTGAGGTGAAACTGGTCAAAACGTATATTGTGAAGCGCGGCAGTTACGCCATAGAAGTCAAACATGACATCACCAATGCTTCATCTGCCGCAGTCAGTCCGCAGTTGTATGTGCAATTGGTTCGTGACGGCAACAAACCCGAAGGCGAGTCTTCTTTTTACTCGACATTCACCGGACCAGCGGTTTTCACCACTCAGAAAAAATACCAGAAAATAGAGTTCAGCGACATAGAAAAAAACAATGCTGACTTTGAGAAGCAAAGCAGCCAAGGCTATGTGGCTATGGTTCAACATTATTTTGCTTCCGCCTGGTTGCTCGATGACACACAGCAGCGCGACTTGTTTGCACGCAAGCTGGACAATAACCTGTACGCTGTCGGCATGGTCGCACCACTACCTGCCATAGCCCCTGGTGGACAGCTATCGCAAACGGCGCGATTGTTTGTCGGCCCTCAAGAGGAAAAAATACTTGAATCTATGTACCCGGGTCTTGAGTTAGTCAAGGACTACGGCTGGTTGACCATTTTGTCCAAGCCCCTGTACTGGTTGCTTTACGAACTTTACCGAATCATTGGTAACTGGGGTTGGTCTATTGTGGCTTTGGTGGTGGTATTGAAAATTGCTTTTTACTGGTTGAATTCCCAGGCGTATAAGAGCATGGGCAAGATGAAAGCCATCAATCCCAAGATCATGGAAATGCGCGAGCGGCTGAAAGACAACCCGCAACAAATGCAAATGGAAATGATGAAAATTTACCGCGAAGAAAAAGTCAATCCCCTTGGCGGTTGCTTGCCTATCGCGGTACAAATTCCTTTCTTCATTGCGCTTTATTGGGTGCTTCTTTCATCCGTTGAAATGCGCAACGCCCCCTGGATCGGCTGGATATATGATTTGGCGGCACCGGACCCCTGGTTTATTCTGCCCTTGTTGATGACTGTGACATCCGTGTTCCAGACTTGGTTGAATCCAACTCCACCAGACCCAATACAAGCCAAGTTGATGTGGTTCATGCCGCTGGCGTTCAGCGTCATGTTCTTTTTCTTCCCTGCCGGTTTGGTGCTTTATTGGTTATCCAATAATATTTTGTCGATCGCTCAGCAATGGATGATCAACAAACAGCTTGGCATCATTAAATAAGCTCCGAGTTTATAAACGCTGTTGATCATTATGTTGTCGCAGCGGAATGATCCCATCATTGCTCTGGCTACGCCGCCGGGGCGCGGTGCTGTTGGCATAGTGAGGCTCAGCGGCAAACACTTATTGAATTTTGCGCAAAAACTCACGCACCGGCAACTCACGCCCAGAGTCGCACAACTGGTAACCATCAAAGATCAACTCGGTGACAGCTTAGACCAAGTTCTGGCGATTTTTTTCCCCGCTCCGCACAGTTACACCGGTGAAGATGTGCTGGAATTGCAAGGCCATGGCGGAGCGGTGGTGTTACAGATGTTGTTGCAAAACTGTTTGCAAACAGCGCATCAAAAGAATGCAGACGAAGTGGCCCTGCTGCCGCATTTACGCTTGGCCAGACCGGGCGAATTTACCGAGCGTGCTTACCTGAATCACAAGCTCGATTTGGCGCAGGCCGAGGCAGTGGCTGATTTGATAGACGCGAACACCGAAGCAGCTGTTCGCAGCGCGGGGCGCTCGCTAGAGGGTGTGTTTTCAAAACAGGTGAATACGCTTAAAGATATGCTGATTCATTTGCGCATGCAAATCGAAGCCTGTCTGGATTTTCCGGACGAAGACATTGATTTCATACAACAAATGCATGTTGATGAGCAATTGCAGGCGCTTGAAGAAAAAACCAAGGAATTGCTGGCGCAGGCGGCGCACGGTCGATTATTGCGTGACGGTTTGAAACTTGTGATTGCAGGCCAGCCGAATGCGGGCAAGAGCTCGTTGTTGAATGCCTTGTCAGGCGCGGATGTGGCCATAGTGACAGCCATTGCCGGGACCACGCGCGATGTGTTGACGCAAAGCATACAAATACAAGGTGTACCTGTGCATGTTTTGGATACTGCCGGTTTGAGAGAGTACGCATTGGCAGATGAGGTCGAGCAAATAGGCATGGCCCGCGCCTGGGATCAAATCGGCCATGCGGATATCGTCTTGCTGCTCAATGACTTGAGTCGCGAGAACCAATCGGATTACGCGAAAGCACAAACTCGCTTAAGGCAGGATATTGAGCAAGCCTTGGCGCCGCACACCAAATTGCTTATCGTCAACAACAAAAGTGACGCCATGGTGCCAAGCCTAGACTTGAATTCGCAAGCCTTGAATATTTCAGCGAAAACCGGTGATGGATTGGATCGGCTCAAAGTTCGCATAATGGACATGGCTGGTTGGCAAGCCGGACTCAATGAAGGCGTATTTACGGCAAGAACCCGTCATTTAGACGCGATTGAAGCGGTTTTAAGCCATATTCAACAGGCGACGAAATTCATGCAATTTGCGGCTGTGCCGTTGGACTTGATGGCGGAAGAATGTCGACTGGCGCAGAACCATTTGTCATTACTGACAGGAAACTTTTCAGCCGATGATTTACTGGGGGAAATATTCAGTCGTTTTTGTATAGGGAAATAGCTTGTCTTTCTCCCATTTGGCAGAAAGCATAATAGGCAGACCATGATTTCAAGCAAGTCAGAACAACACACGCACATACTCGACTTGGCTCGCCAAACGCTGGACATAGAGGCGCAAGCAATTCTCGCTGTGAAACAACACCTGGGGGAGCAATTTGTGCAAGCGGTACAAGCTGTATTAGCGGTAAAAGGACGCGTGGTGGTCATGGGAATGGGCAAAAGCGGGCACATAGGGCGCAAAATTGCAGCCACGCTGGCGTCAACGGGCACGCCTGCTTTTTTTGTCCATCCCGCCGAAGCAAGCCACGGGGATTTGGGCATGGTTACTCGGGATGATTTGGTGATTGCCCTGTCCAACAGCGGTGAAAGTGAAGAGCTCTCAGCCATACTGCCGCAAATCAAGCGTCAGGGCGTCAAGTTGTTGGCTATCACGGGTCAAAAGCAGTCCACCTTGGCCCAATATGCAACCTGGGTGCTGGACAGCAGTGTGGAGAAAGAAGCATGTCCTATGAATCTGGCGCCTACCGCCAGTACCACAGCGCAATTGGCATTAGGCGACGCGCTAGCCGTGGCCGTGCTCGATGCCAGAGGTTTTAAACAGGACGATTTCGCGAGATCACATCCGGGCGGTAGTTTGGGAAGGCGATTGCTGACCTTGCTGTCTGACATCATGAGAACAGGAGATCAAATCCCCGAAGTTTCATTGGATGTCACTTTGTCAGAATTGATGCGTGAAATGTCACAAAAAGGTCTGGGTGCCACTGCCGTTGTTGACGAAAATAGACGAGTGCTGGGTATATTCACAGACGGTGATTTGCGGCGCTTGGTTGAAAAAGGACTGGATCTGCGTTCTATGCAAGCAGCAGATGTCATGCATCCGAACCCAACTACCTTGCGAGACACTGCGTTGGCCGTCGAAGCCGCGGAATTGATGGAACTCAAGCGAATTACCAGTGTGCTGGTCGTAGATGAAAACAACATTTTGTGCGGGGTAGTGAATTCCAACGATTTGATGCGCGCCAAAGTGATTTGATCATGACAAAACATGCATTGCATTTTTCAAAGCCATTGCTGGACAAAGCGCGTGGCATACGTATTTTTTTTCTAGACGTTGACGGTGTCATGACCGACGGCGGTTTGTACTTCACGGCTGAAGGCGAGGCGGTTAAAAAATTCAACTCGCTGGACGGCCACGGACTCAAACTGTTGATGCGCTCGGGTATCGTACCGGTGGTTATCACCGGGCGCGACAGTCAGGCTTTGCGTCGTCGTATCTCCGAGTTGTCGGTAGAACACGCGCACTATGGCGTTGACAACAAGCTATTGATGGCCGAGAGTTGTTTGCAAAGTTTTGGGGTGGACTGGTCGCAAGTTGCGGCCATGGGTGACGATTGGCCAGATTTACCGGTTTTATTGCGCAGCGCATGTGCTTTTGCACCCGCCCAGGCGCACGCAGAGTTACTAACCCGCGTCGACCATGTGTGCTCAGCTGCTGCCGGCGGAGGTGCCGTGCGTGAAGCCTGCGATTTATTGTTGATGGCCAATGGCCACTACGCGGTTGCGTTGGGCGAAATATTGTCATGAATAAAATATCCCGTCCGCCTGTAAGATTGCAACCCAGCGTTCTACAACGCTTGCATAGCTTGCGCGAGACTGTCATGGCGTATTTGCCTATCATTATGCTGGCCGTGTTGTTTTTGTTTTCAGTCTGGTTGGTAAGAAGCGTTCCAAGACCGCAGAACTATCAGCCTACTGCACCGCCTTCGCACACGGCAGATTATGATTTTCAAAACTTCACTCTGAAATCTTATGAAATGAATGGAAAATTGAAATCAACCATTCATGGCGCGTTTGCCCAACATTTTCAAGATACGATGGACACAGAAATCAAGCAGCCATTTGTCTTGATTTACTCAAAAGATAAAGTTATCTCCGTAAGGGGTAAAAAAGCGCTTGTGAACGAGGACGGCTCACAGGTGCAGCTCATGGGACAGACATTATTAAAAAGGGACGACGTACATCCTGAAGAAGACGATATGCAAATCAGTGGAGAGTTTTTGCATTTTTTTGTCAATACAGATACCTTGGTATCGCATTTGCCGGTCAATATTGTGCGTGGCAAAAATCGATTCAAAGCAGATTATCTGGACGCTGATAACGTGACTCAGGTGTATCAACTGAAAGGGCGAGTTCACGCCACTTTGGTGCCAGAGTCTGAGAAACCATAAAAAAAGGCCTGCAGAGCAGGCCTTTTTCACAGTTCGTAGTAAATCAGTATTCGTTACGACCGCCGCCGCCTTCGCGACGACCACCACCACCACCGTAACCGCCGCCGCCTTCACGACCACCGCCACCGCCGTAACCGCCGCCGCCTTCACGGCGACCGCCGCCGCCACCGCCGCCGTAACCACCGCCGCCGCCACCGCCGCCGCCACCGCCGCCGTAACCACCGCCGCCGCCGCCGCCGCCGCCGTAACCACCACCACCGCCGCCGCTGCGGGGAGGACGTGGCTCCATTGGACGAGCTTCGTTAACAACAAGGCTGCGACCGCCTAATGCTTGACCGTTCATGCCGCTGATGGCGGCTTGTGCTTCAGCATCAGATGCCATTTCAACAAAACCAAAGCCTTTAGAGCGGCCGGTATCACGCTCCATCATGACTTTGGCGCTTGAGACGGTGCCGAATTGACCAAAGGATTGTTCCAGATCGCCATCGCGAACAGAATATGGCAGATTGCCGACGTACAGTTTGTTGCCCATTCAGGGACTCCATAAAAACGAATAAAAAAGCGATGGAGTCCCGATTGCACCTGTCCACGAAAGCCAAGAAGCGAAACTAACCGATCACCGACGCACTGTTAACCCACCCCGTGGATAAGACAGCCTTTACCATTATGAAACAGATTAGGGTTTGTCAATCAAGTATTTCTACCTGATTTATGAATGAAAACCCTAAAAAACGACAAATATCACCAATTGGACTCACGGTCCGGCGTAGCGCTGACTTTGTGAATACTCAAATCTGCGCCTTCAAACTCGTCTTCCTGACTTAGACGCAAGCCGAGAAAAACCTTGATCAAGCCGTATAAGGCGACAGAAGAAACAAGCGCCCAAAAAACGCCGACCAACGTGCCGATCAATTGGGCTGAAAAACTCACACCACCCAGCCCGCCGAATGCTGTGCTGCCGAAAATACCCGCAGCTAAACCACCCCAGGTTCCGCATAAGCCATGCAATGGCCAGACACCCAGCACATCATCAATTTTCCACTTGTTTTGAGTCAGCGTAAACATGTAGACAAACAAGGCGCCGGCTACGCACCCGACAACCAGAGCCCCCAGTGGGTGCATCAAGTCAGAGCCGGCACAAACTGCGACCAAACCCGCAAGAGGACCGTTATGAACAAAACCCGGGTCATTTTTCCCAACCCATAACGCGGCAAGCGTGCCGCCGACCATGGCCATCAGACTATTGACTGCGACCAGGCCGGAGATTTTGTCCAGTGTTTGTGCGCTCATGACGTTGAAGCCGAACCAGCCAACACATAAGACCCATGCGCCAAGTGCTAAAAAAGGAATACTTGATGGAGGATGGGCAGAAATTGCTCCGTCTTTGCGATAGCGGTTGCTGCGTGCACCCAAAAAAATAACAGCGGGTAAGGCAATCCAGCCACCGACCGCATGTACCACCACGGAACCCGCGAAATCATGAAACTCAGCGCCCGTCGTAGCGAGCAGCCAAGCTTGGAAACCGAAGTGTTGGTTCCATACAATGCCTTCGAAAAAAGGATAAATAAAGCCCACAATAACAGCAGTTGCTAGAAGTTGAGGATAAAAGCGAGCTCTTTCAGCAATACCGCCTGAAACAATCGCCGGGATAGCTGCAGCAAAAGTCAGCAAAAAGAAAAACTTGACCAAGTCATAGCCGTTGCGCGCGGCAAGCACATCTGCGCCAACGAAAAAATGCGTACCGTAAGCAACGCTGTAGCCAACAGCAAAATAAACAACCGTAGAGATGCTGAAATCAACCAGAATTTTCACCAAGGCGTTGACCTGGTTTTTTTGTCTGACTGTGCCTAATTCCAAAAAGGCAAAACCTGCATGCATGGCTAAAACCATGATAGCGCCTAACAAAATGAACAAGGCATCGGCGCCCTGTTTAAGTGCATCCATGTGAGCTCCTGGGGACAAATGATTTAATTTGGTGCAAAAAATTAAGGAATACACCACTCGCACCAATTAAAAGCAAAAAGCGCACCGCTTAGGTGACCATTGAACTTTTTTTTAGAAATTAGAGGCTGCTGTTCATTCAGTACAGCTCATTAGGTACCATGTACACAAGGCTATAATTGATACATCAGCGCCGATTTGCCACAGATTGCGGGCGCTTTAACAAGTTCAGCTAAAGACGTCGTGCCTTTCCGGTCTCGTTTTTGGCGATGCCGGAAAAATATGTCATTCATTGTTTCACCATCGTCTATGCAGTTTCACGAGCCATTGGCGCTGAGCGCAGGCGGTGCATTGGTCGATTACCACCTAAGCTTTGAAACCTATGGACAACTGAACCAATTTAAAAGCAATGCCGTATTGATTTGTCATGCTTTGAACGCCTCTCACCATGTCGCAGGTGTCTATAGGGGACAGGATAAAAGTGAAGGCTGGTGGAACAACATGATAGGGCCGGGCAAGCCTGTGGACACCGACAGATTTTTCGTCATAGGCGTGAATAATCTGGGCTCTTGTTTCGGCTCCACCGGGCCTATGCACAAAAATCCGCAGACAGGCCGGACTTACGGCGCGGATTTTCCGGTGGTCACAGTAGAAGACTGGGTGAATGCGCAAGCCAGATTACTGGATGAATTAGGGATAGATACGCTGGCGGCCGTCATGGGTGGCAGTCTGGGTGGTATGCAGGCTTTGAGCTGGAGTCTGCAATACCCGCACAGAGTCAAGCATGCCGTGGTGATTGCCAGTGCGCCTAACTTAACGGCTGAAAACATTGCATTCAATGAAGTCGCCAGACGAGCCATCGTGACAGACCCGGATTTTCATGGCGGACATTTTTATGAGCATGGGGTGGTGCCCGAACGCGGCTTGCGCATCGCCCGTATGCTGGGGCACATCACTTACTTGAGTGACGATGTGATGAACAGTAAATTCGGAAGAAAGCTTCATCAAGGTAATGATTACCAATACAGCACCCAGGCTATTGAATTTCAGATTGAAAGTTATTTGCGTTATCAGGGTGATAAGTTTAGTAAGTATTTTGATGCGAACACCTATTTACTGATTACACGGGCCTTGGATTATTTCGACCCTGCCAAGGCATTCAATGGCAGCCTGGTTCAAGCAATGGCCAGAGCAACAGCAGAATTCCTGCTGATCAGTTTCACCACCGATTGGCGCTTTGCCCCTGGCAGAAGCAGAGAAATGGTGCAGTCACTGGTGGCTAACAAACGAAAGTTAAGTTACGCGGAAATTGATGCGCCGCAAGGGCATGATGCCTTTTTACTTGATGACTCCAGGTATATGAATGTGGTTCGAGCGTACTTTGAACGTATCAATACGGTAAGCGAGAAAACATGACGGGCAAATTATTAGCGCAAACCATTGCCGAATTGGTGCCTTACGGCAGCCGGGTGCTTGACCTGGGTTGTGGCGACGGCGCTTTATTGAATTTTTTGCAATCGCAGCATGGGTGCTCCGGTTATGGTGTTGAAATAGATGATGCGAATGTCGCAGCTTGTGTCAAACGCGGTGTACAAGTGATACAACTAAATTTGGAACAAGGCTTGCGCTTATTTGAAGACCAGTCATTTGATGTTGTGTTGCAAATAGATACATTACAGCATTTAAAAAACGCAGAAACCATGTTGAAGGAAACACTGAGAGTGGCTCGCATGGGAATCATTACGTTTCCGAACTTCGGTCATTGGTTTAACCGTTGGAGCGTGTTGTGCGGGCGCATGCCTGTGACCGCACAATTGCCCTATGAGTGGTATGACACACCAAATATCAGAGTGGGTACATTTGCAGATTTTCAGGCACTGGCTTTGAAGAACCGGTTGCACATTAAATATGCATTCGGTTTAGAGGGCGAAAAAATTGTGCATTTCTGGCCGAATGCAAGGGCCGCTACAGCGGTTTTTCAATTAACAAGCGAAAGTCAACTGACAGCATGAGCACCATAGCAGTGCAACACACCTTCAAACCAGTGATAGAAAATTTAGAACTGGGCACACATACACTGGCTTTGTACCGCTGGCCGCATCCGGGTAAACGCATCAAGGCCTCTGTCATGCTGGTGCATGGATTGGGTGAGCATATGGGCAGGTATAACCATCTGGCGTATGTGCTGCATCAAGCGGGTTATGAGGTCATGGCTTATGACCATATGGGGCACGGTTTGTCCTCTGGTCTGAGCGGCGATATAGATCAGTCAAACAGGCTAACCGAGGATTTGAAAACTGTCATCGCATACATGCATAACACCGAGTCAAAACTGGTGCTGCTGGGGCACAGCATGGGAGGTCTGGTCGTAGCAAGAGCGGTGGCAGAGCACCCCGACATAGCCGATGCTGTGGTAATGAGTTCACCAGCACTTGCGGCCTACACCACCTTATTAGATAAATTGTTGCTTAGTGTCTTGCCACATTGGTTTGCGCATGTCAGGGTAGATAACAAACTTGAACTGAACTGGTTGTCCAGAGATGCGCAAGTGGTGCGTGAATACAGACAAGACAAACGGGTACATAGAAAAATATCTTCAGGCTTGGCCGCGTGGATCATTGACCAAGGAAAACTTGCCTTGAAAGAAGCTGCTGCTTGGCACAAACATGCTCTATTGTTGTATGCGGGACAGGACAGGCTGGTCAATCCCAAAGGCAGTGCTGAATTTGCACAATCGGTTTCTAAAGAATATCTTCAAACACATTGCTTTAATGTGATGTACCACGAGATATTCAATGACCCTGAAAGAACAATTGTTTTTTCAAAACTGATTGAATGGCTGGATCTGCGTTACGGTTGAAAATATTCAACGGCTTCATAAAGACCTGTCATAGTAATTGAGCAAGTACGGTTAAGGCCGCAGTTTCAGCGCGTAAAACAAAAGGGCCTAAGCTTGCTGAAATGAACCCATGTTGCAAAGCTGCAGCCTCTTCTTCCTGCGTAAAACCGCCTTCAGGACCGCTCAATACAGTCATGTGTACCGGTGGGAACTTCCATAGCTCACGCCAAGCAGGGGCGTGAGCTTGTAAAGACAAAAGAATTTGCAAACTTTTTTCATGAGTTAGAGTGCTTATCAGGAAATCATTTAATAACAAAGGGACATCAATTTGCGGCAGGAGATTACGTCCAGATTGACTGCATGCAGATTGCGCGATTCCCTGCCAGTGTTCGACCCGCTTGACAGCGCGCTCACCGCTTAAGCGCAGCACCGTGCGCTGTGACATGACCGGCGTGATGCGGCTGACGCCAAGTTCAGTTGCTTTTTCAACCAGCCAGTCCATGCGCTCATTGGCCGGCATGCCGACCACAATATGTGTGTAAGTGCTTGGATTAGCCACAAAGCTAAGCGCTTGAACCACAGTGATATCGACGATGTGTTTACCCATAAGTTCAATTTGTGCGGTAAAGGATTCACCACGCCCATTGAACAACTCTATGATTGACCCCGGCTGCAAGCGCAAAACCTGTACATGTCTGGCGGCAGCTTCACTCAGACGCAATGAAAGTCCGCTTTGCAACGCCGCATCACAAAAAATCCGGTGGCGTGACATTACACACGACCAAATGCATAAGAAACAGCGGGACTGCTGCCTTCAATATGGTCAATCAACCGCAGCAATGGGAAAAGCTCGCGGTATCTGCTGGCGGTAGAACGTATGTAGCCGATAAACCTGGGTGTATCCGCCAGGTATTTGGGCTTATGGTCACGCAGGCTCAAGCGCGCAAAAATACCGGCTACTTTCAAGTGGCGTTGTAAACCCATCCACTCAACGGCACGGTAAAAGGCGCCGAAGTCAGTGCCCCAATCTTCAAAATCCATCAGCCCTGCAGCACGTGCTTTATGCCAATAACGAACAGTGATATCTAGGCAGAATTCCTCATCCCAACTCATGAAAGCGTCACGCATTAAGCTGGCGATGTCATAAGTAATGGGCCCGTAAACAGCGTCCTGGAAATCAAGTAAGCCTAAACGAGTATCTGTAATATCGTCAGACACCATGAGATTGCGGGGCATGAAATCTCTGTGTACATAAACAAGGGGTGCATACAGATTGGTTTCAACCAACCGGTCATAGACCCTGTATAAATCCGTTTGTTGTTGCGGATTCAAGCTCAATTGGCGGTATCCGTTGATGTACCACTGCTCGAAAAGTGTAAGCTCGCGACGCAGCAATGCTTCATCATAAGCAGGAAGTATCCCGGGAGCGGAAGATTGTTGCCATGACACCAGCGCATCCGTCGCTTGTTCAAACAAAGACAAGCGTTGGACTGTGCCTGTGTCAGCAAAGAATTGCATCATGGTTTGACTGCCCATGTCGTCAAGCAGCATGAAACCGTGTGTGACATGCCAATCCAAGACACGTGGCACGCGAAGGCCAGCATTCAACATAAGTAGTGCAATGTCAGCAAACGACTGGCAATTTTCCTTGTCCGGTGGCGCATCCATGAGAATAAAAGATCGGGAATCAGAATGAATTCTGAAATAGCGCCTGAAACTCGCATCTGCCGAGGCGCTTTTCACCGTATCGATCAAAAGACCGTGGCGCTGGACAAGTGAAGATAGCCAGTCAATAAATTGAAGGGCACGATGCGAGTCCTCCCAGCCTAAAGCATTGATTGCTTGAACGCTGTTCAAACCAGGGGTGATCTCGGGGTAAATTCTGCTCATGGATAATCACAATTCTACAAACAGCGCGAATCAACGCGCCTTTTTAAAATATGCGATTGCTTTTTGTCTTGCCCGGACTCTTTGTGAGTGTTTTATGCTGCGTTCTGTGGAGCGGTAAAGCATACGCACAAGTACAGCAGCCTGCACTGCAAAGCAGTGCAGACTTGTCAAACAAAGAAAACCAATTATTTTGTGAAATTGATCCCCATAGCGAGGCATGGTCAGGTAGCGGTCTGAAACTTAAGCCTACGCTAGGACTAAACCCCAAACGCGTCAGCACAGAAAACCAGCTGCAGCCGGTTTATATAGATACAGACAGCTTGAAAGGGCGAACCGATCTCGAAGTGACATTGGATGGAAGCGTAAAACTAAGACGCGGATCTACGCTTATTAAGGCAGAAAGAATAGAGTATTTTCAGCCTGCCGACCAGGCCAAAGCCAATGGCAGTGTGTATATGAACCTTGGTGGAAACATCTTCACGGGAACGCTGCTTGACTTGAAAATGGACGCCATGGACGGTTATATGCAAGATCCAGTGTTCTTTTTTAACAAAGGAAACGGGCAGGGATCAGCAGAAAAAATGCAATTCATTGATGATAAAAAAACCGTGGCGGAAAAGGTCAAATACACCAGTTGTAAACGTAAACCAGGCCCGGATTGGATGCCGGACTGGTTCATGAAAGCAGATCAAATCAGCTTTGATCAGGATCAGAATGAAGCAGTAGCCAAAAATGCTCAACTGCTCTTTTATGGTGTTCCTATATTGGCCTCGCCGGCATTGAGTTTTCCTCTAAGCAGCGAAAGAAAATCCGGCTTTCTGGCGCCGACCTTTTTTATTGACAATTTAGGCGGCATTGAGATGAGCCTACCTTATTACGTTAACTTAGCGCCCAACCGGGACTACACAATCACCACGACCCCTATGAGCCAAAGAGGTGTATTGTTCAGTAACGAGTTTCGGTATCTTGAGAGAAAAGTGCCTCAACAACCGTTCGAAGGTACAGCTTTGTTTGAATACATGCCGGTAGATGAATTGCGGGAAAGCGAGCGCTGGGGCTTGAGTTTTCAACATAACGGCTGGGCGGATGAAAAGCAGGGGTTGGCATTTTCTTTTGACATCAATCAGGTCAGCGACAATAACTATTGGAGCGATTTCACCAACCTTAATGTAGGTGCCAACAGTAAATTGATTCAGCGCGTTTTACCCACAACCATAAATCTGGGAAAAGGCTGGGGCACGCTTGCAGCGGGTGTGAATGTCACGCAATGGCAAACACAGCAAGGAACAGATTCCAGTTCGGCTATCGCTGCGCCTTTTGATAAATTGCCGCAATTGACAGTCAATTATATGCGGGCAGACATCGAAGGCTTTGACTGGACGGTCAATACCGACTTGACGCATTTCAGTGTGAACCGTACTTTTTATTGCACTTTTTACTCGTCAAGCGCCTACTGTAATCAGCAAAATGCTTTGCGAATGGTTGCTAATAATTATCTGAGCAGGCCATTTCTCACAAGTTACGGTTACATCACGCCGAAATTATCGATAAGCGCAAGGCAGTACCAATACGAAGAGGCTTACAACGGCACATATGGCAAAAGTGCTGCTTCCAACAGTGACGGCGTGGTTGTCCCTACATTCAGCCTGGACACCGGCGCCGTCATGGAGCGGTCCATGCAAGTCTTCGATACCAACTGGAGCCAGACATTAGAGCCGCGGGGTTTTTATGTCTACACTCCTTATCGATACCAAAGTGATTTACCGAATTACGATACCGGTAGCAATGACTTTAACTTTGCAACCGTGTTCACCGAAAACTCTTTTTCAGGTCAGGACCGTATATCCGATTCACACACTTTGACCTTGGGCGGTACTTCGCGCATGATCAATCCTGAATCTGGTGCAGAAGGAGCGCGTTTTGGCTTGGCTCAGCGCTATCGTTTTACAGCTCAGAATGTGTTGCTCACGCCGGATGCAACCGCTGTCAGTTCAGGCTACAGCGATATTTTGGGAGGCGCCAGCCTGTATTTGACGCCCAAACTGACGTTTGACAGCTTGGTGCAATACAACTACGAAGAAGGTCGTTCTGAACGTAAATCCTATGGTTTTCGTTACAACCCCAGCGGTTATCGTGTCATCAACCTGGCGTACCGCTTTCAATATGAGGCGTCTGAAGTGGTCGATGTCAGCTGGCAGTGGCCGTTGAATGACTTGTGGCGTGATATCGGTATTGACCAAAGACAAGGCCAGGGAATGGGCAGCGGGCGCTGGTACAGCGTTGGCCGATTGAACTACAGCAAGCTTGACGAGCGACTGGTAGATTCCTTACTGGGCTTTGAATATGATGGCGGGTGTTGGCTGGCCCGTGTAGCCGCTCAACGCACACAATTAACGTTGACAACCGCCACTTCAAGTTTGATGTTCCAATTGGAATTCAATGATTTTTCTAAGTTGGGTTTGGGTTCCATGGGATCTGTCAAAGACAATATTTCGCGATATCAAAATCTGCGCGAACCTTTCAAGTTTGCCCCCAGCCCTTTCTCACAATATGAATGAAGACATGCATTTGAAGATTACATTTGCCCTCAAACTTAGCTTTTTGGCATTCATCAGCTTGTACGGTCATAGCCTGTGTGCGCAGTCTCTTAAACCCGGGGCCGGTAATCTGCCAGCCGCAGGTCTCAGTTTGCGCAATGCAGCCGCGGCTGCAGATATTGAGAAATCCGATCAATTGCAAGCGCTTGATTTCATTGTCGCCGTGGTGGATAACGAGCCAATCACCAATATTGAAGTGAATACTCTGGCTGCCATGGCGGACCCGGCTGCAGCCAGACTAGGTAAAAGCGCACTGCTACAGAACGCACTAGAAAATCTCATCAATGAATCGGCACAATTACAAGTCGCCAGGCAATTGAATGTTCAGGTATCAACTGAGGAAATACAGCAAGCCATAGATCAGACCGCAAAGCGCAATAAATTAAGTATCGAAGAGTTAAAACAGCGATTGCAAGCCCAGGGCATGGGCTGGGAAAGATACCGCGCACAAATCAAGCGGCAAATACTTTTGCAAAGGGTTCGTGAACGCGAGGTCATCAACCGCATCAAGGTTCAAGACCATGAAATCGAAAGCTTTTTACAAGAAAACAGCAAGATACAACCGGGTAAAAATGACGATATTCATATTGCCCATATTTTATTGGCAGTGCCTGAAAAAGCCGATGCCAATGAGGTAACGCGTATTTTTAACAAGGCCGAAGAGTTATTGAAAAAAATCAAGGCTGGGGAGGACTTCAGCAAACTCGCGGCACAGAATTCGAGCGCCCCTGACCGCGCCAATGGTGGTCAACTCGGCATGCGCAATCCAGACAAATATCCTTCATTGTTTGTGGATGCTGTTCAGTCGCTGCCGGTTGGTGGCACCACCGAACCGCTGCGCTCAGGTGCGGGTTTTCATATATTGAAGTTGCTGGAACGAAAGTCGCCGAATGCCCTTCCCACAAGCATCAATCAAACCCGGGCTAGGCATATTCTCCTCAGACCCGGCGGTCAATTGAGCCAGGACTCGGCGCGCGCACAACTTGCCGGCTACAAAATTCAAATAGAGGCAGGCAAGGCTACTTTTGAAGAACTGGCCGGGCAATTCTCACAAGACGCCAGTGCGACACAGGGCGGAGACCTGGGCTGGGCCAATCCCGGCATGATGGTGCCGGAATTTGAGAAGGTCATGGATGCATTGCCGTTGGGTGAAATCGGAGACCCAGTGATATCACGCTTCGGTGTGCATTTGATACAGGTGCTTGAACGGCGCGATGCACCATTGAGCCTGCGTGATAAACAGGAGTTGGCGCGCAATATCTTGCGGGAACGCAAGTTTGAAGAAACCCTGAAAAACTGGGAGCGCGAAGTCCGCGGCCGAGCTTATGTGGAATACCGTGATCCGCCGCAATAAATCTTTAAGCCACTGATGGCGCAACACCAGGCGCGCAAACGCTTCGGCCAGCATTTTCTGACCGACGTTGCAGTCATTGACCAAATTGTTCAAGCCATAGCGCCTCAACCGGGGGACGCCATGGTGGAAATCGGGCCTGGACTGGCAGCCATGACCCAGCCGCTGGTGGAGCGGCTCGGGCAAATGCATGTGATTGAGCTGGACCGGGATCTGGCGCACCGCTTGCGCGAGCACGCTCAACTGGATGTCACCCAAGCCGATGTATTAAAGGTGGACTTCACTGCCCTGGCCGCCAGCATGCAGTCCGGTCAAGTGCGGGTGGTCGGCAACCTTCCTTACAACATTTCTACACCCATACTTTTTCATTTGCTTGAGCATGTCGCCGTCATCAAGGACCAGCACTTTATGCTTCAAAAAGAAGTGGTCGAACGCATGGTTGCGGTGCCGTCTACCGCGCACTACGGCCGCTTGAGTGTGATGTTGCAATGGCGCTATGACATGGAAATGGTATTGCTGGTCGGTCCTCAAGCGTTTGATCCGCCGCCGCGGGTAGACAGTGCGGTGGTGCGTATGCTGCCGCATGCTAAGGGGGCGGCGGTTGATGCGAAGCTGTTGAGCGAGCTGGTTCAGGTGGCGTTCAGCCAAAGGCGCAAATTGCTGCGTCATACCTTGGGACGATGGCTGGCAGAGCGTGGTTTCAGCGGCGACTTTGATGAGCAGCGGCGTGCCGAGGAAGTGCCGGTGCTGCAATACCTGGCGCTGGCGCAGACCTTGTCCGCACAGGCTTAAGCGGCTATTGCGCAAAGCGTTTTAAGTGTTCAGTGTTTTCAACAGCGTCTCGCGCATATCGCGTTTCATCAGTTTACCGTTGGCGTTGCGCGGCAAGGGTTGGTTGCTCAGTGTGAAGCTTTCAGGCACTTTTTCGCGTGACAGTCGTGTGCTGCAAAAAACGGTTAATTCTTCAGCACTGACAGCATTGCGCAATGAAATGAACGCGTGCACGCGCTCACCCAACACCGGACAAGGCTTGGCCACAATCGCGCATTCGACCACCGCTGGGTGCTGGTACAAAGTGTTTTCAACCTCGATGCAATAAATCTTGTAACCGCCGCGGTTCAGCATGTCTTTTTTGCGGTCTAGGATGCGGACATAGCCTTGTGCATCCAGGCTGCCCATGTCGCCGGATTTCCAGTAGCCGTCGATAAACTCTTTGGCGGTGGCTTCAGGGTTATTCCAATAACCGCAAACTACCATAGGGCCTTTGATCCAGATCTCGCCCATGTCACCCGCGGGCAGCGACAGGCCGTCGTCGTCGACGACTTTGATGTCTGTGCAGGCCAGCGGCTGGCCGACGGTGTCATTGTGCAAAGGCGTCATACCTGGCGGCATCATGGTGGCAGGGGACGTGGTTTCGGTGGCGCCGTAGCAGTTCATCAACACCAAAGCAGGCAAGGTACGGGCCATGGCTTCGATGCTGGCCACCGGCATGGGTGCGCCGCCATAGGCGCCGACCCGCCAATGGTGCAAATCCAGGTGCGCGAAATCAGGCTGCAACAAACACAGGTTGTACATGGCAGGCACCATGATGGTGTAAGTCATTTTCTCCAGCTGTGCCAGTTGCAAAAACGCCGCGGCTTTGAAGCTCGGCAGTATGACCAAGGTGCCGGCCACATGTAGCATGGTGGTGACCAGCGCAACCAGTCCTGTGACATGGCTTAAGGGCACGGCGGCCAGGCCCACGTCGTTCATGCCCAAAGCCATACCGGCTTGATAATGCATGCTGGAATGAACAATACCCAGATGACTCAGCATGGCACCTTTGGGTCGGCCCGTGGTGCCTGAGGTGTACAAAATAACAACGGGGTCTTCTTCTTGAACCGCAACCGCTTTCTCCAACTGTTGTGAAGACAACAGCGAATCAAAGTCAAGTGCCCCGGCGCAGCCGTCAAAACTCACGCGCCAGCGCAGGCCCGGTAGGCTGTCAGATGAAGGCACCACATCACCAAGAGAGGACTCGTGCACCAGCATCACGGCAGCGCAGTGTTCCAGCATGTAATGCAGGCCGGGGGTTTGTTCGCGGATGCTGATCGGCACCGTGATGGCCCCCAAGCGGGTGGCGGCCAGCAGGCACAATACAAATTCAATACGATTGCCCAGCAGCAAAGCAATGCGGTCGCCCGGATGAATACCCAGTTGTAGCCAACTGGCCGTCAATTGAGCGACGCGCCGGTTCAATTCTGAATAGCTAAGCCGCGTGTTGTCGCAGACCAGGGCCGTGCCGTGAGGATTGACGGCGACAGCGTTTTCCAGCAAAGCGTGCAGGCTGCGCGGCCTGTCAGCGAAACAGCGCAAAGCGCGCACAGGTTGAAAATGTTGTTCCAGTTGCTGCTGCGGCCAACTGACCTCAAACGCGCACATGCTTCATCCTTGCAATAAAAAACAAAACCCATGATGCCAGAAACGGTCAAAAAGACAGCCGTATGTCAAGCCTCCAGGCGCAATGCAATCGCTATTTTGGTCGCGGTCAGTTCAGCCGGCAAGTGGTAAGCCAGTTGAGTGAACAGCACTTCGTGCAATTTCAATTCTTCCACCCAAGCCGCTTTATCGATGTGCGTCACGGTTTGGAACTGTGATTGCGTGAAGTCCAGGCCGGTCCAGGTGATTTCCTCGTAGGTCGGGCTGATGCCGAAAACATTTTCACGGCCTTTGGCCTGGCCTTCGATGCGGTCGATCATCCACTTCAGCACGCGCATGTTTTCGCCGTAACCCGGCCAGACGAATTTGCCGTCATCACCCTTGCGGAACCAGTTGACACAAAAAATCGCAGGCAAACGCGCGCCTGTGTTTTTCAAGGTGTCGCCCATGTTCAGCCAGTGCTGGAAATAGTCGCTCATGTTGTAGCCCATGAACGGCAACATGGCGAACGGATCGCGGCGTACCACGCCTTGCTGACCTGCGGCTGCTGCGGTGGTTTCCGAGCCCATGGTGGCCGCCATGTAAACGCCTTCGGTCCAGTTGCGCGCCTGGGTGATCAGCGGCACGGTGGTCGAGCGGCGGCCGCCGAAAATAAAGGCATCAATCTTCACACCAGCCGCGTCATCCCAGGCGCTGTCGAGCGCCGGGTTGTTGGTGGCTGCCACGGTAAAACGTGCGTTCGGATGCGCTGCCTTGGCGCCGGTTTCTTTGGCGATCGCCGGTGTCCAGTCTTTGCCTTGCCAGTCGATCAGGTGATCCGGCAAATGGCCGGTGTCTTTTTCCATGCCTTCCCACCAGACATCGCCGTCGTCGGTCAAAGCCACATTGGTGAAGATGACGTTTTTATCCAGACTGGCCATGCAATTTGGGTTGGTGTGGAAGTTGGTGCCGGGAGCGACGCCAAAATAACCGGCTTCGGGGTTGATGGCGCGCAAATCGCCATTGGGACTTGGTTTGATCCAGGCGATGTCGTCGCCAATCGTCGTTACCTTCCAACCTTCGAAACCGGCCGGCGGCACCAGCATGGAGAAATTGGTTTTGCCGCAAGCGCTGGGGAAAGCCGCTGCGACATGGTATTTTTTGCCTTGCGGGTTGGTGAGACCCAGGATGAGCATGTGCTCGGCCAGCCAGCCTTGGTCGCGGCCCATGTTGGAGGCGATGCGCAGCGCAAAACATTTTTTGCCCAGCAAAGCGTTGCCGCCATAGCCAGAGCCGTAAGACCAGATTTCCCGGGTCCTGGGGTAATGGACGATGTATTTGGTGCTATTGCACGGCCAGGCCACGTCCGTTTGCCCGGCTGCCAGCGGCGCACCTACCGTGTGTACACAGGGGACGAAATTGCCATCTGCACCAAGCACGTCAAACACAGCGCGGCCCATTCGGGTCATGATGCGCTGGTTGACAGCGACATAAGCGCTGTCGCTCAATTCGATGCCGATGTGCGCGATGGGCGAACCCAGCGGGCCCATGCTGAACGGCACCACGTACATGGTGCGGCCTTTCATGCAGCCGTCAAACAAGGGCTGCAAAGTGCCGCGCATCTCGGCGGGGTCCATCCAGTTGTTGGTCGGACCGGCATCTTCTTTTTTCTCGGAGCAAATGTACGTGCGGTCTTCCACCCGGGCCACGTCGCTGGGGTCCGAGCAGGCCAGGAAAGAATTCGGGCGTTTGGCCGGGTTGAGTTTTTTAAACGTTCCTGCGTCGACCAGTTGCTGGCACAAACGCTGGTATTCCTCTTCGCTGCCGTCGCACCAGTAAACCTGATCCGGTTTGCACAAGGCGACCATGTCGTCTACCCAAGTTTTGAGCCTGGCATGCTTCACATATGCAGGTGGATTCATCAAACACTCCTCGATCTAAAAAATTAAGGTCAGCGTCCGTGTCTGAGGCGCTGACCTCAATCCTTTGGCCCACTGGTTGAAGCGGGTCGGTCATTCTATGAATGTCTGAGCCCTAAACCGCTGACACGATGGTGCTGGTTTAGGTCAAAAAAATCAAACAAAAGATATAAAAAAACGCCCGAAGGCGTTTTGCACCTGACACACGTCAGATAGGCTGACGTGTACAACTCGCTCAGGCCATGAACACAGCGATGAAGGCCAGCAGGAAAATCAGCACAGCGCCACCGATAGGCAAGACGATAGGCATCAGGGGAACAATAGATTCGACAACATCGGTGGAATCTGTGTCTTGAGAATGGTCAGACATGGCATTACCTTTGAACGGAAACGGAGTGCTATTCTAAAACACAGTAGCTGACCGCAAACTGTCGGCGAAAATAGCGCTACAGACCCGCCGGTTTGTTTGCTGCCCCGGCCATTTTCAAAGACCTACATGACAGATTTTCAACTTCCCCCTTTCACCCGTGCCCGGGCATTGCCCGGCATATTGCAGCAACGCATCGCCATGCTGGACGGCGCCATGGGCACCATGATTCAGCGCTTTAAACTGAATGAAGCCCAATACCGGGGCTTGGGTTATGACGGCCCCGGCTCTCAGCATGATCGATTCAAAGGCTTTCCCCGCGATGTCAAAGGCAACAACGAATTGCTCAGCCTGACCCGCCCGGACATCATCCGCGACATACACGAAGGCTACCTCGCCGCTGGTGCCGACCTGATCGAGACCAATACCTTTGGCGCCACCACGGTGGCACAGGCGGATTACGACATGGCCGATCTGGCCGTGGACATGAACCTGTCTTCCGCGCGGATTGCCCGTGTCGCTTGCGACAAATTCTCTACGCCGGATAAACCGCGTTTTGCCGTCGGCGCGCTGGGCCCCACGCCTAAAACCGCCAGCATCAGCCCGGATGTGAACGACCCCGGGGCGCGCAATATCCATTTCGAAGAGTTGCGCGTCGCTTATCTGGAGCAGGTGCGGGCGCTGGTCAAAGGCGGGGTGGACGTCTTGTTGGTGGAAACCATTTTCGACACCTTGAACGCCAAGGCGGCCTTGTTCGCCATCGATGAATTTTTTGAAGAAAGCGGCGAGCGTCTGCCCTTGATCATCAGCGGCACCGTGACCGACGCGTCCGGGCGGATTTTGAGCGGACAAACCGTCACGGCCTTCTGGCACAGCGTACGCCACGCCAAACCGCTGGCCATTGGTCTCAATTGCGCCCTGGGTGCGGCATTGATGCGCCCTTACATACAAGAGCTGTCCAAGGTTGCCGGTGACACCTTCATCAGTTGCTATCCGAACGCCGGTTTGCCCAATCCCATGAGCGAAACCGGTTTCGATGAAACACCCGACGTCACCAGCCGCTTGCTGCACGAGTTTGCCGCCGAGGGACTGGTGAATATCGTCGGCGGCTGTTGCGGCACCACGCCCGAGCACATACGCGCCATTAGCGACGCGGTCACGCCCTTGAAGCCGCGTGGTGTACACCCCGGCGGCGCTTATAAACAGGCGGCTTGAAGCGGGTAATTCGAGGAAGTGCCTGGGCTCGTGCTCAGTAGAGTCCAGGTTGAGCGATATGCATGCGGCTGATGATCAGGTGGAGTCAGTACCGCTTTCAATGCCAAGCGCCATGGATTTGCCCAACTCCACGCCCCATTGGTCAAACGCATTGATGCCCCAAATGGCGGCCTGACAAAACACCTTGTGTTCGTAAAGCGCGATCAACGCTCCCAAGTTGTAAGGTGTCAGGCTGTCCATCCACAGCGTGCTGCTGGGGATATTGCCTGGGAAGCTGCGGTGCGGGGTCAGGCGTTGCGCTTCGGGCAAAGTCAAACCGTCAGCCAGCAACGCTGCCATGGTTTCTTCAGGCGATCGCCCCAGTGCCAGTGCCTTGGCCTGGGCTTGCATATTGAGAATGACCACACGCTGGTGTTCGGCGTACAAGGGCAGACCGGCGTGGCCGCGGCGCACACCGATGAAATCTATGGGCACCATTTGACTGCCCTGGTGTATCAGTTGGAAATACGCATGCTGGCCGTCGTTGCCCAAGCCGCCCCATAGCACCGGCGTGGTTGCCACTGTGCAAACGCTGCCATCCATATGCACGCGTTTGCCGTTGGACTCCATGTCCTGTTGCTGCAAAAAAGCCACCAGCTTGCCAAGCGCCGAGTGGTAGGCCGCCACATGGTGGGTGGAAGCACCCAGAAAATTGCGGTTCCAGATACCGAACAACGCCATGGCCAGCGGCATATTGTGTGCGGCATGGGTATTTAAAAAATGCTGATCCATGGCTTGCGCGCCTTGCAGCATTTGCAGATAAGCCTCGCGGCCTATGGCTGCCACCAGCGGCAAGCCAATGGCAGACCACAGCGAATAACGACCGCCTACCCAATCCCAGACACTGAAACAGCGTTCACTGCTGATGCCTTGTGCCAGCGCCAGTGCGGGCTTGGCGGTCACCGCCGCCAGGTGCAGGTGCAACTCAGCCTGCGGGCAACCAGCGTCTAGCAGCCAGCGTCGCACGGACGCGAATAATGTCATGGTTTCTTGCGTCGTGAATGATTTGCTTTGCACCACGAACAGCGTGCGCGCGGCTTGCAGTGGCGCCAATGTGGTGGTCAGGCTCCAGGCGTCCACATTGGAGACGTAATGCAGGCGAACCAGCGGTTGAGTCCATACAGCATCCAGCTGTGACAAAGCCTGCGTAGCCATGCGCGGCCCCAGGTCCGAGCCGCCAATGCCTAGATTCACCACGTCGGTGATGCGCTCGCCGCCAAAGCCGGTGCAAGCCCCGGCGCGCAATTGTTCGGCAAAGCTGCAATACCTGTTCAGCTCGGTGCTGACGGCAGTTGTAATTTCTTTGCCCCAAGGCGGCTCGGCTTGTTCACTGCCGCGCAATGCCACATGCAAGGCTGCGCGTTTTTCCGTCACATTGATGGCGTCACCACGGAACATGGCCTGCGCTTGGGCCATCACGCCAGACTCTTCGGCCAGCGCCAGTAAAGCATGCATCACCTCTGCGTTGACGCGCTGGTGTGAGGCGTCCAAACTCAAACCGGCAGCGTTGAACTGCAACTCGGCATGTCGTTGCTTGTCTTTTAGCAACTCACGCAATGGCGCTTGGTTTGCTTGAGCCAGTGCGTGCAGTTGTTGCCATGCCAGGCGGTGTTCCGGGCGTATGAAATGTGTCATGGTTTTGCAATGTCAAACTACGCCGACCTGGGGTGGCGGCGCAGACCCTAGAATAAGGCAAATCTCAAGGAGCGTTGCAGCTTCACACGAAGCCAGGCTTGGGACATTTCTTCGCAACGACGCTCACCTGTTTTTCATTCACCAGGTGAGTCCATGAATACCGCATCCCGCATCGTCCCGCCCATGAAGCTCTCAGGTTTGGAGCCTGTATTGATTAGCTCCAGCCAATCACACAGTCCTCAACAAGACAGCGACGACGAATTAAGCGCGCAGCCGCAAGCCAGGTTTGTGAACATCGGCGAGCGCACCAACGTCACCGGCTCCAAAGCATTCGCGCGCATGGTTTTGAACGGCGAGTACGAGCAGGCCTTGGCGGTCGCGCGCCAGCAAGTAGAAAATGGCGCACAAATCATCGACATCAACATGGACGAAGCCATGCTCGACAGCCAGGCGGCCATGGTGCGGTTTTTGAACCTGATCGCGTCAGAACCCGATATTGCACGCGTGCCGATCATGATCGACAGCAGCAAGTGGTCGGTGATAGAGGCCGGTTTGCGTTGCATACAAGGCAAAGGCATTGTGAACTCCATCAGCATGAAAGAAGGCTTGGATGAATTCAAACGCCAAGCCACACTGATTAAACGCTACGGAGCCGCGGCGGTGGTCATGGCTTTCGATGAAAAAGGCCAAGCCGACACCTACCAACGCAAAGTTGAAATTTGCGAACGCGCTTACCGCGTGCTGGTGGACGAGGTGGGTTTCCCAGCGGAAGACATTATTTTCGACCCGAATATTTTTGCGATTGCCACCGGCATTGAAGAACACGACAACTACGCGGTGGATTTCATTGAAGCCACGCGCTGGATCAAACAGAACTTGCCCGGGGCAAAGGTGTCGGGCGGCGTGTCGAATGTGTCGTTCAGTTTTCGCGGTAACGACCCGGTGCGCGAAGCCATACACACCGTGTTTTTGTACCACGCCATTCAAGCCGGCATGGACATGGGCATCGTCAACGCTGGCATGGTCGGCGTTTACGATGACTTGGAAGCTGTGTTGCGCGAGCGTGTCGAAGACGTGGTGCTGAACCGTCAACCTCAATACAAAGACGGCGAAGAACATTTAAACCCGGGCGAGCGTTTGATTGAGATTGCTGAAAACGCCAAAGGTGCAGCGCGTGACGACAGCGCCAAACTCGCCTGGCGCGGCACGCCGGATGCACCGGTGGCAGTGGCGCAGCGCTTGAGCCACGCACTCGTGCACGGCATCACCGACTTCATCACCACCGATACCGAAGAGGCCTACCAACACACACTGTCAACAGGCGGGCGACCGCTGCATGTGATCGAA
>Ga0209768_10000132_pt1 | contig 47066 bp, 36 predicted proteins | sample LauGreSBDMM110SD_3_FD_187564 | JGI IMG/M metagenome (GOLD analysis project Ga0209768, IMG submission 187564) | Freshwater lake microbial communities from Lake Michigan, USA - Sp13.BD.MM110.SD (SPAdes) (version 2) | ecosystem: Environmental > Aquatic > Freshwater > Lake | place: Lake Michigan... | reverse complement strand
GGTCAGCTGAGATGGATGCGGCTTTGCCCGGGGCGGCGGCACGCTTGCCCTTGGGCTCGGCCTTAGCCTTCGGGTCGGGCTTTGGTTCGGTCACCACGGGCACGACAGGCGCGACAGGAGCGAGTTGCGCCAGCTGAGCTTTCTGTTGGGTGTAGAGTTCCACTAAGGCGGTGAGCTCGGTTGGGCGAGGGGAGCGGGTGCAGACATGGCGGAAGGCTAAGGTAATCTGGTCCTTCGGGTCCGTCGCTTCTTTGCTAATGCGTAAGGCGATTTGCTGGGCTGACTCCACGAAGCCGGGATTATTCAGCAGCACCAGCGCTTGGAGTGGTGTGTTTGTGTTCAGCCGCTTGGGCTGACAAATCTCGCGTGAGCCCGCGTCGAAAATCAGCATATTATCCGGCGGGGAGGTGCGTTTACGGAAGGTGTAGACGCTCCGGCGATGGGCGTTTTCTTGCACGCTGGCGCCGCCGACTTTTTCCACGAGTTTGCCGGAGGCCAAGAGGGCTTGGTCGCGGACCATCTCGGCGGTCAGGCGGAGGACTGGGCCGCGAGCGAGCCAGAGGTTGGCGGGGTCTTTTTCACGGGCCGCAGCCGTGGGCGTCGACGACTGTTGGAACGTTGCGCTCAGCACCAGTCGACGGAGCATGGCCTTCGTGTTCCAGCCGCCCCGGATGAAGTCGACGGCGAGGGTGTCGAGCAATTCTGGGTGCGTCGCTTGGTCGCCTTGCAGGCCGAGGTTCTCGCTCGAAGCGAAGAGGCCGTTGCCAAAGACCTGCGCCCACAGTCGATTGACGGCCACGCGGGCGGTCAGTGGGTTTTTCGGGTCAGTCAGCCAGCGGGCAAGTCCGAGTCGATTGCGCGGCTGTTTTTCGTCCCAAGGGAAGACTTGGGTGGGCACGCCTGGCTCGCACGGCTTGGTGAGGTCGGGCTTATCGTATTCACCGCGGGTAAGCACGTAGGCCTTAGGCGCCAGAGGGGAATGCTCCATCGCGAAGAACGCGGGGACCGATTCTTGATGAGCGGCGAGATCTCGGCGCGCCTGTTGGAGTTTCTTCCACGCTTCTTGGTAAGCCGTGTCCGTCCGTTCGCGCGCGTGCGTCAACTGAACCTTCGATGGCAGTGTCTTCGAATCGATTCCGTGCAGGCTCGCCACCTCAACGGCGGTCAGCGCTTGGTTCCAGAGCTGAACCTCATCGAGGGAACCGTTACGGAAGCCGGCATCACGCGTGCGTGAGCCGATTTCGAGGGCGTTGTTGCGCGACTTAGCGTGAAGCGTATCCCGCACCACCGTCGTGGCGATCTCGCGGCCATCTAAGTAGAGGTGGAGGCCGGAGGCCTGGGAAGAGCCGTCATAGGTCGCCGTGAGGCGATGCCACGCGTTAAGCGGCAGTTCGGCTTTGGTGATGATAGAGACCGCGCTATTGGGCCAGAGGTGAATCATGCTCCAGCGGAGTTTCCCCTCGGTGACCAGCAGTTCCACGCCAGTCGCATCGCCGTCGCCGGTATAGAAGCCAGTGGAATGCAGCACGGTGGCGCGGGCGTTCTTTTCACCGAAGCGGATGAATGCAGAGAACGTCAAAGGCTCGAACCGGCCCAGCTGGCGGAAGTCGGGGAGGATGAAACCCGCATCGCCATCAAACTTTACCCCTTGGCCTTTCACCCCGGGGGTCAGTTGCAGGTCGTCGGGGTCGCTGCGGCGTTCAAACTTCGCGGGCTTACCGTTGGCGATGGCATTGTCGGCGCCCGTTTTGGTGAACACATCCAGCGGAAGGTGCACGGCGGGGGCGGCCGGGGCGGTCGGGCCGAGGTTGGCTGAAGACGGAGTCGGGATAGCCGCCAGCGCTTTTTCGGCGTCGGCGATGGCTGCCTTTAACTGCTGTTCCTTGGTGCGGTCGGCGTCGGACTTGAATAAGCGCACAAATGGTGGCGGCACTTCGCCGTGATAGGAGAGAAGGCCATTCTCGTTTTGATCACCGAACAGGGCGGCCATCGAGAAAAAGTCTTTTTGGGAGATAGGGTCGTACTTGTGGTCGTGGCAGCGCGCACACTCCATCGTCAAACCCATGAAGCTGTAGCTCGCTGTACTGACGCGGTCGTTAATGCCGTCTTGGCGAAATTCCTCGGCGATGGAGCCACCTTCGAAGGTCATCCGGTGCAGGCGATTGAAAGCCGTAGCCACGCGTTGGTCCTGGGTGGGATTAGGAAGGAGGTCGCCCGCCAATTGCTCGGTCAAGAATTGGTCGTACGGCTTATTGTCATTGAGCGCTTGCAGGACCCAGTCGCGCCAGGGCCACGCGAACATCCCATTGTCCCCGGTGTAGCCCCAAGTGTCAGCGTAACGCGAGAGGTCGAGCCAGCTGACGGCGAGGTGTTCACCGAAGCGTGGGGAAGCGAGGAGGGCATCGACGCGCTTCTCGTAAGCGTTGGGGGATTTATCGGCGAGGAAGGCGTCGACCTCGGCGGTCGTTGGCGGGAGGCCGGTCAGGGCTAAGGAGGCCCGGCGAAGGAGCGTCACACGGTCGGCAGGGGCCGAAGGCTTCAAACCGACTTGGGCAGCTTTCGCGGCCACGAAATGATCGAGCGGATCCTTGGGCCAAGCCGCATCGGCCACTTTAGGCAGTGGGTAGGCCTGCGGCGTGACGAAGCCCCAGTGCCGGTCATACTTCGCCCCTTGCTTGATCCAGCGGGTGAGCACGTCTTTTTCCGTGGCAGTCAGCGGACGGTGCAGCTCGGGCGGCGGCATGATTTCTTCTTCATCGGTGGAGCGGATTCGCCCAATCAGCGCGCTCTTGGCCAGGTCGCCGGGAACGATGGCGGTATCGCCACTCTTGAGTTTCTTGGTGGCGCCGGCAAATTCATCTAAGCGAAGTCCCGCTTTGCGTCCCTTGTCGCCGTCGGGTCCGTGACAGCCGTAGCAACGGTCGGACAGGATGGGGCGAACTTCGCGATTAAAATCCACCACCGCTTCGTCGGCGGCCTGCAAGCCCAGCGTTAAGCCGAGCAGCGCGAGGGTGAGTGGGGTAGGACTCATGGATAAAGGTGTGTCGGGTATCTAAGTGAACTCAATCAGTGAATCACCCTATTTAACAGTGACGGTCGCCGGGGTTGCAAAACCTTGCCAATAGGATTCCAGTAAGAGTGTGTCGGGCTCGCCAGTGAAGACGACGAAGCGGAACTTTTGAGTGAAAAGGGAGCCCGGTGTGATGGTGGTATTCCCCGCGTGGACGGGAGTGTAGGCCACGAACGGCATCGTCGGGTTGAATCTAGTCGTCTGCGGGGCATTCAGGTTGTCCGGGTGGCACAGGATGGCGACTCCCACCGACTTGCCGTCGGCAGGTCCACCGAAATAGAACCAGCGGGCGCGTTGGCCATCGCCCTTCTTACGGTCCGTGGTGCCTTCGGACGTCAGAAAGCGTAACGGTGCCTTGGCGTCCCAGTCTCTGCGACCGCGGAAGCCGAGGCCTCCGTAGATATGCTTCGTCAGTTCCAAGGGATCAGTGGCGATATTCTTCTGGGTCGTCTCCACATCGAACACATTGGCCCGGGCGTTAGCTCCACCCGCGTAGCAGCGCACCGTCCAAGTTTCGTCGAGCACGGGCACGGCGGGTTGGATGCCCGTGTCGAGGCTGCGGAGTTTAGAGGTAAAGCCCCCTTCGACGGGACCAGACCAAACACGGTCAACTCCCAGAGCCGCCACCCGGCCTTTGTTTTCCTGGACGTTCCAGAAGTCGGGCTTGCGGCCTTGGAAGGACGTATGCGACCACGCCATCCAGATACCATGGTGGTGCAAGTGATCCGCCGCGAAGCTATCGGAGACCAGAGTCTGATCAGGCGTGTAAATCGGGTGAATGAAACCGCCGCGGCGGTAGACTTCCTTCACGCCGACGGGCAGGGTTTCGGCATCTTGATATTTGAGGATGGTGCGGGTCGTTTCGCCGACTTCCGATACCTCAATCGTTTCTTTGCCGCGCAGCGCCTGCACCTCGAGCGGCGTCTTCGGTTTGCCGAGGGTGGCAAAGCCCGTGAAGGTTTTGCCGATGTCTTGGTAGGGTAGGATGAAAGTGAGCTTTTCTTTTTTACTATCCCACTGAGCGGGGAGCAGGTTCACGCCAGCAGCAGTCTGCGTCGCGATGACATAGCTGAGTGACCGATCTAGGGACGCATCAGTGACTTCGACCACCTGATTGGCCTTGGATTGGTTCGGGCCGGGAATCGTGAAGGTCGCGGCAAAACCATTGAGCGCGCTGAAAAAGAGGACAGTTAAAGTGAAGCGAGGGGCCATGGAGATATGAGCAAAGGGGCGTTAAACGCTCCTATGTTTTAGGTAGATAGGAGGAATGAGACGTAGTTCCATTTCGATGGAATTATTTACGACTGATTCAATCATTAATGTCATAAAGGAATGTTATCAATCATTTAACTTGCGTTAGAGGGCTAAAAGTATGGAATTTCACCATGGCTACCAAACTCTTCGGGACCGATGGTATACGAGGGAAAGCAAACGAATACCCCATCACTGCGGAGATCGCCCTTAAAACAGGCCAAGCCATTTCTCGGGTGCTCAAGTCATCGGGCGCCAACCACAACCGCGTGATCATCGGCAAGGACACGCGGATCTCAGGCTATATGTTGGAGACGGCCCTGACGAGTGGGCTGGTGGCGAGCGGAATGGACGTGTTTCTCGTCGGCCCGATTCCGACCCCCGCCGTGGCTCACCTTACGAAGTCGATGGGCTGTGGCGCGGGCATCATGCTGACGGCTTCGCATAATCCTTATGAAGATAACGGCCTGAAAATCTTTGGGCCGGATGGTTACAAGTTGTCCGATGAGCTCGAAGCGGCGGTTGAACGGGAGATTTTATCCGACGCCCAACCCATGGCAGTGAGTCCGGATAAAATCGGTAAGGCCTACCGCATCGATGATGCCCGCGGGCGCTACATCGAATATGCCAAGCAGAGTTTGGGGCCGACGGATTTGAGTGGCTTGAAGCTGGTCGTCGATTGCGGACATGGGGCGGCGTATCTCCTCGCGCCGCTTATCTTCAAGGAACTCGGGGCGAAGGTGACCAAGCTCGGCGTCGATCCCGATGGCTTGAATATTAATGCCGGCGTGGGTGCGTTGCACCCCGAACACGCCGCCCAGGCGGTTCGTGAGCAAGGGGCTGACCTCGGTATCTCCTTTGATGGCGATGCCGACCGGGTCATTTTCAGTGATGAGACGGGAGTAACGGTCTCAGGCGATCGGGTGCTGACCCTCTGTGCTTTAGCCATGCAGACGGAAGGCACGCTCCGCGGGTCCACTATGGCCTGCACCGTGATGAGTAACCTCGGCTTGCACGAGGCCATGCGCCAGGCCGGCGTCCAGGTCCTGACCACCGCGGTCGGCGACCGCCATGTCATCGAGGCCTTGCGCAGCGGCGGCTATTCCTTTGGTGGCGAGAATTCCGGCCATCTTATCTTTGCCGACCACGCCACCACGGGCGACGGTATCCTCAGTGCCTTGCAGGTGCTGAGAATCATGAAGCAGAAGGGCGCACGGTTGTCCGACTTGGCTAAGGCGATGCACGAGTATCCGCAGTCTTTGGAGAATCTGCGAATAAAGTCGAAGCCGCCGCTGGCCTCCCTGCAGCATCTGCAGGCCGCCGTGCAGGAAGCGGATGCCACCTTTGGCATCCAAGGCCGCCACCTCATCCGTTATTCAGGGACCGAAAATAAAATCCGGATTCTCGTTGAGCATCGCGAAGCAGCGACGGTCGCCGCTTGGGCCCAACGCTTCCGCGCCGCCGTGGAACTCGATCTAGCCTAAAAGACCATGCCAGCTTTTCGTTTTCTACCGTCAACGCCTACGCCGGGGTGTCTTCCTTTGACCGCCACCCGTGCCTTGGACGCTTTTCCGATTGGTAACGTTCCGCTGTCAGAGCACCAGCGCTGCGCCTTAGCTGGCGCTTGGTCCAAAGGTGAAATCATCGAAGTCTATCCTCATGCGTGGCTGGAGCCGGCGGATGTGGCGGCCTTTATGGCGGAGTCGACCGCTTCGGCCCTGGTGGATGCCCAAGGAGCCGAACTGATGCTCCGTTCGGGGGCCACCGGACCCGTCTGCCGTGCGCAGGGCAGTTTCCTGCTTCGCTTTGCTTGGGATCTCTTGGTTGCTAACGAACGCGCCCTGAAACTGCGGACCGAATGGCAGAACCAAGGCGACCACCACGCCTCGCTTTATGTGGACGGACGCCTCTCGGTCGGCCCAGGCACGCGTATCCTGCCTGGTGTCGTCATCGAAGGCGATGTCGTCATTGGCGCCGGCTGTAAGGTCGGGCCCAACTGCTATATCCGCGGCTCCACTTCCGTCGGGAATGGTTGCCACGTCGGGCAGGCCGTGGAGCTCAAGAACTCCGTCCTCCTCGACAAGACGAACGTCGGGCACCTCTCGTATGTCGGGGATTCCGTTTTAGGGGAGAAGGTCAATTTCGGGGCGGGCACGATGATCTCGAACCTGCGTCACGATGGCCGGCCGCATCGTTCGATGGTCGCAGGCGAACTCATTGACACCGGCCGACGTAAGTTCGGTGCGATCATCGGCGACGGCGTGCACACGGGCATCCATACTTCCATCTACCCTGGTCGCAAGATTTGGCCGGGCCTTACCACGCGACCAGCGGACATCGTCGACCGCGACCTCGTCTAAGATGTGTGGCATCATCGGATATGTCGGTCGACAGCCTGCGCTGCCCATTCTCCTGGGAGGGTTGCGCCGCTTGGAGTACCGTGGGTACGACTCCGCTGGTATCGCGTTGCAGGAGCCGAGCGGTCAGCTGACTACCGTTCGTGCCGTGGGTAAGGTCGCCCGCTTGACGGAGAAAGTGAATGCGCAGTTGCCGCCCGCAGCCCAAGTGGCGGCGCAGACGGGAATCGCGCACACCCGCTGGGCGACGCATGGCGCACCGACAGAGGCGAATGCCCATCCGCATGCGGCGGCGGAAGGACGACTTTGTTTAGTGCATAACGGCATCATTGAGAACTATCGGTCCATCCGCGCTCGCTTGGAGGCCAAGGGCCATGTCTTTCTCTCTGAAACCGACACCGAGGCCTTAGCCCGTTTGATTGGGGAGCATTATCAAGGAGACCTGCGCAAAGCGGTGGGGCAGGCCTTGGCCCAAGTCGAAGGTGCATACGGCATCGCCGTGTTAGCGGTCGACCAACCGGGCGTGCTGGTGGTGGCCCGCAAGGGCAGTCCCTTGGTCTTGGGCCTAGGGGACGGCGAGACGCTCGTGGCCTCGGATGCGGCGGCCTTGGTGGCGCATACCCGCCGCGTCATTTATTTAGACGACGGGGATATCGCGGTCCTCACGGCTGAGCGCGTCAATATCCGCGATCGCCACGATGTCATCCGCGAACGTGAAGTCGCGGAATTAGGGTTAACGGCTGGGGCAGTTGAAAAAGGCGGCTACGCGCATTTCATGCTTAAGGAAATCTACGAGCAGCCGGAATCCGTCCGCAATGCGTTACGTGGTCGACTCGATGCCGAGCACGGTACCGCCGTCTTGGCCGGCATGGGGACCTCCTCGCGCGACCTGGCTGAAATCCAACGCATCATCCTCGTTGGCTGCGGGACCTCCCTGCATGCAGGCCAAGTCGGCGAATTTGCCTTCGAAGATTTAGCTGACCTCAATGCCGAGGTGCAGCAGGCCGCTGAATTCCGCTATCGGAATCCCTTGGTCGGTAGCCACGACCTCGTCTTAGCCATCTCACAATCCGGCGAAACCGCGGACACCTTGGCCGCCGTGCGGGAGGCTAAGGCCAAAGGCGCCTTGGTCCTCGGGCTCGTCAACGTCGTGGGGTCGACCATCGCCCGCGAAACGGGGCAAGGCGTCTTCATTCATGCTGGCCCCGAAATTTCGGTGGCCTCGACGAAGGCTTTCACTGGTCAGGTGGCGGTTCTTTTGCTGATGGCCCTGCGGTTAGGCCGTGGGCGGCGCCTTTCCTTAGAGCGGGGCAGGGCGCTGGTCGCCGAATTGGCACGGTTACCGGAGCTCATCGAGCAGGTTCTGGCCCAGAACGACGCTATCGCCGCGGTAGCCGCCCGCATGGCCGACGCGGAGCACTCTTTCTTTTTAGGTCGTGGTCCGATGCACCCGGTTGCACTGGAAGGCGCCTTGAAGCTCAAGGAGATATCCTATGTTCACGCCGAAGGCTATCATGCGGCCGAGATGAAACATGGTCCCATTGCTTTGCTCACCCCGGGGACGCCCGTCGTCGTGCTGGCGAATCGCTCGCCGCAGTTGGATAAAGTCTGGAGTAATGCGGAAGAATGCAAAGCCCGCGGGGCGCGGATTGTAGCAGTCGTGACGGCGGGTCAGTCTGCGGACACCATTGCCGATGACCGCATCGTCATTCCGGATTGTGATCCCTTGGTCGCGACAATCCCCGCAGCCGTGGCCTTGCAGCTCTTAGCGTATCATGTGGCCCGCCTGCGCGGCTGTTCGATTGACCAGCCCCGCAACTTGGCCAAGTCGGTGACGGTAGAGTGAAACTGATATTATTGATAGGCCATCAACCCTACGGTCGCACCGTTGCCTGCCGGGCTCTGGGCTTTTCATATTTATGGAGTCATGAAAAATACTACCTCCAAGAGTTGCGGTCGTTGCCGCCAAACTAAACCGACCCTCAGTTTCTACCCGGTGGGGGAAGACGGTGAAGGCCATCCCTTCTGTACGGATTGTCTTAGCCTGATTTTCCTGACGAAAGAACGGGAACGGCGGAAGTCTAGCCTCGTGCGCCTGCGGACCTGCTCCCAGTGCGAGCAAGCCTTCCCCTTAGGGCACTTCCATTGGATAAAGGCGTCGAAGGCTTACCACAGCTACTGCCGCGCCTGTCATTCGGCCTACATGGCCATCCGCTACCTTCGGAAGAAAGTGGGAACCCGGAAATTAAAAACCGCTGGTGGCCGGACGGGGACTTGAACCCCGAACCAATTGATTAAGAGTCAACTGCTCTACCATTGAGCTATCCGGCCAGACAGCGGAACGTGAAGGAGTGCGGACTAGCGGGATTTTTTCAAGCACGAAAACAGGCCAAGGGACCTGACCGTTAAGCGGTGTTCAAAGTGGCCGGACCGGGACTCGAACCCGGAACCAATTGATTAAAAGTCAACTGCTCTACCATTGAGCTATCCGGCCCTTGAACGACTGCCAGCAAAGGGGTTTGCCTGCCGTGGGTAAAGGATAAATAGCCCTTAGCGGTGACCGCGCTGGCGGACGGCCTCAAAGAGGCAGACACCCGCAGAGACGGACACGTTGAGGCAAGGGACGGCGCCCAGCATTGGGATGCGCACCAAGAAATCGCAGGTTTCGGCTGTCAGGTGACGGATGCCGTCGCCCTCGGCGCCCATGACAAGTGCGAGCGGTCCGGTCAGTTTAGCCGTAAAGAGGGATTGGCTCGTCTTGTGGTCGCTCGTGCCGGCGATCCAGACGCCGCCCTCCTTGAGTTTTACCAAAGCATTGCGGAGGTTGTGGGCCTGGACGATGGGCATGTGCTCAGCCGCGCCGACGGCGACCTTGCGGACCGTATCGTTGACCGGTGAAGAGTTCTTGCGGGTCGTGACGACGAAGGCGCAGCCCGCGCAATCGGCGGTCCGGAGGCATGCCCCGAGGTTATGCGGGTCTTGGACGCCATCGAGGACGAGGATGAGCGGGTCCTTGTGCAGCGCGAGCAGAGCAGGGATATCCGTCTCATCCAGCTGCCGGATGGGTTTATTGAGGTCCGCGTGGCGGGGCGCTCGATCATTGGACCGAGCCATGGCTTAGCGGCGGGCCAGCCGGCCGCGGGCGTGGAGGGCTTCGGCGATCTGGATGGCGTTGAGCGCCGCGCCTTTCCAGAGCTGGTCGCCGCTGACCCAGAGGGACAGGCCATTGTCGAAAAGCGTGTCCTTACGTAGTCGGCCCACGCCGCACTTTTCCTTGCCGGCATAATCCAGCGGCATGGGGTAAAGTTTCTTGGCAGGGTCGTCGCAGACTTCGGCACCAGGAAAGGCGGCAATCGCCGCGCGGGCGACCGCTAGGTCAACCGGACGTTCGAACTCGGCGCTAATCGCAATCGAGTGCGCGCGGAAGACCGGGACGCGGACGCAGGTCGTCGTGACCTTGAGGTCGGGCAGGCCCATGATTTTACGGCCTTCGTGCAGCATCTTCATTTCTTCCTTCGTGTAGCCATCTTCCTGGAAGGAGTCGACCTGCGGGATGAGGTTGAAGGCGATGGTGTGCGGGTAGACCTTGGGCGGCGAGGCTTCGCCCTGAGCCCACGCCCGGACTTGCGTGTCGAGTTCGCGCATAGCCTCGGCGCCGGTACCGGAGACAGCTTGGTAGGTCGAAGCGAAGAAGCGCTTCAGGCCGAAGGCTTGGTGCAGGGGGAAGAGCCCCATCAAAGCGATGGCCGTGGAGCAGTTCGGGTTCGCGATGATGCCTTGGTGGTTGTCCAGGGCATGGGCGTTGATCTCCGGGACCACGAGGGGAACCGTCGGGTCCATGCGGAAGGCCGAGCTATTATCGATGACGATGACCCCGCGCTTGACCGCTTCTGGGGCGAGGGCGAGGGAAACCGAGCCGCCCGCGCTGAAGATAACGAAATCTAGGCCTTCAAAGGCCTCTGGTTTGGCCTCCTGGACGGTCCAGTCCTGGCCGCCATAGCTGACCTTAGACCCAGCCGAACGGGCCGAAGCGAGGGGGCGGAGCTCGGTGACCGGGAACTTTCGCTTGGCCATCAACGCCAGCAGTTCTTGACCGACCGCGCCGGTCACGCCCACGATGCCAATTCGATATGCCATGTTCTGAGTTATCCTTGGTTTTGAAAAAAGAGTTCGCCGAACGCCTTCAGGCGTTGGGTGTATCCATGTCGGAAGATTGCCTTCTGGTGTCGGTTGACCAGCAAAAACTCTGGCATTTTTATGGGGCAGGGTGCGATTCGTATACCATCAGCACGGCGCGCGCAGGCCGTGGCTGCGTCCAAGATTCGCATCAGACGCCCACGGGCCTGCATCAGGTGTCCGAGAAGATCGGTGGCGGCGCTCCCGCGGGTATGGTTTTTAAGGCCCGCCAACCAACGGGGAAAGTCTGGTCCGACTGGCCGACGGCCGAGGATAACCTCATTACTTCGCGGATTCTTTGGTTGGCTGGCCTCGAGCCCGGACATAACGCGGGCGCTAATGCCGCGGGGCAGGTCGTCGACACTAAGCAACGCTACGTCTACGTCCATGGCACGAATCAGCACGCCAACTTGGGCCAGCCCAATAGCCACGGCTGCGTGCTCCTGGCGGATGCCGATGTCATTGCGCTCTTTGACCGCGTGTCGGTCGGAACGCTGGTCTACATTCGCTAGGGCCTATTTATCTTTCTCGTCGGCCGCGCTCCGCCAAGCGAGGATCATGTCGCGAGCGACGGGGCCAGCCGTCTTGCCGCCCCAGGTGCTGGTATCGAGTTGCCCTTCCACGAGCACACAGAAGGCCACCACGGGATTGTCCGCGGGGGCGTAACCGATAATCCACGCTAGGTGAGCCTTTTCGCCTTTCTTGAAATATTCGGAAGTGCCGGTCTTAGCGGCGTAAGGTAGGCCAGGAATCCGTACGCTCTTGGCGGTCCCTTCCTCGACGCAGCGCAGCATGCCTTCGCGGAGAGCGTTGAGTTGCTGGGTGTTCAGGCCAATGGGTTCGGCGCCAGCATGGCGACCATCGCGGCCCGGGTCATGGATGATACTCGGAGTCGTCCGGGTCTCACCCCGGGCAATCGAAGCAATTAAGCATGCCATATGCAGCGGGGTCGTGAGCAGGTAGCCTTGCCCGATGGAAGTGTTGGCCGTGTCGCCATCCGTCCAAGGTTCGCCCGCAATCCGCTGCTTGTAGGCGCGGTCGGGGACGACCATGCGGGTAGCCGGATTCGGGAGTTCGGTGGTGGAGTGGTTGTTATGCTCTGCTGGCTTTTGCAGCAGGGGAGCATCGAGCCCAAAGCGGCGGGCTTCTTTCGCGAGATTTTCGGGTCCAGTCCGTAGGCCGACCTGGTAGTTCCAGACGTTACAGGAGACGGCGAGCATCTTCTCTAAGTCGACTTGACCGTAGCCGACCGGATCATGTTCGGGGAAGGCGCGCCCTCCGACCATATAGCTAGGACCACAGTCCAAGATATCGTCCCAGTCTATTTTGTTGGCACGCATGCCAGCCGTGGCCGTGATCAACTTGAAGGTCGAGCCAGGGGCGTAAAGCCCTTGAGTGGAGCGGTTCAGCCAGCCGCCTTCCGAGTTCACTTGATCAAAGTAGGCCTGCGTGACGCGGTCCGCCATTTCATTAGGGTCAAAAGAGGGCTGGCTAGCCAAGGCCAAGATCTCGCCCGTATTGACGTCGAGCATGACCGCGGCGGCGGGGAGGGCCTTGCCTTGGGAGTCCACAATTTTTGCCAAGGCCTCTTCGGCGGATTTCTGAATCTTGGTATCCAGTGAGAGGGCCACGTCCGCGCCTTGCTTCGGGGGTTTGGCCTCGAGTCGTTCTTTATTATAGCCCGACGAGGTCTTGGTCCAATGTTCCCAGCCGCTGTGCCCCGAAAGCACTTCGTTGTAGGTCGCCTCGATTCCGTCGGCACCTTTCTTGCCGGTGTAGCCTAGCTTCTGCAGGTTAGCGAATTTTTCGGCGAGCTCGTCGTCGAGTTGACCTTTCAGGATATCGGTGTCGCGCACGTAACCTAAGACGTGGGAGGCTAACTTGCCATTGGGGTAGGAGCGCACCATGTCGGCTTCGAGGGTAATGGGTCCCTGGACCGGGAATTGCTCGATGAAGCGCGCAACGGACCGATTACCTTCCTCTGAGGTGACGGCGTGGCCCGAGTTCGGAAAAGCGAGGTCGAGAATCAGCGGGAACAGCAGGGCGCGGCGTTCGTTCAGGTGCTTGCGTAAGGTATCCGGGTGCACCATGCGTTCTTCCGGATGTAGGTCGGGGGTCGACTTAACCTTCGCAGTGCCTTTCGCCGCTTTCTGATTTGTCGAGTCGATGACAAACCAGATTTTAGTCAGCCAAGCGTTAAGCACGTTGAGGCGCGCGGTCTGCTGGAGTTGGTCGTAGTCGGGGCGGCGGTCGGGGAAGCGGTCCTTTTCCTTCTTGAGGAGAGCGAGGTATTCCTTGCGGAACTCCGGTTGCAACGCGAGTAAGTCCGCTTTCACACTCCAGCGGACACGGTTGTCGACGAGGACGTACCCGTTACGGTCAAAAATCTTACCGCGTGATGGCGGTAGGATGACGACCCGCTGGCCTTGGTTATCCGATTTCTCGGTGAGGCTCACACTTTGGACTAGCTGACGATAGCTCAGGCCCACGGCAACGTAGACGAAGCCAGCGCAGAAAAAGAAGAAAATCACGCGCAGTCGCCAGGCGGAAATGGGGTCCGAAGGGGCGGAGGGGTTCTGGCCGTCGAAGTCCTTCATGCGGCTTCGTCGGGCTGGGGGACACCAATCTTATCCATGGCGAAGTTCTGCACCAGGGCCAGCGGCACCAGCAGCAATATCGCGAGGATGGTTGCGAGTAGCAGATGCAATAACCACTGACCGAGGAAGTGCAGCGAGAGCAGCGGGACCTCTTTCAGATGGGCTAGGCCGGCGGCGAGGAACCAAGCCGTGCAGGCTAAGCCATTCACGAGGACGGCCGCCCAAAACATTCTGGGCATGTCACGAATCTCGTCGCGGTGGGAAGTCAGGTAGATGGCCGCAAAGACCAAGAGGAGCGCCAGCGATCCATCGGGAATGGGCCGCAGGGCTTCAAAGAGGAAGCCGATGCACGCGGAGAAGAGCACCGCTTGCCACCGGCGGAGACGCCGGCAGGGCGCAATGATGGCTGCACCGGAGATGAAGAGGCAGACGCCCGAGGTGGCGATTGAGTCTGAGAGCAAGTCGACCCCGAGCAACCAAGGGAAGGTCGCTAGCAGGAGGAAAAGCCAGGCCCAGCTTAGGCTCATCGGAATTCTTCCGGTTTGCCGGTATCGGCCGGGGTGAGGAGAATTTCACCCGCCGTGGGGTATTTGGGAATCAACACCGACACTTCTTGAATGAAGCTAAGTTCTTTGGCGGGGGTGAGGGCGCCCGTCTGCATATGTTTTTCGGAAGTCGTCTGGACGCCTGTTTCCAGCGTGCCCAACGTGAGGCCAGAAGGGAAGACCCCGCCCAGACCCGTGGTCATGACCTTTGCGATTTGGCCGGCCGGTGGATTGTAGCCGAGCGGGATGATGGAGACCATGGCGCGCGGGGCGGAGAGCGCCAAGCCGGCGCGACCGCTGACGTGGACGACGTGGTTTTGATCGTCGCCTTCCAGAAAAGCGGTGCAGCGGAAACCCGGGCTGGTGACGAGGTCCACCTCGCTCGTGGTCAAGTGGACGACGCTCACTCGGCCGATGACGCGGTCACCGAAGACCACGGGGCAGCCGGGACGGACGCCATCGCTGCGGCCTTTGCGGATGATGATGCGTTGCCACCAAGAGGAAGTTTCGCGGACGGAGACCCGGGCGACGACCGTGACGAATTCCGTCGACTGCGGGTAGCGCAGCATCTCGCGGAGACGGGTATTCTCTTTGCGGGCGTCGTCTAAGGAATGAATCTTCAGCTCCAGCGCTGCGTTGATGCGGGCGAGGTCCCGGGCCGCGGCAACGAGTTCTTCCGGAGAGCGGCTTTGGAGTTCCCAGTAACGAGCGAGGTCACGCCCTTTACCGACCAGGTGTAAGGCCGGGGCTTGGAATTCGGCGAAGGCTTCGCGGTTGAAGCGACGGACAGCGCTAGGCAAAATCATCCATAGCCCCGTGAAGAAAACTAGGGCGACGTAGGACGCTTTGGCTCCTTGGCGGTTATTATCCATGGCGGGTTGGCCCGCAGGAATTACTCTCGGCCGCTCCAGCGGGAGGCGTTGGCGAGGATCTTACCGGTGCCATTGACAACGGCACACAAAGGGTCTTCGGCGACAATCACCGGGAGGCCGGTGGCTTCGGAGAGGGCACGGTCAATGCGGCGGATGAGGGCACCGCCACCCGCGATGACGATACCGCGGTCGACGAGGTCGGCCGAGAGTTCGGGCGGGATACGCTCGAGCGAGCTCTTCACGGCCTCGATGATTTGGTTCACATTGTCTGCCATGGCCTCGCGGACTTCCTGCGAGGTCAGGTGGAGGGAGCGGGGCAAACCCGTCACAGCGTCGCGACCACGGACTTCATAGGTCAATTCCTGTTCGAGGGCGTAGGCGGAACCAATCTTGATCTTAATCTCTTCCGCGGTGCGTTCGCCGATAATCAGGTTATACGACGAGCGGATGTACTTGGTAATGGAAAGGTCGAACTCGTCGCCCCCCACGCGAATGGAGCGGGCGTGGACAATGCCACCAAGGGAGATGACGGCGACTTCGGTCGTACCGCCACCAATGTCGACGATCATGGAGCCAGTCGGTTCTTCGACCGGGAGGCCGACGCCGATAGCGGAAGCTACCGGCTCTGGAATGGTGATGACATCATCGGCCCCCGCGCGGTAGGCGGAGTCCATGACGGCACGGCGTTCAACGGCGGTGATGCCATAAGGCACGGCGACGACAACGGTGAGGTTAGTTAAGAAAGACTTACGGGCGACCTTACCGATGAAGTAGCGGAGCATGTGCTCGCTGATTTCGAAGTCGGCGATAACACCGTCCTTCATCGGGCGGAGGGCTTGAATGTCGCCCGGTGTCCGTCCCAGCATCATCTTGGCTTCGTTGCCGACCGCGATGGGCTTGCGGGTGCTCGTACGAATGGCCACGACGGAAGGCTCGCGGAGAACGACGCCTCGGTCCTTGAGGAAGACGAGCGTGTTGGCGGTACCGAGGTCGATGCCGATGGCTTGCGTGAATAGCCCGGGGAAGCGCTTGAACATCAGATGGGTTGGTTTCCACTATGAATAACCTATGAATAAGGGAGTCAAACCCCTTTTGCCCAAAGGGTTAAGCGGTGGACCCCTGCTGGGAATAACTTTGGCAGGCTGCCCACTGGCCACACCCGCAAGGCCTTGAGCCGGGGGCATTTGTGCAGTCTTCGTCCCTTAGGTCGCAATAGCCCAAGCCAGGATGGCAGAACCGAGGGCGATGCGATACCAAGCGAACGGGCCCATGCCACGTCGCATGATGAAGCCCACCATCCATTTGACCGAGAGGAAGGCGGCCACGGCCGCAATGATTAGGCCGAGGCCGGCACTGCCTAATGGGTAGACTTGGCTAACGGCCGGACCAAGGGCGTAGAGCTTATAGATCGAAGCAGCGGACAGGATGGCCAACCCAACCAGGAACGAGAACTCAGTCGCCGCCGAGGCGGAGAGGCCCGCCCAGCGGCCGCCGAGGATGGTCGCCAGCGAACGGCTCGTGCCGGGGATCAGGGCGACACATTGGCAGAGGCCAATCGTCAGGGACTGTTTCCAACTGAGGTGCAGGACTTCGTCCGGTTGCGCTGCGTGCTTCGGCAGGTGCCGTTCGGCGAACAGAATGACGACTCCGCCCCCGATTAGTGCCAGCGCGACAATCTCGATGCTAAAGGGAATGTAATCCTTGAGGAGGTAGCCGAGCACGGCGGCGGGTAGAAAGGCGATCGCGATCGACTGCGTGAGCGCCAAGGCAGGGCGTTCGAGTCTAACTAATCCGACGACGAGCTGACGGAGTCGGTCGAAGAAGACGACGAGCACCGCGAGAATGGCGCCAATCTGGATAATCACGATATAGTCATCGGCAACGCGCTCTAGGGTGACGGGGCGGCCTTTGCGATCGACCACGCCCCGCACGCCCTTGTCCTTATTTTTGTCTACGCTCAGAAGACGGTCGCTGATAATCATGTGGCCCGTCGAAGAAACGGGCAGGAATTCCGTGACCCCTTCGACTACGCCGGTCACGATGACGCGAGTGGTCGTAAACTGGGAGCGGGCCTCTTCCACGCTGACTTCTTGGGTGTGGGAGAATGTCGAGTCCGCCATCGATAGTGGTGCCCAGAGAGTCAGCAAGAGTAGGCAAAGGCCACGCATGCCTTCCTAATGGTCGGGATAGGCGAGTAGGGCAAGTCCAGCGATGTGACCTTGTCGCTTGCCCTTCGGAGGGCTTCTCGCTTTATCGGAGGACACTTTATGTCGGCCTCCAGCCTTATCCCGACCACCGAGCCTCGCTTTCAGGTTCCCGACGTCCATGGCCGTTTCGGCCAGTTCGGCGGCATGTATGTCCCTGAGACATTAATGACGCCTTTGCTCGACTTAACCAAGGCCTACGCTGAGGCCCGGCGTGATCCAGCTTTTCAGAAAGCCTACGCGGATATGTTGGTGGAATATGCCGGCCGCCCCACGGGCCTCTATTACGCAGAGGCGCTGACCAAGCTCTGCGGCGGCTCCAAGATTTACCTCAAGCGCGAGGATATGCTCCACACGGGGGCCCATAAGATCAACAACGTCATCGGCCAGGCCTTACTCGCCGTGCGCATGGGCAAGACGCGCATCATCGCCGAAACCGGCGCTGGGCAGCACGGCACCGCAACCGCCGCCGTCTGCGCCCGTTTCGGCCTGAAGTGCGTCATCTACATGGGTGCGACGGACATGGAACGCCAAGCACTCAATGTCTATCGGATGCGTCTCATGGGCGCCGAGGTCCGTGGCGTCGAAGCGGGTCAACGAACGTTGAAAGAGGCCGTCAATGAGGCCATGCGCGATTGGGTGACCAATGTGCGAGATACGCATTATATCTTGGGCACGGCTTACGGTTCGCATCCGTATCCGATGATGGTTCGCGATTTCCACCGGATTATTTCAATCGAGTCCAAGCAACAGATGATTCGCGCCGAGGACCGCTTGCCCGACACCGTCGTGGCCTGCGTGGGCGGTGGTTCGAATGCCATCGGGTCGTTCTTTGAGTACCTCGACGAACCGGGTGTCCAGCTGATCGGCGTCGAAGCTGGTGGTCGCGCCATCAAGACGGGCGAACATGCCGCGCGTTTCGCCGGTGGTCGCTTGGGCGTGTTGCAGGGCTGCATGACCCATATTTTACAGAACAGCGAAGGGCAGATTGAAGGGACTCATTCGGTCTCCGCGGGCTTGGATTACGCTGCCGTCGGCCCCGAACATGCCTATTACCACGACAAGGGTCGCATTGAGTTTGCCTACGCGAATGACCAGGAATGCCTCGACGCCTTCCAGCTCTTGTCGCGGACCGAAGGCATCATCCCGGCGCTGGAGTCGAGTCATGCCATCGCCCACGGTTGCAAGGTCGCGGCGGATGGTCCGCGCACGAATATCGTGCTCATCAACCTCTCCGGCCGCGGCGATAAGGACGTGTGGAGCGCCGCCCGCGCGATGGGCGTCGAAATCAAGCTCTGAGCATGGCGGCGACTTCGATGACGGGTTTCGGCCGCGGAGAAATCAATCTCCCGGATCGCCGCCTCTCCGTTGAAATCGCCACGGTTAATCAGAAGAACCTACAAGTTTCCTGCTACGCGCCGGAGGAATGGTCGTCGCTGGAGACGCTGTCCGCTCCGTGGATCCGGGCCCGACTGGTCCGCGGTAAGGTGACGGTGCGGGTGACGTTTGCCGACGTGGCCGCCAAGCCGACTACGACGGCGTGGGATGATGAGGCGGTACTGAACACTTTGGCCGATCTGCGTGGCCTCGCCGCACGGGCGGGCGTACCTTTCGAACCCGATGCCCGCTTGCTGCTGCAGCTCGCAGAAAGCAAGCGCTCGGCGCGCGCTCCCTTGCCGACCTTAGAAACTTGTGAAGTCGCCGTCGCCCAGGGCTTTGCTGCCGCCTTGGATCAGTTGGTGGCGATGCGTGAGGCCGAGGGACGGAGTCTGGTCGCCGACCTCAGCGCCCGCTTGCAGAAAATTTCTTCCCTGGTTGCGGACATGGAAGTCGGCGAGCGGGAGGCACCGAGGCGCCATCGAGCGGCGCTCCTGAAACGTCTACAGGAAGCCGGCCTGAGTCTCGATCCTTCCGATGAGCGCGTGCTCAAGGAGCTGGCTCTCTTCGCCGACCGTTGTGATATCACCGAGGAGGTCGTCCGCCTCAAAAGCCATATCCTACAGTTTGCCAATGAGTTGAAGGTCGAGAAAAGTGGTCGAAAACTCGATTTCCTCGTCCAAGAACTTCTCCGGGAGGTTAATACCGTTGGGAGTAAGGCAGCCGAAATCCCCACCACTCAGGCCGTTTTAGAGGCTAAAACCGAGATCGAGCGGATTCGGGAGCAGGTGCAGAACCTCGAATAGCCTTTTTTGTGGGTGCGGTGTTGCCATGGGGCGTTTCCCATGCCTTTGTCTATCAACACTTACGAACCTCTATGTCCGACAACCTCACCAAGCGGGAAATCGTCCTAAAAATCTTTACCGAAAAGGGCTACCCGCAAAAGCACATCCGCGATAGCGTCCAGCTCACCTTGGATGCCATCAGCGAGGCGCTCTTGTCCGGTCGCGATGTTGAGTTGCGCAACTTCGGCGTCTTCCAGGTTCAGGTGCGCAAGAGCCGCATTGGTCGCAATCCGAACCGCCCAGAGACCGACGTCGTCATTCCGAAGCGTGCGGTCATTAAATTCAAGGCCGGCAAGGAACTGAAGGCTAAGCTCAAGTCGTATAACGTCGAGAAGACGGACGCCGCCCCCGAGCAGCCGCAGTCGTAAGTTTCGCCCGACTTTCAATGTCCGACATTCGAACGCTGCCCGGCTTCCGGGAGTTCTATCCTGAAGACCGTGCGGTCTTGGGACACATCTTTGACGTGTGGCGCCAGGCCTGCCGCCGTTATGGTTTCCGTGAGTGGGAATCGCCGGTCCTCGAGCCCTTGGAACTTTTTACCGAGAAGTCCGGCGAAGAGATCGTCCGGCAGTTATTCAACTTTGAAGATAAAGGGGGCCGCCAAGTCAGCCTCCGTCCCGAAATGACGCCTTCGCTGGCCCGCATGGTCGGCGCCCGCGCCAACGGCATGGCGAAGCCCATTCGCTGGTTCGCCATTGGCGAGAACTACCGTTACGAGAAGCCCCAGAAAGGACGCCTCCGTGCTTTCTATCAGCTGAACGCCGACTTGCTGGGAGAGGCTGGTCCCGCCGCCGATGCGGAGCTCATCGCTCTCTGCGCCGATTGTCTTTTGGGTTTCGGGCTGACGCAGCAGGACTTCCGCATCCGTATTTCCGACCGCACGCTTTGGTTCCGCTACCTCGCGAGCGTTGGCGTCCCCGAAGCCAACGCCACCGCCGTGCTCGGCGTGGTCGATAAACTGGAGCGCGGCTCCCCGAGCGACTTAGCCACCGCGATGACGGCCGCGTTAGTCGGGACGGCTTGCGACCCGGAGAAAACCTTGGCGGCTGCTCGTGCCTTTGCCGCGACCCGCTCACTGGAGGACCTTGCGACGCTCGCTGCCGGCGATGCCGCGATGCTGGCGCGACTAGAAGAATGGAATCATTTGCTCGGCACGCTCAAGTCCATGGGCTTCGGTGAATGCATCGTGATGGACCTTACGATCGTCCGCGGTTTGGCCTATTACACAGGCTTTGTCTTCGAGGCCTTTGAAACGGGCGGTGAAGCCCGTGCCTTAGCGGGCGGCGGTCGTTATGATGCCCTGGTCAAGAAGCTCGGCGGTCCGGATCTCCCCGCCGTCGGCTTTGGTATGGGCGATGTGACGCTGCGTGACTTGCTCGAAGCCAAGAAACTCATCCCGGCGTATGCCGACGGCCCGGACTTCTTTGTCATGGTACTCGGTCCGGATGCCCGGAATGCCGCCTTGGAAGACGTCGCCAACCTCCGTCGCGCGGGTTTTCGCGTCGAGTATAATTTGCGCGACGGAAAATTTGGTAAGCTCGCCCAACAGGCCGAAACCGCGGGGGCGAAGTATGCGCTCGTTTATGGCGGCGAGGAAGTGGCCAAGGGCGTGACCAAGGTGCGGAGCCTCACGGACCGAACCGAAGCTGAAATCCCACGGACGGATTTGGTTCCGGCGCTGCGAGCCGTTTTGGAAGAAGGCATGCGGGCCATCTTGCCTTAATCCCGATGTCCGAGCAGACGCGCCAGTATCAGGATATGGCCAAGACGGCCTCCTGGACGATGGTATCGCGTGTGCTAGGGCTCTTTCGCGACCAGTTGATTGCCGCCTTCTTCGGCGCCAGCGCGATTGGCGCGGCGTTCCTTTTTGCCTTTCAGATTCCGAACCTCTTTCGCCGCCTGCTCGGCGAGGGTGCCCTGACGGCGGCGACGGTCCCGGTCTTGGCGGAAATCGAAGTGAAGCATGGCCGCCCCGCCTCGCACGCCTTCCTGAATTACGTTCTGCAGAAAATCCTCCCGTGGCTCTTGGGTGTTACCCTGGTCTGTATCGGCCTTTCGCTACTGGCGATGATGCTCTTCAAGGATCCACGTTATGTGAACTCCGCCGAGTTCACCGCGTGGTGTATGCCGTATATGCCGCTCATTTGCGTAGCGGCACTGTTCACTTCCGCCGTTAACTTGAGTGGCCGTTTCGGTTTGGCAGAGATTGCTTCGTCGGCTCTCAACGTCTGCATGATTTTAGGGTTAGGCTTCTTCGGGTATTATCTCGGAGATGGCGATTTGGGCCGCGCGCGTTGGTTGTGCTTCGGCACCTTGGCCGGTGGCACGCTCCAGCTATTGATTCCGATGTGGGGTCTCCATCAAGCCGGCTGGCGGAGTACGCCGGTGCGGGCCGACGCCGCCGCCTGGCAAGCCCTGCGGGTCGCCTTCATCCCCGCCGCTTTAGGGGCCGGCATCCTGCAGATTAACTTTTTGATTTCGCGATCTTTGGCGTTCGACCTAGCGGGCTCCTCCCTGACGTATTACTACATCGCTAACCGTATCGTCGAGCTCCCGATTGGGCTGTTCTCGACGGCTATCGCCACGGTGATGTTCCCGGCCATGGCGACCGCTTTCGTGGAAAAGGATAATGCCGCGATGGGGCGTAACTACGCTCGGGGGATGCGCCTGATTCTCGCGATCAATATCGGTGCGGCCATCGGCCTCGCCGTTTATTCCGAACAGATTATCCGGCTCCTCTTTGAGTTTGGACGCTTCTCCGCCGAAGACTGCGCCAAGACCCGTTCGGTGTTGGTCCTCTTTGCCTTGGCGATGCCTTTCCATGCGATGATCTCGATGGTGACGAGGGCGTTGAACGTCGCGGGCCAGACCCAAGCCACCTTCCGGGTCGCCCTGTGGGCCGTCGGGATTAACATCACCGGTTCGATTGTAGCGGTCGTGCAGGGCTATGGCATTGAAGGACTGGCCGTCGCTAACGCAACCTCAGCCGTGGTGCAGTATTTCCTACTGCGCCGGCAGTTGCGCCTCACCGCGCCGTCCTTCCTGACGGAGAACCTGACGAAGCCCTTCCTGCAGGCCTTGGGCGGATCTCTCCTCATGGGGATTGTCGCTTACCAAGGCTTTGGGTTTATCTACCGGTTAGCGGAACTTTGGTTGAATACGAAAGTTAATCTCCTCCTCTCCATGGCCATAGCGGGAGGCCTCGCCGCGGCCATCTACGCGGCTTTACTGGTTTGGTGGAAATACCCCGAACGCGACATGGTGCTAGGTTTCGGCGAACGTTTGCTTCGGAAGCTCCGGCTCAGGCGCTAAGCAAACTACGGTTCGCTGTAAGCGTGGGCTAACTACACTCGGCGGGACGGGGCAGGGGCGGCGGCTTTCGATGGGGCGCTACGGTACTTCTTCACCAAAGCTTGCAGGATGGCGACCGTATCGTCGTCCGCCACGCCATCGACCTTGGCCGCGCGGAAGTGGCGTTGAAACGCCTCGATGGCTAGACCCAACGTCTTATCTGTATTGTCATCCAGACGATAGCCGTAGGCCCGCAGCAGTTGCTGGATTTCCGGGTTCGTAAGCTTCTTGGATTTCAGCAAGATGCGGAACACCTGAACATCTTTAGCATCAGGCCAAGCACCAACGCCGTTAGCGGCAAAATATTCCCAAGGGAATAACGAACCGGGATCAATCTTGCGACCGACGGCGATGTCGGAATGCGCGACCACATTTTCTGGGCTAATCTGGTGGGTGGTCACCAAGTGCTGCGCTAGCGCGAGGACGGCTTCAACCTGCGGTTGGGGGTATGGGTTAATATTGCCGTCGTAATTAACGATCTCGATGCCCAGCGACGACTGGTTCAGGCTCTCGAATTTTCCCCAGGCGCTTTTGCCGGCATGGAATGCGGCAAGGGAGTCGGGACACATCCGGAAGATGCGCGCCTTGGGTACCTCGGCACTCACCAGGTAGTGGACGCCAACCTTGTGTCCCTTGGTCCGCCCCTGGAGGGTCTCGAGTGCGGAGGGCAGGGATGAGGCCGTATGGTGGAGCACCAGGATCGAGATAGGCTGCTTGCGGGCCTCAACCCCCGCCGAGGCTGGACCTTGAATGATGGAAAGCTTCGGATTAACGACCAACAAGCCATCCGACGTCCCGCTGGAGTCTTTCGAAGTCGTGGTGCCGCAACCAGTGATGGTTAAAATCGAACACAGCACTGCTAAACGCTTTAAATATGAGGGAGTCATGGTTTATGGCCTGATATTTATCTAAATAATCGACCCCGTATAAACCCCCAAGACAATACCATAAACATGGTATCTGACCTATTATTTACTGACTATTTACTAATTAGACATAATGTATATTGTGCGAAATATATCACTTAGGCCAAACCGACTGGAAGTGCGTTATTGATTGCTTGAGAGTTATCGAGCATAAATCGGCACCCCCATGAAAGTCGCCCGCCATATCATTGAAGCCCGTCGTGAAGCCATCGCCAAGTTACTGAGTAAGGTCGGTTACGTGCCGGTGCTCGAAATCTGCAAACAGTTTAATGTGTCCGAGGCCACTGCCCGCCGCGACCTCACGGAATTGGAAAATCAGCGACGCATCACGCGTACGCATGGGGGCGCACTGTCCGACTTCAACCGCAACTTTCCGCCGCTCGATGATCGTAAGGTCGAAGACGCCGAAGCTAAGCGCAAGATCGGCAATAAGGCGGCATCCCGCGTCAAGGCCGGGATGACGGTCTATCTCGACTCGGGTTCAACCATCTTTTTTGCCGCTGAAGCCATCGCTGCTTCTGGCACCCCAGATTTACAGATCGTCACGACCTGTCTCCCGACGGCGCAATTAATTTCCTCTCTCCCGGGCGTTGAGGTCTACATTCCTGGTGGCTTGTTCCTGACGCGTCACGCGATGGTCGCTGGCGATCGTACGCTCGAAGAAGTTGCCCGCTGGAATTTCGATGTGGCGCTCCTCGGCGCTGAAGGCATCGACGAGAACGGTCTTTGGAATTCGCAGCGTGATATTTCTCACCAACAGCGTGAGGTTATCCGTCGCAGTGATGAAGTCTTGATCTGCATGAACAAGGTAAAGCTTGGCCGAGGCGGTCCCTGTGCGGTGACCCGCGACGTATCCACGCTATTTTTAGTGACGGACGCTGATGTAGCCGATGTCGTGCAGGCTAAGGTTAAGATGGCTCCCGACCACGTTCTCACCGCCTAAGTTCGTCCACTGCGGACGCCCCTGGTCATGTCACAAGACGCCCTTCAGTCCTTGTTAGACCTTTCCCATGCTCTGGGGGGTGAGCGGCTGCGGATGGCTATTTTGGGCGAAGGTAACACTTCCCTGCGCCTCGATGACCAGACTTTCGCGGTCAAGGCTTCCGGCTCCAACCTCGCCTCGCTCCAACCCGCCGACCTGACGACTTGCCGCTTTGATCGCTTATTGCCGCTCTTGGATGCGACCGCCGCCACGGATACGGAAATCGACAACATCCTATTCGCCTCCCGCATGAGCGAAGCCGCCAAGAAGCCTTCCATTGAGGCCCTCTTCCATGCGTACCTTTTGACTTTACCTGGCGTCGCTTGTGTTGGCCATGTCCACGCCATTGCGGTGAATCAAATTCTCTGTTCGCCCCGGGCGCGTGACTATGCTGAGCGCCGCGCCTGCCCAGATGAGATCGTGATGTGCGGCATTGAATCGGTCTTCGTGCCTTACGCGGAGCCTGGTCTCGGCCTGGCTCAATCGATTCGCCGCGAGGTGCATGCCTTCGTCCAGCGCACGGGCCGTGAGCCCAAAATCATCTTACTCCAAAACCACGGTATCATCGCTGTCGGCCCGTCCCCGAAAGCCGTCCTTGGTTCCCTGCTCATGGCCGAAAAAGCCGCCGAGATCTTTGTTGGCGCTGCCGCCCTCGGCGGCCCGGTTTTCTTGACCGCTGCGCAGTGCGAGCGCATCGCTGGCCGGCCCGATGAGCATTATCGTCAAAAGATGCTCGGGCTCTAATTGCCCTTTCGCTCCCCCTCCCCTTCCTGCTTCCCATGTCCAACTACCTTGCCATCGACCTCGGCGCCGAATCCGGCCGCGTGATCTTCGGGACCCTTAAGGGCGGTAAGCTCACGATGAAGGAGATTCACCGCTTCGCCAATGGTGCCATCACCGCCAACGGTACCTTGCGCTGGGATATTGTCCGTATCTTCCGAGAAATTCGGATTGGTTTGGCCAAGGGGGCCAAGCTCGGGCCGATCCGGTCAATCGCCTGCGACTCCTGGGGCGTCGACTACGTCTTACTCAAGGGCGATGGTCCGATGCTATCCCTGCCCTACACCTATCGCGATGAGCGCAGTTTCAAGTCCTTTGATAAGGCGATGAAGAAGTTCTCGCAGAAGCAGTTATTCGAAGGCACGGGCATTGCGTCTATTTCTATCAACACGCTCTATCAGTTGTTTGACGATGTGGAGAATCGTCCCGAGATGCTGGCGTTTGCCGACAAGTTCCTGCTCATCGGCGATTACATCACTTGGCTGCTCACGGGCCAAGCCCGCGCCGAAGAGACGCTTATTTCTGGGAGTCAGTTATGGGATACCCGTAAGCGCGACTGGGCTTGGCCGGTGCTCAAGAAGCTCGGCATCCCCAAGCACATCTTCCCGAAGCCGGTGGCTCCGGGCACGAAGCTTGGGAAACTGCTGCCTTACCTAAGCAAGGAAACCGGCCTCAAGTCTGCCGAGGTCGTCACGACGTGCGCGCACGACACCGCCGCCGCCGTCGCCGCGGTGCCGGCCACGAAGGGTGACGATTGGGCTTACCTCTCTTCGGGTACTTGGTCCCTGCTGGGCGTCGAACTTCCGAAGCCTCTCGTTAACGAGACCGTACGGGAGGCGAAGTATACGAACGAAGTCGGCTTTGCGGGCACGACCCGCTTCCTCAAAAACCTCGTGGGCCTGTGGGTCCTCCAGGAATGCCGCCGTGAGTGGCTGGAGCGCGGGGAAGTTTCCGACTACGGCGAGATCGTCAAGCTCGCCCTGAAGGCTCCAGCGCTCCGTAGCTTTATTCGTCCGGATGACGTGCGCTTCGCCAAGCGCGGTGATATGGTGAAGAAGGTCCAAGATTTCTGCCGCGAGACGAAGCAGCCCGTCCCCCAAACCCATGGCGAGATTGCCCGCTGCGTACTGGAGTCGCTCGCTCTCCTTTACCGTGTCGAGATGGACGGCATCGAGAAACTAACAGGCCGTAAGCTCTCGACTTTGTACATCGTCGGCGGTGGTTGCCGTAATGCACTCCTGAACCAAGCCACGGCTGACGCCACGGGCCGGACGGTCATCGCTGGCCCGGTCGAAGCCACCGCCGCGGGTAATATTCTCGTCCAAGCCGTCGCGATGAAGGAGTTAAAGAACCTCGATGCCCTCCGCGGAGTGGTCCGAAAGTCCTTTGAAGTAGTGACTTACAAACCCAATCCGACGCTCGATTGGCTCGACGCCTTAGTGAAGTTTAATGGTTTAAAGAAGTCATAAACCTGCTTAAGCCTCCCTTCCCTGCCTTTACCAGCCAAGCACTATGTCTACCTACAAGCACGTCTCCCACCTCTGGAACGACGCCGAAGCGGCGAAACTCGATCCGGTGGCCCGCCTAATCTACCGCTCCAATCAGTTGGGCGCCGATCAGCGCATTACCAACACGGGCGGCGGCAACACCTCCTCCAAGATTGTTGAAAAGGACCCCCTGACTGGCAAGGAAACCCCAGTGCTCTGGGTCAAGGGTTCGGGCGGTGACCTGCGCACCAGCCTCCGTGAGAATTTCTCCTCTCTCTATCAGGATAAGCTCATCAGCCTCCAGGCGGTCTATGCCGCACGTGCTGACAAGGGCCTGAAGTCCCAGGCCGAGGATGACATGGTGGCGATGTATAACCACACCACGTTCAATCTTAACCCCCGCGCGTCTTCGATTGATACCCCGCTGCACAGCTTCCTACCAGGTAAGCATGTCGACCACATGCACCCTAATGCGATTATCTCAATCGCAGCTTCTAAGAACTGCGAGGCCCTGACCAAGCAGATCTTCGCCGGAAAGATGGCCTACGTGAAGTGGATGCGCCCGGGCTTCGAACTCGGCCTCGCCATGCAGGATATTTCCCGCGCCCAGCCAGACATCAAAGCTATCATGATGGGCCAGCACGGCTTCATCTCCTGGGCGGACGACGATAAGGCCTGCTACGAGCTGACTTTGGCCATGATCGAACAGGCGTCGGCCTACATCGATGGCAAGTACCAGGCCAAGGGCGGCGACGCCAAGGCCTTCGGCGGCGCCAAGTACCAGACGCTCGAAACCGAGCAGCGGCACGCCACCCTCTCGGCCATCCTGCCTTGGCTGCGCGGTCAAGTCTCCCAGGAGAAGCGCTTCGTCGGCACGATCCAGGACGACGCGAAGATCCTCCGTTTCGTCAACTCGGTCGATGCCCCGCGCCTCGCCGAACTCGGCACCTCCTGCCCTGACCACTTCCTTCGCACGAAGATCAAGCCCCTCTATGTCGCTTGGAATCCGCAGTCCGAAGACGTCGCGGCCCTCAAGGCCAAGCTGGTCGCTGCCCTCGAGCAGTATCGCAAGGACTACGCCGCTTATTATAACGCCTGTAAGCGTGCGAACTCGCCCGCTATGCGCGATGCGAACCCGACCGTCGTTCTCATCCCTGGTCTCGGCATGATTGCTTGGGGTAAGGATAAGTCCGAATCCCGCGTCACGGCTGAATTCTATAACTGTGCCGTCGAAGTCATGCGCGGTGCGGAAGCGATTGATGAATACGTCTCGCTGCCGCAGCAGGAAGCTTTCGACATCGAGTATTGGCTCTTGGAAGAAGCCAAACTCAAGCGCATGCCGGCTGAGAAGGAACTCGCCCGTCAGGTCATCATCGTCGTCGGTGCCGGCTCGGGCATTGGTAAGGAAACCGCCCACCGCCTCGTCAAGGAAGGCGCCCATATCGTCTGCGTCGACAAGAACGTCGAAGCTGCGCAAGCCACGGCCAAGGAAATCACCGACAAGTATGGCGTCGGTATCGGCGTTGCCGGCACGGGGCTCTCAAATTGCGGCCCAGCCATCGGCCTCGGCGGCGACATCATGGACCGCGCTTCGATTCGCAAGATGCTCGATCAGGTCGCCCTCGCCTACGGTTGCTTCGACTCCATCTGCGTGACGGCTGGTATCTTCGTCTCGCCGGATACCACTGGTCACATCCCCGACGACAAGTGGGCTCTCACCTTCGCCCTCAATGTCACGGGCAGCTACCTCGTCGCGGACGAAGCCTTCAAGACCTGGAAGGAACAGGGCCTCCGCGGTAACCTCGTCCTGACCACGAGCGCTAATGCCGCAGTGGCCAAGAAGGGCTCGGTTGCCTATGATACCTCTAAGGCTGCGGCCAACCACCTCGTCCGCGAGTTGGCGATGGAGCTCTCCCCGCTGGTTCGTGTCAACGGCGTCGCCCCGGCGACCGTCGTCCAAGGTTCGGCCATGTTCCCGCGCGACCGAGTGATTGCGTCGCTTGCGAAGTATAACATTCCTTACACCGATGATGAGGCATCCGACTCGTTGACTACGAAGCTCTCCCGCTTCTACGCCGATCGGACCCTGACCAAGAACCCCATCACCCCTGCCGACCAGGCTGAAGCCTATTTCCTCCTCGTGACTAATCGCCTCAGCAAGACGACCGGCCAAATCATCACGGTCGACGGCGGCCTCCACGAGGCGTTCCTCCGCTAAAACGTGCGCATTTCGCGCTTCGTTCCTTGCTTCGTCGATCAGCTCACCCTTCAGGTGGGCTTGGCTACGGCCAAGGTGCTTAAGCGCCTTGGACACCATCTCGTTTATCACGGGACCAAGCCGAAACGGGGATAATGAAAGTATTTTAGTGCTTGGAGCCCATGGTCCGAGGGAACTTTACCTGGTCTTGGTGGGTTAAAGAAGGTGTGATGCGCCCTCTGTTTGCCCTGTTTGCCTGTACCCTCGGCCTTTCGGCGGCGGAAGTGACCCCTGTAAAGTGGTCTGGGGCAATCAATGTGCCTGACCCCGTGGCTGTGACCGTCGATGAGAAAGGGGCGGTCTACGTGTGTGCCACGACACGCCGCAAGGTGGGCGACCTCGACATTCGCGAGCACATGCAGTGGGTTGCTGACGACGTCGCCCTCACCTCTCCGCTCGAGAAGGAGGCTTTCTATAAGCGAGTGATGGCACCCGGCGTTCTGCCAGGCCCCCGTGGGAGCGTCAAGGATCACAACGGAGATGGCAGCGTTGATTGGAAGGATCTCTCGTTCCATAAAGAGCGTATCTATAAGATAGTCGATACGGACGGAAATGGTGTGGCGGATAAGATCACCCTCTTCGCCGAGGGCTTCAACGCCGTCGGTGCCGGTATCGCCGCGGGGATACTTTATCATGACGGGTGGGTCTATGTGACGGCGCAACCGGATCTCTGGCGGTTAAAGGATACCGATGGCGACGGCGTTGCTGACTTGAAGGAGTTGGTTGTTACCGGCTTCGGCGCCCATATCGCTTACGCGGGTCATGACATGCATGGCTTACGCCTTGGTCCCGATGGTCGCATCTATTGGACGATTGGCGATAAAGGGTCGAACGTCACCAGTAAGGAAGGAAAACATTTCTTCTATCCGCACTCGGGCGCCGTGTTCCGCTCCGAGCCTGATGGTTCGGGCTTTGAGGTCTTTGCCTCCGGCTTACGCAACGTGCAGGAAATTGCTTTCGACGATTTGGGGAATATTATTGGCGTCGATAACGATGCCGACCAACCCAAGGAGCGGGAACGCCTGGTCTACGTCGTCGAAGGTTCCGACACGGGTTGGCGGAATCAGCACCAGTACATGAAGCTGAACAGCCGCTGGATGCGTGAAAACATTTGGCAGCCTAACGGTGCCCCGAATCAGCCCCTCTGCTACACCCCGCCGGTCGCCAATTACTCCGATGGTCCCGCGGGCTTCCTGCGGGAGCCAGGCCACGCGCTGGATGGTTCCCTGCGCGGTCAGTTCATCCTCGATCAGTTCCCGAACGGCAAGATGGACGCTTTCGCTCTCCAACCCGCCGGTGATAGTTTCACGATGGTGGGTCTTCGCACGATCAACCGAGGCATCATGGGCATCGGGATGGCCTGGGGGCCCGATGGGAAGGCCTATTTCGCGGACTGGATTGGCGGCTACCCGCTCGACGGTAAAGGGGCGGTCTGGAACATGGACGTCGCCACGAAGACCGATCCCGTATCCAAAGAAATCCTCTCGCTCCCGCTTTCGACCCCACTGCCGAAAGAACGTCTCTTGGCATTATTGGGACACCCCGACCAACGGGTCCGCGTCAATGCCACGCTCCGCTTAGATCGACTCGGGGCTTGGGCTGACCTACTCGCTGTCGCTCTGAATGTTAAGAGTGAGCGCCTCGCCCGCATCCATGCCATTTGGGGTTGGGGCATGGGTTTACGCCATGGTCGGCTGACTTCTCTCCAAGGGGCGACGCAACTCCTCGGCGATGCGGACGACGAAATCCGCGTGCAGACGCTCAAGGTTCTTTCGGAGGGGCGCTTACCTCCCCCCACGCGTATGACGCTCGAGACCGAAATCACTGACGCCATTGCACAGAAGATTGTAGCTCAACTCGCTTCTACTAACCCCCGCCTCCGGATGCAGGCTGGCATCACCTTGGGGCGGTTAGGTCTCGGTCGTTTCGGCTTGGTCGCGACGCCAGCCCCCATCGGAGCTTTCCTCCACGATGCGACCGCTGACCTGAAGATGCCGTGGTTGCGACATGGTTTAGTCATGGGTTTGGCAGGGACTCAGCGGTCAGAAGATTTGTTGAAACTGGCCCAAGGCCCGGAAGCCGCCCCGGCTACCTTTGCTACCTTGGCCTTAGCCAGGCAGCGTTCCCCACTCTTGGCCCAGTTGCTGGCCTCTCCCCACCAGGACGTGCTCAACGAAGCCGTCCGTGCCATCCATGATGATGAAGGTATCCCCGCGGCTCAGGCCGCCTTGGCCCAGTCGTTAGGCCAGTCTACCTTGCCCGCCACGGCCTTCCGCCGAGTCATTAATCAGAACCTCCGCGAAGGAAGCCCCGAGGCTGCTAAACGCATCCTCCGGTGGCTAGAGTCACAACCAGAGTCTACCCCGTTGGTGGATGAAGCGCTCCAAGCCCTCTTGGTCTTCGAACTTCCGCCCATCCTTGACCTCGTTGATGGTACGGCCAAGCGCTACACCAAGCGCGATCGCCCTGCCTTGACCGCTGTCCTTCGGCAAGGTCAGGCCAAACTACTCGCGTTTAAAAACGAGTCACTTAAGGCGAAGGGCGTCGAAATCCTAGTTCGCTACGGGCTGGACGTACCGACCACTGATTTACTAAAGTTAGCCAAGGACACTAAGATCGGCGCGTCGGTCCGCTTGCAGGTCCTCCGACTCCTGTCGGCTAAGACGGAGTCCCCAGCCGCCATCAAGGAAGCCCTCCTGGCCGCCACCAACGATGGGAGCGAAACGACGCTGCGAATCGAGGGGATGCAACTGCTGGCCCAAGTTGACCCGGCCAGCGCCTTGTCGGTTTCCATCCGTTTCCTTGATGTCGCGGGGTCTAACCTCGCCGAAAAGCAAGCGGCGGTCCGCGTGCTCTTTGCCAGCGCCGAAGCGGCGGCGAGCCAACCGCGCCTAACCCTGGTCAACAAGCTTTCGCAGCCCAAGTTCAACGAGTCCCTCCGTTTAGATGTCTTCCTTGCTGCGCAGGGCTCGACCGAGCCTGCGGTCAAGGTTGCCCTACAACGTTATCTGGCAGCGACTCGCAAGCCCGAGCAGCTAGCCGCGCCTGGGCTACCCTATGAACTCTTGCTCGCGGGTGGCGACCCCGTGCGTGGTCGCGCCCTTGCGCAAGAACACCTTGCCGCTAATTGCGTCGCCTGCCACCGCTTTGAGTCAGACGAAGGTAGCGAGGTCGGACCGCATTTAAAGAAAGTCGGCGAGCAACGGACCCCGGCGGAAATCGCCGAGTCGCTCATCAATCCTTCCGCGAAGATTGTGCCTGGCTTTGGGTTTGAGACCCTGACTTTAAAGTCGGGGGAGGTTTTGGCCGGTAGCGTCCTCAGCGAGACCCCGTTGGCCTTGCGCTTACGCCAAGCAGATGGGGTCATGAAGGACGTCGCGCCCGGGGCGGTCGTCAGCCGCACGCCGCCCATCTCAATGATGCCGCCGATGCTCGGTATTCTGACCCCCGACGAGCTCCGTGATGTCGTGGCCTACTTAGCTTCGCTGAAGACGAAGGCCCCGAAGGCTAAGAAGTAGACCCTAGTTTGATGTAGGGTTGAATACTTAAACTATTGGGTGTTTAATGTCGGTATGCCCCTTCGCTGCTTATGGCTGCTGTTTCCTTGGGTACTCTGTGCCCAAGTCTCATCCACTCAGCTTTCGCAAAAGCAGTCTGAAACGTGGAGTCGCTCCATCAGTAATACCCGCTTGGAGAACGTCCAATGGTCCCCCTCCGGTGAGCGTCTCACCTATAGCTGGCGGACGCCGGAAGGCCTGACGGAATTTAAACTCGTCGAGTGTGCGACGGGGAAGCTGACGCCGGCTTTTAATGCGGAAGCTTTGGCGGCCGCGCTCCGCAAGGAAATCAAACCCAAGGCCGAGGCTCGCAATCTCGGCATCTCCCGCGTGCTTCCCCAGAACGACGGCACGCTGTGGATCGAGGGCAATGGTTTCGTCTGCACGCTTTCACCAGATGGCTCGGTAGTGAAACAAGACCCGGCGAAGGCGCCTGAATTGAAGCCGGCACCCACCGGTGGCCGAATCCGCAGTTCGGGTTCAACGCGCATCCTGAGCGCTTCGCGTTATGGTAGTAAATCCCCGGACGCACGCTGGGTGGTCGCGGTGACCGTCACGGAAGTGACCGCCACGTCGAAAGACGGCGAAAAGGTTGTCTATGTCTCCACGGGCGGCCCCAACACCCCTGCCCTTCCTCCGGGCTTTGCCTGGAGCGGCCAACCCGCGTGGTCTCCCGACGGCAAGCACTTCGCACTCTGGGCGACCCGCGCAGTGCCGGTGCGTAAATACCTCGTGAAGGATTCGGTCAAACAGACCGAAAAAGAAATCGATTACGACAAGCCAGGCGATGACAAGACCCAGCAGTTAGCCTGTGTCTTCAGCGTGGCGGGCGGCTTCCGCTTCCCGGGCAGCGATGTACTCGCGCTGACTATGAACACCGATCGGCTGGACTGGACTGCAGACTCCGCCCGCTTGCGCTCCACTTATACGCTCCGTGGTTTCACGGGGCATGGCATCCTTGATTTTGACGTGAGTACTAAGAAATGGCGTAAGCTCCTGACGGAGGAAGACCCGAAGTTCGTCTATACTTATGGCAGCTCGTACCGTTACGACCTGCCAGATGAAACGACCCTGTGGGTTTCGGAACGTTCGGGCTGGACGCACTTGTACCGGGTGAACCTCAAGACGGGCGCGATGCTCAATGCGGTGACCAGCGGTGCTTGGGTGATGAAATCCGTGCTGCACATCGATGAAGCCGCGCAACAGGTGACCTTCGTCGGGCTCGGCCGTAATCCGAACGAAGACCCTTACTACCGTCAGGTCTATCGCGTAAACTTCGATGGCACGGGCATGGTGCCGCTCACGCAAGGCGATGGCACACATGATGTCCAGTTCGGCCCGGGCCGCCAATACTTCGTGGATACCTATTCGCGCGTCGACCTCCCCCCGCGCTTTGTCCTCCGTCGCGCCACCGATGGTCGCGAAGTCGTGCAGCTCGGCCAGGCCGATGACACCCAACTACGGGCTGCGGGCTGGGAAGCCCCGCGACGTTTCGTGACGAAAGATCGCGCCGGCAAGTTCGCTATCCATGGCGTCATCGTGCGGCCCTACCCCTTTGATGCGCAGAAGAAATACCCGGTGATCGAATACATTTATGCCGGTCCGCAGGACTCCTTCGTCCCCAAGTCCTTCGCCGTCTGGAATAACTCCTTCCGTGAGCCTGCGCTGCAGAATTTCTACGTGGTTCAAATCGACGGTCGTGGCACCTGGAATCGTGGTAAAGAGTTTCATCAGGAAGCCTGGCGTAACCTCGGGGACGCGGGGTTGCCTGATCGCGTGGTTTGGCTGAAGGCCGCTGGCCAGGTTGAGCCCCAGATGGATCTAAACCGCGTCGGCATCTTCGGTGGATCGGCGGGTGGTCAGAACGCCGTGCACGCGTTACTCCGCCATGGCGACTTCTACAAAGCCGCCGCTGCGGATTGCGGCTGCCACGATAACCGCGTCGATAAGCTCTGGTGGAATGAGCAATGGATGGGCTACCCCGTCGGTCCATGGTACGCTGCGAACGCCTGCCTCACCGAGGCTAGCAAACTCAAGGGTAAGCTCTTCCTTACCGTGGGCGAGTCCGATACCAACGTGGACGTCAAGTGCACCTACGACCTACGCGATGCGTTATTCGCCGCCGGCAAGAAGGACCTCGTGGAATTCACCGTCATCCCTGGCGGTGGCCACGGCGCCTGCGAACGTAGCGATATGCGCGAGAAGCGCTTGGACTTCTTTCGACGCTCCTTGGGTGGCCCCCTGCCTCGCTAATTTATGCCCCACCACCCTCCTGGGCTCATCGAGTTTCGCTTGGCCGGTTGCGTCGCCTGCAGGACCGTTTAGTGGCCTGTCCGGTCGAGGTCGCCTTCGAGGGGTAAGCCTGCGACAGGTCAGCGCAAATTGCTGAGGAAAATCAGAAAATTACGATTTTTTTACGATGTGGCATTGACAGGGGGGTGTCCTGCCTCAATCCAAACCCTTCGCATGCAGAATTTCGCGAGCCAGTGCCTGGACCAGACCAAGGCCCTCCTCAAACTCAATTTAGGTTCCATCTCCGCCGATGGGTCGATCACTCCCGTCCCCGGCGAAGTTTCCCGCGCTGATGAGCCGGGCCACGCTGCCTTGGCCTTTGGCGAGTATTACCGGGCCACCGGTGAACTCACCTTGGACCGCAGCAACATCCCCGAGATTGCCGCTCGTACCATCACCGCTCAGGTCCGCCTCTCCAATGGCTCCGATAACGGGATGGCTTTTGCCTGCCTTGGCTTACTGGCCTTTGGTCCGACCCGGGAGCGCAACCCCGTCTGGGAAATCCTCGATGAGGCTACCCGTAACCTCATCGACGAACGCCTGGCTGTCACCGGTGACCACCACGACCACGTACAGGCCTTCGATATCGCTAAGGCCGTCTGTCGCTTCTCTTTTGGCCTAACTAAGAAAGACGAAACTGGCGCGTTGGTCGATCGCTTCGTTGATCGCATTACCGCCGCCTCTACGGGTGGCTTCCATGATGACGCCTCCCGTCAGTCCCACCCCGATAACCTAGGTGGCGCCTTCGACCTGTATGGTGTGGTCGCACTCATTTTCATCCGTCAAGCGCTCCAGCTCCACGCCAACATTCAGTTGCGTGATTCTAAGCTCCCCAAGCTTCGCACGCATGCGGAGAAGTACCTGCGTATCATCCTTGAAACGGTCCGCGAGGATGGTCTGGGTTGGTCCTTTGGTCGAGGTATCGGTTCCTATGGCCAGACGCACTGCATCACGCTCTTGCTCCAAGCCCTGCGTGATCGCTGGATCCCGGTCGACAAGGAGCCGCTCGCCCGCGACCTAGTTCGCCGCCTCTACGCTCACTTCTTCACAACTTTCTTCGACGCCGAGCATGGTCTCATCGTGATCCGCGATGGCGAACGCGACACCATCCCAGGGCACACCACACGGATGGCGAACTTCGATGCCGCACGCTACCTGTCCCAATGGTCGCGCCTCGCTAAGACCGTCGGTGGTACCATGGATGTTTTCCGTCCAACCTCCAAGCAGGCCGTTTGCCGACTATACTCCATGGATAAGACCCCCCGCAAGGAACAGGGCTTACTCTCCTACTCTGACCCGACCTCAGGTTTACACATGGTGTTGCCCGTGCTGTCTAATGGTTCGCATAAATTCTCCGACTCGCTGGCGTTCCCGCATATGCCCGGCGTCATGGATTGGCCGGCCAACGTCTACACTTCCCCGTTCATTCCAGAGTATACGATCGGCGACCGCGTCTACACGCCCTCTTTCTACGGCAAGAACCTGCAGGTGGCCATGGGCACCAAGGCTGGTACCTATCACTTCCGATACGAACAACCCGACCTCATCGACAAGGACGAAAAACTCTCCAGTGGAGTCGCCAGCCTAAAGGTCGATTGGGAATTAAATGGTGGCCGAATCGTCGGGCGCTTTATCCTAATTCCGAAAGTCGCCGTGACGCTCGAGAACTTCCGCTTGGTGCTGCCGATTGCTGCCACGCATTCGCGTATGACCCCAGGTAGTGCCTTAATCCTTGGTCCCGAATCGCATCGCTGCGAAGTCCTCAAGGATGATTTCCATGGCGAGTGGTTGGAGACTAAGGTTGTTAGTGAAGACCCGAAGCACCGCACCTGCTGGGGCAAGATGCATTTCTATCAAGTCCTTGAGCGCAATAAGCCGTTGGCCCTAAGGGTCGGCACTCCCTATGCCTTCGAGATCGCCTTCCAGCCGGACATCGTCCGTGCCGGTGGCTGAGCTCGGCTTCCTGAACGATAAAGGCTTCGGGACTCCCCCGAGGCCTTTTTTGTGCCCCTTCCGTGCCCCTTCAGGGTTGTCCTACAAGGCCCCTGCTCCCTAGGGTAGGAGACTCAGCAATGTCGCGTCCGTTCTACATCACCACTGCCATCGATTATGCGAATGGCGCCCCTCACCTCGGCCACGCCTACGAAAAGGTCCTCGCCGACGTCTTGGCACGTCACCACCGCATGCTCGGCGACAATGTTTACTTTCTCACGGGCCTCGATGAGCATGGTCAGAAGGTCCAACAGACGGCCCAGAAGCTCCAGATTGAGCCGCAGGTCTTAGTCGATGAAGTCGCCGGTGTTTTTCAAGAGATGCTCGGCCTGCTGAATATCTCCAACGATGACTATATCCGGACGACCGAGCCCCGCCACAAAGTGGTGGTGCAAGACTTCCTGCAAAAGCTCTTCGACAAAGGCCTAATCTTCAAGGCGACCAAGTCGGGCTGGTACTCCGTGCGTCAGGAGCAGTTCCTGAGCGACAAGGACCGCGACGCCGAGGGTAATTGGCCGTCCATCTACGGTGAAGTGACCCAGTCGACCGAGGAGAATTACTATTTCAAGCTTTCGCAGTTCCAGCCCTGGCTCGTCGAGCACCTGAAGGACAACCCAGAATTCATCAACCCCGCCCATCGGCGCAAGCAGGTCCTCGAGTTCCTCAAGGAACCCTTGAACGACCTCTGCATCTCGCGCCCGAAGTCTCGACTGACCTGGGGTATTGAGCTGCCATTCGACCATGACTTTGTTACATACGTCTGGTTCGACGCCCTGACGAATTACTACTCCGCCGTCGTCGATAAGGGTCGCTGGCCGGCCGATATGCACGTCATCGGTAAGGATATCCTCTCGCCGCCTCATGCCGTCTATTGGCCCTGTATGCTTAAGGCCTTGGATATTGCCCCGCCGAAGCAACTGCTGGTGCACGGCTGGTGGACGGTGAACGGCGCGAAGGCCTCGAAGAGCGATGGTAACGCTACCGACAGCCTGAGCTTTGCCCATAAGTTCGGTACGGATGCGTTCCGCTATTACCTTTGCCGAGAAATGGTCGTGGGTGAAGACGCCGATTTTTCATCGTTAAATTTTGCCCAGCGTTACAAAGCCGACCTCGGCCATAACCTAGGTAACCTCGTGAACCGCTTGCTCAACATGGTCGGCCGCAACTACGCGGGCACCGTGCCCGCTCCGGGAGCAGATGAGGAACTGGAACAGAACCTCCGCAAGTTGTGGGTGGAAACGGAGCGGAAGTTCTTCTCCCATTTCGCCGAAGTACAGCTCAGTCATGCCTTGGAGTCGCTGTGGGTCTTTGTCAGCGCGATGAATGCCTACATCGAGGCCCGCGCTCCCTGGAAACTCGCCAAGTCAGCCGATACCGCCGATCGCGCCCGTCTCGATTCATGCTTAGCTCACGTGGCCGAGGGCCTTCGCTTGGTCGCCACCGTCTTGACTCCGGTCATGCCCACGACCTGCGCGCAACTCCTCGTCAACATTGGCCTCCCCCCAGCGGTGAGTTTCGACTCCGTACGGTCCTGGTCGACCCTCCCGACGGGTGCTAAGGTCGCCGAAAAGTGCATCTTATTCCCTCCCATGGAGGAGCCGGAAGCCCCGGCCCAGACTTAATTACTCGTGGCCAGCCTCACTGCAGAAGACCTTTTGGTCGCCTTGAGCGCAGCAGAACAGGCTCGGCAAGGTGAAGGCTACATTTGCTGCACGTTTAAGGTGCCTGAGCTCGATCCGCTGGCGGTCTTGGAGTCACTCGATGAGCCGGCGCCTCGCGGATATTTCGAGAACCCCTCGCGCCGACGAGCGCATGCCGCCGCCAGCCCCATCGCTGAATGGTTAGGCGCTGGTCCGCAACGCTTCGAACAGGCCGACCGCTGGTTACGGGAACTGTATGCTACCATGACGTGCATCGGGGGTACTCCTCGCGTGATTGCAACCTTCCCCTTTTACCCTGGTGACAGTGCAGAAGCGCAGAAAGCTCGGCTATTTCTGCCCGCTTGGCAGGTGGTCACCGAAGATGGCGTCACCACCGTGACCTTGGCTGACAAAGCCACGCCAGGTTGTGCGGCGCGTTTGGCTATCCGGGCCGAACAGTTCCGTCGCTTCACGTATCGCCCGTCTGTTTCGGCGTTACGCGCTCCGGTACCGACAGTGCTGAGTGAAGTTGGTGGAAACTGGTTTCCGCGAGCCGTCCAGCGCGCAACGGAGCTAATCAAGGAGGGCTCTTTTGAGAAAATCGTGCTCACTCGTGCCTTTGATTGGCGGCGCGCCGAGCCGTTCAATGCTTACGCCACCTTGCACCGCCTTCGGCGGGCAAATCCGCCTTGCCATGCCTACTTAGTCGACGAACCCGAAGGTGCGTTGGTTGGGGCTACCCCGGAAACACTGCTCTCGCTTTTTGATGGCGAAGTTCGTTCCGAGGCCGTCGCTGGTACGACCCGCCGTGGCGAGTCCGCTTCCGAGGACGCCAGTCTGGCCGAAGCCTTGCTCGCCAGTGACAAGGATCAGCGCGAGCACGGCGCGGTCACGGCCTCTATCTTGCGGCGTTTACGGATGGTTGGGGTACTTGCCGCGACTTCACGGGGCGCGGAGTTACTTCGGCTTGGTAACGTCATGCACCTACGCACGCCCATCGTCGGCATCATGCCAGCCGACCGTCGTTTCTTAGAGGTCGCCGGTGAACTCCACCCGACACCGGCTGTCGGCGGTAAGCCGCGCGACTTGGCCCTCCCCTTCATCCCTGGTTTTGAACCGCATAATCGTGGACTCTACACGGGCGCCGTCGGCTGGGTAGGCGCTGACGGTCGCACCGGAAAACTCTTCGTCGCGCTGCGCTGCGCGCGCCTTAAAGCTAATGTCGCCCGGGCCTTTGCGGGAGCGGGCATTGTGGAAGGGTCTGATCCTGCTTCCGAATCTGCGGAGACAGAGATGAAGCTACGGACCATCTTGGAAGCGCTGACCTAAGTATGGTGGTCGTTGTCCAACGCGTTCAAAGCGCCGCGGTGACCGTTGCTGGGGACACCGTGGGACAAATCGGCGCTGGCTACCTGCTCTTAGTCGGCATCAGTAAAGACGATACCGCGGTCGAGGTGCAGCGTCAGGTGGCGCAGGTCGCAAAGGTGCGGCTAATGGCAGACGCGGACGGTAAGATGGGCTTATCAATTAAAGATACGGATGGTCAGGTCCTAGCGGTTAGTCAGTTCACCCTCTTGGCGGACTTTGCGAAGGGCAATCGGCCCTCCTTCAATAACGCCGCCAAGCCCGATGTGGCTAAGCCTTTATTCGACCTCTTTGTCCAGCAGCTCAGCACCGAATTAGAACGGCCGATCCCCACGGGCGTGTTCGGGGCGGATATGCAGGTTTCCTTAGTCAACGATGGGCCCGTCACGGTAGTGCTTTACTAAATTGACCGTTTTCCTACCCCTGTAGACCTCGCCATGCTTTCTGTCCGCATTATCCCCTGCCTCGATGTCCATGGCGGCCGCGTGGTTAAGGGCGTTAAGTTCGAGGAACTGCGCGATGCGGGCGACCCAGTTGCGGTGGCGGCGGCCTACGAAAAGCAAGGGGCAGACGAACTCGTCTTCTTGGATATCACGGCCTCGAGCGATGAGCGCAAGACGATGGTCGATGTGGTCGAGCGCACGGCCGATCAGGTCTTCATGCCTTTGACGGTCGGCGGTGGCCTGCGTTCGGTTGAGGATATTCGCACCATGCTTAACGCCGGAGCCGATAAAGTTTCCCTCAATACCTCCGCCGTCAAGGATCCCAACCTGGTGCTCGAAGCCGCCCGAAAGTTTGGCAGCCAGTGCATTGTGGTGGCAATCGACGCCAAACAAGTGGCTCCTGGAAAATGGGAAGTCTTTACCCATGGTGGGCGTAACGCCACGGGCATGGATGCCATCGCCTGGGCTCGTCAGGTTCATAGCCTTGGCGCCGGCGAAATTCTTCTCACCAGTATGGACCGCGATGGCACCGCTGCAGGTTATGACGTCCCGTTAAATCGCGCGGTCGCGGATGCCGTTGAAGTGCCCCTGATCGCTTCAGGTGGGGCGGGCAACCTCGAGCACCTCGCCCAAGTCCTGAAAGACGGTCGAGCCAGCGCCGTCCTCGCGGCGAGTATCTTCCACTTTGGTACCTACACGGTGAAGCAGGCCAAAGAATACCTCCGGTTGGCTGGCTTGCCTGTGCGGCTCTAAGCGGTCTTAGGCTGGGCCTTCGGCATCACGAGGACCTTGTCGAGTCGATGGTTGTCCATGTCGATAACCTCAAAGATCATGCCCAATGCTTCGACGCGATCGCCCTCTTTCGGGATGCGTCCAAGGGAGCGCATTAGAAAGCCTGAAACCGTGGTGAAGCTACCCGTACCTTCGCTGGGGAATTTTCCAATCAGGCCGGTTTGCTCGCGGAAATCTTCTAACGAGACGACGGCATCCACCAGCCAGCTACCGTCTTCGCGGCGGCGGACCGGCTTAGCGTGGGCCGAAGGGGTGCCTTCGTTCGGGAGTTCACCGACCACTGATTCTAAGACGTCATTTAAGGTCACGACACCGCGGACGCGGGCGAATTCGTCGACCACTAGTGCCATGTGAATCTTGTCTTTGCGGAACTTCTCTAAGAGTTGCGTCCCCGTGTTATAGGGCGTGACCGTCGGGGCTTCCGTGAGGACGTCCTTGATGGAAGCGGCACCGACCAGTGAAAGGTTGGCCCAAAGACGCTTAACGGAAACGACTCCCAGCGGTTTATCCGGCGAATCCTGAAAGACTGGAAACCAAGTATGTCCCGAAGCCACGACCTTGCGCCAGTTGACTTCATCAGGGTCGGAGAGGTTGAGCCAGACGACGCGATTACTCGGCGTCATCAGTTGTTCAGCCGTCGTGCCGTCCATCGCCAAGGCGCCATGCACCATGCGGTGCTCGGAGGCATGTAAGACACCGGAAGCCATGCCTTGGTCGACCATCATTCGCAGTTCATCCTCCGACATCGAATCTTCGGGGGCCCGGCGCCGACCGAAGACACCGAGCACCAGATCAGCCGCAAAGCTCATCGTGCTCACCAACGGGGAAGCCAAAAAAGAGATGACCGTCATCGGACGTGACAATAAGACGGCGAGGCCCTCTGGATTCGAAAGGCCGAGGCGCTTCGGGACGATTTCGGCGAGGATAATGGTCAACGAACCAATCACGAAAGAAACGCTCACGCGTGAAATGCCGTCCGCGTTCTCTTGGAGCCATGACCAAGTGCTGGTCTCGAGTAAGGGCTTGAGGTAGGCGGCGAGCGGGCCGCCGCCAAAGGTCGCCGCAATGATGCTACCAAAGGTTAGGCCGACTTGGACGGTGGAGAGAAACTTGGAGGGGTTGGCGAGTAGTTCGAGGGCGGCCTTGGCACCCTTGCTGCCGTTTTCGGCCAGCCGTTGCAGGCGTCGACGATTGGACGACACCAGTGCCATTTCCGAGAGTTCGAACAAGCCGATGGTTGCCCAGCAGGCTAAAATCACTATGAATTCCACCAAGCAGGGGTAAGGATTGTTATTAAAACAGTCAAATCCGCTTGTTCACACCCTGACTAACCCTAATTTCAACTGCTCTATGGCTACGCATTTTGACGCAATTGTCGTAGGAAGTGGCATTGGCGGGCTTAGTTTTGCGCTTAATTTGGCAAACCGCGGTCACTCTGTTGCCATCGTCACCAAGAAGACCAGCTCGGAATCCAACACGAATTGGGCCCAGGGCGGTATCGCCTGCGTGACCGATCAGGCGGATGACTTTCAGAGCCACGTCCAAGACACCCTCACGGCTGGCGATGGTTTATGTGATTTGGAAGTGGTGCGTCATATCATTGAGGCCGGCCCGGCTCGCGTAGCCGAACTCATCGCTTGGGGAGTCGAATTTGAGAATGGTACCGACGGTCGCCCGGATCTCGGCCGTGAAGGCGGACACTCGAAGCGACGTATTTTGCACGCCCGTGACATGACGGGTCGGGCCATCGAATCTGCCCTCCTTCGGGCCATTGCCCGTCAGCCCAAGGTTACGATGCTCGAGCATCATCTCGCGGTCGATTTACTGACCAACGCCAAACTCGGTGGCTGCCAGGTGGGTTCGGCCGACGATCGCGTCTATGGCTTGCACGTCCTGAATACCCAAGTGGGCCGAGTGGAGACGCTCGCGGCCTTTACGGTTATTCTGGCCACCGGCGGCATGGGACAGGTTTATCAATTCACTACCAATCCAGATATAGCGACCGGCGACGGCATCGCGATGGCCTATCGTGCGGGGGCCGAAGTCCGTGATATGGAGATGGTCCAGTTTCATCCCACCGCACTCAAGGCTCCGGATGGAAGTCGGGCGTTGATTTCAGAAGCGGTGCGTGGCGAAGGCGCCATCTTACGCGACCTTTCGGGCCGCGCCTTCATGAAGGATTTTCATCCGCTGGGGGACTTGGCCCCTCGCGATATCGTTGCCCGTGCGATTGACTCCGTAATGAAGCGTGATGGTTCGCCGCACGTCCTGCTCGACGCCACCCAAGTCGCCCAGGGTCACCTCCCCGAGCGCTTCCCGCATATCTACGAGACTTGTCGGAAAGCAGGTTTCGACCTCGCGACCCAGCCGATTCCGGTCGTGCCCGCCGCCCACTACCTTTGCGGCGGCGTCGCGACCGACCTGCAGGGACAAACGACGATCCGCGGGCTCTTCGCAGTCGGAGAGGTCGCCTGTACGGGCCTGCATGGGGCCAATCGGTTGGCCTCTAATTCACTCCTCGAAGCCGTCGTGCTTGCCCATGACGGCGCTTTAGCGGCCGAAGCGGATATCCGTCGTGCCCATCGCCCTGCCCTGCCCCTGCCGGCTTGGGTGGACGGTTCCGCGGGCGACCCAGATGAGCGCGTGGTCTTGACGCATAATTGGGATGAGCTTCGTCGGACCATGTGGGATTATGTCGGTATCGTCCGCTCGACCAAGCGCCTACAACGGGCCCGCACGCGTATTGGCACGCTGGCGGACGAGGTCCGGGAGTATTATTGGAATTTTCGCGTGGAACCACGGTTACTGGAATTACGTAACTTGATTCAAGTCGCCGACCTCATCATCGACTGCGCCTTGCAACGGCACGAAAGTCGCGGCCTACACTTTACTCTAGATTATCCGGGCAAGCTGCCAGCGGCCCGCCATACTTCTGTGCGTCGTCCGCAGAGCCGGCCATGAAGGTTATCATCGTCGGCGCAGGTGCGATCGGCGGTTGGTATGGCGGCCTCTTGGCGCTGGCTGGCCACGAAGTGCATGCGATCAGTCGGAGTGACTATCCAGTCCTCCAACAACGTGGCTTGGTGATGCGTGACCTGAACGGAGAGCGGGTCGTTCGCTTGGCCTCTGCTTCGCCGACTGGCGCAGGAGTCGGTCCCTGCGACCTTGTTATCGTGGCCGCCAAGGCCACGGCTAATGCCCTCTTGCCCGCACTCATTCAGCCCTTGCTGGGGCCGCAGACCCTCTTGCTCACCTTGCAGAATGGCATGGGTAACGTCGAGGCCTTCCGTGCTATCGTGCCAGTGGAACGACTGGTCGCTGGCTTGTGCTTCGTATGCATCAATCGGATTGAGCCGGGGGTCGTCTCCAATACGCATGCGGGCTATATCCGGATGGCTGCGGCGGAAGGCCCCATCATCCCATCGGTAACGCAGTGCGTGGATTGGTTTAAGTCGGCGGGCGTGGATTGTCGTGCCGAGGACTCCTTGGAAGCGGTGCTCTGGAAAAAGCTCTGTTGGAATATCCCTTTCAATGGTTTGGCCATTGCGGGTGGGGGAATCACGACGGATCTGATTCTCGCCGACCCGGTGCTCAAAGCACGCGCCCGTCGCCTGATGGAAGAGGTCCGCGCGGCGGCAGGCTTGTGCGGGCATACCGTCAGCGAGCAGCACCTGCAGGGCCAGATCGACGTCACCGAGCGCATGGGCGCCTATCGCCCTTCCAGTCTGATTGACTACCTGGAAGGTCGTGAGGTGGAAGTGAGTGGGCTTTGGGGCGAGCCGCTCCTTCGCGGGATGGCCGCAGGCGCCAAGATGCCCGAACTCGCACTCCTCAAGCACGAGATTGAGGCTAAGCTGAAGGCGCGTTGATTACTTCTTCGCGGGCGCGGGCAGACCCTTCAAAATCGTAGTCACTTCCGCGGTAGCGCGACCATCGTTCCAGAAATTGGCGGCGACCCCAGGGCCGGAGTTGCCGTCAAACAGACGACGGTTCGACTTATCAAAGAGCGCAAGCGAGAGGCTGACGTTGGGGATGTCCGAGCGGTTGCCGGCGCTCTTTTGCGTTTGCCAGCTACTGCGCAGCACGGCATCGGCTTCGCCCTCCGTCGCTACGACGGTATAGCCTTGGGCCGACAGTGCCCGTACCCCGGCGTCATGGACGGCGTTAGCGAGAATATCCGTGGCGTGCAGGGAAGAGGCGGCCACGTCCCGGACGTAGACCTTGGAGACTTGGCTAGCGGCCACCGGAGTCGAAGTATTGCAGCCGGAGGTGGCTAAGGCGGAAATTCCGAGCAGGGACAGCAGGGCTAGACGGGGTAGGTGCATAACTTGTTGATGACTTGGGATGGCGATTAGACAAGCCGGGACATGATGGGGCTACGCTGGGGGCCTCCCCCAGGAGCCTCCTCCTACGTATTTTGATGAATTATTGCCCGGCCACCCCCTCCCTCCTTCACCGCTCAGCGAGCAACCTCCTGTCATGGCTAGTGTAAAGGCGGTGACGTTTGATTTAGCGGGGACGGTACTTTTCCCTCATCCTTCGGTGGGAGCAGTCTACTCCGCCTGTGCCCAGAAGTATGGCATCAAAGTGGATGCCCTTGAGTTGGAGGTAGCCTTTGCTTCGGCGTTACGTTCGGCCAATAAACAAGCTAAGGCGGAAGTCTTCTGGCGGGAAGTCGTGGAACGAACTTTTGGTGCACACTTGCCTGGCTCCCAAGCCGACGCGGTTTTCAAGGAATGCTGGCACGCCTTTGCTGACGCAAAGGCTTGGCGGGTCTGCCTGGGCATGGTCAGCGTTCTCGGAGCCCTAAAGTTTCTCGGGATCAAGGTGGCCATCTTGTCTAATGCTGATTCGCGGATGCGGCGGGTATTGGAGCAGAAGGATCTCGCACGACATTTTGACGGCATCTTCCTCTCCGAGGAAATGGGCTATGCCAAGCCAGACGCGAAGGCTTATGCGCATGCGGCCCGAAGCCTCGGCGTGGCACTGACGGCCTTGGTGCATGTCGGGGATAGTCCGGTCGAGGACGGGGAAGGCCCGCGTAATGCCGGCGCCGTGGGCGTGATTATTGGTGGACGGCACGCACCCGAGAAATGCCTCCGCGCGGAACGGCTCGTCGAAGTGCCTAAGCTGATTCAAGCGTTGCTCAACGAAGGCAAGACCAAGGGGAAGTTCTCGCGCCATGTCGTCAACCTGCTCGCCAACCTCCGCGGGGTCCCCGAGGACCGTGGGCGTTCGACTGATCGCGAATTAAAGACCATGGATGAAGCCATGGGGGAAGCCTTTAAGAAGATGCGGCTCGATAAGCCCGTCCCCGAGGACATGATCGTCGCCCATTGGAGCGAACTACTCCCGTTGAAGTTAGCTCGGCGCTGTGCACCGCTCAAGATGGTCGATGGCGGCCGGCTCGTCATCCAGTGCGAGAACTCCGTCATCAAGACAGAACTGCGGTTCCACGAACGTGCCCTGTTGGCCAAAATCCGTGACCTGCCAGGCTGTACGGAGGTTAAGAGCCTAGCCTTTGTGAATGCCTAATCAGGCCTTCGCTTTGGGGCCGAAAGGCTTCAGGAAGGTTTCCTTGAAGTCGTAGACGCCGCAGAAATCTTCGAGGTTATCCTCTGCGGAGCGACCAAACAGGCCAGTGCTGATAATGTTGAACACGATATTGCCAACGTCATCGGTCTTTTTGAGGCCCCAATTCTGAAGTAGTTGATAAGACATGGGACCATAGGTCTCGATGACATGCTGGCGGAAGCCTTCCAGTAGTTGCGGTCCGGTGACGTGTCGGTTGACCATCGCTTTACCTTTCTTGGGTTCTCCGTGGATGAGCTTCTGGGCGTGGTCAAGGCTGAGGCGGACTAGGTCGTAGGCTTGCGGGCTATAGCGCTGATCCTTTTCACGCACTTGC